>Ga0302196_10000136_pt1 | contig 72616 bp, 62 predicted proteins | sample II_Bog_N1_3_FD_198794 | JGI IMG/M metagenome (GOLD analysis project Ga0302196, IMG submission 198794) | Peat permafrost microbial communities from Stordalen Mire near Abisko, Sweden - II_Bog_N1_3 | ecosystem: Environmental > Terrestrial > Soil > Wetlands > Peat | place: Sweden: Abisko... | reverse complement strand
GCGCCCCCCCCGCCGTGCCAGGCAGACTGTTAGGATTGGCCATGGTCGATCGCGCGGAGGTCGTCGTCATCGGCGGAGGCATCATGGGCCTCGCGATCGCCTACCACCTGGCCCGGCTCGGCACGAAGAACGTGGTCGTCCTCGAGCGGAGCTACCTCTGCGGCGGCGCGAGCGGGCGCAACGGCGGCGGGGTCCGCGCGCAGTGGTCGAGCGAGGCGAACGTCCGCCTCATGCAGGAGAGCATCCGCCTCTGCCGCGAGTTCGCGACCGAGATGAAGATCAACGTGTGGTTCCGCCAGGGTGGCTACCTCTTCCTCGCCCGCACCGAGGCGATGCGCCGCGCGCTCGAGGCGAGCGTGCGCCTCCAGAACGAGTGCGGCCTCAGCACACGGATGCTCACCCCGAAGGAGGCGCGCAGGATCGTCCCCGAGCTCGACCCGAGCGATCTGGTCGCGTGCAGCTACAACGCGGACGACGGCGTCGTCTTCCCGTGGCCCTTCGTCTGGGGCTACGCGGACGCCGCCCGGAAGCTCGGGGTCGTGGTCTCGACGTTCACGACCGTGACCGGCTTCGACACCGACGGGCCGCGCATCCGCGCCGTCCGCACCGCCCCCGCGCCGAACGCCCCTGCGCTACGCACGGGGTCCGGGAGCGAGGGCACGCGCGAGGCCGGGATCATCCGCACGAGCAAGGTCGTCAACGCCGCGGGCGCCTGGTCGCCCGAGATCGCGCGCATGCTCGGCGTCGAGCTCCCCAACAAGCCGCACCGCCACGAGATCTGCTCGAGCGAGCCCCTGAAGCCCTGGCTCCGTCCGCTCGTGGCTGACCTGTCGGACGGCCTCTACTTCAGCCAGTCGACACGCGGCGAGATCGTGGGGGGTATCGGGCAGGAGCGTGTCCCCGAGGGCATCAACCAGGACAGCTCGTTCGCCTTCCTCGGCCGCTACGCCCGGTCCCTCGTGCACACCTGCCCGGTCCTCGGGAACGTGAAGGTGCTCCGGCAGTGGGCCGGCTGCTACGACCTGACGCCCGACGCCAACCCCATCGTCGGGCCGGTCGACGGCGTCGAGCACTTCTACCAGGCGTCCGGCTTCATGGGTCACGGCTTCATGATGGCCCCCATCGTCGGAAAGCTCATCGCGCAGTACATCGTGGAACAGACGCCGCTGCCGATGTTCGAGCGCTGGAACCTCCGGCGGTTCAAGGAGGGCAAGCTGCTCCACGAATCGATGATCCTCGGGTGAGTCGCGGCCTCTGCGGCGTGCGCTCACCCCATGCGCTGGCCGAGGAGCGACCCGTTCCGTGACGGCCCGTCCGAAGGGGCCTGGTCTTTTCGTGGACCTAACCACCGGAAATGAGTCAAGCTTCCAAAAGACCGCACAACCGAGTGCGGCGAAGCGCCGATAGGTGACGCAGAATAGGAGAGCGTCATGAAGCATCGCGACGAACTCGACAGGAAGCACGCAGCGCTGTTCGCCTGGCGGACCACGAAGGAGGCCGAGAAGGTCGACCTCCCGTCCGACGATGCGATGGCTGCGCCGAAGTCGCGCGCGACCACCCATCCCGCGCCGGCGGCCGTCGAGATCCCGGTGAACGCGGACGTCGACATCGACGTCGCCGTCGAGCAGGCGAGGCCCGAGTGCCTCGCCATCGAGCGCGAGGTCGCGCTGGCGTGGTCCCTCTCGGGCGACGCGCAGCTCAAGGCGACGCGCGGCATCCTCCACCGCGTGGCCAAGATCGGCGTCGCCCTGATCGGGATCGGCAAGCAGCCGAGCGTGCGCCTCGCGCGGCTCGTGACGCGCCACTACCGCGGCCTCTCGCCCACCCAGCGCTCGGACTGCGGGTACATCTTCGGGCTCGATCTCTCCCACCCCGAGTGCGCGGATCTCGTCGTGGAGGCGGCCGACGGGCACGCCGACGTCGTCTCCCTCATGACGGGCGACGGCGACCGCTCGGAGCGGCCGGCGTGGGCGTCTCCGGTGTGCGCCGCGCGTCTCGCCGCGATCGTCGAGAACGCGCCCAAGGCCAAGGTCCGCGCCGCCGCGCTCGAGCTCGCGTCGCACTGCGCCCTGGGAGACGCATGCCCCATCCTGCGGCGCGCGCTCCGCAGGCCCGAGTGGCCTCTCCGCGCACTCGCCGCGAAGCTACTCCACGAGCTCACGGAGCTCAACGCCGACGACTGCCTCTGTCTCCTCGAGGCCTCGACCCTCCCCCGTCCCAGGCGCTACACCAACGCGACCGCCGAGGCGCTCAGCCTCTGCGACGCCACGCTGCGAGAGGCCTTGCCGACCGTTCGCCCGGTCGGCGGGGAAGACGCGCTCCTGCGCGTGCTGTTTGACGAGAGGCTCGCCTTCTCGCCCTGGCTCGGCGCGCCGTGGGCGCTCGACATGCTGGCGGCGACGTACCCCGCCCGCGCCCTCGAGCCGATCGACCGGCGCCTGCGCGCCGACGGTCTGTTCGAGCGCATCATGGCGATCTCCGCCCTGGAGGCCCTCCCCGAGGACGAGGCACGACCGCGCCTCGTCATGGCCGCCGGCGACCCGTCCCCCGCCGTGGCCGATCGCGCGCGCTCGATCTACCACAGCCGATTCGGCGTGCGTTGCCCCTCCGCGGAGCTCGCGGGCATCGCGACGGAGCTCCTCGTGGAGGCGCCGAGCCGGCAGTTTCTGTCGCGGCTCGGGGTGCTCCGGGTCATCTCGAACGCCACCCGGGCTGCATGGGCGGCGGCGCTGCTCGCGGAGGCGCCCGATCCTGAGCCGCTCGCGCTGCTCGTCTTCCTCCTCGGCGGCGACATCGGCGAGGCGCTCCCCTCGCGCCCCGTGCCCGTCGGTACGAGCGCCTGGTCGAAAGAGCTCCTCGCGCGCTTCGGCACGTCGGCCATCAACGGGCTCTTCGCGCTGGGCGCGCGCTTTCCGTTCTCGACGCGGCGCGGCTGGCTCGCCGTGCTGGGGGATCGCGTCGAAGACGGTACGATCGGCGAGGGCGAGTGGGCGCGGGTGCGCGCGTTCGCGGAGGCCGTGCTCGCCCGTGGGCCGACGAACGAGGGCGACGCCCGTCGCCTCCTCGCGCTGACCGCGCTCAGGAAGTAGGCAGCTCGATCTTCGGCTTCTTGGGGTGACGCCGGTAGAGCAGGATGGTGCGCCCGAGGATCTGGGCGACGTCCGCCTTCAGCTCCACCCCGAGGCGCTCCGCGCACGCTTCGACGTCGTCCGGGCACTCGGTCCCGATGCGAACCTTGATGAGCTCGTGGGTGCCGATCGCCGCGTTCACGGCCTGCTGGGCGCCGTCCGTCAGCCCTTGCTTTCCAAGCTGCACGACGGGCTCGAGGTGGTGACCGAGCGCGCGGAGGTGGCGTTTCTGCTTGCCGTTGAGCGTCATGAGATCTTTCGGGGGAGGAGCGCGCAGCCTACCAGAGCGGACGGATGCTGCGCGCGCTCACGTTTTCACTGGCGTTCGAGCGGCGCCTCTGGGAGATCCGGGCGATGGACCGAGCGGAGCTCGAGCAACTCGACCGCGATACCTTGATCTCGCGCGCGAAGGAGGCCGGCGTCTCGCGGCCCAGCATCCTGACGCGGCCGGAGCTGGTGGACGAGCTGCTCGTGCGCAGCGCCCCCCGCGCGGACGACCCGGCGCTGCGCAAGGTCCGCGGCTTCTTCGGGCTCGCGCGCGATCTGCTCGCGAGCGTCATCGACCGCGGGCTCCACCTCCCTGACGCGGCCGACCGGATCCGGGCGCTGCGAGGCCCGGTCGACCTCCCGCCTGCCCGCACGGTGCCCAACGCCCTGCCCACGGTGACGCTCGCCGAGATCTACGCCGCCCAGGGGCACCGCGATCGCGCCGTCGACACGCTGAGGAAGGTGCTCGAGCGCGAGCCCGACCACACGGCCGCCCGCGCGCTCCTGGGCCAGCTCGAGGACGCGTCGTTCGCCGTCCCCGAGCCGCCGCTCCCCCCCGAGGAGGACGACGCGTCCGCGGACGCGGATGGCTCCGAGGACGGGAGCAGCACGCTCGACTCGACGACCGGCCCAGGCCGCAGCACCGAGCCCATGGGCTTCCTCGACGACCAGCCCTTGCCCACCAAGTACGACGTGGACGAGTGCGTCGCGATCCCCGTCGATCCCACGACCCTCTTCGTCTACTGGGAGGTCCGCGACCAGACCTTCGATCACGTCCGGCGCGAGCTGCCGGGCGGCGTGGTGACGCTCCGCGTCCTCGTGATCGAGCCGACGTGGGACAGCCCGCGGACCTCGGTGCGCGACGTGGACGTCGGTCTCACGCTGGGGGACTGGTTCGTCCGCGACCTGCCCGCCGGCGCGGTGGTCCGCGCGGCCATCGGGTGGCGCACCGGGGAGGCGTTCACCCCCTTCGCCCACTCCCCTGCCCTCGAGACGCCCCCGAAGGACCCTTCTCCCCTCCTGGCGGACACGCTCCTGCGCTGGACGCCCCGCGGGGCGGTCGCCGTCCAGCCGGACGATACGGACGGCGCGGTGAAGGCGCTCGACCGTGTCGTCGGGCGCTTCGACGCCCAGGGACGGCGGCGCCGCCGCTACTGGGGCCCGCAGGGGTCGTCGGAGCTCATGCCGACGTTCTCCGCGCGCCGCTGACTCAGACGATGTCGAACGGGTAACCCCCGTCGTTGTAGGTCTTCGAGGCGATGGCCTTGCGTAGCTCGTCGTCGTTCTTGTCGAACGCGGTCGAGTTCTCGCGGAGCCTCTTCTCGGCCTGCGCCACGAAGATCGTCGTCAGGTCGATCTCGCGGCGGGCCCCCTCCTCGCCTCGCTTCTGGATGGCCCTCGTCGTCCGCGAGATGCATGCGGCGATGCCGTAGAGATCGATCGCGATCTCGGCGACGCGCTTCTGCGTGTACTGCATCTCGGCGATGTTCTTGCCGTGCTTGCGGAGCACCTTGTCCACGTTCTTCGCGAGGTCGGCGGTGTACTCCTCGAAGATGACGGTCTCGCGGTTCAAGAGCGGGTGAGCGCGGCTCATACGCTCGCGGCCCAGGGCCGTACGCGCCTTGCGGATGGCGAAGTCGCTGAGCAGCCCGAAGCCCTTGATGGGCTCCCGCATGGCCCTCGCGACCTCGACGAGCTCCTTGCCGGGTCCCTGCATGCCCGTGAGGGCGATGAAGCAGCGGAGAATCTCGTTGGTCCCCTCGAAGATGAGGTTGATGCGGCTGTCGCGGAGGAGCCGCTCGTAGGGATAGTCCTGCATGTACCCGATGCCCGCGGCGATCTGGAGCGTCTCGTTGACGACGCGCCAGTACGTCTCCGAGCCGAACACCTTGCAGATGGCGCTCTCGACGGAGTAGTCGCTCACGCGCGCGTCGACCATGCCGGTCGTCAGGTAGGTCATGCTCTCGAGCGCGAAGGTCTCCGCCATCATCGTGGCGATCTTGTCCTTGATGAGGCCGAACTCGCCGATGGGCCGCCCGAACGCCTTGCGCTCCTGGACACGCTGGGACGCCATCTTGATGAGGCGCTTGCACCCGCCGACGCAGCCGCTGGCCAGCCCGAGCCGGCCGCTGTTCAGCACCTCCATCGCGACCTTGAAGCCACGGCCCTTCTCGCCGAGGACGTTGGCCGCGGGGACCTTCACGTCGTCAAAGAAGAGCTCCGTCGTCGAGCTTCCGCGGATGCCGAGCTTGTGCTCGTTGGGCCCGCTCTTCACGCCCCACGCGCGCTCGACGATGAAGGCCGTGATCTTGGGCTTCGTCCCCTCTTCGGCGGACGACGTGCGCGCGAACACCGTGAAGACGTCGGCGTATCCGCCGTTGGTGATCCAGACCTTGGAGCCGTTCAGCACGTAGTGGTCGCCCCGGTCCTCCGCGCGCGTCTGGATGGCTGCGGCGTCGCTCCCGGCGCCTGGCTCGGTGAGGGCGAAGGCAGCGATGTGCTCGCCCGTGGCGAGCCTGGGCAGGTACTTCTGCTTCTGCTCCGGCGTCCCGAAGAGGATGATGCCCTTCAAGCCGATCGACTGGTGGGCCCCGAGCATGACCCCGAGCGAGGCGTCGATGCCCCCGATCTCCTGCATGGTCCGCGCGAAGCAGGTCGTCGACAGGCCGACGCTCCCGTACTCCGCCGGGATGTTCAGGCCGAAGAGCCCGAGGCCCTTCAGGCCGCGCATGACGTCCTCGGGGATGGCGTGATCGCGGTCGATCTTGGCGGAGTCGACCTTGGCCGCGCAAAACTTTCGCACGCTGTCGAGCAGCATGTTCAGGCTGTCGGCTTCGCTCTGGCTCGGCTCCGGGTACGGAAAGACGATCGACTCGTCCACGACGCCGTGAAAAAGGGACTTCATGAAGGATTCTTCGAGCATCTCGGTGCCTCTGGGTCCTTGTACCCCGGTTTCGGTACCGGGAGCCCCGCGACGGGCGGGTGACCGAGCTTCCGCTCGCTGACGCGCCTGGTAGTGAAACAGGGCTCCGGCCGGTGATCGGATGTTGCCTGGCATCGCGGACGTTGCTAGGCCTCTCTGTGGGTCAACTTGACTTTAACGAGGCAGCCATCCGTGAAGAGGCGGCCAAGACGTGAGCCGACGAAGTGAGACGTTCGAGAGGGTGCTCCGGGCCGCAGTGACCCGACGCGGAGCCCTGCTCATGGGCGTCTGCAACGTCACGCCCGACTCCTTCAGCGACGGCGGCAAGCACTTCTCCCACGAGGACGCCTGCGCCCGGGTGGACGAGCTGTACGGCGAGGGCGCGGACATCGTCGACATCGGCGCGGAGTCCACGCGGCCCGGCGCGGCGCCGGTCCCTGCCGCGGAGCAGCTCGAGCGAGTCCTCGAGGTCGTGCGCTACGCCGCGAGCCATCCGGGCATGAAGGGTGGGGCGGGCGGGTGCGTCTCGATCGACACGGCGAGCGCCGCCGTCGCCGACGCATGCCTCGAAGCCGGCGCCGCCGTGGTGAACGACGTGTCGTGCCTGAAGGACGACGCGCTGGCAGCGGTCGTCGCGCGCCACGAGGCTGCGCTCGTGCTGATGCACTCACGCGGGACGCAGGCGGACATGCGGGGCTTCAGCGACTACCCCGACGAAGCCTACGGGGACGTCGTCCTGGACGTCCTCGCCGAGTGGCGGGCGGCGGCGGACCGCGCGGTCGCGCGGGGCGTGCCCAGGCGGGCGATCGTCATGGATCCAGGGCTCGGCTTCGCCAAGAACGCGCGCCACAGCGCGGAGCTCGTCCGTCGGCTCGGGGAGCTCGTCGTCGGGGCGCGCGCACCCGTGCTCCTCGGCGCCAGCCGCAAGTCGTTCCTCACGCTGGTCGAGGCAGGCGCGGCACCTACCGCCCGGCTCGGCGCATCGCTCGCGGCCGCCCTCTTCGGCGCGCGCGCCGGCGCGTCGATCCTCCGCGTCCACGACGTCCGGGCGACCCGCCAGGCGATCGATCTCGAGCGGCTCCTGACCGCGCATCCCGCGCCGAGAGAGCGCGCTCTCGAGGCGGCCCATGCCTGAGGGCCTCCTCCACCTGTTCGCGCGCCGGCCCTGGCTCGAGGTGGGGACGGACATCGTCGACATCGCGATCGTCACGTACGTCGTCTACCGCGCGCTGCTCGTCCTGCGCGGCACGCGCGCGATGCAGATGGGGACGGGCCTCGGCGTCATCTTCCTCGTCTACGTGGTGGCCCGGTGGGCACGCTTCGTCACGCTGTTCAACCTCCTGTCGTCTCTGCTCTCGTCCGTCATCCTCATCGTCGTGGTCGTCTTCCAGAACGACATCCGCCGCGGCCTCATGCGCGTGGGAGCGCGCGCGTTCTTCGCGGGCATCACGCGCGAGCAGGAGTCGCGCGTCATCGACGAGGTCGTCGCCGCCGCGACCGAGCTCGCGCGCCACCGCATGGGCGCCCTCATCTGCTTCGAGCAAGACGCCAACCTCGACGAGTTCGTCGTCGGCCAGGGAACGGTCATCGACGCGTCGGTCCAGCGGGAGCTGCTCGTGGGCATCTTCGTGCCCGAGAGCGTCAACAAGCTGCACGACGGCGCTGTGATCATCCGAAACCTCCGCATCGCCAAGGCGGGGGTCTTCTTCCCGATGCCCGACACCAAGGTGCTCGACAAGTCTCTCGGCTCGCGTCACCGGGCAGCGCTCGGCATCTCCGAGGAGACGGACGCCGTCATCGTGGTGGTCTCGGAGGAGCGCGGCACGATCAGCTTCTGCTTCAACGGCAACATCGTCTCGAACCTCGACGGCGCGTCCCTGCGGCAGGCTCTGCTCGGGCTGTTCGGTCAGCGCACGCGCAAGAAGAAGCCGGCGCGGCGCACGACGGGCGCGGGCTCGGGCTCGGCGACCGGATCGCAGCGCCTCTCGGCCATCCCCACGTCGGGGCCCGTCTCCTCGAGCAACACCGGGTCGATCATCCTTCCACCAGTGAGCGTCCGCAACACGCCGCCGCCTGGCGGGCAGCCCACGGGCGTCCCCGAGAGCACGAGGATGAGCTCCCCGCGCGACCTCCGTGGCGGCCCCGAGAGCGTCCGAGGCGACCGCGTGGACACTCCGCGCGTACCGCAATCAACGCCCCTCGCGCGGCCGATCGCGGCCTCCAAGATCGAGACGCCCAAGCCCCAGCCTGCGCTCGAAGGGCCCCCATCGCGCGACCCGTCGGACAACGGGTGACCGATGGCCATCGACATCGTCGAACGCATCAAGACCTCGCTCACCGAGAACCTGAACCTGAAGCTCCTGAGCTTCGCGTTCGCGCTCATCCTGTACTCGCTCGTCCACGGGTCGCAGGACGCGCAGCGGTCGGTGCAGGTCGACCTCGTGGTCGTCCTTCCGCCGGAGAGCGCGAACCGGGTGCTCTCGAACCAGCTTCCGCCACAGGTACGCCTCACGCTGCGCGGCCCGCGTGCCGCGCTGGACGAGCTCCATGCGGACGACATCGGTAACCTCCAGGTCGACGTCCACTCGGGGAGCGAGAAGCGGCTGACTCTCGAGCCGGCCATGGTGCACGTGCCGCCCGGTGTGCACGTCGAGCAGATCGATCCGCCTTCGATCGATCTGCTCTGGGAGGATCAGATCGTCCGCGAGGTCCCCGTCCAGGTCAGCGTCGTCGGCATCCCGGCGCCCGGATTCATGGTGAAGGGCGCTCCCATCGCGGATCCTGCGTTCGTCCGGGTCCACGGGCCGAAGAGCGAGGTCCTCGTGCTCCAGCACGCGCGCGCCGAGGCCTTCGATGTGACCGGCCTGACGGAGAACGTGTACTCGCGGCAGCTCGCGCTCGACAAGCCCGCCGGTCGCCTCACCTACGACGCCTCGAGCGTGCAGGTGACGACCGGGATCACGCGTGAGGTCGTCGAGCGCCTCATCCCCAAGCTCCCCGTCATCGCGGTGGGGCAGCCGAAGGCCAAGACGACCCCGTCCGAGGTCGACGTGCGCCTCGTCTGCCCGCCGGAGATCCTGCGCGGACTCAGGCCCGAGCAGGTCGTCCCGCGCGTGGAAGAACGATCGGCGGCGGCGAGCGGGAGCGAGTCCTTGCCGGTCATCGTCGAGGTCGACCGCTGCGAGGTGCACGTGACGCCTTCTGCGGTCATCGTCCGCTGGTAAGCGCACCCAGCTCGCTGTCATCCTGAGCGTAGCGAAGGATCCCCACAGTCTCCTTGGAGGGTCCTTCACTTCGTTCAGGATGACAACCGTAGGTTGTTTTCGGTCGCCGCTTATGACGTTGGAGACCCGGGCACGGCTGCGACGGAGCCCTCCGCGGGCTCCGCCGGGGCGGCGGCCTTGCGATCGTCCTTCTCGACGGTGCCGTCCTTCAGCGTGACCACGCGGGGCATGCTGGCCGCGAGCGCCATGTTGTGGGTGACGACGACGATCGTCGTTCCACGCTGCGCGTTGATCTTGAAGAAGAGCTCGTGGATCTGCGCGCTGGTGGCCGAGTCCAGGTTGCCCGTCGGCTCGTCCGCGAGGATGAGCTTGGGCTCCAGGACGAGGGCGCGCGCGAGCGCCACGCGCTGCTGTTCGCCTCCCGAGAGCTCTCCCGGGCGGTGCAGGGCGCGGTTCTTCAGACCGACCTCTTCGAGCAGCGCCCACGCGCGCGGCTCCATGTCGCGCTTGCTCTTGCCCTGGATGAGGCCGGGCATGATGACGTTCTCGAGCGCGTTGAACTCGGGCAGGAGGTGGTGAAACTGGAAGACGAACCCGATCGTGCGGTTGCGCAGCTCGGCGAGGCGCCCACCGGAGAGCTTCGTCAGCTCCTCCCCGTCGACGCGGAGCGAGCCGCGTGTCGGTACGTCGAGCGTGCCGATGCAGTGGAGGAAGGTCGACTTGCCGGCGCCTGACGGACCGACGATGGCGACGACCTCTCCCTCGAAGATGTTGAGATCGATCCCCCGCAAGACGTCGAGGGTGCGCCCCATGTGCTGGAAGGACTTGCAGACGTTCTTGGCAATGACCAGCGCGTTGGGCACGACGCCTCCTACCACGGCCGCCCCTCGAATTGAATTCGACGAGGCTGACGCAGGCTATTCGTAGCGGAGCCCGTCAACGGGACGGAGCTTCGATGCTGCTTGCGCCGGGTAGATGGTCGCGAGCGTACAGATGCTGAGGGCGGCGACGGCGACGGTGAAGAAGTCCCAGCCGCTCACGTTGATGGGCAGCCGGTCGATGTAATAGACGTCCGGATCGAGCCGCAGGCCGAACCAGGAGAGGCCCGTGCAGACGGCCAGGCCCGTGGCGACCCCGAAGACGGTGCCGATCCCGCCGATGATGATCCCCTCCGTCATGAAGGTCCGCCGGATGGCGCCATCGCTCGCTCCGATAGCCTTGAGGATGGCGATCTCCTTGCCCTTCTCGGTGACCATGAGGAGGAGCGTGCAGATGATGCAGAAGCTCGCGACCATGATCGCTATCGAGAGGATGATGAAGGTGGCGAAGCGCTCGAGCTTCAGAGCGCTGAAGAGGTTCTTGTTGATCTCGCGCCAGTCGCGGATGCGTAAATCCGGACGGTCGAGGGCTGTCGTCAGCAACGGGACGAGGGCCTCCGCGCGCTCGGCGTCCTCCACCTTGATGTCCACGGCGCTGATCTTGTCCCCCATGCCGAAGTAGTCCTGGGCGACGTCCATCAGCGTGTAGACGTGGCTCGCGTCGTACTCGTACATGCCGCTGAAGAAGATGGCGGCGACGCGAAACTTCTTCGTCCTTGGCATCACGCCCATCGGCCCCAGGTCCCCCAGGGGCGAGACGAGGGTGACCTCGTCCCCCACGTAGACGTGGAGCGTCTTGGCGAGCTCTCGCCCGATGATGACGCCGGGACGAAGCGGGGGCCCGGTGTTTATCGCCTCCCTGACGACGGGGTCCAGGTCAGGGTCGTTCAGCGGAGGCAGCTCCGTCCCCTTCATGTACTGCTCGCCGCCCGGGCCGAGACCGATGACCTCGTCGGGCCCGAGGTGCCGCAGGAGGGAGGGATCCTCCAGGTACGCGAATTTGCCGACCTCGATGTTGTTCACGAGCTCGATCACGTTGCCGATGCTGCCCGGGTCGATCCCTCGCACGATCACGCCGGCGAGGTTCGACGGGCTCGACACCATGACCTCGCTGCTCACGACCGGCGTGGCGGCGAGAACTCCCTTCGTCGCGCGCACCTTCCCGAGCACGTCCTCGTACTCGCCCCACGGCGACTGGCTCACCGTGTCGATGACGATGTGGGCGTTGTTTCCCAGGATCTTGCGCTTCAGATCCTGACTGAACCCGCCCATCACGCTGACCACGCTCGAGAGCGCGCAGGACGAGAGGGCGACGCCGCAGATCGAGAGCACGCTGATGACCGTGAGAAACCCGCTCTTCTGCGAGCGGACGTGGCGTGCGCCGACGAACGACGTGAACGTCTGGCCCTCGAGGCGGTCGAGGAGCCACGGCAGAAGCGCCGCGAGGAGCGTCAGGATGAAGAGGACGCCGCTCAGGATGGCTCCCCCGCGGATGAGCGTGTCCCGGAGGGACCACGCCGAGCCGCGCAGGACGGGCAGGTGGAGCGTCCAGTACGTCAGGCCACCGAAGACGAGGCCGAGACCGCTCCCGATGAACTGCCACACCGCACGGTAGGTGCGCCCCTGGCGAGCAGCTGCGACCGCCCAGAAGAGCAGCCGGACGATGGCGCTGGCGAGAACTACGTCCGGGACGATCACCTACTTCGACTCCGGCCGCAGCAGCGGGAAGAAGATGACGTCGCGGATCGAGGGGGCGTTGGTGAGCATCATGGTCAGCCGGTCCATCCCCATCCCGAAGCCCGCAGCCGGCGGCATGCCGTGCTCGAGCGCCCGGATGTAGTCCTCGTCGAAGTCCATCGTCTCCTCGGCGCCCTTCGCCCGCTTATCCACCTGCGCGCGAAAGCGATCGGCCTGGTCTTCGGGGTCGTTGAGCTCGCTGAAGGCGTTGCAGAGCTCTCTGCCCTGCACGAAGAGCTCGAAGCGGTCCACGAGCTCGGGCCGGACGTCGTTCTTGCGCGCGAGCGGAGAGGTCTCGAAGGGGTAATCCTTGATGAAGACCGGGAGGGAGAGCTTTCCATCCGCCGACCGGTAGTCCTCCACGAGGAAGGGCTCCGCCACGTACTCGTAGGCGAGAAAGAGCCGCTCCCCTTCGTTGTCGCACTTGACCATGACCTTGCGGAAATTGCTCCAGTCGATGGCCTTCGAACGGGCAGAGGCCTTGGACCATTCCTTCATGCTCGCGCCAAAGTCGCCGGTCAGCAGCTGGAGGAGCCCGCCCGCGCCGGCTTTTCCACTTTCGACCCACGCGGGGATGCCCGTCTTGTCGGCAGCGTGGCGCACGGCGTCGGCCATCGGAACCCGCGCGAACGGCTCGGCCAGCGTGTAGGCGCGAGCCGCCTTCCACGCAGCGTGGGCGTCGGGCAGGCTGGCGGCGAGCTCGGCGTCGACTCCGCGCAGAAGATCCTCGGTGAAGTTCATCAGGTCCTCGTACGTCGCGTACGCCTGGTAGAACTCGAGCATCGTGAACTCGGGGTTGTGGCGGGTCGAGATCCCCTCGTTGCGGTAGCAACGGCCGATCTCGTAGACGCGCTCGAGCCCGCCCACCACGAGGCGCTTCAGGTAGAGCTCCGGCGCGATGCGCATGAAGAGCTCCATATCCAGCGTGTTGTGGTGCGTCTTGAACGGCCGCGCCGCGGCGCCGCCCACGAGCGTGTGCATCGTGGGCGTCTCGACCTCGAGGAAGCCGTGCGCATCCAGGATCTTGCGGGTGGCGCGGACGATGTGGCTGCGGGCGCGAAAGACGCTCGCCACCTCGGGGTTGGCCACGAGGTCGACGTAGCGCTGGCGGTAGCGAAGCTCGACGTCCGAGAGGCCGTGCCACTTCTCCGGGAGAGGACGGATGGCCTTCGTGAGGAGGCGGACCCGCACGGGTTCGATCGAGAGCTCCCCGCGCTTGCTCGCCGTGAGCGTCCCCTCGGCCTCGACGATGTCGCCCACGTCGAGGTCCCCCAGCCGGTCGTACTCGGGACCGAGCTTCTCCTGGCTGATGAGGAGCTGCAGCTCCCCTGTCCGATCACGGAGGCGCAGAAACGACAGGCCGCCGGTCGACCGGAGCGCCACGACCCTACCACGCACGTGGAAAACGTCGCTCTTCACGAGCTCCTTCACCTTTTCCTCGGCGTACTTGCCGTCCGCGAGCGCCCCCTCCGCGCGGGCCCGCACGGCGCCGAGGTCGTACGTCCTGGAGCCAGGGGCGCGCGGCACGACGTCGTTCGCGAACGGGTTCTCCTTGCGCTCCCGCACGCGCTTGGCCTTCGACCGCCGTGCGTCGAGGATCGCTTCTTCGCCCGACGCATGAGTCTCGGGGGTCTTCTTGTCGCGCGGATCGGTGGACATATCGCCTGGGGGTGTAGAAGAAAACCGCCCGGGCGCCAAGGCGCCGATTCGCAGGGCCCGCAAACGTCCGCAGGCGTCAGCCCAGGGCGTCTGCTTGCCGGGCCTCGGCGCGGTCGAGGAGGGGCCACGAGATCCGGAAGGCAGCGCCCCCGCCTTCGGGGGTGACGACGTCGATCGTCCCGCGCTGCGCGAGGACCAGCTCCTTCACGATGGACAGACCGATCCCGCTCCCGCTGGCCGCGGCCCCACCCCGCTCGAATCGACCGAACAGCCTCGGGAGCAGCTCCTTGTCGATCCCTCTGCCCGTGTCGCGCACTTCGAGCATGGCACGATCGTGCTGCGAGGTGAGGCGCACCTCCACGCGTCCGCCGCGCGGCGTGAACTTGACCGCGTTCGAGAGCAGGTTGGCCAGGATCCGCTCCATCGCGTCCGGGTCGCCGTTGACGTGGCAAGGGGTGGCTGTCTCGGCGCGCAGCTCGAGGCCGCGGGCCTGGGCAATGGGCGCCCAGCCGCGCAGGACGTCGTCTACGAGGTGGCGCAGGTCGCACGGCCGCGGCCGGACGTGGAGCTCCTGCTCCCGGCTCTCGGCGAGCAGCAGCATGTCGTCGACGAGCCGGAGCTGCCTCGCGGCGGATCGCTCGATCGTCTCGAGCGCGCGCCCCACCGCAGGGTTGCCCGACGTCTCCTTCGCGGAGCGAATGATGGAGACGGCCAGCATGATGTTGGACAGAGGCGTCCGGAGGTCATGGTTGACGTTCGCGAAGATCCGCTCGCGAACGGCTCGCACCTCCTGCAGATCCGTCACGGTCGCAGCGAGCACGTCGCGCGCCCGCCGGAGCTCCTCGAGCCGCGCCGCCTCGACCGCCAGGGCGCTCCGTGCGCTGTCGAGCTCGTCGTAGCGGACGAGCAGCTTGGCGTGGGCTTCGCTCAGCTCGCGTGCCACGGCCACAGGGGACGTGATCCAGGCGACGGCCCGCCCCAGGAACCCACGTCGATCACTGCCGGGCGGGAGCGTCACGACGTAGCGCGCGCCGCGTTCGGTGAGCGACATCTCGACGGTCGCGGGCCCCCTGCCGACCATGCGCGGCAGGTCCGCGAGGCCCCCCTTGGTGAGCAGGAAGAAGGCCGGACAGGGCGGGTACCCCTCGTCGAGCGTGACCTCCAGCTCGACGTGACGGGCGTCCACCTCCCGGTGCGAGGAGCGCACGCACGTGAACGTCTGAAAGGCGACGCTCGCCACGCGAGCTGGCCCCGCGAAGATCCATCGGTAGAGTTGCCGTGGAGTCAGCAAGGCCCCCGTGACGAGCCGGGCGTGACGGAAGGGCGGCGAGTCGATCCAGGCTCCCCCCATTCGCTCCAGCTCGGCTGCGGTCCACAGCCGTTGCGCGTTCTCCATGAAGACGAGGAACGCCGACCACTCGATGCGTTCGTGTGGATCCTCCAGATGTGCGAGACCGTAAGCCATCCCCTGGGTCAGCGCTGCCCGCGCGAGGCCCCTCCGGTCGGCCTCGCGAAAGAACATCTCCAGAATGCGACATGAGACTTCACGCATGCGTCCCCCCCCGGGTCCGACGAAAAGCTACCGGATCCTGGTGACGAAGCCTCTCAAAACGTGCAGCCTGAGGAGGCTTTCATGCCTGCGAGCATGACGCTCGGCTCGGCTCACCGATAGAGAGCGTCGGTCGCCTGCACCGCGCAGACGAGGTAGCTCGCCACGACACCGGTCACGAGGAGCGGGGCGAGCGCGCGCGACCAGAGCACCTTCAGCCACTCGAAGCCGCCCTGCCGCGCACCCGTGTCGAGCAGGACAACCCGGGCGCGACGCAGCGCCCGCTGGTCCACGCGCGGCTCAATCGTGCGGGTCGGGAGCGCGCGTAGGGCATCGAGCAGCGGGTCGTTCGCAGGGTCGTTCGCAGGCATGGGCTACTCCTTCATTCTAGGCTGCTTTGCCAGCTGGTCCAGGCTCTCGGCGAGCTTCGCGCGGGCACGCGCGAGCCGCTGCCGCAGGGCGTCGTGCGTCAGGTCGAGGATGACGGCGACGCGCTCTTGCTCGAGCCCCTCCACGACCACGAGGAGGAGCACCTCCCGGAAGGGCCCCGGGAGGTCGGCCAGGGCTTGCTCGAGCCGGGCGTGCGTCTCGTTCGCGCTTGCCCACTCGTAGGGGGACGCGCCGCCGTACGCGGAGTCGTCCGGGATGGGGCCGCCCGCGGGGCGCACTTTGGCGGAGCGGCGCTCGCTGCGCGCGAGGTTGCGGGCCACGGTGTAGAGCCAGGCCGCCAGGTCGGTGTCCTCGGCCAGGCGGGGGGCGTGGAGGGCGAGCTTGATCCACGTCTCCTGGTAGAGGTCCTCCGCGAGGTCGCGGCTCCCCGACATGCGCGCGAGAAAGTTGAAGATCCTGGGGCCGTGGGTGGCGTGAACCCGCCCGAACGCCACCGGGTCCCCCTCCCGGAGGGCAGCGACGAGGGCGCGGTCGGGCGTCGGCTCCACCCCCCGATCAACGCATCCCCGGGCAGGTTGTGACAGAGAAAAACGCGGCGACCGAACCTGCCGATGCCACGAAAGAAAAGCGGTCACACGCGAGACGCCGCCGCGTTGTCAGTGCAGGAGACACGCACATGATGACAATCTTTCGGGACGGCGGTTACTCGATGTTCTTCATCCTCGCCTTCGGGATGATCGCGCTCGTGACGGCGGGGATCTACGCGGCCCGGGGCAAGAAGAGGCCGCTCGGCTTCGTCTTCGGGATGATGGCGGCGACGCTGTTCTCGACGGCCCAGGGGATCTGCTCGGACCTCGGGACGACCTTCAAGTTCGTGTCGGGCGACAAGATCGAGCCGTCCCAGATGTTCCGCATCCTCATCGAGGGGGCGGGCGAGTCGATGGCGCCGGGGATCATGGGCTTCATGCTCCTCGCCCTCACCTCCATCCTGCTGGCGGCCGGCGCCGCCCGCGCCCAGTCGACGGAGGGCTCCCACGGCGCGCCGTGAGTCTGCAATCCTGGCCCGATTGGAGGTATCTGTCGGTGAGTGACCACGTCGCCCTCACTCCCGCTCGTGGTGCTCGGCGCTGCGCTGGCGTGCTTGCCCGCCTGCGGCGGCGGCTCCAGCACCCCGACCCGGCCGAGCGATGGCGGGACGACGCCCGAAGCCGACGCCGATGCAGCCGGGGTGACCGACAGCGCCGTGGCCGATTCGACCATCGTGCAGGACTCGACGGCGACCGATTCAGCCCCTGAATCGGGCACGCTCGACGCGGGGATGGATGCGGCGACGCCGGATGCACCGGGCGACTCGGGCGCGGGCGAAGACTCCGGGCTCCCCGACGCCGGCGGGCTCGACGCGCCCGTGAGCGACTCGGCCGTCCTGGACACGGGTCACGCTGGCGACGCGGCGGCCGACACGGGCGTCGATGACTCGGCGCCGGCGGACACGGGCGCCGTTGCCGACACCGGACCACCGGACTCGGCCCCCACGGACGCCACGCTGCCCACCGATGCGACGGCCGACGGCGGACCGCGCGACGCTTCCTCCGACAGCACGGCGACTTACACCATCGGCGGGCAAGTCTCGGGGCTGGCGGGGGGAGACTCGCTGTCCATCGAGGTCAACGGGAGCGGCACCACCTTCGTGTCGGCCAACGGCTCGTTCACGCTGCCCACGCTGTTCCCCGCGGGCGCCACCTACTCCGTCACGATCGCAGCCAATCCCGCCTTGCCGGTCGCGGAGACGTGCACGGTGTCGGCGGGCGCGGGCACGGTCGGCAGCGCGAACGTCACCAGTGTCACGATCGCCTGCGTCGTTCCCACGCCCACGGTCCCCCCGGCAGCCACCGCAGCGGGCTACACCATCAACAGCTACCACGTCGGGCCCTTCACCTCGATGGTCGCCAACCCCACGACCGGCAACACCGACGACGGCTGCCGGTCCACGGGCGGCACGTACAACGGCCACGGCACCTCGGGTCAGCTCGTCTACTGCTTCAACTTCTTCGGCTACTCGCCGAGGCCCGCCTCCCCCGTCCCCCCCAGCGGCTATGGGTACAACGTCCAGGTCAACACCCTCGATCCTTCCAACCCCCAGCCCCCGAACCTCGCCGCGACGACCGCCGCAGGACCGACGGGCACCGACGGCAGCCTGACGACCTGGGCCGACACCAACAACAACGGCGCTGTCATGGCCTCGGCCGGGGCCAAGGGCGGATCGTACGTCGGCGTGGCGTTTGGCTGCGGGGCGTACATCGAGTCGATCGCCGCCATCCCGCCCTTGACCGACCTCACGCCCGGCCATCCGGCCGCCTGGTCGATGGCGCTCGAGCATCTCGCCGGACTGTCGGGCGCGGCGTCGCCCACCGAGCAGTGGGCAGGGCAAGCGACGGGCTACGTTCACTTCATCGAGGCTGACTACGGGGAGTTCTTTGGCATCAACGCCTCGGGCGCGTCTCTCCTCAACACGGCGCCCATCGACTGGTACGGCAAGCCCGGCTGCGGCTCGGACGGCTTCTGCAAGGACTCGCCAGCCCCGGCCATCGTCGCCACTCCAGGCGGGAGCAACCTCTCGGTCTACCACCGCTACGGCCTCCTCTGGGTCCCGGCGACCGCCGCCGTCAACGGCCACTACCAGGCCTACTTCGACGACGCGCCGATCGGTCAGAATTTCAGCTGGACCCAGGACCTCAATAGCAGCGCCCTCGCGCCCACGCCGACCGCCGCTTTCACGGGATCCGTCAGCGGCGGCATGCTGAACGTGACCGCGCTCGCGAGCACCGGCGGGGGCTCGTCGGGGGGGACGTACGCGATCAGCTTTGGAGCCGTCGGGGTCGGCCAGGTGCTGTCCGGCACCGGTGTTCCGACGGGGGCTGGTGCGCCCACCATCACCGGCCAGGTGTCTGGAACGCCTGGTGGCATCGGGGTCTACAGCCTCTCGAACACCGGGTTCTCCGTCGCCAGCGAAGCGCTCGCAGGGACCAGCCCATGGACGTTCGGGATCGTCGACTACGATCACCTCGTGCTCATCTGGGGCGGCGCAGCCAACGCGCCCATCACGGTCCTGTCCACCGACGTGTGGCAGAGCACGGCCACCGAGGCCTGCAACCTCACGCGGTGACGGGGCAGCCAAGGGCCTCTCGCCCGTCGGGCAACCACTTCTAGGCTTCGAGCTCTTCTGCGACGCCGCCCTTCTTGAGCGTGCCGCCGGCGGCCGCGAGCAGGTAAGCCTCGATGAACTCGTCGAGCTCGCCGTCGAGCACCGCGTCGACGTTGCCCGTGTCGTGCGAGGTCCGCACGTCCTTCACGAGGCGGTAGGGGGCGAGCACGTAGCTCCGGATCTGGCTCCCCCAGGCGATCTGGCTCTTGTTCGCCTGGTACTGCGCGGCGAGCTCCTCGCGCTTCATCATCTCGACTTCGTAGAGCTTCGCCTTGAGCATCTTGAGCGCCATCCGCCGGTTCTGGAGCTGCGAGCGCTCGGCGCGGCACACGACCATGATCCCGCTCGGCAAGTGCCGCATGCGGACCGCGGTCTCGACCTTGTTGACGTTCTGCCCGCCCTTGCCACCGGCGCGCATCGTCGTCGTCTCCAGGTCCTCTTCCTTGACCACGATGTCGATCTCGTCCTCGATGTCGGCCGTGACCTCGACGGCGGCGAAGGCCGTGTGGCGCCGCGCGTTCGAGTCGAAGGGAGAGATCCGGACGAGGCGGTGGACGCCGTTCTCGCTCCGGAGGTACCCGAAGGCGCTCGGCCCGGCGACGGTGAACGACACGCCGTCGATCCCGGCCTCGTCGCCCTCCTGGAAGTCGAGGATGTCCGTCTTGTAGCCGCGACGCTCGCACCAGCGGAGGTACATGCGCATCAGCATCTGCGCCCAGTCCTTCGCGTCCGTCCCGCCGGTGCCGGGGTGGATGCTCACGATGGCGTTGGCGTGGTCCACCGGGCCCGAGAGCATGCGGCCGAGCTCGGCCTGCCGCACCCGCGCCTCGAGGCCGGGAAGCTGGTTCTCCACCTCGACGATCGTGCCCTCGTCTTTCTCGGAGGCGCCGAGCTCGAGGAGCACCTTCGCGTCGTCGACGTCGCGCCACAGCTTCTCGGTCGTCTCGACCGTCTGCTCGAGCGTCGAGCGCTTGCGCGTGATGGCCTGCGCCTTCTTGCCGTCTTCCCAGAAACCCGGGGCGAGCGTCTGCTCGCCCAGCTTGTCGATTTCCCTCTTCAGCCTCGGGAGGTCAAAGGTGCCCCCTTAGCGTCATGAGGCGCCTCTGGAGGTCTTCGAGCTTTCCCTGGGATTCGCTGAGGAGCATGGCCCTTCATGAGTAACTTTTCGTAGAGGGGGGGTCAAGGCGGGGTCACGGAGGCGGCGCTTCGCCCGTAGCGGTCGCCGAGGCGCGCCAGCCGCCGAACCACCCGCCCGTGAGGACGTCGAGCGTGGCCTCGGCCTCGGCCGCCTGGAGAATGGAGGTCGTGGCCACGTCCGAGCCTGGGACCGCCGTATCGGCGCGGAAGGAGGCCCGTTGCCAGAGAAAGAGAGCGTCGATCACCTTGGCGGCAAGGCGGGCGCGGGCGTCGTGACGCTCGAGGCGGACGCGCTCGAGCGTCGGCTCGTCGTCCGCGAAGAGGACGCGATCGAGCCGCCAGGTGAGGCGCGCCTCGAGCCACAGGTTCGCCCCGACCGCGAGGTAGGTGCCGGTGGTATCGGGGATCGCGTCGACCTTCGACGTGTCGTTGAGGACGCGCATGGCCCTGAGGCGCGCCTCGGGCAAGAGCGCGCTCGCCCGCGCGCGGGCGATCATCGAGTCGATGCGTGCGTCGTCCACGCCGAGGCCGGAGGCGCGCCAGGCTGCGGCCACCGCTCGCCGGGCGACGGCCGCCGTGACGACGACCCGCGGCGGGAGCACGACGGGAGCCGGCACGGGAGCGGGTGCGGGTGTCGTCGGAGGAGCGGGGGGCTGGGCAAACGCAGAAGTGGCGAGCACATCGCCCAGCTCGCTCGCGTGCCGGTCCAGGTTGATTGTCCGGTGGACGTCGCCCTGCGCGACCCGGTCGAACGCGATGCCCGCGACCAGCATGGCCCCGAGCTCCTGCGTCCCGTCCCGCAGCACGGCACCGAAGAGCCCCACGGTCACGTAGCTCTCCCTGTGCGTCGTCGCCGCGCCGACCTGGCGCCCCGCCGCCTGCGTATGGGCGAGGAGGTCGTCCACGTCGAAGTCTCCATCGTCGTAGTGATCCTCGAGCGCTCCCTGGCCCCAGCCGAACCAGGGCTCGGCGCACGCCGTCCGGGAAGCGAGAACGAGGAGAGCCACGACCAGCATTGCGAACGACGCGCGTGCGAGCATGCAGGGGCCTAGACCACGTTCCGTGCCGTCGGGAGGGCCCTGGATTTGCGGGGTTTCGCGGCGGAAAGGAGTGGCCGGGACAGGAAGCCGGGTGTCCGGGGACGGCCGAGGGTCGGACGCGACGCAACGCACCTCCCACGACTCGCCAGCCTTGGCGGCACGACCTGGCGCACCCGGGCTCGGCCCGTCCCCCCTGTTTTCCAGGGCGCTTGGCGCGGGCACGCTTCTCGCTAGGCCGAGGGCGCAGGCGGGAGGCCCGGATGGCGAACGTGGAGCGGATGTTTCAGGTGATCGTGCTAGGCGGGATGGCCCTGGTGGCCGTCCCGATCCCCACGCTGGTCGCGGGCTGTGGGGGTTCCATCGCGAAGCCGGACAGCGCCCAGGCCGACGCGGGGCACGACACGGGCAGCTTCCCGCAAGAAGGGCCGCCGTCGTTCGACTCGGGCGCCTTTCCGCAGGAGACGGCCACGCAGATCGACTCGGGGACCTTCCCGCAAGAGGGGCTCGTCGTCCCTGTGGACAGCGGGTTCCCGCAGGAGGGCGTCGACGCCAGCGGATTCGACAGCGGCTTTCCACAAGAGGGCCCCGCCATGATCGACTCGGGTACCATGGACGGCAGCTTCCCCCAGGAGACGGCCGTGCCGTTCGACTCGGGCCAGGATACGAACGATGATGCGAAGGGCTGAGGCGACGGGCAGCGGGGCGGAGGCCCCTTCACCGACGGACCTCCGGTCGGTGGGCGGAGGGGCGCGCCGCACCATTGACGGGGCGGAGCTTGCGAAGCTGCCGCTCGGCGACCGCGGGCGCAAGATCGTGGGCGCGAGCTGGCGCGAGCGGCAGAAGCAGGAGCACCTCGCCGTGGGCGCCTTCTCGCTGCTCGCGCGGGAGCTCGCCGAGGAGGGCTGCGACGCCGTGGTCCTGTCGCTCATCACGCGCGCGGCCTCGGACGAGGTGCGGCACGCCGAGATCTGCCGTCGCTACGCGGTGGCGCTGCTCGGGGAAGAGGCGGTCCCGGCGCGCGTGAAGGGGCTGCCGAAGGTGCCGATGCACCCCGAGGCCACGGCGGCCGATCGCGTGCTCTTTCACGTCGTCGAGATGTGCTGCCTGAGCGAGACTCTGACGGGCGTGTACCTCACGGAGATGCTCGCCCACACGACGGACGCGACGGTGCGCAACGCCCTCGAGTCGCTCCTCGAGGACGAGATCGACCACGGCCGCGTCGGCTGGGCGTACTTGAAGGAGCGCGCCGGCGAGGGGCGGACGAAAACCCTGGGGCAGGCGCTGCCCGCCATGCTCGACCGCACCTTTCGAGGCGTGTTCGAGGCCGCCGCGCGCGTGAAGGAGCCGGACGACGAGGCGCTCGAGGCGGGCGGCTACTTCGGCCCGAAGGCGAGCGCCGACATCTACCGGAGCGCGCTCCGCGACGTGATCCTGCCGGGGTTCGAGACCCTGGGGGTCGACCTCGGGCCTTCGCGAGAGCGGGCCCTGGCGAGCGGGTGGCTCTGACGGACACGCGGTAGCCGGCAGCCAAGACAGGTCGGCTCACGGCCGAGTCGAGCAGGGAGTTGGAGCGAATCGAGCTCAGCTCGCCGATTGCGTCTACACTCGGCCACGATCAGCATGACCCGCGTGCGCTCCTTCGAAGCCGGAGGCCAGACCCTCGTCCTCCGCGAGCAGGACGGCCGCATCGACGTGCTGCTCGGCAACGTGGTCCTCCTGTCGAGCGCCGCCCTCGAGACGGAGCTCGCGTTCGGGCGCCTGGCCCCCGCCGGCGCGCGGCGCGTCATCGTCGGCGGTCTCGGGTTCGGCGCCACGGTGCGCGGCGTCCTGGAGGTTGCAGCCGCCGACGCGCGCATCGAGGTCGTGGAGAAGGTCGCCGCGATCGAGTCTCTCGTGCGGGGCGAGCTCGCGCACCTGACGCTCGGCGCGCTGGACGATCCGCGCGTGACGGTGGTGCGCGGCGACGTGGCCGACGTCGTGGCCGCGGTGACGGAGCCGGTCGACGCCATCCTGCTCGACGTCGACAACGGCCCGGAGTGGGCGTCCTTCCGCACCAACGCCCGCCTGTACGCGACCGACGCCCTCTCCCGCGCGTGGTCGGCGCTGGCGTCGGGCGGAATCTACGCCGTGTGGAGCGGCTACCCGGCCGACGCCTTCCAGGGCAAGCTCCGCAAGGCGGGCTTCACGCCGGAGATCGTCCCCTTGCGGGAGAAGGGGCTCGTGCGGGCCCGGGCCTACGTGGGCCGGAAGACGGCGCTCGAAAGCGCCTGACGGACGCCGAAGGCTCGGGAAGGCTACCTGGGGCCTCGCGCCTCTCCGTCGCGCAGGTTTTCCGCTATAAGCCGCCTCGATGCAGGCCACCGCCACCGCCATTGCCGCCCCCTCCGACGCAGCGCCGACGCACTCGCTCGCGTTCCGCAAGAGGCGCGTCGCCAACTGGTTCCCGCTGGGGTGCACCTACGCCTGCCTCTACATGGGGCGGTACAACTTCAACGTCTCGAAGGGGGCCATCGGCGCGTCGTTTCACTACGACAAGGCGCAGATGGGGATCATCGCGACGGCCGGGTTCTGGACGTACGCGCTGTCGGTCCTCATCAACGGCCCCCTCGCCGATCGCTTCGGGGGCCGGCGCGCCATCCTGCTCGGCACCGGCGGCGCCTGCGTGCTCAACCTCGTCATCGGCCTGCTCTTCGCGAGCGGGTGGAGCGCGCACCTCATCGCCAGCCTCAGCGTGCTCTACGGCATCAACATGTACTTCCAGAGCTTTGGCGCCCTCAGCGTCGTCAAGGTCAACGCGGCGTGGTTCCACGTGCGCGAGCGCGGGATGCTCGGCGGTGTCTTCGGCGGGATGATCTCGCTCGGCTACTGGCTGGCGTACGGCGCCTGCGGGTGGATCCTCGAGCGGGCGCCGATCTGGGCCGTCTACGTGGCGCCCTCGGCGGTGATCTTCACGGCCTTCGTCGTCGACTCGCTCCTCGTACGCAACCGCCCAAGCGACGCGGGGTACCAGGACTTCCTGACGGGCGACGAAGGCGGGGACCAAGACGAGCCCGCCAAGGCTGCGCCGAAGGCCGGCTACCGCGAGAGCGCGATGACGACCCCCGAGACCACGGAGCCCGGGTTCTTCGACGTCGTGAAGCGCGTTTTCAAGCACCCCGTCATCCGCTGGCTCGCGGTCGCGGAGTTCTGCACCGGGATCGTGCGGCAGGGGCTGATGCTCTACTTCCCCGAGTACCTGATGGAGGTGCACAAGGTGAAGCCCGGGACGCCGCTCTTCCAGATGGCGTCGATCGGGATCACCGTCGGGGGAATCGCGGGCGCGCTCCTCTGCGGCGTGCTGTCGGACTACGTGTTCAGCTCGCGACGCCCGCCCGTCGCGTTCCTCTTCTACATGGCCCAGCTCGTCTTCCTGTTCGCGCTGGGCAGCGCGACGACGCCCTTCTTCGCGGCCCTGCTGATCGGCGTCAACTGCACGTGGATCTTCGGGGTGCACGGGATGCTCTCCGGCACGGCGTCGGCCGATTTCGGTGGCAAGAAGGCGGCCGCAACGGCGACGGGCCTGCTCGACGGCGTGCAGTACCTCGGGAGCGGGCTCACCGGCTTCGGGCTGGGCGCGCTCCTCGACCGGTACCACTGGGGGATCTGGCCGTTCTGCTTGATGCCGATGTCCTTGGCCGGCGGGGCCATCATGGTCCTCCTCTGGAACGCCAAGCCCGGCGGAAAAAGCGCTCACGGATGAGTTTTTGCCGCCGAGGTGAGCCCCCCTCGAGCCGTTGTGTGGGCTAGCCTGTCGCGCCTGGCCTCCCTCCCGGCCTCCTTTCCTTGAGCTCCTTTCCCCTCAACGTGCGGACCTTGGCCGCGCGCCTCTCGCTGGCGCTGCTCCTCGTCCCCACGCTCGAAGCGAGCGCGCGCGCCGACAATCCGGACGCGGGCCCCGAGGTCACGGCAGCGGACGCCGGCGCGCAGGCCGAGGCCTCCGCGCCGGTCACCACCCCCGAAGCGCCGCCCGCGCCAAGCGCCCCTGCGACGCCGGTGGACGACGCTCCCGCCGCCGTGGGCCCGCCGCAGGCCCCCCCGCGGCACCGTCCGAAGCGCAAGAAGGCCGCCGACGTCAACGACTACACGACCCGCCGCTTCGAGCCTGCGGCCTTTCCCCTGCTCGGCGGCGACAGCGACATCGGGTTCGAGTTCGGGGCCGTGGGGACGCTCTCGTTCTTCAACGACGGGGTGAAGCCGTACCGCTGGAACATGGATCTGCTCCTGTCGCTGAGCGTCAAGGAAGGGCCGACCGGGGCGGAGGTCGCGCAGCAGAACTACCTCTGGCAGATCGACGTCCCCCAGCTCTTGAACGGGCGCGTCCGCATCAACCCCGAGGTCTCCTACAACCGGACGATCAACGAGGGATTCTTCGGGTTCGGCAACGCGTCGACCGGCGTGGCCCCGCCCGCGTCGAGCCTCAATCCCGGCCGTCGCTACGAGTTCATCGAGTCCGTCTTCCAGGCGCGCTCGAGCGCGAAGATCCACATCTACGGCCCCCTCGCGGCCTACTTCGCGGCGCAGTACCTCTACGTCGATCCGACGGCGTACTCCGGCAGCGTCCTCGCGGCGGACTCCGACGTCCATACAGGGGCGGGCCCGCTCATCTTCGGCACGACCGCGCTGAGCCTCCCGTCGCTCGCCGCCGGACCGGTCTTCGACTCGCGCGACGACGAGATCTTCCCCAGAAAGGGCATGCTCCACGAGGTTGGCGTACGCATCGAGGACGGCGTGCCGGCGAGCTCCGGCGTCCGCTACGCGGAGGCGGGCGCCATCCTGCGCGGCTACTACCCCCTGGGGCCCCTCGTGCTTGCGGGCCGCTTCGTCGCAAACTTCCAGTTCGGCAACGTCCCTTTCTACGATCTGTTCCAGGCGGGGCCCTTCGATCAGAAGGAGATGCCCGGCGGCTCGGCTGGCGTCCGCGGGGTGCCGGTGGGGCGCTACTCGGGCCCCATCAAGATGGTGGGCAACGTGGAGCTGCGGGGGATGCCCATCGAGTTCTCGGTCTTCCACCAGAGCTTCAAGGTCGGAGGCGACATCTTCTTCGACACGGGCCGCGTCTGGAGCGACTACTCATTCCACTCGTCCCTCGACGGCTCGGGGGTGGGGCTGAAGTACGGTGTAGGCGCAGGCGTTTACCTTCTCTGGGGGCAGGCCGCCCTCATCCGGATCGAGGCCGCCTACTCGCCCGACGCCGTCTCCGAGAACCCGGACCTACCCCTCGGGATCTACGTCGAGGACGGCGTCATGTTCTGAAGCGCGGCTTCCGGCGTGTGCTCCGCCCCGATCTTGGGCGAAGGACGAGCGAAGAGCCTTGCGCACCCGCCCCGCCACGCGCGAGCATCAGTGAACAATCATGCGCCACGCCGATCTGCTCGCCGAGCTTCCCCTGTTCGAAGGGCTCAATGACGAGGATCGCGAGGCTCTGGCGGAGCGCCTCTCCGAGAAGGCCTACAAGCCCGGCGAGACCGTCTTCACCAAGGGCGACACGGGCAGCTCGATGTACATCGTCCTGTCGGGGTCGGCGCAGATCTTCCTGCCCCCGGAGAAGGAGGGCAGCGAGCGCGTCATCCTGAAGGACGTGCGAACGGGCGAGTACTTCGGCGAGCTCGCGCTCTTCGACTCCAAGCCCCGATCGGCCAGCGTCGAGGCGTCGGTGGAGACCGTGCTGCTCGAGCTGACGCGCGAAGCCTTTGCGGAGCACCTCGTGCGCTCGAAGACGGCCGCGCTGGCCATCATGAGCGAGATGGCCGAGCGGCTGAGGGAGACCAACGCCCTCCTAGGGCAGCGCGCTGCGGCGAACGTGGTCAAGCAGATCGAGGACAACCTCACGTGGGGCCAGAAGCTCGCCGACAAGGTCGCGGAGCTGAACGGGAGCTGGGCGTTCATCCTCTTACTCATCGGTCTCACGATCGGCTGGACGATCGTCAACATGCCCGCGGTCTCGAAGGCGCTCGGGCTGGGCAACGCCGACGGCGGGTTCGATCCGTACCCGTACATCCTGTACAACCTCGTCCTCGCCATCCTGGTGGCGCTCCAGGGGCCGCTCATCGTCATGAGCCAGAACCGGCAGACGTTGAAGGACCGGGCGCAGGCCGAGATGGACTTTCGCGTGAACCTCAAGAACGAGGTGGGGATCGAGACCCTCGTGCGCGAGGTCGGCGCTTTCCGCGTGGAGGCGACGAAGCGGCTCGAGGTGCTCGAGCGCACCCTGCGCGCAGACCGCGTCCGCCACGAGGTGCCCCTGAAGAAGCCGGGCGGCCCGCTCGATGTGCAGTAGATTCGGCGCAGCGGGCCGCGCTAGGCGCGACTCCTCGGGCGCCGTCGGCGGCGGCGGATGGCCAGCACGGCCCCGGCGATCCCGGCCCACCCCGCACGCGAATCGACACCCGCGGGAGTGAGGGCGCAGCCGCCCCCCGACTTGGGCGCAGCCGCTACCGTGGGCTCCGTACCGACGAACGCTGTGCACGCGCCGCTGTCGCACACCCCGGACTGGCAATCGCTCGCGGCGGTGCATGCGGCCCCACCTGCGGCCAGGCGAGGGTCCGGTCCGCCTTCGAGCCATGGGGCCTGCCCGGACGCGGTGCACACCTGGGTGATGAGGTCGGCAAACGCCGTGGTCTGCGTATAGAAGTTGTAGACGAGGTTGCCCGGATCGTTCACGCACGTGGCCGAGGGGTCGCTCGTGCTGGGCGTCGCGTCGTTGCCGCCGCGGGAGACGACGCCCACGACCGCCCCCGTGGTGCCGTCGACCCCCGGCCCGCCGCTGTCGCCCTGGCAGATGGCCTCCCCCACGTCGAACTCGTTGGGAGGCACGTCGTAGCCGTTCGGGTCCGTGTACGGGCCGACCTCGAGGATCGGAACACCCGTTCGTTGCTGACGAGCGGAGGGTGTGGCCGTCGTCGTGGTCACGCCCCAGCCGATGGCCGTGAGCGACTCTCCGACGGTGACGCTCCCGCTGAGCCGGATAGGCGCGATATCGGCTCCCGCGATCGGCGTCCCGAGGGTGATGAGGGCGAGATCGTGGTTGCAGAGGTTGGTGGCGTCGTCGTGGGAGATCTTCACGCCGGTCGCCGTCGGGGTGGCGGACATGCTGGGGCGGCTCGCGCCCACGTAGATCTGAAGCGACGAGGGATCGTAGTCCGCGCCGACCGCTCCGCCCGACGAGCCGTTGCCCGAGGCATCGCACGAGAACCCCTGGTCGGGCGTCTGCGATACGCAGTGGCGCGCCGTGAGCACGACGGTCGGCGTGAGCAGCGTCCCGCTGCACTCGTACTCCTCCGTGAGGCTCACCGGATGGAGGATGAGCACCGTGTAGTTCTGCGCGGACGTCGACGCGGCACCGTTGACGATGGGTTGATCCGTGCTGTCCACCTGCTCGGAGGCCTCCGGAGCCGACCCGCAAGAGCTCGCCAGCGCGGCCGAGGCGACGAGCAGAACAGCGGAGAGACGGTACGTCCGAGCGGGCATCGGTGGCTCCGGCACAGTTCGGGGTTCTACACTCCGTAGCAGACCTCGGTCCCGTTCAACCTCATCTCATGGTACCCGTCCTTGGAACGGGACAGCCACACGCCATGCTCGAAATCGCATTTATTCGCCAGAACCCCGAAGTCGTTCGCGCCGCCATCAGCAACAAGCGGCTCGACCTGGACCTCGACGCCCTGCTCGCCGCCGACAAGGCGCGCCGCGAGAACGTGTCTTTGCTGGACGCGAAGCGGGCGCGTAAAAATGCCCTATCGGCCTCCATCCCCAAGGCGAGCGCCGAGGAGAGGCCGAAGCTCGTCGCGGAGGCGAAGGAGATCCGCGGCGACATCGAGCGGCTGGAGCCGGAGCTCGCCGAGGCGAACAAGACGTTCGAGGCGCTGATGCTCCGCGTCCCGAGCATTCCCCGGCCCGAGGTCCCCGTCGGCAAAGGCGAGGAGGACAACGTCCTCGTCCGCACGGTCGGCGCGCCGCGCGCGTTCGACTTCGAGCCGAAGGATCACGTGGAGCTGATGACGGCGCTCCGGCTCGTCAACTGGGACGGGCCGCGGCGCTTCGCGGGCGGGCGCTCGTACGCCCTTGTGGGCCTGGGCGCGCTCCTCGAGATGGCCGTGACGCGGCTGACGATCGACACGCTCTACGCCCGCGGGCTGACGCCGGTGATCCCGCCCGTCATCGTGAAGGAGCGCGCGATGACCGGCACGGGCTTCTTCCCCCTCGGCCGCGAAGAGGCGTACGCCATCACGGCGGACGAGCTCTTCCTCGTAGGCACGAGCGAGGTGGCCCTCGTATCCCTCCACGCCGACGACACACTGGAGCTCGCGCAGCTCCCCATACGGTACGCGGGCCTGTCCCCCTGCTTCCGCCGCGAGGCGGGCGCACACGGCAAGGACACGCGCGGGCTCTACCGCGTCCACCAGTTCACCAAGGTCGAGCAGGTGGTCTTCTGCGCGCCCGACGAGGCGGTCGCCGAGAAGGAGCACTACCAGCTGCTCGCCAACGCCGAGGCCGTGCTGGAGCAGCTCGAGATCCCCTACCGCGTGATGCTCGCTTGCACCGGCGAAATCGGCCTGGGTCAGACCCGCAAGCACGAGGTGGAGTCGTGGATGCCCGGCCGCAAGGCCTACGGCGAGACGCACTCCTGTTCGACCATGGGGGACTTCCAGGCGCGACGCTCGAACATCCGGGTCCGACTCGAGGATGGCTCCCTGTCCTACCCGTACACGCTGAACAACACGGCGGTCGCAAGCCCTCGCATCCTCATCCCGCTGCTCGAGAACCACCAGAACGCCGACGGCTCCGTCAACGTGCCGAAGGCCCTCGTGAAGTACATGAACGGCATCGAGGTGTTGAAGCCCGCCTGAGGTTCAGACGCCGGTCGAGGCACTTCGCCACGGCGTGGCAAACTGTCATGGGGGAGGTTCGCGCGCGATGGCGTCGTCACCGTCGCGCAGGTCGAGGCCCAGGATGTCTGCCTGGAGCTTCGCGTGGCTGAGCGCCCGATTCCAGCCGGGCGCGCTGCGCATGTTTCGAACGCCGTGCTCCAGATCCTCGCGCGTGAGAAGCGGGAGCTGGGCGGCGAACACGGCGAACAGTTCGAGGGGGGAGAGCTGCTGCATGGGTTCGGTGCGGGCAGCGTCCAAGTTTCGTGCCCCGCCGCGCCCGGGAGCTCTTCCTTCTTCGACTCCGGGGCGCGCTTCGGCAACAATCCGGTAGGCATGGTCGTGGAGTCGCTGGGCGCGTTTCTCGAGGAACGCGGAGGGGTCACCTTCCGCGCTTATTCCACCGTGGGAGAGCGCAGCGGCGCGGGGGTGGTAGTCGAGATGGAGTCGCCGCCCCGCTCCGTCCCCCTCGTTGCCGTGGGTGACGGGGTCTTCGAGGCAACGATCCGCGAGGCGCGGCTCGGGACGCTCTACAAGCTCAGGGTCGGTGACCGCGTGCTGCCCGACCCTTACGCGCGCTGGCTACCATCCGGCGTGCACGGACCGGCCGAGGTCGTCTCCTCAAGCTACCCATGGAAGCATCCGTGCCCGGGCACGCCCCTCGAACGGTGCGTCGTCTACGAGCTCCACGTCGGGACGTTCACGCCCGAGGGGACCTACACCGCGGCGAGCGCTCGCCTTCCGGAGCTGGCGCGGCTCGGAGTCACCGCGGTCGAGCTCATGCCGATCGCGAGCTTTCCGGGCCTCCGCGGCTGGGGCTACGACGGCGTCGCCCAGTTCGCCCCCTACCCTCCCTACGGTACCCCGGACGAGCTTCGCGCCTTCGTCGACGAAGCGCACGGGCTGGGTCTCAGCGTCCTGCTCGACGTCGTATACAACCACTTCGGCCCGTCCGGAAACTACCTCGCGGCCTACAGCCCCGAGTACTTCACCCAGGAGGGGACGCTCTGGGGCGATGCGCCTAACTTCGAGAACCCCCACATGCGTCGCCTCGTCGTGGACAGCGCGCGGCACTGGCTCGAGGCCTACCGCTTCGACGGCCTGCGCCTCGACTCGACACACTCCTTTCACGATCCGAGCCCCCGGCACGTCTTCCGCGAGCTCGTCGACAGCGTCGCGTCGTTGACCCCTCACCGCCTGCTCTTCGCCGAGGACGAGAGCAACGACCCGGCGCTCGTGCTCGAGCACGGCTTCGACGCGATCTGGGCCGACGACTTCCACCACCAGGTTCACGCGCTCATGACGGGCGAGCGAGACGGCTACTACGGCGGTTGCCGCCTCGAGGTGGGGGACCTCGCGCGCATCATCGAGCGCGGCTGGCTCTACGAGGGACAGACCTGGTGCGTGACGGGCAAGCCACGAGGGCGCGCGCCGATCGGCCTCGCGCCGCCGCAGTTTCTCTTCGCTGTCCAGAACCACGACCAGGCTGGCAACCGCGCGGAGGGAGAGCGGCTCTCGGCGCTCACGTCGCTCGAGGCGCTGGCAGGAGCGACGATGCTCCTCCTGTTCTTGCCGCACACCCCGTTGCTGTTCATGGGGCAGGAGTGGGGCGCGACGAGCCCGTTTCTATATTTCACGGACCACGAGCCCGATCTCGGGGAGGAGGTCGCCAGCGGGCGGCTACGGGAGTTCGCCCAGTTCGAGGCTTTCCGCGCCGACGAAGCGCGCGCCCGCATCCCGCACCCGCAGGCGGAGGCCACGTTCCTTCGCTCGAAGCTCGACTGGGACGAGCGTTCCCGGCCAGGGCACCGCGAGCTCACCGAGCTCGTACGGGCGATGCTGGCGCTGCGGCGCGAGGACGCCGTGCTCGGCGCGAGGCGACGGCCTGCGTCCGGGGCTGCGGCGCGGGTCAAGGCCTTCGCGACCGGGAAGGTGCTGGCGGTGCAGCGATCCGAGGGTTCGGAGCGGCGGCTTCTCTTGACCAGCTTCGACGAGGCGGAGTGGACCGTCGTGACGACCGCTATCGCTGACCTTGGCCGCTGGGAGCTCCTCCTGGATAGCGGTCTAGGCAGGGGACCGGCGTGGAAGGATGGGCGGCTCGCCCCGGGCGGCGCGGCTCTCTTTCGCGCCGCGCCGCCGGCCGGCGAGGGGTGACCGGCCCGCGGCGCGAGCCCTCGTAACTTTGTGTGCTTTGCCTGGCCGTCCGGTTGTGGCATCTTCCGTCGTCCCCTCGGGGGGGTCTGGGCCGTCGCTGACGGTGCAGGCGTCCGGCAGCCAGGAAGCGCAAGCTGAGTGGCTCTCGGTGGCTGGCGTGGTAGCCAAGTGGTTAGGCAACGGTTTGCAAAACCGTCATACGTGGGTTCGAATCCCATCCACGCCTCGGAAAGCACTTCGGACGCTCCAGGAGCGACCCCGGTGCGTAGGACCCCGTCTAACTAACCACGCTCGCTCGACGAGCGCGTGCGTCGCATCGCCCTGCGCCTAGCGCCACCGTCCGGCCGCTTGCTCGGTCCCGCCCCCGGCGCCCCTGTCGACGAGCCACGACTTTGCGGACGGCGCGTCACCCTCGCTGCGCGCGCGATTCGCTCCGGCGACGCTTGACGGAGCGGGCAAGCGCCATTACATAACCAATACGTTATTCAACTTGCAGGCTATGCACGCATGAAAGCCGAACACCTCGACGCAACCTTCGCCGCGCTCGCCGACCCGACGAGGCGCGCGATCCTTGCCCGCCTCGCCACGGGCGAGGCGAACGTTACCGAGCTGGCGCGCCCGTTCGACATGAGCCAGCCAGCCATCTCGAAGCACCTGAAGGTGCTCGAGCGCGCGGGCCTCATCTCGCGCAGCCGCGAGGCGCAGTCCCGACCGTGCCGGCTCGAGGTGCGGCGTCTCAAGGAAGCGACGGAGTGGATGGAACGCTACCGCCGCTTCTGGGACGAAAGCTTCGATCGGCTCGGTTCCTACCTCCAAGAGATGAAGGCCACCAAGAAGGAGAAGAAAAATGCCCACGGATGAAAAGGCAAAGGCGACCACGGCGGGCCGGGGGCAACCGAACGCCTCTTCGCAGGGCAAGCCGGAGCTCCGTATCTCTCGTGTGTTCGACGCGCCACGCGACCTCGTCTTCGAGGCGTGGAGCAAGGCAGAGCACGTTGCGCGATGGTTCACTCCGGCCCCGCTGACTACCCCCAAGTGCGAGGTGGAGTTCCGCACCGGCGGCAAGTTCCACGTCACGATGCGCATGCCGAGCGGGCTCGACCTGCCGATGGACGCGGTCTTCCTCGAGGTCTCGGCACCCGAGCGCATCGTCTTCGCCGCGACGATCCACGGCGGCGTGGAGGTCTCGACCACGGTGACATTCGCCGAGCACGACGGCAAGACGACGATGAGCGTTCACCAGGTCTTCTCGCACGAGAGTGACGCGACGCGCGGCGCGAACGCGGGATGGACGCAGGCATTGAACCAGCTCGCAGCGGTCGTGCCCTCGCTGGCATCGAAGTAGCGAGCCCAGAGACCGGCGAGCCCTCGAGTCCTACGGCGCCGGCGTCCCGAGCAGCGCACCCAGCTTCGCGAGGACGCCGGGCCAACCGAGCTTCATACCCTCGAGCGCCTTGCGGCCCATCGGGCTGTCGAGGTTGAACCCCTCGTGATCGAGCGAGAGAGGGGTGCCCGCGCCCTCGGGCGTGAGGCGCCACGTGATCATCGTGTCGAGATTTCCGATGGCGAACCTGTACTTCAGGAGCCGCTCTGGCTCGACGGCCACGACCTCGCACCCTTGCTGCCCCCAAGCGCCCATGTCGAGGTTGAAGCGGTAGCCAACGACGGGCTTCACGTCTCCCGCCGCCAACGCGCGTGCAGCTCCGGCGTCGTGAGCGCTCGCCAGACGGCGCCGGGCGCATGTGTATAGACGTGCTCGAGATGGATGCTGCTGGGCTCGGTCATTTGTCGGCTTCCTCATCGAGTAGGTCTTCGAGGGCCGTGAGGCGCTTCTTCCAGTACCGAGCAAACCCTTCGATCCAAGCGTCGACCTCCGAGAGTGGTCTCGGGTCGAGGTGGTAGTACCGCTCTCGTCCTCGCGGCTCCTCGCGGACCAGATGCGCCTTGCGGAGGACCTGAAGGTGCTCGGATACGGCGGGGCGACCGAGATCGAAGCCGCGGGCGAGATCGCTCACGCCGCGAGGCCCGGCTCGGAGCTGCACGAGGATCTTCCGGCGCACGGGGTTGGCGAGCGCCGAGAAGACATCGACGTCGGACATGTCTACCCAATACGTCGGAACAATCCGACGCGTCAACAAATTCCGACGCATTGCCGGCGACCTAATCGGTCGCGCGTACGTCCTTGGGCTTCTTCCCGAACCTCGCGCGGAAGGCCGCCGAGAAGGCTCCGAAGCTCCGGTAGCCCACGCGGAGCGCGACCTCGCTGACGGTGAAGCGCCTGGACTTGAGGAGCAGCATCGACTCGTCGAGGCGACGCGCGCGAACGTAGGCGAGCGGGCCCTGGCCGAGCTCGCGCTTGAACGTGCGAAGGAGCGTGCTCGCACTCGCCCCCGACACGTCGGCCAGCCGCTCCACCACGTCCTCCTCGAAGAGCCGCGCCTCGATGGCCTTGAGCGCGCGCTGCACGAGGGGAGTCTCGCCCTCCACGATCGAGGGACGATCCTTCGTCGTGTCGCGCTCGCGGCAGAGGAAGTAGGCTTCCTTGACGATCTCGGTCTCGAGAAAGCGCGTGGCGTCGTTTCCGTGCTTCTTGCACACGGCGCGCTCGAACAGGTAGCGGTGGCAGATCTCGTTCATCCAGTTCGTCCGCGGAAGGGCCGCGAGCTGGGAGAAGTAGCGGTCGACCTTGTCGGGGAGTACCTCGCCCGGATACGTCGCGAGGAGCGATTCGAAGAGTAGCCTCGAGACCGACAGGACGAGGACGTGAGAGATCGGGCTCTTGGCCTCGACCATTGCGCGACCCCCGGCGGGGACGAGTAGGAAGGACGCCCGGTCGACGACGTGCACCTCGGAGCCTCTCCCGGCCTCGACGACGCCCGCGTCAGTGGGCACGACCAGCGACGGCAACGTCGCGCGTAGCACGAGCCGGTCCCCCTCGCGCAGCGGAGCGAGCCGGATGCCCATTGGCCCACGCGCGTCGTCGAGGGGTGACGTCTGCTCCGCAAAACTCGGCGCCCGAGCGACAGCGCGCGACCGCTTCGGGTGCTTTTGTTCCCCTCGCCTGCCCATTCGCCTCGGGATCCCCGAAGTGCAGCGTACCAGACCGTTGGGGCCAGTTCTTTTGCGACATATGGGCGCTCGCCGCGTCAGCCGGCGAAGCGCCGTCGAACAGAGAGACCCATGGGACCTCATCCTACGTCGACTCGCGTCCACCCCCTCTTGGCCCTGGCGTCAATCGCCTGGATTTGTGCTTGCTCGGCCAGCGGGGACGCGACGACACCCAACAACGCTGGCTCGCCGCCAACGGTCGTTGTCCCGGATGGCGGCGCGAACCAGGGCGGCGACGCAGGGACCGGCGCGGTGGCGACGGCAAGCGCGGACGGGGCAACGGACGCTGCTGCGGACGCGGATGCAGCTCCGACAACACCGGGCGCAGATGCAGGGGCGGTCTTCCCGACCGCGCTCGGAACCTGGTACGACGCGAGCGGGACTCTCGTTCGGTTCCGCGTGCGCTCGCCGCGGGCCACGCGCATCGAGCTCGACCCCTACGCCCAGCCCTCCGGCGCCGACGAAAGCGGGACGATCACGACGGATCCGTTCTCGTGCTCGTCGAGCAGCAAGATCTGCTCAAGGGAGCGCGCGCTCTCGGTGATCGCGACGATACGCGACCCGATACGTCTGGTGGCACTCCTTGCACGCCGCGCGAACCGCTTCGACGTCGCCTTCCTTCGCAGCCCTTGCACCAGCCGTTGCGATGCGGACCCAGGACGGGTACTCGGGCTGCGCGAACGCGACCATTCGCAGGAAGGAAGACTCGAGCCTGCCGTGATCGCCTGACCGCGCGAATGCCTCGCCGGCGTTTGCCTTCATCCACCCCTGGAGCGGACAATCAGGCAACGGCGCGGCACCGCACGTGGCTGGCTTCCTGGCCGGCGCCTGATCGGGTCGCGCCACGTACGACGCAGACACTTCGCCCGAGAGAGAGTGGAACCACGTGACGATGGATGCCACCTCCCGCGGGCTCAAGTCGAGCCCCAGCTCGTAGACCCCGGCCATGTGAACCGCGTCCTCTATCGTCTCCGCTGATCCGTCATGGAAGTAGGGACCCGTCCCTTCGACGTTCCGCAACGTCGGCACCTTGAACATCATCCGGTCGACGGGCAGGTGGGTCACTTCGTATCGCCCCTTATCCGACTGGTTGGGCCACGGCTCGACCACTCCAGTGCGCTCCAGCATCGAACCACCCAGGAGCGCCCCCGTATGACAGACCATGCATCCCACGTTGAGGAAGGTCTTGAGGCCCTCCTTCTCATTGGGCGTCAGCGCTTGCTTGTCGCCGCGCAAGTACTGATCCCAGCGTCCGGGCGTCACGAGGCCCCGCTCGAACGCTCCCAAAGCCTTCGCGACGTTGTCCAGCGTCCGGGGCTCGGCGTCGGCAGGAAATGCGCGGCGGAACGGTTCTTCGTACGCCGCGATCTGACGCAGCACCACTTCGACCTGCGCAGCGTCGGGCATCGCCATCTCGATCGGGTTCAAGATCGGCCCGGTTGCTTGCTGTTCGATCGTAGCGGCCCTTCCGTCCCAGAACTGCGCGAAGAACCCGGCGGCGTTCATCACGGTCGGCGCGTTACGCTTGCCGAGCTGGCCCTTGTAGCCGAGCGAGGTTCTCTCGTTGTCGACGCCGAAATGGCCCAGATCATGGCATGTGTCGCATGAGATGCTTCCGTCCACCGAAAGGCGCTTGTCGAAGAAGAGCGCGCGCCCGAGGTCGACCCTCTCTACAGTCCGCACGCTTGCGGGGTCCTCGAACGCCTCGGGGAGAGGCTGAAAGCGTCGAAGGAGGCGTGGGTTGATCCCGTCTGGCTCCGGATCTCCGGGCGGAACCGCTGGTACAGCGTCGGACGCGACCGTCACGGCGACAAGCGCAGGAGGTGCCGACCTCTCGGCGGACTCGGAGCAAGCAACGCTCAAGAGCAGCGTCGCGGCGCAGAACGACGCCCGCGGGGAAGTAGAACGCATTGGGTGTACCGTCTCTCGAGAACGGCACTGCGCTCGACCCCTTGAGCGGTCAGGCGGCGATTGCGCTACCTAGGAACGCACGGACCCGCAATCGTCGGCCACGCGCCTGCTGCACACGGCGGGAGGGGTGTACCAGGGACGCACATACCGAACGCCTCGGTGAAGCCCTGCGGGCATGTTTGCCCTGCGACCGGCGCAGGGCCCGGCGTGGGCGCTGGCTGCACCTGGGCGTTCGGCGGATTCTGGGGGGCCGGAACGGGAGTGCCCCCGGGAGGGTCTGTCGTGAGGGCGACCTTGTAGCGGTAGGCGAAGCGGAGGCGAGCCTTGAAGACATCCTCGGGGATCCAGACGTACCCGTTCTGGCCCCAACCGGTGCCCCAGCTGTTCTGCACCAGAAACTGCGTCCCGGTCGGCGTCGAGCGGTAACCCTGCGCGAGTAGTGCGTGCGAGCCGTAGTAGCCCTGCGGCTGGGGAAGGACGTCTACCCCGTGAATGCCCGCAGCGGACGTCCAGTTGGTCGCCATGTCCACACCGAGGAAGATGGCCTCCCCGGCAGCGAGGAGCTTCATGATCTGCTTGTCGCGTTCGGGACCGTCCGCCATCGCCTCGATGCTCGTCACCCGGTAGGCAGGAGCTGCGTCGGCGCGCTGTCGCTCCGCGATGAGGACAGGGTCGGTGTAACCCGAGCCTTCCTGCACATGGTACGGCGCTCCGCAGCCGGAGGCAGCCTCTCCGAGCGCGATGCGGCACGCCTTGACGGGGTCGTAGGGCCAGACTGACTCGGTGGTCACACCGGGAACCTTGAGCAGGTTGCCGACATCGTCCTCGCGCGCGCCCGCAACGTTGGTGCGTTCGTAGATGGCGAAGATGTGGAGGGCAGACGCGGGCAGAGCGTTCAAGCGCCGCACGCGCGTGTACGTTTCGATGAGGGAGGCCACGGCGTTCGAGGTGCAGCTGCCGACCTCCCCCTGATCGCGGACGGCCCCGACGAGCCCTTGCTGCCGGTGATCCACGGAGGCGGGAAGCTCTCCGGCCGGAACGGGGACGGGCTGGTACTGGGTGCTGTTGGAGATGGGGCGAAGCACGCTGCAATCGACGAGCTTGGCGAGGTCGGGAGGCAGGCCAGGCAAAGGACACGGCAGCTGCCCGATGAGAGGACGCAGTTGCTCGTAGTTCATGCTCATCCATGACGTCGCCGCCGCCCCGAATTGCTGCGCGAGGTTCGGGGGAACCTGGGCTTCGGCGGGATGAGCAGGGAGCAGGGCCGCGGCGGCCACGCAGGCAACCGCGACGCACGTTCGCGCGCCTGTCGATGCAGGCCGAGCTACGTGGATGTGAGGCGCGAGTTGACGAGCGCGGCCAGTCTTTGTGCGCATACCCCTACCGTAAGAGAATGACGGACGCGCGGCGCGGGTATTCACCGCGTCCCTGCCAATGGTGGGGGGGCGGCATCCGCTTGCGGTCTCCGCACGAGCCTCGGTATTATCGCGGAGCGTGGGCAAGATACCGTTCGTCTCGAAACGCCCTGGGCGCCGCCTCGCTGTGTGGGGGGTGCTGGCGTCGGCCGCCCTCGGTGCAGTAGCGTTGACCGCTTCGACCGCGGCGAGAGCAGACGACGTCGTCATCACCGAGAATGCGCGAACCCATTTCGCCGCTGGTGTCGCGTTGCTCAAGGATCCGAGCGGGCCACGCTACGAAGCGGCGTACCTCGAGTTCAAGACTGCGTACGCGGCGTCGCCGTCGTACAAGATCCTCGGCAACTTCGGTCTGTGCGCGATGCAGATCGAGCGCGATCTCGAGGCGATACAGGCGTACGAGGAGTACCTGAAGCAAGGCGGTGCCGACATCGGGCCGACCGAGCGCGCGCAGATCGAGCGAGATCTCCTCACGCTCAAGGCTGGTCTCGTGCGGGTCAGCGTCTCGTCGGATCCGCCGGGGGCGACGATTACCGACGTGCGAATCCCGGTGAAGGGGTCCGAAATCCGGAACGTGTACGAGGGTCAGCAGGCTCCGCTCGAGCTCGGCCTCCGCCGGGGCCGTCACGTCCTCACGGCGAAGCTCGAGGGATTCCACGAGACGGAGTGGGAGCTAGGGCCGTCGGACGATGCGCCTCCGCCGCACATCTTCAAGATGGTGCCGCTCGCACCGACCACCCCCGTAGTGACGCCCATCGCCCCGCCGCCGCCAGTGGAGCCGATGAAGCAGGTGGAGCCATTGGTGAGGCAGCGACCGACTCCGCGGACCGCGTATGTCGCGGGAGGCGTCGGCGTTGGGCTCCTGCTCACGGGAACGATCTTCGGGATCGAGGCGCTGCAGAAGCACAGCGACTACGACAAGCTGAACAATGGCCTCGACGTCAGCAGCGCGACCAGCACGCGGAATACTGGGGTCATGCTGAACGCGATCGCCGATGGTTGCTTTGCAGGAGCGCTCGCGAGCGCCGTCGTGGCGGCGTACATCTTCGTCGCGCGTCCAACGGTCGAGCGGCCCGCCGCGCAGCGCCTCCAGATTGCACCGACATGGGCGGGGCGTGGACCTGGGGCCTCTGCCGTTTGGATCTTCCAGTAGGTCGGTCCTACGGGCACACGAAGTTACTGGGGTTCCGCGTGGCGATGAAGTTGGGGCGTAGGCCGGCGGGCGGGGACCAGCTCGACTGCGGCCGGAGCGCAAGCTGCGGGGTGCCGTCGGCTGTGAGTGACGCAGTAAGAGCGGTGATCACGGCGTTGTCACCCTGGCTGAACGGCGCCAGGACCGTGCTGGTGTAAGGCTCGAAATAGACCCCTTGACCCGAGTGCCCGGTGGACACCGGCGTTGCAGCAGGTAGCTCGGCCGCTCCGCCGTCCGGTCCTGGCAAGAGCGCGGGGCCCACAGCCACGGCGTGCACCGCCAGATCGGTGTTGGCGCCGACGACGAAGAGCGTTTGCAGGCACGCCGAGAAGGCCGGAGAGCGCACGTTACCGTCAAGGAAGGGAAAAGTACCGGTCCCTTGGAGCCCCTGCACGGGATCGAAGAGCTGGACGGTGGCCGGGGGTTGCGCGGCCGGAAGCGGCGCGCCGAAGGGTCGCGTCACCACGATCAGGTCCTGGGTGCCGTTCACGACGCCCGAGCCGAATCCGACGAGCGATCCCGTCTTCGCGGTGCCCTCCAAGCTGGTCAGCTGTGACGGCGGACCACTGCCAGTAATCTCCACCGGCGTCAGCTCCGCAACACCTGCCGCCGGAACCGTGGTGCACTCCGTGGCGTAGCCGCCTACGGAATTCACAGTACTGGAGGTTCCCAGAAGACCGGTCGGAGCCGTCGGCAGATCGACCACGCTGGACACCGTCACGAACTCGGGGTCGCTCGTGTCGAGCGTCACCAGACCGAACGCACTTGGGATGCTGGGGAGACCGGAGTCGGTGACTGGCCCGGCATCCGCTCCTTGCCCGTAAGCCACGTATGAGACACGTTCGCCGAAGACGGCCGTCGTGAGAAACGACACGCCGGCAGGAACGAGGGTCCGCGACAGGTCGACCCACTCCCCAGTGACTGGGTCCAGGGTTCGAACGTGCAGATAGAACGGGTCGTCCGGGAGCGGGTAGAAGTTTGCCCCACCGGACTCGAAGACGTACCAGAGGTCACGGGTGCCGTCGTACAGGACGGCAGAAACGAGCATCGGTTGGCGAGCCTCGGGCAACTCGAGACCCGTCGTCGGATCGAGCGCCGTCACGACGTACGAGGCGCCCGCGTCGTCCGCGACGGTTCCACCGACGACGATGACGCCGCGGTTCGCATCCGGTACGGCGGAGTCGTTGGCGTCCGCGGCATCGACGGTCGCGTCCGCATCGGCTGACATCGCGTCGGGGGCGTCGCTTGCGTCAGCGGCATCGCTGGTGTCCGCCAGAGCGGCGTCAGAGCTAGCATCCGCAGCGTCCCCCGGTTCCCCGGGGCTTTCCGCCTCGGGGGTATCCGTGGAGATCGGACCGTCCGAAGGCGCGTCACGGCCAACGGTAGTGTCTGGCGCCGAACCGTCCGCCGGAGGACCTCCGTCTGGACCCGTTACCGGCGGCTCGACGTCGGCGAACGAATTGACCAGGGAGCACCCCGCCGCCACCGCGAGAAGGAGCGTGGCCAGACCAAAACGCCCGTGTACGTGCCGCGTCGTCATCAGTTGTTCAGGGCGCCCTGGGTGATCCAGCTTGCGATCGTATCAAGCTCCCCTTGGGTCAGGGTGGTGCCCGTCCCCGGCGCTGGCATCACGCTGCCGACGCTCTTGGTCGTCGTCGCCTGAAGGTTCGCGAGCAGGCCCGCGTTGATCTTGAGGTTGAGAAAGCTCGTGAGCGGGCTTCCGGGGCTGACGTAGCTATACGAGGCGGTGCCTCCATCAACCGGCAATGAAGTTCCCTCACCTGCTGGCACGCCCACGGTCGCCCCGTATGCGAAACCCGGAGCGAGGATCAGGCCTCCCGTGGGGTTGCCTGGCACGTGACAGCCGACGACGCCGCAGTTCTGCGTGAAGATAGGCTGCACGTTGAGCGCGAAGCTCAGGTTCGTCGTGAACGACCGCTCGATCGTGTTGGAGTCTTGTTCGCCGTCGAGGTCCTGGGCCCGCACGACGAAGTACAGCGTCGTCCCGGCGGGGAGATCTTGGACGGTGATGGACGTGGCGCCGGGCGGTGTGCTCGCGAGCGGCGGTCCGTCGAAGTTCTCCCCGCCTGGCGTCGTCGCTTCATAAACCTCGTAGACGAGATCGAAGGGGGGCGTCTGCGAGTCCATCCCAGCCACCCAGGAAATCGTCACGGTCCGGGCAACGGGATCGGGCTGAAAGCCGTTGATGCCGTCGAAGCTGGGCGGTGCCGGCATTCCCATGGTCGTCGCGGTGACCTGGGTCGTGTTTGCATCCTCGTTCCCCGCTTCATCCCGCGCACGACACACGAAAAGGAACTGGGAGAAGGGGGCGAGGGGGGCGAGGGAGACCGAGGTCTGTCCGACGACGGTCGTGAAGGGTTGGGTGAAGTCGTAGTGATCCGACACGGTCGATTCGAAGATGTCGTAGGCGATGTTCGACGGAAGGGACACGTTGTCGACCGCTGCGGTCCACTGCACCTGGATCGCGATGCCGAGCACGTTGGTCGCCATGGTGCAGCCGCCGAATACGGGCGGCGTGACGTCCGCACCAGGCGTCGATGAGCGCTCCAGAGTGTTACTATCGAGGTTGCCGCTCGCGTCCTGGGCCCGAACGACGAAGTACCGTTCCTGCGAGGCAAACGGCAGGTGGTTCACGGTGGCGGTCACGGCGCCCGGTGAAGTCACCAGCGTGGGCGATGCGAAGTTCTCGCTGCCCGGCGTATCGCCCACGTAGACGGCGTAGGAGATGGCCGCGCCGGGAGTCAGGTTGTCTTGGGCTGCGTCCCAGCCGAGCACGACCTCCCCTGGCCCGTTGGGGGCGGCTGACTTCAGCCCCGCGAACGTCGGCGGGGTGGTATCCGCCTTGGGGATTCCAGCAAGCTCTACGGTGTTCGTGTCTGCCAATCCCGCCCCGTTCACCGCCCGGACGGCCACTTCGTAGGTGGTGTTGGTCTCCAGGCCGCCGACGACCGCGTCCTCCGCTCCCGGCGGAGTGACCAGCGGGTTGGCGAACGACAGCGGCGCTTTCCCCGCGTAAACTCGATACGTGAGCGCGCTTGCGGGAGTCACCGCATCCGAACCTGCGTTCCACACGACGAGCAGCTGCGTGGACGATGCGGGCGCCACCGCTACGACTCCCGCGAACGTGGGGGGGGACGGGGGAGGCTGCTCGTCGAGCGCATCATCAGACGCCGCGTCGGCGTCGGCGGACGCATCGCCCGCCTCGGCCGCCGCCTCCTGGCTGTCCGCCGCATCGGAGTTGGCGTCGCCGCCACCGTCCGCGCTGGTCTCGCCGCTCGTGGCGTCGCTGGCGTCGGCCGCACCATCAGGCGATCCCGGCGTGCACCCGGTGGCAACCGACCCGTCCGGACATGCGGGAGGCGCCGCGATCGGCGAAGAGCTGCTGCACGCGTCGAGCGCAACCGCGCCCGGCCAGATCAGCACTAGAAGGGCTCGGGCCCAGCGGCGGGTCATCACCGTCGTTCGAGCCTCATGTGGACCTCGCGCCCCGAAAGCACACCGAAGAGTTTCCTCAGGAATGAAGGAGCTTCATCCTAGCAGGACCGCAGCTCTCTCGGAATATCCCGCGGCCGGGCCATGGTTTGAGCTCATCCAAGGCGTCAAAGCCTGTCCCGCAGATCGACGGCGACCGCGCAAGCGTCCAGGCCGCTCGCGTACTGCGCGCGCGACGTGGCCGACCAGGCGGTCGGGTCGACGTGTCGCCGCGCGCGCAGCAAGATGCGCGAGGACGCGAGATCCACGATCCCGACGCGGATCTCGTGGGGACGTTCGCCATCTAGCTCCGACGGGCCCGTGCCTTCTCCCGGCTCGTCCAAGGCCACGATGAGGAGCGTCGCCCGCGCGGCCTCCTTGCCACGCTCGAGGGGTGCTTGTTCCAGCTCTCTCCGTAGAGTCGAGAGCTCCTTGAGCTCCCGCGCGGCGCGCACGCGCTCGGCCCACGGTGGCTGGAGCACGCGCAGACCGACGTCCGCGTCCTCCAGGCGGCGTACGTTCGACGTGCGCTGCTCGAGCGTCGCGCCGTCCGAGTAAGCAGCGTGCACTTTGCCGAGGAGAGCCTTCTCGACCCGGGACGGGGGTGCATCGAGCAGGCAAAGCAGGAACGCGTCCTTGACCGAGGCGGCTCGCACCTCGGTGGTCCCCTTCTCGAAGGCCTCTACGGCTCCCCGTACGTATACCGCGGGCCGCTTCACGACGGCCGCCAGCGCACCGGGGAACCGCAGCTCGGTCGCCACGAGGTCTCCCTCGTACGGGCCCCAGAAGTTCGGGAGCCAGGATTCGAAACGCGCCACAGCCCCCTTGTCTTCGACGGTCAAGCTCGAGCTCTGCTTGCCCCATTCGTCGAGCAACGCAGCCCGTTCTCGCTCGAGCCCTTGCCCCTCACGACGGCGCCCCACGAGGACCACCGCGAGCACGACGATCGCCGTGACGATGCACGCGCCCCGGATGCTCGCGACGAGCCGTGGCGCGAGGATCGCGCCGGGTTTCCGCTTGCGCCCACGCACGCTCGCCTCGACACGCGCAGCGAGCGCGGGAGCCATCCTTCGCGTGACCAGGAACGTCGCCATCCCCCTCAGCCTCCGGCCCGCGCGCGGCCCACGTTGCGCTCTATGAGCGACATGAGCTGCTCGCCCGTGACGCCGAGCCTCGCCGCCGCCTGGCCTGCGAGGGACGTGCGCGCGACGCCAGGCGCAAACTGATAAGTCGGCTGATGATCGGGCCCGAGCTCCACCTGCAAGAAGCGCAGATCCGGGATCTTGCGCTCCTGCTCGAGGCGCGCAGCGAACGCCAGGAAGTGCGTCGTGATGAACGCCTGCGGCTTGAGCCTAGTGAGCATCCTGATGACGAGCTCGAAGATCTCCTCGCCTTCGGACGGGTTGGTGCCAGAGCAGAGCTCGTCGAGGATGACCATCGCTCCGGGCGGCAGACGCTCGAAGAGGGCGCGGATGCGTATTAGCTCCATCCCCAGCCGGCCCTCCGCCTGGTCCGCCTTCGTCTCCTGGATGAGCGAGACCACGAGGCCGGGCGCGAGCGAGAGCCGGCCAGCCTTCGCAGGGATGAAAAGGCCTCCTTGCGCGAGAAGCTGGGCGAGCCCCACGGACTGCAGGAGGCGCGTCTTTCCGCCGGAGTTCGGGCCCGTCACGAGCGCGGTCGTATCGTGCCGGTCCGCGCCGATGTCACACGGAACGACTTTCGAGCCGTGGGCGAGCAAGAGCGGGTTGAACAGGCCGCGCAGTACCCGCTCCTGCCCCGGCAGCACGAGCTCCGGGAGACAGACGGAGAGGCCGGCGGCGTGCGCCATCTCGCGAAAGCCAAGGGCGCCGAGGTAGAGCTCGACGTCTCCCGTCAGCTGTACGAAGCGGACGACGTCGTCCTGGATCCCATCGAATACGGCGTCGATGAGGCGCGCCATCACCTCGCCATCGCCGAAGTGAAAGCCGCGGACGAAGAGCTCGAACTTGCCGAGCCATCGGCGCCACGGGGAGCCAACGAAGGGGTTCTCGGCGTCCTCCTGGACCGACAGAATGTCGAACCCGCGAATGCGACCATCGGCGCCGACGCGAACCTTCAGGTTCAAGGTGGCCAGCCGCTCGTCGTAGCGAAGGAGATCCGCCAGCGCCTTGTACGGCTCGCTCGCCTGAACACGAAAGCCGAACGCGGCGAGCCTCGCGAGCCCCGAGCGAGCGCCTGCGAAGCCGGTGGCCATGCAGTCGAAGATCTCCTTGGAGAGCTGGAGCAAGTCCAGCTCGCGACGATTCGCGTCCCACTTGCCGACGCCGGTCGCGCCCTCGAGCAACGTGCGAAACCGGCACAAGGTCCCGTAGAGCTTGCGGAGCGACAGAGAGAGAGCTTTCGACTCGGCAAGCTCTGCCGCGATGGCGCGACGGTAGTCGACGATCGCCCGATCGGCAGGCGGGTACGCGAGCAGCTTGACCATATGCGCGACGGAGACGGCCGCCTCGTCGGCGGCTCCAACCTGGAAGCAGCGCGACACGAAATTCTGCAAGAAGAGGTCGCCCGCGAAGGACTCCGGCTCCCACGTCGAGGGGGCCAAGGTCGCGCGCTCGAGGGCGTCGGCGAAGAGGCCGCCGGAGACGCCACTCGCAAACGCGAGCGCCACGGCGAGCTTCGTGGGCTCGAAGCTGACCCGGCTCATGGGAGTCGGGTGAAGCAGGTCCGGGATGGTGACGTTCGCCTCGTCGGGCATGGCGCCGGGGGAGTCTCGCATGAGGAGCCGAGGCTAGGACGCGTATCTGCTGGAAGGCTTGGTGGCCTGGGCGGGTCGAGGGAGCGTCAATGACTGGAGCGGCTCACTCCGCATGGTACATTCCGCCCGATGAACCGCGCGACGATGCGAAGGCGTCCGCGCGTGCCGTGGGGCTTCGTCGCTCTCGCGACGCTCCTCGTTGCGGTCTCCGCGCTTGGTTGCCACCCGGCCTCTGCCGCCGCAGATGGGGCCGATGCTGCCGACGGGGGGGCGGCCCCGCTCCGCGCAGGTGACATCGTCTTTCAGACGTCGACTTCCAAGCAGAGCGCCGCCATCCAGCACGCAACGCACTCGCCGTTCACACACGTCGGAATGATCGTTCACGCCGACGGGAAGCTCGCGGTCTTCGAAGCCGAGGGGACGGTGCACACCACACCGCTGGAAGCATGGATCGCACGGGCGCCCGCGAGCTTCGTGGCTCGGCGGCTCAAGGATGCGGCCAGCCTCCTCACGACGGCCGGGCAGGCGAAGCTCGTCACCGAGGGCCGCAAACACATGGGCAAGCCCTACGATGCTGCCTTCGATTGGTCGGACGAGAAGATGTACTGCTCCGAGCTCGTGTGGAAGAGCTACCATGAGGCGCTCGGCATCGATCTCGGCGCCCCGAGACCGCTTCGGTCGTTCGACCTCACGAGCGCGGGCGTGCATGCGGCGCTCGTGCAGCGCTACGGTAAGAGCATCCCGCTCGACGCACCCATGATATCTCCGCAGCAGATCTTCGAGTCCGACCTGCTGGAAACGGTGCGGGATGACCGGAAGAACTAGCGTACGGATCTTCCTCGCGCGCCACGGCGAGACCGAATGGAACGCGGTCGGCAAGCTCCAGGGCCACACGGACGTTCCTCTCAACGAGGCCGGGCTGGCGCAGGCGGCCGCGCTGGCGGAGGCGCTGAAGGCCGAGGGGGTGCGGAGAGTCATCACGAGCGACCTCTCGCGCGCGCGCCAGACCGGTGTGGTCGTCGCATCCCGGCTCGGCCTCGAACCTCCCCACGTGGACCCGGACCTCCGCGAGCGCCGCTTCGGCAAGTTCGAGGGCCTCACCTACGACGAGTGCGCCGTGCGCTATCCGGATGAGTGGCGCGCATGGTCGGAGCACGCGGCCCCGCCTCCCGGGGGCGAGCCGCGCGACGCCGTCGTCGCCCGCATGGGCGACGCGCTCCGGGCCGTCACCAGCCGCGTGGAAGCGAACGCGCAGACTGGACCAGCCCTGGTCGTCTCGCACGGGGGCGCGATGCGCCTCTGGCTGACCTACGGGATGGGGCTGACCGTGCCACGCATCGGCAACGGCACGGTGTACCTGCTCGTGCAGGACGAGCAGGGCCTTCGCGCTTCGCCGTGGTGACGTTTCGCAGGCGGAGCCGAGCCTGAACGGCGGCACGGAGGCGACCATGACCTCCAGGAGGCCTTCGGTGCTAGGTTCGAGCCGAGGTTGCCCCCCGTCTCATGGCGTTCGAAGACATTCTCGGCCGGATTGTTCCCCTGTCGGTGCTCCGCATCGGTCCGCCAGGAGCCTTTCTCGTTCCACCCAACTCCGAGGGACCGCGCCCACCGACCATCCTGCTGCCCGCGGCCGAAGTACCCGAGGGCTGCAAGGAGGGCGACGAGCTCTCGGCCTTCGTCTACCTCGACTCGGAGGATCGACCGATCGCTACCGTACGCGAACCCATGCTCGCGCTCGGCGAGGTCGCATTCCTCGAGGTCACGGACGTGACGTCGTTCGGCGCATTCGTCGACTGGGGGCTCATGAAGGAGCTGCTCGTTCCGCTCGGCGAGCAGGTTCGGGCGATGAGCCGGGGCGAGCGCTACCCCATCGGCCTCTACCTCGACGACACGGGGCGGCTTGCGGGAACGATGCGCGTGGCCGAGATGCTGAAGGCCAAGGCGGAGTTTGCCCTCGATGAGTGGGTCGAGGGGGAGGCATGGCGGGACGAGGCGGAGCTCGGGCTCTTCGTCATCGTGGAGCAGAGGTACGTGGGGCTCCTTCCGGCGGGCGAGCCGCACAAGCTCGCGCGCGGCGAGGCGGCGCGATTTCGCGTCTCGAACATCTGGCCCGACGGCAAGATCGAGCTGTCGCTACGCGGTCCGGCGCACGAAGAGCTCGCGAAGGACGCAGACAACATCCTCGCCGTACTCTCGCGGCCCGGCGCCCCGAAGGTGGGCGACCGCTCGAGCCCCGAGCAGATACGCACGCTGTTCGGCCTGAGCAAGAAGGCGTTCAAGCGTGCCGTGGGCCGCCTCATGAAGCAGCGCACGGTCACCATCGATGGGGAGGGATTTCTGGCCGCCGCGCGGGCGGCGACGGATCCGCGAGCCTCCCAGGGAACGACTGCCCGCCTGGCGCCTTCGAAGCGTCCTGCGACGAGGCGATAGCCCGGCATGCAGCAACTCCTCGAGACGATCCGAAAGGCGAGCCTGCCCGGCGTCTGGTCGCAGGGCGTGAAGCTCGCGCGCGCCAACGCGGTCGCGGTGGTCTCGTCCTCGCGGGACGAGCGGACGCTCCGCGTCCGCGCTCCGGGCCACGCGATCGCGCCGACTGTGACGCTTTACGTCGATGGCCAGGAGTGGGCGTGCGACTGCGGTGACAAGGTCGACCCCTGCGCGCACGTCGTCGCGGCAGCCATTGCGTCGGCGCGCGGAGAAGGGGCGGCAGAGGAGCTGGTCGCGTCCCCCGCGGTCAAGCCTCCCACGCTCGTCTACCGGTTCACCGTGAAGGACCGTCTGCTCGCGCTCGCACGCGTCATCGTCCATGCAGACGGGCGAGAGGAGCGGCTCGGCGCGACGCTCATGTCGGAGCTCGCGCGCGGGCGCGCGACGTCCGACTTCGTGCCGACACACGAGGACCTCAAGATCGACCGCATCCTGGGGTCGCCTGCGCGAGAGACCGTTCCCGTTCCACGTCTGCCCGACGTCTTCGATTTGCTCTCGGCTGGAGCGGAGGTCACGCTCGCGGGAGCGCCCATCCAGATCTCGGGCGAGCTCGTGCTGCCTCGAGCGATCGTCGAGGACGCGCCGGGCGGATTTCTCCTGCGCCTCGAGCGCGACCCGGACATGACCGACGTCCTGGCGAGGGGCGTGGCACGATGCGGGAAAACGCTCCGCCCGCTCGGCGAGACGGTGACCACGGGAGACCTCCTCGAACGACTGCCCCTGCGTCGCACCTTCGCACGCGCCGACGCGACGGACCTTGTGACGAAAGTTCTGCCCGAGCTCGAGGAGAAGCTCGTGGTCCTCGTCACGACCAAGAAGCTTCCGCGTAAGAACACCGACGCTCGGCCGCGCATCGCGATGGACCTCTCGCACCAGGGCCATACGCTGTCGATTCTGCCCACGCTGGTCTACGGCAACCCGCCGCTCGCGCGCGTCGACGGCGACACGATCGTCTCGCTGGGCAAGGGCGTGCCGGTGAGGCGGCCCGAGCAGGAGCGCGAGCTGCTCCGGCGCCTGCGCGACGAGCTCAACCTCGTTCCCGGACGGCGCGTCGACCTCGACGGGACGGAAGCCATCCGGTTCGCTGCAAAGCTACGCGCCTGGCAAGAGCGGACGGGGGACCAGCAGGTCTTCGAAAGCCGCCCGCTCCTGGCGCGGCTGGACCTGGTGGGCGGCGGCTTCGACGTGATCTTCGAGTGCCAGACGGAAGAGGGCGACGAGTCGCCCACCAAGCGTGCGGACGCGGCGACGGTGCTCCGGGCGTGGCGCGACGGCCTCGACCTCGTGCCGCTCGACGGCGGTGGGTGGGCTCCCCTGCCCGCGGACTGGCTCGCGCAGCATGGTCACCTCGTTGCGGATCTGCTCGCCGCGCGGGACGCGGACAAGAAGCTGCGAACGGCGGCGCTCCCCGATCTCGGGGCACTGTGCGAGGCGCTGAACGAGCCAAAGCCGCCGGGCCTCGAGAAGCTCGCCCCGTTGCTCGAGGGCTTCGAGGGGATCCCGCACACGGTCTTGCCGACCGGCGTGACGGCGAGCCTCCGCCCCTACCAGCAGCATGGCGTCGACTGGCTCTCGTTCTTGCGCGACGCGGAGCTCGGCGGCGTGCTGGCGGACGACATGGGGCTGGGCAAGACGCTCCAGACGATCTGCGCGCTCCGCGGCCGCACGCTCGTCGTCTGCCCCAAGAGTGTCGTCTACAACTGGGCGGAGGAGATCGAGCGCTTCCGGCCCGGGCTGCGCACGGCCATCTACCACGGCACGAAGCGCGAGCTCGACCCCAAGGCCGACGTGACCCTCACCACCTACGCACTCCTCCGCATGGACGTGGGGCGCCTGGCCGAGGAGCTGTGGGACGTCGTCGTCCTCGACGAGGCACAGGCGATCAAGAACCTCGGGAGCCAGACGGCTCGCGCGGCCTTCGAGCTGCGCGGCAAGTTTCGCATCGCGCTCAGCGGCACGCCGGTCGAGAACCGGCTGGAGGAGCTCTGGAGCGTGATGCATTTCGCCAACCCTGGGCTACTCGGAGGCGCGAGCGACTTCCAGGAGCGGTACGCGACGCCCATCGCGAACGGGCAGCCCGAGTCGGCGGCTCGTCTTCGCGCGAAGATCCGGCCGTTCGTGCTCCGTCGGATGAAGCGGGACGTCTTGCCCGAGCTGCCGCCGCGCACGGACGCGGTGCTCCACGTCGAGCTCGACGACGCGGAGCGCAGCGTCTACGACGCCGTACGCGTAGCGACGAAGAAGGACGTCACCGAAAAGCTCGCGAAGAGCGGTGGCGTGCTGGCGGCGCTCGAGGCCTTGCTCCGGCTACGTCAGGCCGCATGCCACTCGAAGCTCGTACCCGGCCAGACGGCGGAGTCGTCGTCGAAGATCGAGCGGCTGCTCGAAGCGCTCGAGGAGGCGGCATCCGAAGGGCACAAGGCTCTCGTGTTCTCGCAGTGGACCGGGCTGCTCGACCTAGTCGAGCCGCACCTGCGTGACCAGGGTCTTCGTTTCACGCGGCTCGACGGCTCGACCCAGGATAGGGCGAGGGTCGTTGCGGAGTTCCAGAGCGACGGAGGTCCGCCGGTCATGCTCGTCTCCTTGAAGGCTGGAGGCACGGGGCTGAACCTGACCGCGGCCGACCACGTCTTTCTCCTAGACCCATGGTGGAACCCGGCGGTCGAGGATCAGGCCGCGGACCGAGCGCACCGCATCGGACAGGACCGCCCCGTCATGGTCTACCGGATGGTCGCGAAGGATACTGTCGAGGAGCGAATCTTCGCGCTCCAGGCAAAGAAGCGCGCGATCGCCGACGTTGCCCTAGGCGACTCCGATCAGGCAGGCGGGATCACGCGCGAGGAGCTGCTCGCGCTGCTCGACTGACTCGCGCGCCTCGATTGCACCAACTGCTGCACCGAGATTACGCTCCAATCCATCCAGGACATGAGCGCAGCCGAGAGACAGCCGCCGTTCAACTTCCGCCCGCAGCAGCCCTGAGCATACGCATGAGCCTCTTCGATGTGCGCACGTCGCGCAAGGTGACCGCGGGACGGTTCTACCCGCTTGGCGCGAGCCCGCTCGCGGACGGGACCAACTTCGCGCTCTACAGCAGGCGCGCGACCGAGGTGGCGCTCCTGCTCTTCGATGAGCCGGATGGCGAACCAACGGACGTGATCCCGCTCGAGAGCCGGACGCGCTACGTCTTCCACGCGTTCGTGCACGGAGTACGGCCCGGCCAGCTTTACGGCTATCGCGTGCGCGGCCCGTTCGACCCTGCGCGCGGGCTCCGCTTCAACGAGCACAAGCTCCTCGTCGATCCCTACGCGAAGGCGCTCTCGGGCAAGCCACGGAACCTCGACAACCTGCTCCTGGGCTACGACGTGACGAGCTCGGCGCAAGACCTCTCGCAGGACACCCGAGACAGCGCGCGCTTCGTCCCGAAAGCTATCGTCGTCGACGACGCCTTCGACTGGACGGGCGACACACCCCCGCACGTGCCCTTCGAGGAGATGTTCATCTACGAAGTTCATCTGAAGGGCTTCACGGCGCATCCGTCCTCCGGCGTGAAGCAGCCTGGCACCTACCTTGGCTTCATCGAGAAGATCCCACACCTCGTGGAGCTGGGAGTGAACGCGGTCGAGTTTCTACCGATCCAGGAGCGCATGGTCGGAGACTTTCTCGCGGAGAAGGGGCTCACCAACTACTGGGGCTACGACACGCTCGGCTTCTTCGCACCGGAGAGCGCCTACCGCGCCGGCGATCGCCTCGGCGCGGAGGTGGCCGAGTTCAAGATGCTCGTGCGGGAGCTACACCGGGCGGGGATCGAGGTCATCCTCGACGTCGTCTACAACCACAGCGCGGAGGGCAGCGAGCTCGGGCCCACACTGTCGTTGCGCGGCATCGACAACACCACGTACTACGCCTTGTCCGGGCCGCCCCACGAGCCAGGCCGGCACTACATGAACTGGACGGGCTGCGGCAACAGCCTGAACATGAGCGACGCGCACGTGATCCGGTTCGTCATGGACTCGCTCCGCTACTGGGCGAAGGAGATGCACGTCGACGGCTTCCGGTTCGATCTCGCGAGCGTGCTCGGCCGTGAAGGAGGGCGGTTCCAGAACGCAGCCGCGTTCTTCGATGCCGTGAGCCAGGATCCCGTGCTCAACACGGTGAAGCTCATCGCCGAGCCATGGGACCTCGGCGCCTACGAGGTCGGCAATTTCCCGGTCGACTGGTCGGAGTGGAATGGCCGTTTCCGCGACACGATCCGCAAATTCGAGAAGGGCGATGCCGGCCAGCTCGGCGAGCTCGCGAGCCGCCTCACGGGCTCCAGCGATCTCTACGGCCACGATGGTCGGTCGGCGTACAACTCCGTGAACTTCGTCACCTGCCACGACGGCTTCACGCTGAGCGACCTCGTCAGCTACAACGAGAAGCACAACGAGGCGAACGGCGAGGGTAACCGCGACGGCGCCAGCGACAACGCGTCCTGGAACTCGGGTGTCGAAGGGGAGACGACGGACCCGGACGTCCTCTCGCTTCGGGCTCGCCGCGCGAGAAACCTCATCTGTGACCTCCTGTTCTCGGCCGGGACGCCCATGATGCTAGGCGGCGACGAGCTTCTCCGCACGCAGCGCGGGAACAACAACGCCTACTGCCAGGACAACGACATCAGCTGGTTCGACTGGACCCTGCGGCAGCGGAACGCCGACTTCTTCGAGTTCGTCCGCAAGGCGATCGCTTTCACGCGCCGCTTCTCGGCCCTCCAGCGGCGCACCTTCTTCAGCGGCAAGGACGTCAACCACGACGGTAACCTCGACGTTCAATGGTACGGGGTGGAGGGTGCCGGGCCTCGATGGGGAGATCCCGAATGCCGTACAATCGCGTACATGCTGGACGGCGCGGAGGCCGACAGAGCACCGGGTGATTATCTGGTTTTCGTGATCCTCAACGCGAGCTGGAACCCGCACAGGATCCGGCTACCGGATCCCGGAGATACGCGCCGCTGGCACCGCATCGTCGACACGAGCCTGGGGCCCGGCGAAGACTTCCTGGGAGAAGGGCACGAGGTCGAGCTCGAGCATGCCCACCAGTACGTGGCCGGTCCTAGGAGCACGGCAGTCCTGCTCGCCCGCCCGTAGGAGCGACCGTCACCTGAGGACGGGAGGTTTCAGTTCGCTCCCTGCGTGCAGAAGCCGTTGATGCAGAGGTTCGTCGGGTCGCAGCAGTTGGACGAGGTCGTGCACTTGTCGTTCACGCCGGAGCAGCTGGCGGTGGGAGGCGCGCAGATCAGGCTACCGCCGTCTCCCATCGAATCGCAGTAGCCGTTGCAGCACTCGTCTCCCGACTGACACGAAGAGCCGTCCTGCTTGCAGGGATCGAGCACCCAGAAGCCCCGTGAGTTGCCGGCAAGGAGCTCCTGCGCAGGGAGATAGAACGCGGGGTGGCTCGCATCCATCCCGGGCATACCGGTGCTGCCGCCGTTCTCACCACCGCCTGCCAGATCGACGGCGGCGACCCAGAGCTTCTTGGGCGTGACGTTCGTGACGAGGTTGACGGCCCGCGGGTCGCTGCAGAAGGGCGGGATCACGGCCTCGTTGCCGTACATGCGGCGGCTCGTGAAGACGACCCACACGTACCCGCCAGACGGCAGCGGGTTCACCGTGGGCTCGTAGTTCACGTTGGTGTCGTCACCGTGGTCCGGGTTGATGCTGCCGACGTTGTTGCTCCCGTCCATGCAGCTCAGCGACAGGGGGGTGGCGAGCTTGGGCAAGTAGGAGTTGCCGCTCGCGTCGAGACCGTTCAGCTGATTGAGGGGAGTCACGTGCTGCGAGTCGGTCACGTTCGTCCAGGCGATCTGCGCCTTGCATCCGTCGCGGGTGAACATCGTCCCGCTCGAGTTTCCGTCCGAGCCGGCCACGCTCTGGTGGTGGAAGACGACGGAGTTGCCATCCGGGAAAAACGCCGGCCAGCCCGGCCTCGTCTGCGCCGGCTTGCCCGTATCGTCGACGACGACGACCGGGGTCGAGAAGGTGGTCGTGGCGGCACTGAAGTTCATCACGAGCAGCTGCTGCGTGGGGGTCATCACGCCCGGCCCCGTCATGGGGTTGAACGCCACCTGGGTGCCGCTCGGTGAGAACGCGGGAGAGCCAAGGTCCGTCGTGACCGTGCTGAGGCCCGTCACCGTTGGCAGGGTGCTGTCGTCCGGGAGCGGGAGGATCTTCCCGGCCGACGAGAGCGCCATCGAGCCGTCCGGGTAGACCCCGGGGAATCCCCCCAGCGACCCCGATCCGCTGGGAGGGTCCGCACCCGTCGCGAGCACGTGCTCCGTGTTGCCCATCGGGGTCAGATCGTAGGCCGACGAGGCGCTGTAGTCGTCGCCGTGTTGAACGACGAGCCGGGAGCCCAGGGCCGCAACCGAGTGGCACGTACGGCACTGCGCGGCGCCGCCGTTGGAGCCAGCCGCGACGGTCGGAGCCGTGTCGCCCACGTGGATCGAGAGGACGGCGGCACCGAAGGTCCCGTCGCCGCCCACGGCCCCGCTGTAGTTCTTGACCAGCTGGGTCCCGTACGACTGGTAGTAGATGATCCCGGAGAGCAGGCCCGGCGCGACCGGCCATGTCTCCTGGATCGGCCCGTACGCCATTCCCCCCTTGGCGACTGTGAGGCTCACCGTCAGCTGGTCCGGCATCGTTGCGGGAGGGACGATGGTTCCAGCGGAGTTGGTGGCCATCGCCCACACGTCCTGTGGAATCGGCATGCGCACGAAGTTTCCGTTCGTCTGCGCGAGGATGGCGGGCCGGCCGAAGGTTCCCGTCCACGAGAACGACCCGCTCGTCGTCGAGAGCGCGATCTGGACGGCGTCCGCGTCCTTCATGCTCCAGTCCCACATGAGGAGCGGAGCGAGCATGCCGCGCGGCCACACCGTGCCGTTGTAGGGATAGAGGAACGTGAGGCCTTGCGCTTGCCCGTTGCCGCTGGGCGTCTGAAGCGCCGCGAGCGTTGCCGCGTCGGATACAGCAGCCCCCAGGCCCTCGCCCCCGACGCCACCCACGCCTCCACCCGCCGTGAGCTGCGCCACCGTCGTCGCCGTCTGCAGGACCTCCGAGGGCACAGCCGCGTTGACCCCATTCTGCGTCCCGACGAGCTTGACGACGATCTGCGCGTTCAGCTGCATCCCGTTGAGGCCAGCGCTCACGTTCACGAGGCCGCCTGCGGTTCCCGAAGGGGTGAACGTGGCGCTGCTCGAAGGGCCCGCCGGAATGGAGCCGAGATCGCCGCGATCGACGCCCCAGGCGACGTTCACCGGGGCGTTGTCCATCGTCGCGGAAAAGGTGACCGTCGGCGTCATCGCGCCTGGGGCCACCATGAGGGTCTGGAGAGAGCTCGGCGTGATCGTCAGCGCGGTGGAGCCGCCGTCCGAGAAGGTGGGCCCTTCGCCGTCCATCGGCACGACGAAGGCGCTGTCCATCCGGGAAGAAGCATCCGCTCCTCCGAAGCCATCGTGGCTGGTTCCGTGGCCGCACGCGAGCTGGGGTAGCGCTGCCAACGTCGCAACCGCCACACCGAGCCAGCCACCGCGTCGCGTCATGGATCAAATATACATACGCGCCACCGGGTAGCTCGTCTCCATTGGCGGGTGGGATTCTGCCCGACGTGGGGTCGACCTACCGTCCCGCGTCGAGCTGCGCGAGGACCCAGTCCCCGACGGCCTTCGTTCCCATCTCGCCGCCGACGTCGCGCGTGCACTTCTTCTCCGCGACGGCGCGGGCGACGAGGGCCTCGAGCTCGGCTTCCGCGCCGACGACGCCGAGGTGCTCGAGGAGCATGCCCGCGGAGAGCACGCTCGCGAGCGGGTTGGCCACGTCCTTCCCCGCCAGAGGCGGGGCCGATCCGTGCACGGGCTCGAACATCGCGACCCGACCGGCCGCGTGCACGTTCGCGCTGGCCGCCATTCCGAGACCTCCCTGGAGGGCCGCCCCGAGGTCCGTGATGATGTCGCCGAAGAGGTTGCAGGTGACGATGACCTGGAACTGCGACGGGTCGAGCACCATGTGCATGCACATGGCGTCTACGTACATGTGCTTGGCCGTGATGCCCGGGTAGCGTTTGGCGACCTCGAAGAAGCAGCGGTACCAGAGCTCATGGGCGTGCTGCATGGCGTTCGACTTGTCGGCCATGTGCACGACGGTCTTCTTGTGCTTCCTCGCGTGCTCGAAGCCCGCGACGATGAGCCGCTCGACGCCCTTGCGCGTGTTGAGGTCCTCGTTGATGGCGACCTCGTCGGGTGTACCGCGCTTGAACTGGCCGCCGACGTTGACGTAGATGCCCTCGGTGTTCTCGCGAAAGACGACGAAATCGACGTCCTTCGCGGTCCGGCCCGAGAGCGGCACCAGGCGATCGGCGAGGGCGCGGATGGGCCGAATGTTCGAGTAGAGATCGAGACCGAAGCGGAGCCCGAAGAGGATGTCGCGCGCGTAGCCTAGGTCGGGGACGCGGGGGTCGCCGATGGCTCCGAGGAGGACCGCGCTCGCTTCGCTGGCGATGCGGTCTGCGACGTCCTTCGGGAACGTGGTCTTGTCTTTCAGGTACCTGTCGGCTCCCAGGTCGAGCTCCCACAGGTCGAGCGGTACGCCACGCGCGTCTCGGTAGTGCAGGAGAACGCGGCGCGCCTGGGCAATCACCTCGGGTCCCACGCCGTCCCCGGGGAGGACGGCCACGAGTTTCTTGTTCGCCATGGGCGAGAAGGTACATCACTCGCGGAGTCTGGAGCCGACCGAAGACGAGGCTCAACCGCCGGAGCCACGAGCTACGTCCGCCCGCCCAGGATCGCCTGTGCGACCTCGACGACTCCCGCGACACGCGGCACATCGGGGTGCCTTCCCTCGTAGTGCCCGTGCGGATCGATGAGCGCGGTGCGGAGGCCCGCCGCGCGCGCACCGAGCACGTCGGTCGCGTACGTGTCACCCAGGTGCAGCGACCGCGAGGCAGGCACACCGAAGCGCGCGAGCGCCGCCTCGAAGATGCGAGGATCAGGTTTCTCCACCCCGAGCTTGCCGCTGTCCAGAACGGCGTCGAAGTGCCGGAGGATCCCGAGCTTCGCGAAGAGAGGTTCCAGCATCCCCTCCGAGTTGCTGACGATCGCGACATGGACGCCTCTCGCGCGCACCATGTCCAGCGCTTGCCCTATCCCCTCGGGGACGAGCGAGTACAGGTTCCAGGCGACGTGCTCCTTCCAGAGCCGCGGCAAGAGACCGATCGCGATCTCCTCGTCCAGCCCCCCGCGCGCGAGGGTCGTGCCGAGCATCGCTCCCCAGCCGCGAGCGCCGGGCGCCTCGCACCCTTCCCAACGGCCTTCGAGGAGCCCCCCCGTCTCCTGGAGACGCTTGGCTTCCCCCTCCGCCTCTATCAGCCGCTCGGCCAACACCGCATGCCCCTGCGTACCCACCCAGCGCGCGACGCGCGGGTGGTCGAGGAAGATGACGGTGTTGCCGGCGTCGAGGCAGAGGAGATCGACGTCGCGTGCAAGGACCCCGGGGCCGGCCATCGTGACGTCACCCAAGCAGCTTGGACGTCGCCACGTATTCCATCTTGTGAGCCTGGGCCACGGGCTCGTAGGTGACGTGCCCGCCGTACGTGTTGATTCCTCGCGCGAGCGCGGGATCGGCCTTCGCGGCCGCCGCGAGCCCGTGCTCGGCGATCTTCACGGCGTAGCCCATCGTCGTGTTGGTGAGCGCCCACGTGCTCGTCTGGGCGACGGCACCCGGCATGTTGGGGACGCAGTAGTGGACGACGCCCTTCACCTCGTAGGTGGGCTGGTCGTGGGTGGTCGGCCGGCAGGTCTCGATACATCCGCCCTGGTCGACGGCCACGTCGACGACCACGGAGCCCTTCTCCATCCGTCCGATGAGCTCCTCGGTCACGAGCTTGGGGGCCACGGCGCCCGTCACGAGGACGGCGCCGACCACGAGGTCCGCGCGCGCGACCGCCTGCTCGATGTTCGTCGGGTTCGAATAGAGCGTCTCGATCGAGCCGCGGAAGACGTCGTCGAGGTAGGCCATCGTGTCGGGCCGCACGTCGATCACCGTCACCTGCGCGCCCATCCCGATCGCGATCGTCGCGGCGTTGCGACCGACGACACCGCCTCCGAGGATGACGACGCGACCGCGCCGCGTCCCCGGCACGCCGCCGAGCAGGACGCCTTTGCCCCCACGCTCCTTCTCGAGGCACGTCGCGCCCACCTGCACTGCCATCCGGCCTGCCACCTCGCTCATTGGGCGAAGGAGCGGAAGCGAGCCATCGGCGAGCTCGATCGTCTCGTAGGCGACGGAGTTGACCTTGGACTCCGCGAGCTTCGCCGTCAGCTCGCGCTCGGGGGCAAGGTGGAGGTAGGTGTAAAGGGAGAGGCCCTCCCGGAAGAAGCCGTACTCCGTGGGAAGCGGCTCCTTCACCTTCACGACGAGGTCGGCCCCCCAGGCGTCTGCGGCGTGCGCGACGATCTGGGCGCCCTGCTTGGTGTACTCGCCGTCCGCGATACCGCTCCCCTCCCCGGCCCCCCGCTCGACGAGAACCTTGTGCCCCTTGGAGGTGAGCATCCGGACGCCCGCAGGCGTCATTCCCACGCGGTATTCGCGCGTCTTGATTTCCTTCGGGACTCCGATGATCACGGCGCAGCTCCTTTTGGCGACCGCACGTCCGCCGCCCGCGGCGGCGTGGCCGAAGCCGGGTTGCAATCTAGCATTGTTGGGAAGCTCGGTGCTAGGCGTGGGGCCCGCCATGTACCGGCACCTCGTCCGCCCCCTCTTCTTCCTGTTGTCGCCCGGCGCCGCACACGAGGCGGCCATGGCGGCGCTGGGGCCGATCGAGCACCTCGCGCCGCTGCGCGCCGCGGTCCGTGCCCTGGCCAGCCCGCACGACCCTCGCCTCGTGGTCCACAGGCTTGGCCTCACGTTTCCCTCGCCCGTGGGCCTTGCGGCTGGCTTCGACAAGAACGCCCGCCGCGCTCGCGCTCTCGCGGCGCTCGGCTTCGGACACCTCGAGCTCGGCACGGTCACGGCTCATGCGCAGGCAGCCAACCCCGCGCCCAACATGTTCCGTCTGCCCAAGGATCGGGCGATCGTGAACCGGCTGGGGTTCCCCAACGAAGGGGCCGAACGAGTGGTGGCGCGGCTGGCCGCCCACGGCGGCGCCCGGGCCGTCGGCGTCCCCGTCGGCATCTCGATAGGCAAGTCCCGGGCGGTCGCTGTCACCCCCATCGAGGGGGCGATCGAGGACTACCTGGCTAGCTTCCGCGCGGTCCGCGCTTCCGCCGATTTCGTGGTGGTCAACGTGTCCTCGCCGAACACGCCGAACCTCCGCGCGATGCAAGGTGCGGAGCTCGCCCGCGCGCTGCTCCTCGCGATCGCAGCGGAGAACGGCCGAGCGGCGCGCCCGGTACCTCTGCTCCTCAAGATCGCGCCGGATCTGTCGGACGAGGACCTCGAAGCGTTGCTCAGCGTCGTCGACCTTGCCAAGCTCGACGGCGTGGTCGCAACGAACACGACCATCGCGCGCACCGACCTGGCAACCGGCGCGCACCAGATCGAGACCATCGGTGGAGGCGGCCTCAGCGGGCCCCCGCTCCGAGCACGGGCACGGCAGGTCGTGCAGAGGGTACGCGCGCGGCTGGGCAAATCCGTCACCGTGATTGGTGTCGGCGGCGTGGAGACGGCGGCGGACGCGATGGCGCTCGTCCGCGCGGGCGCGGATCTCGTGCAGATGTACACGGGCTTCATCTACGAGGGCCCGATGGCGCCGCATCGGATCGCGGGCGGCATGGCGGAGCTCGTGTCGCGCGAGCGGGCGCAGACGATCGGCGACCTCGTCGGCGCCTGAAGCACTTCACCTTTCAGTTGTTCGGTGCGCCCTCGCAGATCCAGTCCCGCACGGTGTCGACCTCGGCAGACGAGAGCCGGTTCTGCAGGCCGCGGGGCATGGGGTGACCCGTGCAGAGGTTGTGATCGGTGATCTTGTCGAGCAGGTAGCTGCGTGCCGGATCGCCGGGCGTCACCAGCGGCCGCTGATCGTCGCACTCGGTGGAGGGCTGGTTCACGAGAAAGGCGAACGTCCGGGCGGCCGACGACATCGCGAGGCCGTGGCAGTATTGCCCGCTACAGCCGCTCACGAGGATGGGCTCGACGTCTCGGCTTAGCTTCACCTCACGCCCGTCGAGCCTGCACGGTTGCGAGCCTCCCGCCCGCACGAGCGCTCCGACGGTGGTACGCGTGCCGACGGACGGATTCGCTCGAGCCGGCTCGGCGTCGTTGCCGCACGCCGCCACCCATCCGATCAAGCAGAAGGACAGCACGACGAGCAGGTTGGACCTGGTAGGCGGCACACCGTGATGCTGGTGCCAAACGACGCCTCCGGCAAGCCCCTGAGGTTCCGTTCCCTCCGGCGCGCTAGCGATTGCGCATGTGGACCGCGACGTCGAGGAGCCGCTCTTCGAGAAAACTCCGGACATCGTCGCCGATGATACAACCCTGGAGCGCAAGCCTCATGCACCGCATCCAGGCTGCGACCATGGTCTCGTCGACGGGGACCCGCGCATGGCGCATCCGCAAGCGCGGGTGGCCGTTCTGGGCCACGTAGTCTTGAGGGCCGCCGAGCCAGCCCATGAGGAAGAGAGCGAACCGGTCGCGCGGCTCGCGAAGAACGCGGCCCTCGGAGTCACACGGGTGCAGGCGAGCGAGCGCCGGCTCGAGCTCGGTCATGGCGTCGTAGAAGCGCTCGACGAGCGCCCGCACGGGAGCCTCGCCCCCGAGGCGGTCGTAAGGCGTGTCGGGGGCGCTCGGTACGTAGGGCACGGCGATCACTTCGCGTCCGCGGCGCACCGGAAACCAATGGCGTGGTTGTACGTGTCCGGGTTGGTCTTGAAACGCCATGCCGGGCGGGCCCAGTCGGCGTTCGAGCCCAAGAAGTCCCCGCCCCGCACGACCCGCTCGGTGCCGGTCGCCGGGCCCTTGGGGTTGGTTGCGCCCTCCGCGCCGTAGGGCGCAAACCAGTCCGCCGTCCACTCCCACACGTTGCCAGCCAGATCGAGGATGCCGTTGGCTGAAGCGCCCAGCGGGAACGACCCCACGGGCGAGGTGCCGACGAACCCGTCGTTTCCCGCGTACATGGTCGACATCGAGGTCCGACCATCCGCATTCGACCACCTCGCGCACTCCGCGCCGCACGCGTTGAGATACTTCGCCGAAGGCGCCGTGTCTCCCCAGGGATACCGCCGCTGCTGGGGACCGCGGGCCGCAAACTCCCACTCTGCCTCGGTCGGCAGTCGGGCGCCGCGCTTCTCGCAATACTTACGCGCCATCGACCAAGCGACGCAGTTGATCGGGTGATCGAGGCGATCGGGATGAGACTCGTTGCAGAATGGGCTGTAGATCTTCTTGTCCTCGTCGGTGATGTTGGGCCAGCTGACGCGATCGAGGGGGCGCTCGCATGCGCCCTTGACGACGCACGCGTCGTAGGCCTTCGTCGTGACCTCGGTCCTGTCGAGGCAGAAGCTCGCGAGCGAGACGTCGTGCGTCGGCATGGAAAGCGCCGCAGCTTCGAGGTCCCTCGAGCCGAGGACGGTCTCTCCGCCGGGGATGAGGTTCATCCCGTCCGGGCAGGCCGCCGGGAGCGGCGCCACTGCGGAAGGCACCATCGGGATCGCGCTCGCCGACGGGCGTGGAGGAGCCACCACCGCCCCCGAGGCGGACAACGTGACGGCGGACGTGCTCGTGGGCGACGCGGCGCGCATGCGTAGCGCCGCAAGCCCGGCCCCCCCGGCGAGCGCGCAGGCCCCCGCCAGGCCGACCAGGAGCCAGGGTCCGCGTGGCGCGCCGCGCGCGGTCCCCGAGGCGGGTGGTTCGAGCGCCGCACTCGCCGGTGAGGCCGTCGCGCCTGCGGCCAGGTGGGACATCGTCGAGAGCGAGATTTCCACGGATGGAAGCGGTGGCTCGACAGGCCTCGGCGCCGACGGAGCTGCCGGCGCTGGCTCCGGCGCTGGCTCCGCCGCTGCCGGGCCTGGCTGCGCGATCTGCAGCGCGGGGCTCTCCGCCGGCGGCGCGAGGCCCTGGTCCGAGGCGCTCTCCATTTGGGCGATCTTGGCTGCGCGCGCGCGGAGGGCGTCGGCCGCGGTCTCCGTCACCCAGCTCCCGACCGCGTGGGGCGTCGCGAGCGGGCCAATCGCCTCGAGCCTGGAGGCCATCTCCTGCGCGGTCGGAAACCGCTGCTCCGGATCGCGCGACAGGCCTCGCAGCACGATCTCGTCGAACGCCTTCGGAAGGCCGACCGCCATGGCCGAAGGCGGCAAGACCTCGCCTTCGAGGACGCTCAGCATGAGCGCGCCCTGGTTCGTTTGCTCGAACAGCCGCTTGCCGGTGAGGAGCTCCCAAAGCATGACGGACGCGGCGTAGACGTCGCTGCGCCGGTCAATCGATTCGCCTCGGAGTTGCTCGGGCGACATGTAGGCGATCTTCCCCTTGATCTGGCCCTCACCCGTCGACTGCAGGCGCCCCGTTGCCTTCGCGACGCCGAAGTCTATGACGCGCGCGAGACCGTCCGTCCCGATGAGCACGTTCTGGGGCGAGACATCGCGGTGAACGATGCCGAGCGGCGCACCCTGCTCCGTCTTCGCCTCGTGCGCCGCATGCAGGCCGTACAGGACGTCGACCGTGACGCGAAGCGCGGTCGCGAGCGGCATCGCGCGGCCGTTCCACGTGGCCTTCCGTAGCAACGTGGCGAGCGACTCGCCGTGCACGTACTCGAGAATGACGAAGAGCTCGTCCTCACGGGCGACGACGTCCAGCGTCGCGGCGACGTTGGGGTGGTGGATGCGAGCGGCCACCCGCGCCTCGTCGATGAACATCGAGACGAACTCTGCATCCTTCGCGAGGTGCGCGTGCATCCTCTTGATCGCTACCGTTCGGCCGAACCCGGCGGCGCCCGCCAGGCGGCCAACATGGACCGTCGCCATTCCGCCCGCCGCGACCTCGCCGCAAAGCGTGTAGCGACCGACGGTGCGTGGAAAGGCCGTGCTCTCCTTGGAGACAAGCGTGTCCACACGGACAACCTACCGCAACGCCCGCGGTGCTGGAAGCTCGCGGCCTGTCGACGTCTGTTCTCTTCGAGCCGCAGTTGCTCTAGAGAGGGCCCACATGCTCCGCCTCTCGTGTGCCGTCTCGCTGGTCGTCTGCATGCTCCCCACGATCGCTTGCAGCAGCTCCGGCGGTGAAGCGCCGAGCGACGCCGGCGCGCTCGACGGTGCGACGGACGCGCAGAGGTCGGACGCCGCCATCGTCGATGCGAACGCCGACGTCGACAAGGCGGCCCCGTGCGCCACGACGTTCGGGGACAGCCTCACCAACGCGTTCGGCCGCTTCGATGGAGTCGTCCTGGCCATCGTTCCGCCCGACGATCAAGCGTGCACCCTCCCGAACTCCACCCATCTCGTCATCCAGCTCACGGCGAACGGCGTAGCCTACCGCATGGTCGTCGACGTCCTCTCGAGCTCCGGCAACCCCGAGGTGTCCTTCGACGAGCTCGACGCACCGCTCGCAGCCGGCCCGTGGGCGCAGGGTTGGCACCCCGGCGTCACGCTCGACTACGTCGGCACCTTCAGCCTCCACAGCACGGCCTTCACGGCGATGATGGAGAACGATCTCGTCGCGAAGATAAGCTCGGAGATCGAGCTCGGTGCGCATCTGTCGGTCTTCGCGACGGTCGACGGCGAGCCCAACAGTGCTCACCTCGTCCATCGCAACGCGACCAACGCCGACGGCGCCATCGTCGTTGGCCCCGACTCCGCCAAGCCGCACTACATGCTCATGCGCTTCTCGGACCAGACGTTCTGAAGTGATCCCTCACGCCGTGCCACGCGCGGCTTGGTCGAGCACGGTTTGCAGCCGGGCGCGAACCTCCGCGTGGCTGGTTTCGGGCAGGTGCGCGAGGCACTCGGTAGCAACGCCGCGCGCGCTCGCTTCAAGCGCGTGGAGATAGCGCCGGTCCGTCGTGACGGTAGTGATGTCTCCGAGAGCACGCATCACCCGCAAGCTCACCGCGAAGTCGGTCCGGCCGTAGTGCACGATCTGAGCAAAGGCCACCTGCAGCAGGTGCTCGAAGGAGACGGCGGGGATCACCACCCGAGCCACGCCAGGCGGCCGAAACAGAACGAAGGGGACCGGCTCGCGGGTGGCGACGCGGACGAGCAGCCGACTCAGCTGGTCGATGCAGTTGATGGCGGTGCTTGGATCGTTGACAGCCGGCGAGATGGCCTTGAGCGCGATGTCGACGAGCTGGAGGGCTCCGAACTCAACGTCCTGCTCCATCGTGCGGACGGGCCCGACGTCGACCGCCTCGAGGAAGGCCTCCGCGTCGAGCGTCTTGGACCTGGAGAAGCGAAGCAGGGGGACCCCTGCGGGAACGAACTGCCCGACACGACGCAGGACGCTCACCGCGACTCCGTAGCTGGTCGCGAGGTCGCGCAACCTGTTCATGTCGACGAACCGTATGTACCCCGACCGCCCCGCCGCAATGACGGACCCATCGAACGTGGGCAACGGGTGGTCGGCCGACGTGACCCTTCCGACGAGATCGGATGGCATCGTCTCGTCGATGATCCGTTCCGTCTCCTGCGCGATCCGTTCGGTAATGAAATTGACATTTATCGATCTCGCGATGTGATGGATGAAAATGACGAGACCGACCGTGCAGGCCATGGCCAGAAGCGTCGCTCCGAAAAGCGCTACCGTGTAAGCCGAGGGCCGCACGCCTAGCCGGCAGGTCGGGTACGCGCCGAGACAATAGAGAAATGTCCCGAGGAATACGCCGATGGTGCGCTGGCTGGCCCGGTCCTCGACGAAGGCCGTCAGGATGCGTGGCGAGAACTGCATCGACGCGAGCGTCAGCGCCACGAGCAGCACCGACAGCACGATCGACACGACCGTCATGACGGCGTTGCTGATCGTACCGAGCATTCCCTGCGCCGTGCTCGCATCCTCCAGGGCGAAGTGGCCGCCGGACACGACGAGGCGCTCGACGAGCCCGGACGCCTGCTCCGCCCACGGCAAGAGCACGCCGCACGCGCCGAGCACAAAGGCGATGACGAGAGGCCGGACGAGAAAGCCTCCCCGGGCGCCGTAGAGAGCGTGACGAAGAACGCGCTGGAGCGCGACGAGCATGCGCCATTGTAGCCGCCCTTCGCGATCGCGATTCGAAAGTCGTTCCCGGCCCGGTCTCTACTTCAACGCTAGCGTCGTGACGCTCAGCGCCGGCATCGTGTACCCGAGGACGCAGACACCCCCGCCGCACGACAGCCCCTGCGCACCCCCGAGGGCCGGGACGACGGAAGCCGCTCCGTCGACCAGGTTGTAGGCGCTCGCGGCGCTCAGCTGCGGACTGTGCGCGATCGATATCGACGCGGTCGTGCTGGCGGGGGCCTTGTTGATGAGGACGAGGTCGACCACGCCCGCGTCCGTCGACTGGGCGAACGCGTAAACGGAAGAGTTGGTTGCGTCGCTCGTCAGGGCGCTCACCGCGGTGTCTCCCACGATCGCACCATTGCCGTCGTAGTTTCGATACGCGTCGAAGGCGGCCACGAGGTAGTTCCCCATGAGCGATTGGAGCGGCCAGGCCGTCGCGGCGAAGACGCCCTCCCGGCCGAAGATGCCGAGGTTGTCGGCCTCCGCAACGCCGCCCGCGATGCCGTCCTCGCAACCGCTGCTGTACTCGCTGAATGAGAGCCCCGGAGCCTGCGCGCTCCCGTAGGCATTCGCGATCTTTCGGAGGAGCCGAGGAATGACCTGACGAGGGTACCAGCTCGTGTCGAAGTAGCCGTTGGGCCCCGAATAGCCGAAGTCGATCTGGTCCGTCGCGGACGGCGACAGGCTCGTATAGGAGGGATCCCAGAACATACGCGGGTTCTGGACACACTGGGCCGGGTCGGTGCTTCCACTGTTGTAGTAGTGCACGTCGAACGAGTCGATGAGAGGCCTGCCGAACGAGGCGGAGGCCGCCACCATCTGCGCGAGGTAATAGTCGCTGAACTCCATCGGAAGATGGGGGTCCGATACGGTATGAGCGAAGACGATGCCTTCTTGAGCGACCACCGGCCCCAGGAGCGTCGCCGTGGGCCAGGCGGTCTTGATCGCGGCGGCGAATGCCTTGTCGCGACTCACGATGTCGTCGTAGGTGACCGTCGACGTCTGGCAAGGGAGCGCGCCCATGTAAGGCCACAGCTCGGGGTGAGTACCCCCCCAGTAGTTGGGCTCGTTGTCGAGCATGAGAAGGATCGGGGACAACCCCGCTCCGTAGCTCACACGCAGATAGTTCGCGAGCTCGTCCGCGAAAACGGTGCCGGTCGTCGGCACGGAGCAGCCGCTACCGCACGCCGGGCCGGGGCACGTACAGAATGCGGCCCCTTTGCTCGCAATGTTGGGGACGAATGCCTGGCTGTTTGGGTCCGTCGACACGAAGTCGAGATTTCCGCTGTTGATCCCTGTGGACTCCGCCATCCCGCCGTTGCAGTTGGAGGCCTCCTGCGGGCAGAGGCTATCGATGCCGGTGTTGTTGCCGACAGTGGATGAGACGTGCTCGAGGATTGGCACCGTCGCGAGAAAGGCCTCTCCCTTCGCCTGCGCATTCGGGATCGAGTCCCCGCCTTGCACCAGCGAGCCGGCGACGCCGGAGACTCCGCCGTTGCCCTGGTAGAAGCAGTAGTCGGAGCCGCTGTTGGTGTCGTTCGTCGTCCAGTTCCACGCGGTGAAGGCGTCGCCACCCTGCCGGATGAGGCCCCAGCGCGTCGCCCGCGCGACGAATGTGCCGAACCCGTTGATGCCGTAGACGTAGGGCGAAATGGTTGCGGGTTGCGCGGGCGGCTGGAACTGGCGGACCGGCCCCTTCGCCATGTCGATCGTGAAAGTGATGGAACCCCCGGGGGGCGGCGGCGCGGTCCCCGTATCGGGAGTAGCGTCCCCCGCCGAGGCCCCTGCGTCGTGTCCGGACGAGGGCTTGGCACTTCCACACGCCACGAGTAGCCCCACCATGATCAGGCCGCGCGGGAGTTGAGCTCTCGTCATGGTGCGCCGGGTGCGGGCTCCGTCGAGTCTAGCCCAGGTCCTCAAGGGCGACACGCGCTGGGGTGTGCGGCGCCTCCCCCGGGACCGGGCATGCGCTTTGCTGTACAAGCGCGCTCGCATGCACGTGCTCCGCTTCGCCTTGGTGATCGTTTCTCTGGCTTGCGTCGCCCCGGGGCTCGCGGTGGGCTGCAGCGGGTCGAGCAGTAGCTCCGGAGTGCCGACGGACGCGAGCTCCACCGATACTCTCGTCGTTACCTCCCCCGAAGCAGGCGATTCGTCGATGGACGGCCCGCCCGTCGACGCGGCATCCGAAGGCGGGGCCGACGCGGGGCTGGACCCACCGCGCGACTCGTCCCGTGACGCGTGCGTGAGCGACGCCGACCTCGCTACCCTGAGTATCGACGCCGCGCTCCCCGACGACGCCTCCGTCACGACCTGCCTCGAATGCGCCCGTACACGCTGTACGTCGTACGTGACCACGTGCGACACGGACTGCGCGTGCAACGCGGCGACGCTCGGCTTTCTCACATGCACGATCGGTGGACAGTCTCTGACCAGCTGCGCCGCAGGTCTGCTCGGCGAGGGCAACGCCTTCGCTCTCGGCGAATGCATGATCTCTCTGTGCCAGGTGCCCTGCGGCGGTGGGGGCGAGGTTGCCGCGGGATCGGGCGACGGTGGCGATTCGGGCGACTGACCACGCGCACCCGTTGCACCCTCGCGCAACCACTGCGCCGCGTCTCGAGGGAGCGGATCCGGTCTAAGCCGGGAGCCGCAGCCGGTAACCGAGCCCATGGACGGTCTCGATGCCCTTGCCGTGATCGCCCAGACGAACCCGAAGGCGCTTCACACGAGCATCCACGGTCCGGACCTTCTCGGTCCCGCCCTCCCAGACGAGGTGGAGCAACTCCTCGCGGGAGAAGACCCGCCCGGGATTCTCGAGAAAGACGCACGCCATCTTGAACTCGAGCTGACTGAGCTTCAGATCTACACCTCTGGCAAACGCTCGCAGACGGAACCGATCGAGCTCGAGGCCACGCCATTCGAGGACGCGGGGCAGGACGCCGGTCGGGTCCTCCGCCGGTGCCCGGCCGGTGACTGCATCGCCCGCTCGACGCAGCTCCTCAAGCCGCTTGCGCTCGGAGACGTCACGGATGGCCGCCATGACCATCGGCCCTTCGACCGTGTTCACGGCGCTCAGGCTGATCTCGGCAGCGAACTCGCTCGTGTCCTTGCGAAGACCGTAGAGCTCGAGATCGGCGGCCATGGGGCGCGGGCGCGGCGCCGCCGCGTATGCCTCGCGGAGGGCAGCATGGCCGGCCCGGAAGCGCGTCGGAACCAGGATCTCCATACGCTGCCCGAGGAGCTCTTCCCGCGGGTAACCAAAGATGTTCTCGGCCTGCTGGTTGACGAGGCGAACGCGCCCGTCGTGACCGATGAGCAGCATGGCGTCCGGGGCCTGCTCGATGAGCGCGCGGAAGCTCGTCTCGAGAGTGTGCCGGTTCGGCCCCATCGCATCACCTCACTGGAACGGCGGTCACGAGGATGCTCACTCGGCGACGACATGGGAACTGCAGCAGCTCGCGTGCCGCGCGCACGCGTCGTGTACCGACGGGTCGAGGACGAAGAACACCGTGCACACTCCCAGCGCGGCCATCGCGAATCCGAGCGCGCGCCTCGCGGCGGTGCGTCGCAGGTGCGCGAGCAACTGCCCGGCGACGCTGCCCGCAGCGAGCATCGCCGGAAGCGTCCCAGCGCCGAAGGCCGCCATCCCCAGAGCTCCGCGGAGCGGGCCGCCCCCAGCCACCGCAAGCGCGACGGCACTGTACACCATTCCGCACGGGATGAACCCCCAGAGCGCGCCGAGCAACAGCGCGCGACCGAACGTGCGAACGGGCAAAAGTCGTCTCGCCACTCCGGAGATCGGCGCCCAGAGAGCGACGCCGGCACGTTCGAGCACGGGCAGCCCACGGACCCATCCGGTCAGGTGCAACCCGAACCCGACGAGGACGACGCCCGCCAACGCACGGAGTACCGCCTGCGCCTCCACGACGACGTGCTGCAGGCCGAGCGCCAGCGCCCCGAAGGCAGCGCCGAGCACGGCGTAACAGAACACGCGGCCGAGGTTGAATCCGAAGAGGAGCGAGAGATGCACGGGAGGCCGCCTCCGCAGTTCGGGGGCGACCGAAGCGGAGAGGACGCTGACGATCCCGCCACACATCCCGATGCAGTGAAGACTCCCCAGGAGCCCCATCGCCCAGGCCGCCGCGAGCCAGAGGATCATGCACCACCTCCCGCCGCGCCGAGGAATCGGCCCACGATGACCTTCTCCGGCTCCGATTTCGTACGGACGTGCAGCCGGAGCGCAAAGTCGTGCTTGTAGGCCGCCCTCGGGACCGACACGAGCACCGGCACACGCGTCCCCTCGAGTGGGCCGAGGCGAACGACGGGGAGCGGAAGGACGAAGGAGGCTTCCGGAGCGTCCCCCTCGGCGGCGAGCACGTACTCCTCCGCGTGGCTCGTCTTGTTCACGACGTGGACCTCGAAGCCGTCCACGATGGAGTCTCCCTCGAAGGTGTATGGGGGCCCGGGCAGACGGAGGAGATTCGCCTCGAAGTCCGCGTGCTTGCCGAAGGCAAGCGCCGCGACGACGAGCCCGACGATCATCAGCGCGGAGTAGATGATGATGCGCAGACGCAGAAATCGCGTCTTGCCGCCGGCCAATCCGGCGGTCGATGCATACCGGATGAGACCTCGCGGGCGCCCGAGACGGTCCATGATGTCGTCGCACGCGTCGATGCAGGCCGTACAGGCCACGCAGTCCATCTGGAGCCCGTTTCGGATGTCGATACCGGTCGGGCAGACGACGACGCATCGCTTGCAGTCCACGCAGTCACCCGCGCTCTTCTGTGCTTCCTCGCCGTCGTGTGTCGCGTCGAACGTGGCCTTCGCGCGGGGCTCGCCGCGCCGGGAGTCGTAGCCGATCGTGAGCGAGTCGACGTCGATCAGCACCGACTGGAGACGTCCGTATGGACAGATCGCCAGACAGAGTTGCTCACGAAAGTGGGCGAAGTTGAAATACAGGATGCCCGTCATCGCGAAGACCCACACGAACGCCTCGGTATGCGCCGTCGGGCCGCTCGCTACCAGCCGGAACACGCCGGGCGCGGAGACGAAGTACGAGAGCACGCCATGCGCTAGCGCCAGTGACACGACGAGGTACGCCGCGTGGGTGAGCCCGACGCGAACCGTGCGATCCGTCGTCCAGGCGCCCGCGTTGCGGCGGATCCGGGCCTCGCGTGGCCCCTGGATCAGGCGCTCGATGCGCCGGTAGATGGTGTCGAGCAGAACGGTCTGAGGGCACGCCCAGCCGCACCACACACGGCCCAGCCATGCCGTCAGATAGATGAGCCCGAACCCAACGCCCGTGAGCAGGAAAAAGAGAAGCCACGCGTCCTGGGCATTGAAGGTCCGTCCGAAGAGGAAGAAGCGGCGTGTCTCGATATCCAAAAAGACAGCCGGGTTCCCGCCAATCGAGACCCACGGAAGGACGAAGGCGACGATCAGCAGCACCACGTAAACGACACGACGCGCGGTCGTATACCGGCCCCGCACGTCTGCGGGCTGTACCGTCTCCCTCGTGCCGTCCGCGCGGAGCGAGCCCTTGACGACTTCGGGCGGCAGGAGAGGGAGGCGCGTCATGTGCGGGACTAGTTTTCGACCGTGCCCTGCGGAGCCTTGCCACCGGGCACGTTCGTGTTCTTGATGCTCAGAACGAACGCCGTCAGCTTCTTCACGCGCTCCGAGCCCAGCTGCGGCCCCCAGGGGATCATCCCCTTGGAGGGGGAGCCCTGCATGATCTGCTTGTAGATTTTGTCCGGCGCGACGCCGTGAATCCACGCGCTGTCCGTCAGGTTGGGGCCAATCTTGCCGCCACCGTCCGGCCCGTGGCACTGGACGCAATACGTCCCGAACAGCGCCCTTCCCTCCGTGACCTGGGCGGCGTCGTGGGACCCGGCGAGCAGCGCCTCGGCGCTGACCGGGCCTGCCGATTCCGCTCCCGTGGCGGGCATGCCGGCCGCAACGATGTCCTTGTCCTCTTGGTCCTCGCGGCTCCTCTGCTCGTCGGCGGCGAGCTTGTGCTCGTACTCCGCGCGGGGCAGATCTCCGAGACCGAGGACGCTGTACGAGCACCAGTAGAGGCCAGCGAAGATGACCGTTCCAAAGAGCGTGTAGAGCCACCAGCGCGGGAGCTCGTTGTCGTACTCCTGGATGCCGTCGTACTCATGAATGACCATATCGGTCGAACCAGAGCTCGACGGTGCTCCGCTTTCATTTTCCTTCTGATCATCCATGACGGCTTCCCTCACCTTCGGGGGACGAAGTTTCGATTGTGGCGGGGCGCGCCTGGCGCGCACCACCTTCGACTGCCTCGAGCTCCAGGGGGAGCGCGGCCGGCTCGGCGAAATACACCGGCTTCCGGCGCATCGTCTGCACGACGATGAACGCGAACACTGCGATGAACACCACCATCGCCACGATCGGAAGCTGTAGGACGTGCGCCGTGGCCTGTGCGAAGAGCTTCGGGTACATGGTTCTCTCTCCTCGTTAGGGCTTCGCCGCCAGCGGTGCGCCGGAGGCAGGCTCGTTGACCGGCTTCTTGCCGATGGACTGCACGTACGCGACGATCGCGACCATGTCGGAGTTCGGGGCGACGTGCACTCCTTCGCTGGCGAGGTCGGCGGCCATCTGCGTTCCCTGGGCGAGCGCATCCTTCGCCGAGCCCGCTATCTCTGCGTCCGTGTACGGCACGCCTACGGTCTTCATTGCGTGCATCTTGTCGGCCGTCTTGTTGAAGTCCACGGTTCCGGTGACGAAGTGGGAATACGGGGGCATGTTCGAGCCGGGGGAGACGTCACGCGGCTCGAAGAAGTGCTTGTAGTGCCAGAGGTTCGGATACTTTCCTCCTTCACGCGCGAGATCCGGGCCGGTGCGCTTGGAGCCCCACAG
>Ga0302196_10000131_pt1 | contig 73612 bp, 63 predicted proteins | sample II_Bog_N1_3_FD_198794 | JGI IMG/M metagenome (GOLD analysis project Ga0302196, IMG submission 198794) | Peat permafrost microbial communities from Stordalen Mire near Abisko, Sweden - II_Bog_N1_3 | ecosystem: Environmental > Terrestrial > Soil > Wetlands > Peat | place: Sweden: Abisko... | reverse complement strand
TACGGAACGAGCGCGCAGTGTCAAGCTCAGACCGCGGAATCTTTGTGTCGACCCGGCTGTCCTGTTGATTAGTTAACAACAATTGACCGTCTCCGCACCGGTCAGGAGGGGAAGGCATCGACTCTTGCGCACCGCGGCGCGCGTCGCTAGAAAAATTCCGGACCGCGGCCGTCCGCGTTGCGATCCATCCACCGAGCCCACCGCGAGGGGGCTACTTCCAGAGGCAGCGCATGAGCGAGCAGACCGGCATTCTCCGCATCGGCAGCAAGGCCCCCGACTTCACGGCCAAGACGACCCACGGCGAGATCAAGTTCCACGACTGGGCGAAGGAGTCTTGGGTCATCCTCTTCTCGCACCCCGCCGACTTCACGCCCGTCTGTTCCACCGAGTTCAACGCCTTCGCGCAGCGCGCGGACGACTTCAAGGCGCGCAACACCAAGCTGATCGGCCTCTCGATCGACTCGGTCTATTCGCACCTCGCGTGGGTCAACCAGATCGAGAAGCTCTTCGACGTGAAGATCCCCTTCCCGGTCATCGCCGACTTGGACACCAAGGTCGCGCAGGCCTACGGGATGATCCACGCGGGCGCGTCGGAGCAGGTCACCGTGCGCGCGGTCTACTTCATCGACCCCAAGCAGGACATCCGGGCGATCATCTACTACCCGCTCAACGTGGGCCGGAACATCGACGAGATCCTGCGCACGCTCGACGCGCTGCAGACGGCGGGCAAGCACGGCGTCGCGTGCCCGGCGAACTGGCGGCCGGGCGAGCAGGTGATCGTGCCCGCGCCGGTCACGTACGAGGCGATGCAGAAGCGGCTGACCGAAGAGGGCCTCGACCGCAAGGACTGGTGGCTGTCGAAGAAGACGATCTAGGCAGCGCAGCAGCGTGGTCCCCGTGCGGAGATGCGCGCTCGAAGAGAGCCGCTCTCCGCACGGTCGCTTCGGGCACAGACCTTTCTCCAGCGACGCTCCCGCTGAAGGAGCGCCGCGCATGGCCCCCGCCGCCAGCGCGGCCTGTGGCCGCGGATGCAACGCGCGCGAACGCGAATCTTCTTACGAGGCGCTCTCGCCCCGGACGTCCTTGAGCTTCAGCTGCAGCCGCTCGTTGCCGTTCCAGGTATCGACGCTCAGCTGGAACGCGGCGTCGATGGGCGCGCCGGGCGCGAGCGCGCGGTCGCCCAGGCCGAAGCCGATCGAGGCGAACGACGCGGCGGACTTCTCGCCGCTCGCGGCCAGCTTCAGCTTGAGGTGGCCCGGGCCGCTGCCCTTCTTGTCGGGCAGCACGCGCGTCTCGCTCACGTGCAGGCCGCGGCTGGCGAAGACCGGCTCGGGGTTGCCGGCGCCGAACGGCGCGAGTCGCTGCAGTTCGGACGCGAGCGCCAGGTTGATCTCCGCGGCTTCGAGGTGCGCGTCGATGCGCACGCGCGGCGCGAGCTGCTCTGGCGTGAGCTGCGCGAGCGCCTCCTGCTCGAAGGCCGCGGCGAACGAGGCGACGTCGGTGCTGTCGAGCGTGACGCCAGCGGCATGCTTGTGTCCGCCGAACTTCTTGAGGTAGCGCGAGCAGCGGGCGAGCGCGTCGTAGAGATGGAAGCCCTCGACGCTGCGGCCGGACCCCTTGGCGACGCCCTCGTTCTCGGCGAGCACCAGCGCGGGCCGGTGGAAGCGCTCGACCAGCCGCGCGGCGACGATGCCGACCACCCCGACGTGCCAGTCGGGCGCGCACACGACCAGCGAGCGCCGCTCGCCCGCGCGCAGCAGCTGGTCGGCGCGCGAAATGGCCTCGCCCGCGATGCGGCCCTGCAGCTCCTGCCGCTCGGCGTTGGCGCGATCGAGCTGCTCGGCGAGCGCGCGCGCCTCGAGCGGGTCCTGGCTGAGCAGCAGGCGCACGCCGACCGACGCGTCGTCGAGCCGGCCCGCGGCGTTGATGCGCGGGCCCAGCTTGAAGCCCACGTCGCCCGCGGTGACCTCGCCCGAGAGCTGCGCGACCTGCTTGAGCGCGAAGATGCCCGGCCGCACGCCGCGCGAGAGCTCCTTGAGGCCGTGGTGGACCAGCACGCGGTTCGGCCCGGTGAGCGGGACCACGTCGGCGACCGTGCCGAGCGCGACCAGGTCGAGCACCTCGCGCAGGTTGGGCTCGGCGTGCTGTGCGAACCAGCCGGCCTCGCGCAGCCGCTTGCGCAGCGCCATCAAGAGGTGGAACGCGACGCCCACCGCAGCCAGCTCGCGCCCGGGGAAGTTGCAGCCGGGCTGGTGCGGATTGAGGATCGCCACCGCGCGCGGCAGGTCCTCCGCCAGCTGGGACGCGGTGTGGTGATCGATGACGACCACGTCGAGGCCCAGGCGCGCGGCGCCGTCGATCTCATCCACCGCGGTGACGCCGCAGTCCGCGCTGATGAGCAGCCGCGTCCCGCGCGCGACCAGCTTCTCGACGGCGGCGAGGTTCAGCCCGTAGCCCTCGACCTGCCGGTGCGGGATGTAGAAGTCGACGCGCGCGACCGCGCCTGGCGCGGCTTTGGCGGCGCGGGCCGCCTCGCTGTCCGCCGGCGCGCAGGCGGCGAACCGGCGCAGCATCGAGACGAGCAGCGCGGTGCTGGTCACGCCGTCGACGTCGTAGTCGCCGTAGATGCAGATGGCCTCGCGCCGCTCGAGCGCGCGCACCATCCGCGCGACGGCCGCGTCGATGCCCTTGAGCCCGAACGGATCGGGCAGCTGTGACAGCTGCGGCGCGAGGAACTTCTCGCAGCTCTCCACGTCGCGAATGCCGCGCGACCAGAGCGTCTGCGCGGTGGCCAGGTGCAGCCCGGCGGCGGCGGCGAACTGCGCGATGCCGGCCCGGCTCTCGGGCGTCGGCTCCATCTTTTCGATCCAGCGCATCGACATGTGCCGCGTTGGTAGCACGCGAGTCCGACGCGATGGCGCCGCAAAAAGAAAATCCACCTCGAGGGAGCGCCCCGAGGTGGATTCGCTGTTGCAGCGCCGGGCGCGACGGCTAGCGCGCGGGTGCAGCCTCGCCCGAGGGCTTGCTGCCGCCGCCCTTGGTCTTCGGCCTGGCCGCCTCGACCGCCTTGCGGTGGCTCCAGTACTCCTCGAGCCAGATGGTCATCGGGCTGGCGATGTACCAGGTCGAGTAGGTCCCCGAGATGATGCCGACGAGCATCGCCGCGGCGAAGTCCCAGATGGTGCCGACGCCGAACACCAGCAGACCGACCAGCGAGAGCGCGGTGGCGCCCGAGGTCAGGATGGTGCGGCCGAGCATCTCGTTGATGCTCAGGTTGACCAACTCCTTGAGGCCCTTGCCCTTGAACCGCTGCGTGTTCTCGCGGATGCGGTCGTAGATGACGATGGTGTCGTTCACCGAGTAGCCGACCACCGTCAGGATCACAGTCACCGACGTCAGGTTGAACTCGTGGCGGCTGACGACGAAGAACCCGAGCGTGACGATGGCATCGTGGACGAGCGCGATGACCACGCCCGGCGAGAAGCGGAAGTCGAAGCGGAGGCCAACGTAGAGGAGGATCATCAGCATCGCGTAGACGATGGCTGCGATGCCGTCCTTGCGCAGCTGCTGTCCGACCTGCGGGCCAACGTACTCGGTGCGGATGACCTCGACGCCGTCCTCGCCGCCGAACTTCTCGCGCAGCGTCGAGCCGATCTTGTCGCCCGGGCCCTGCGCGATGAGCGAGTACTCGCGGTCCTGGCCGTCGCGCGCGGAGATGGTGCGCACGTCCTTGACGGTGAGGCCGGCCTTCTCGGCCGCGGCCTTGAGCTCCGCCTCAGAGACGGTCTGCTTGAAGCTGAAGTCGAGCTTGTCGCCGACTTCGGGATCGAAGCGGAAGGTGGTCGGCTGCGCCGAGGCGAGGCTCGACTGCACCGCCGCCTTGACCGCGTCCGCCTTCTCGCGCGTCAGCAGCGAGATGCGCTCGACGCGGATGAGGAAGTCGTGCTTCTCGGCCGCGTCGACCTGCTGCACGGTCGGCTCGCCGAAGCCAAGCCGGGCGATCTCCTCGCGCAGCGCCGTCGCGTCGACCGCCTGCTTGAAGCGGATCTCCAGCTCGGTGCCGCCAGCGAAGTCGATGCCGTAGTTGAGCCCCGGCCAGACCGTCGCGCCCAGGAGGATGAGCACGTTGATGACGATCGAGATCGTCACCGCGATGCGGCGGTACTTGACGAAGTCGTGGGCAGTGCCCGGCTTGATCAGCTCGACGAACTTCAGCTCCATGGAGGCATCCTTCGCTTACCGAAACTTATCGATTTACAAACTTCAAGATTATCGAATCCTCGAGGCGGCGCTGCGGACTAGAACGAGACGGCCTTGTGCAGGCGCCCGTGTCCGACGAACCACTCGAGGATGGCGCGGGTCACCACGATGCTGGTGAACATCGACGCGAGCAGGCCGATGATCAGCGTGGTGGCGAAGCCCTTCACCGGGCCGGAGCCGTAGGTGCGGATGACGAAGCCGGCGACCAGCGCGGTGACGTGTCCGTCGAAGATGGTCCAGAAGACCTTGTCGTAGCCGGTCTGCAGCGCGGCCTGGATGGTGCGGCCGGTCTTCATCTCTTCGCGGATGCGCTCGTTGATGAGCACGTTCGCGTCGACCGCCATGCCGAGCGTCAGCACGAAGCCGGCGATGCCCGGCAAGGTCAGCGTCGAGTCGAGGAACGCCATCACCGCGAGCACGACCAGGCCGTTGAGCACCAGCGCGACGTCGGCGACCACGCCGGAGAAGCGGTAGTAGATGGCCATGAAGATGAGCACCGCGAGCAGGCCGAGGATGGCCGAGTAGGCGCCGCGGTGGATCAGCTCCGGGCCCAGCGAGGCGCCGACCGAGCGCTCCTCGAGGATGCGCACGGGCGCGGGCAGCGCGCCGGACTTGAGCACCAGCGCCAGGTCCTTCGCCTCCTCGAGGATCTCATTCTGCGGCTTGAGGCCGCCCATGTGGATCGAGCAGATGCCGCCGGTAATCGGCTCGTTGATGATCGGCGCGCTCTCGACGGTGTCGTCGAGCACGATGGCCATCAGCCGCTTGGTGTTGTCGGTGGTCAGCTTGCCGAACAGGTCCGCGCCCTGGCGGTTGAAGTTCAGCTGCACCTCGGGGCGGTTTCCCTCGCCCGGGCGCTGGTCGAACACGACGCGGGCGTCGTTGATGTACTCGCCGGTGAGCGACCGGTTCTTGTCGAGGATGTACGTGCGGTAGGTCGTCTCGTTCTTGATGCGATCGTCCTGGCGGCTCAGGCCCCACTCGAAGCCGGCCGGCATCGGATTGGCCGTGGTGAACGCGGTCAGCGCCGCGCGATCCTTCGCGTGCAGGTAGGCGAGGCGGACCACCGCGCCGCCCTCGCCCTCGTGGCGATCGAAGTCCATCTCGATGCCCGGGGGCAGCTTGTCCTTGAGCGCGGTGACCGGCGAGTCGTCGTCGCTGACGATCTTGAACTCGAGCTGCGCGGTGCGGCCGAGGAGCTCCTTGGCCTTCTCCGGATTCGAGTAGCCCGGCAGCTGCACCAGGATGTTCGCGTCGCCGCGGCGCGCGATGGTCGGCTCCGAGACGCCCCACTTGTCGACGCGGTTGCGGATGGCCTTGATCGCCTGATCGACCGCGGAGTCCTTGAGCTGGCGGACGGCGTCGTCCTTCATCGAGAGCGTGAACGAGTCGCCGGCCTGGCCGCGGACGTACATGTCCGAGTAGTCGTCGGTGATCTGCGTGCGGGCCTTGGCGAGGATGGCCGGGTCCTTCGCGGTCACGGTGACGATGCCGGTCTCGACATCGCCGGTGACAGTGGCGCCCTTGACGTCCTTGCGCTCGAGCTCGGTGCCGAGCTCCTCGGCGCGGCGGGCGGCCTTCTCGCGGACGGCGCGATCGACCTCGACGCCCATCACGAGGTGGATGCCGCCCTGCAAGTCGAGGCCGAGGTTCAGATGCCGGGGCGGGGCCCACTTCGGCCGCGCGGCGTCGAACACGCCCGCCTCATTGCGCTGGTCGGCCGGCAGCTTGAAATAGCTGACCGAAGGGATGAGCGCATAGACCGACGCAAGCGCGACGGCGACGATGAAACCGGCTTTCCAATACCAGCTGCGATCCATTGCTTGACGTCTCCCGCCGCGCCCGCGGCCTCTTTGCAGAGGCAACGCGCGCGCAGCTGCGAACTACTTCTTCTCCGCAACGCTCTCGGTCTTGGCCGCCGCGTCCGCGACAGGCGCGAACGGGCCGACGATCTGCACCTTCATCACGCGCAGCCGGACGCCGTTGGCGACCTCGAGCGTGACCACGCCGTCTTGAATCTTGTCGATCTTGCCCACCAGGCCGCCGGTGGTGACGACTTCGTCGCCCTTCTGGAGCGCGTCGAGGAACTTCTTCAGCGCGTCCTCCTGCTTGCGCTGCGGGCGGATCATCATGAAGTAGACGATGGCAAACATGATCGCCATCATGAAGATCATGTTGTTGCCGGCCCCGCTGAACATCGAGGGAGCGGCCTGCGCGATGAGTGTGGCGAGCGAGGACAAGGGAAGCCTTTTGCTGCGAAGGTAAAACGGCCGGGTCTTCTAGCACCCGCAAGGCAGGGCAGCAACGGCTTTCAAAAAGCTTCGGACTTTGGAACTTTGGGGACGCCGCTGGCGCGGCTGCGGACTTGGGGAGAACGCAGCGCCCGAAGGCATCGCCGCGCTCCCAGTCGCGGCTGTCCCGAAGTCCAAAGTCCGCTTCTACTCTCCCCCCGCCTTGAACGCCTCGAGGTTCTCGTCGACGTACTTGTGCGCCTCGCCCCGCTCGATGGCCGCGCGCATGCCGGCCATCAGGTCTGCATAGAAGGTGAGGTTGTGCAGGCTGTTCAAGCGGAACGCGAGCAACTCTTGAGCTGCAAAGAGGTGCCGCAGGTAGGCGCGCGTGAAGTTCTTGCAGGTGTAGCAGCGGCAATCCGCGTCGGCCGGGCGCTGGTCTTTCGCGTAGCGGGCCGCCTTGATCTGCAGCCGGCCCTTGCGCGTGAAGAGCAGGCCGTTGCGCGCCACGCGGGTGGGCAGCACGCAGTCGAACATGTCCATCCCGGCGAGCGAGCAGCGCAGCAGGTCCTCGGGCGTGCCGACGCCCATGAGGTAGCGCGGCTTGTGCGCGGGCAAGAGGGGCGCGGCGTGCTGGACCCCCTCCCACATCTTCGGCGGCGCCTCGCCCACCGAGAAGCCGCCGAGCGCGGTGCCGGGCAGATCGAGCTCGGCGATCTCCTCGATGTGCCGCGCGCGCAGGTCTTGAAAGAGGCCGCCCTGCGCGATGCCGAAGAGATTTCCCACTCGATAGCCGGGCCCGTTTGCTCCCGCCGGCCCGAGCTGGTCTTCCATCGAGAGGCGCGCCTGCCAGGCGGCCTTGCAGCGCCTGGCCCAGCGCGTGGTCCGCTCGAGCGCCGCGATGTGGTGCGCGCGCTCGCTCTCCGCGGGCGGGCACTCGTCGAAGCACATCAAGATGTCGCTGCCGAGCTGGCCCTGGATCTCGATCGCCCGCTCGGGCGTGAGCAGCTGCTTCTTGCCGTCGAGGTGGCTCGCGAAGAGCGCGCCCTCCTCGGTGACTTTGCGATTCTTCGCCAGCGAGTAGACCTGGAAGCCGCCCGAGTCGGTGAGCACGCAGCCGTTCCACGACATGAAGCGGTGCAGGCCGCCCAGCTCTTCGATCAGCTCCGGGCCCGGGCGCAGCATCAAGTGGTACGTGTTGCCGAGGATGATCTGCGCGCCGATGGCGTTCAGATCGTCGGGCGCGAGCGCCTTGACCGAGGCGGCGGTGCCGACCGGCATGAACTGCGGCGTGTCGATGAAGCCGTGCGCGAGCTGGATGCGGCCGCGGCGCGCCTGGCCGTCGCGGTGCGAGACTTCGAAGTTGAGCATGGTCGGGTTCACGCGATCAGCATGGCGTCGCCGTAGGAGAAGAAGCGGTAGCGCTCGGCGACGGCGAGCCGGTAGGCCGCGAGCGTGCGCTCCATCCCCGCGAAGGCCGAGACGAGCATCAAGAGCGTGCTCTCGGGGAGGTGGAAGTTGGTGAAGAGCGCGTCGACCGCGCGGAACTGGTAGCCGGGCGTGCAGAAGAGATTCGTCGAGCCGGGGCCTTCGCGCAGCGCGCCCGCGTCCCAGGCCGCCTCGAGCGTGCGCAGCGCGGTGGTGCCGACCGCGACGACGCGGCCGCCCTGCTCCTTCGCGCGCGCGAACGCGGCCGCCGTCCCGGCCGGCACGTGGTAGCGCTCGCGGTGCATCTTGTGCTCCTCGGTGCGTGTGGCGCGGACGGGAAGAAACGTCCCGGGACCGACGTGCAGCGTGACGCTCGCCCGCTCCACCCCCCGCGCGCGCAGCGCCTCGAGCAGCTCGGGCGTGAAGTGCAAACCCGCGGTGGGCGCGGCCACCGCGCCGGGCACGCGGGCAAAGAGCGTCTGGTAGCGCTCGAGATCGTCCGCGCCCGGCGCGCGCTCGATGTAGGGCGGCAGCGGCAGCGCGCCGTTCTTGTCGAGGAACGCGAAGACCGCTTCGTCGTCGGGCAGCTCGGCGGGAAGGCGCACGCGCAGCTCGCCGCCGCCGCGCACTTCGGCGATCTCGACCGCGTGCCCCCCCTCCAAATCGATGATCTGGCCGACGCGCATCGGCTTGCTCGACTGGCCGAGCGCGAGCCACTCGCCGCCGCCGTTGTCCGCGAGCGGCTCGATGAAGAGCAGCTCGACCTTGCCCCCGCTGCCCCGCTTCTTGCCCGAAAGCCGCGCCGGGACCACGCGCGCGTCGTTGACGACCAGCAGATCGCCCTCGCGCAACAGCGACGGCAGCTCGCGCACCCTCCGGTGCTCGACGCCCGCGAGCAGCTCGCGCTCGCCCGCGCCAGGAGCGACAGAGCCGCGCTCGCGCGGCAGCACCAGCAGGCGCGAGGCGTCCCGCTGCGCGAGCGGCTGCTGCGCGATCAGCTCTTGCGGCAGCTCGAAATCAAAGGCGGCGACGTCCATTCGCGCGCTCTCTACCACGCTCCCCGGCACGCTCTCTTCGTTTCTCCTGCCGATCGCGCCCCGCATTGCATTCGGTCGAGCCTACCGAGTAGAAGGGGCCCCTTTTTCGAGAGAAGCGAGCGGCCGTGCGCGTCACCGAGATCTTCCATTCCATCCAAGGCGAATCGACCCTGGCGGGCGAGAAGTGCACGTTCGTGCGCTTCACCGGCTGCGATCTGCGCTGCGGCTACTGCGACACCGCGTACGCGTTCCACGGCGGCAAGAACATGGAGCGGCCGGAGATCCTCGCCGAGGTGGAGCGGCTGGGCACGAAGTTCGTCTGCCTGACCGGCGGCGAGCCGACGCTGCAGAAAGAGCTCCCCGAACTCGCGCAGGAGCTGCTCGATCGCGGTTACACCGTCTCGCTGGAGACGCACGGCCAGCGCCCGCTCGACCGCATCCCGCGCGGCGTGCACAAGATCGTCGACCTCAAGACGCCCGACTCGAAGGAGATGCACCAAGACTTCTCTGCGCTCGAGTCGCTCGGCGCTGGCGACGAGCTCAAGGTGGTTGTCTGCTCCGAGGCCGACTTCCGCTGGTCGCTCGAGGTGATCGATCGCCTCGCGCTGTGGAACCGCGTGCCGGTGCTCTTCTCGCCCGCGTGGAACGAGGTGCAGCCACAGCAGCTGGCGAGCTGGATCCTCGAGAGCGGCCGCCCGGCGCGGATGCAGCTGCAGCTTCACAAGATCATCTGGGGTTCCGAAGCGCGCGGCGTCTAGTTCGAGCGAAGGAGCGTCATGCGGCGACCGATCTACGTGGTGGACTCGTTCAGCAGCGCGGCGTTCGGCGGCAACCCCGCGGGCGTGCTGCTCGGCGGCGCCGACCTCACCGACGCGCAGCTGGCGAAGATCGCCGCGGAGATGCGCCACAGCGAGACCGCCTTCGTGCTGCCCGCGCGCGACCCGGCCGCGAGCTTCCACCTGCGCTGGCTCACGCCCAAGGCCGAGGTGCCGTTCTGCGGCCACGCGACGCTGGCGGCGATCGCGGTGATGGCCGAGGAGGCGCAGCGGCTGCGCGTGCCAGAGAGCGGCACCGCGAAGTTCTCTTTCTCGTCGCGTGCGGGCCTCTTGCGCGCGGAGCTCTCGCGCGACCTCTCGCGCAAGCTGCGCATCCGGTTCGAGACACCGAAGAGCGCGTTCGAGGCCACGCCCGTCAGCGAGCGAATGCTCTCCGCGCTCGGCCTCATCTCCGAAGTGCTCGATCCGTCGTTCCTTCCCCGGCGCGCGGTGCAGAGCGCGAGCAGCGAGGGCAACCTCTACCTCTGCTTGCGCAGCCGCGACGATCTCGCCCGCGCCCGCTGCGACCCAGCCGCGCTGCAAGATGCGCTGGGCGAAGCGAAGGCCGGCGGCGCGGTGCTCTTCGTGCGCGCGCCCGACGAGGGCATCGACGCGGCGGTGCGCTGCTTCTTCCCCGACCAGCTCGACGGCTCCGGCGAAGACCCGGTCACCGGGAGCGCCGCCGGCCAGCTCGCCTGCCTGATGCAGGAGGTGCAGCCGGAGCTCCTCCCGCGCTCGCTCGTCTTCACGCAGGGCAACGAGCTGGGCCGGCCCGGCCGCGTCGAGATCGAAGTGCGGCCCGAACTCACGCCGGGAGACATCCGCGCCTGGATCGGCGGCGCTTTCACCGTGGTGCTCCGCGGCGAACTGGATCTGCGATGACGAAGCGCAGCGGCAAGAAGGTTGCTGTCCCAACTGTTGGCACCGCATCCAATTTGGTTGCTTCGGCAAGCAAATCCGGGCGCGCGGCGACCTCGCTCCGCGACGTGCACGCCGAGCCCGACTCGCGCAACCTCGCGCTCGACCGCGCCGGGGTGCGCGACCTGCGCTACCCGATCTGCGTGCTCGACAAGACGCTCGGCCAGCAGCACACGCTGGCCACCATCGACATGAGCGTCTCGCTGCCCCATCGCAAGAAGGGCGCGCACATGAGCCGCTTCATCGAGCTGCTCAACCGGCACCGCCGCGAGATCGACATCCGCAAGTTCCGCGCGCTCGCCGCCGAGCTGCGCCGCGAGATGGACGCCGAGGCCGCGTTCGTCGAGGTGCGCTTCCCTTACTTCGTCGAGAAGGCCGCGCCGGTGAGCGGCGCGCTCGGCCTCGTCGACTACGCGTGCACGTTCGGCGCCAGCGTGCGCGGCGAAGGCGACGACGAGACGGCCGAGCTGTGGGTCGCCACCGAGGTCGCGGTCACCAGCCTCTGCCCGTGCAGCAAGGCGATCAGCGAGCACAGCGCGCACAACCAGCGCTCCATCGTGCGCGCGAAGGTCTGGTTCAAGAAGTTCTTCTGGCTCGAGGAGCTGATCGCGCTCATCGAAGATTCGGCGAGCTGCGAGCTCTACTCGGTGCTCAAGCGGCCCGACGAGAAGTACGTGACCGAGCGCGCCTACTCTCGCCCGCGCTTCGTCGAGGACCTGGTGCGCGAGCTGGGCACGCGGCTCTTGCGCGACCAGAACTTCTCGCGCTGGGAGATCTCCGCGGAGAGCCACGAGAGCATCCACGCGCACAACGCGTACGCCTCGCTCGCGTGGCCGCAGGCGGCGCGCTGAAGCGCCCCTCGCGCCGCCACGACTGAAAGCTCAGCTCAAGCGGCGTGTGGTTCAGCGCTACTCTTGCGGTGTGGTGCTCCCTCCGTTCCCGTTGCCGCCGCCGTTGCGCGCCTTCTTGCGCAGCTTCTCCACCAGCGTGGTCCGGTTGAGCCCGAGATAGCGCGCGGCCTGGTTGCGGTTGCCGCCGGTCCGCTCGAGCGCTTCCGAGATGAGGCGATCTTCCAGATCGGCGAGCACCGCCTGCAGATCGAGACCGTCGGGCGGCAGCGACGTGGGCCGCTGCGCGAGCGCCGCGAACGGCACCGGGGCGTTGCCGTTGGGCGGCGTCGCGGCCGCGGGCATCGCGATCGCGCCCGGCAAGAGCGCGCGGATGACCGGCGGCAGATCGGAAGGCTGCACCTCGCCCTCGCCGCGCAGCACGACCAGCCGCTCGACTAGATTCTCCAGCTCGCGGACGTTGCCCGGCCAGCTGTGCGCGGTGAAGGCGGCCATCACGTCGGCGCCGATGTGCAGCTTCGCGCCCGCGCGCGCGATGAAGTGGTTGAGCAGCAGCGGCACGTCTCCGCGGCGATCGCGCAGCGGCGGCAGGAGCAGCGGCACCACGTTGAGCCGGTAGAAGAGATCGCCGCGGAAGCTGCCCGCCGCGACCATCTCCTCGAGGTTGCGGTTGGTCGCCGCGACCAGGCGGAAATCGACCGCCTCGGCCTGCTGCGCGCCGACCGGCAGCACGCTCTTGTCCTGCAGCACGCGCAGCAGCTTGCTCTGCAGCGAGAGCGGCAGCTCGCCAATCTCGTCGAGGAAGATGGTCCCGCCGTGCGCGGCGCGAAAGCGTCCCGAGCGCGACGCGACCGCGCCGGTGAACGCGCCTTTGACGTGGCCGAAGAGCTCGCTCTCGAGCAGCTGCTCGGGGATGGCCGCGCAGTTGACCGCGACCAGCGGGCCGCTCGCCCGCCGCGACAGCTGGTGGATGGCCTGCGCGACCAGCTCTTTGCCGGTGCCGCTCTCGCCGGTGATGAGCACGCTGCTCGACGTGGGCGCGACCCGCGCGAGCGTGCCGAGCAACTCCGAGAGCGCAGGCGAGCTGCCGACCAGGCCCGCCGCGCTCGCCGCGTCGACGCCGGTCGCGGCCGCGCGGCTGCCCGCGATGGCCGCGCGCAGCTCGCGCTCCAGCTGCTCCATCTCGATCGGCTTCTCCAAGATGGTGACGCAGCCGAGCCTCATCGCCTCGACCGTAGAGGAGACCGAGGCGAACGCGGTCAACATCACCACCGGCGTCTTCGAGAGCTTCTCGCGGACCGCGCGGACCACCTCGATGCCGGTGCCGTCGGGCATCGATAGATCGGTGCAGACCACGTCGAACTGCCGGCCGCCCTGCGCCGCTTGCTCGATGGCGACCTGCGCTTCCGAGACGCTGTGCGCGGAGAACGGCTCGAAGCCCTGGCGCACGAAGTAGCGGGTCAACGCCGAGACGATTTCACGTTCATCGTCGACGAAGAGGACGCTCGGCACGCTCGCGAATCCACCCTGGATTGAGCGGTGGGTCAAGTCTCTGGAAGCGAAATTCGTCAACGTTCTGGCACACGCCACCGATTTGGCGTCCAGAAACACAAGTCATTTCAATACGAAAGGAGCGCGCGGCGCTCCGCACGGTTGGCCGGCTGTTTGCTCAAGCCTAGGTCAACGCCGCCACCGAGGTCCGCCATTCGCACCGCAAATGTCATCGCCCTCTACCCGCAGCAGGCGCGCACCGACCGCGAGTCGCTCATCAACGACCACGTCGAACTCGCGCGCCGGGTCGCGCGCCACGCGGCCTGCCGCGTTCCTTCCCATGCGATCCGAGACGACGCCGAGAGCGCCGGCCTGCTGGGCCTCGTCGAGGCGGCCGACCGGTTCGACCCGTCGCGCGGCGTGCCGTTCGACGCCTTCGCGCGGCGCCGCGTGCAGGGCGCGGTGCTCGACTTCCTGCGCGGCGAAGACCCGCTGTCGCGCGACGAGCGCAAGAAGGTCCGCGCCGGCGGCAACGAGATGGCCGAGCCGGAGTTCGTCAACTTCGACGACCTGGCCGACTTCCTCGGCGCGCAGGTCGACGGCCACGATGGCGAATCCATCTTGATGAAGACCCACGTGCGCGCCAAGGTGCGGCTCCTGCCCGCGGCCGATCAGCGGCTGCTCGCGCTCTACTACGGCGAGGAGCAGACGCTGCGTGAAGTGGGCGCGGCGCTCGGCGTGACCGAGTCGCGCGTCTGCCAGCGCCTCTCCGGCATCCTCGGCCGGCTGCGCGCGCTCCTCACCGCGGAGCGCGCGGATAGCTAGACGCGTCTAGTGAACGTCGGCCGTCTTCTCCGTCTTCTCGGCCTCGTCGGCGATCTGGCTCTCCTTCGCCATCTGCTGCAGCTTCTCGCCCAGCTTCACCAACTCGCCGCCGAACTTGCCCCACTGCTCCCGCGTCGAGCTCTGCGCAGTCGCGAGGAACAGCTTGAGCTCCGCCTGCGCGCGATCGCCGAAGAGCTCGAACGCCTTCTTCGCCTCCACCTCGAGCTCCTTCGCGCGCTCCTGCGCGACCTTCTGGACCTGGGCCAACTTCTCCTGCACCTTGGTTTGAAGGCTGCTGATCTGTTCGGTTGCAGTCATGGTCGACCCCTGTGTGGCGGGACGAAACAGCGCGTTTCGTCCGCACAAACATCATAATGCATCGCGTCACAAGGTCAAGGCGCGAGCGTTACTTCTCTGCAACACACTGGAAGAACGACCATTTCATCCCTTTGTGACATTGCATGGCCGCAAGAGGGCGAACCGGCCCAGGTTGCGCTAGGATCGATGGGCCATGGAAGATGAGTCTACCGCGGTCCCTTTTGCCAGCTCCGCCGCCGCCCCGGCCTCGCCTCTGCCGCCTCCGCCCGCGGTGATCGCCGTGCCCGTCGAGGTCCCGCACGGGCCCGCGTCGCAGCCGCCGCCGGCGTCCAGCGGTCATGCCTCGAGCGCGCACACGATGTCCGCCGCGCCGCCCTCGACGCCGCTCAACGACGCGCGCCTCTACATCAATCGCGAGATGTCGTGGCTGGCCTTCAACGAGCGGGTCCTCGAGGAGGCGTGCGATCCCGCGGTGCCCGGCCTCGAGCGATTCAAGTTCCTCGCCATCTTCAGCTCGAACCTCGACGAATTTTTCATGATCCGCGTCGCGGGTCTCAAGCAGCAGCTCTCGGGGCACGTCGAGGAGACCGGGCCCGACGCGATGAGCCCGAGCGAGCAGCTCTCGCTCATCGCCGCGCGCACGCACGAGCTGGTCGCGCGCCAGTACCGCACGCTCACCTCCGAGGTCGTGCCGATCGTCGAGAAGGCGGGCGTGCGCATCCTCTCGCGCGAAAAGCTGGCCGAGAAGGACGCGTTCCTCTCCGACTACTTCCAGCGCGAAGTCTTCCCCGTGCTCACGCCCATCGCCATCGACCCGGGACACCCGTTTCCGCACCTGCGCAACAAGTCGCTCAACCTGGCCGTGCGGTTCGGCACGCAGACGGCGGCGCGCCTGCACTACGGCGTCGTGCCGGTCCCGGCGGTGCTCCCGCGTCTCGTCGAGGTGCCCGACGAAAAAGGCAAGCGCAGCTACGCTCTCCTCGAGGATGTCATCGCGCGCTTCGTCGGCCAGCTCTTCCCCGGCATGGCGGTTGAAGGCTGCTACCCGTTCCGCCTCACGCGCAACTGGGACCTCGCGTTCGACGAAGAAGAGGCCGAGGATCTGCTCGTCACCATCGAGCGCGAGGTGCGCCGGCGCGATCGCGGCGGCGCGGTCCGCCTGGAGATCTCCGCCGCGGCCGACTCGCTGCTCGCCGACTTCCTGGTGCGCGCGCTCAAGCTGGGACAGAGCGACGTCTACAAGCTGGATGGGCCGCTCTCGATCCCCGACCTGCTGCCGTCGCTGGGCCGCCTCGAGCAGAAGGAGCTGCACGAAGAGCCGTTCACGCCGGTGATTCCGCCCGCGCTCGCCGAGGCGGATCGCGACATCTTCCGCATGCTGCGCGAGAAGGACATCCTCCTCCACCACCCGTACGAGTCGTTCGACACGGTGGTCAGCTTCATCGAGACGGCGGCGGAGGACCCGAACGTCCTCGCCATCAAGCAGACGCTCTACCGCACCGGGAAGGACAGCCCGATCATCCGCGCGCTGCAGCGGGCGGCCGAGAACGGCAAGCAGGTCACCGCGCTCGTCGAGCTCAAGGCGCGCATGGACGAGGAGGCGAACATCCTCTGGGCGCGCGCACTCGAGCAGAGCGGCGTGCACGTCGTCTATGGTCTCATCGGCTACAAGACCCACTGCAAAGTGGCGCTGGTGGTGAGGCGCGAAGCGGGCGGGCTGCGCCGCTATGTCCACCTCGGCACCGGCAACTACAACCCGGGCACCGCGCGCATCTACACCGATCTCTCGCTCTTCACCTCGCGCGAGGATTTCTGCTCGGACGCGAGCGCGATCTTCAATCTGCTCACTGGCTACTCGAAGCCCGCGGTGTGGAAGAAGCTGCTGGTCGCGCCGATGGGGATGAAGCAGGGCATCATCGATCTCATCGAGCGCGAGACGGCGCTCGCGGCGCAGAATGGCAAGGGGCGCATCGTCGCGAAGATGAACGCGCTCGCGGACCCGGACGTCATCCGCGCGCTCTACAAGGCGAGCCAGGCGGGCGTGCAGATCGACTTGGTCGTGCGCGGCATCTGCGGGCTGCGGCCGGGCGTGCCGGGCGTGTCGGAGCGCATTCGCGTGACCAGCATCGTCGATCGATTCCTCGAGCACCACCGGGTCTGGTTCTTCGAGGCCCAGGGCAAGCGCGAGGTCTGGCTCTCCTCGGCGGACTGGATGGCGCGCAACTTCGTGCGCCGCGTGGAGATCGCTTTCCCCGTCGAGGACGCGGCGGTCAAGGAGCGCATCGTCGACGAGATCCTCGCCTCCGCGCTGGCCGACAACGTCAAGGCGCGCACGCTGCAAGCGGACGGGACGTATGTGCGCGTGCATCCAGGCACGCACGGCACCGGGCTCACGCCAGTGCGCAGCCAGGAGCGCTTCATGGCGCTCGCGCGGCGCGAAGCGGTCGTCGCGGTCGAGCCGCCGGGCACCAGCTCGATGGCGCCGCACGAGATGTTCCCGTCGGTCGCGCAGCGGCGCGAGCGCAAGAAGCGAAACAAGCGCCTCTAGCCTCCGCGCTGTTTTGACGCGGCGGCGCGCCTGCCCCTCGACTAGGCTGGGGGCGTGCTCGAGCCGCTCCGCATCGTCACGTACAACGTCCGCTACTTCGGGCACGCGCTCAAAGGCCTCGCCTCGACGCGCGGCTCGAAGCGGGCGGCGGCCTTCGCGCTCTCGCGGCTCGCCCCCCTGCCCGACCTGATCTGCCTGCAGGAGGTCGAGACCATCTCGGTGCGCTCGAGCATCGCGTTCCGGCGCGCGCACCCAGAGGAGACGCAGCTCGAGTCGTTCATGGCCGAGCTGGAACGGGTCTTCGCCGAGCGCGGCGAGGACGTGCCGTGGGACGCCTACTACTTTCGTGCGCACTCAAATCGGCTGGGCAAGGTCGCGCTCTCGAGCATGGGCCTCGCGATCCTGGTGCGGCGTGATCGCCTGGAGATCGCCGAGCACAACGCGGCGGCGCCGCACGCGATCACGCACCACCACGTCCGCATGCTGCGCGATCGCAAGCAGGCCCGCATCTGCGCGCACATGTCGCTGCGCGATCGGCGCGCGCCAGGGCCGGCGGGCCGCTTCCATCTCTTCAACACGCACCTGAGCTTGCCCACGCCGTTCGCCAAGGAGTTCTGGACGGTGCGAGAGAAGATGGGCCGCGGGGTGAACCAGGTGCACGAAGCGCGCACGCTGGCGGGGTTCATCGAGCGGCGCGCGGCAGGAGAGCCGTTCGTGCTCTGCGGCGACTTCAACTCGCCGCCCTCGTCGCCGGTGTTTCGCGTGCTGACCGAAGAAAGCAAGATGCTCTGCGCGCAGCGGGCGCTCGGGCAGATCGACGGCGAGACGTTGCGCGAGTTTCCCACCGCCGGCTTCCTGCGGCTGCGCATGCACCTCGATCACCTGTTCTCGTCGGGCGGCGTGCGCTGGCTCGATCTCGACGGGACCGCGCCGTTCGGCGATCGCGCAAGCCCGTTCGCGGGCATCTCCGATCACATGCCGTTGATCGGCCGCTTCGCGCTGCGCCCGTTCTAGCTCGGCGCGCGCTCTCGCGCGGCCGGCGCGCGGCCGATCACCTCGACCGGCTCGAAGGAGAAGGAGCGCCGAAGCTCCTCCCGGCTCAGGAGGTCGGAGAGGAATCGCGGCGGACCCCAGATCGCGATGGCGAGCGAGATCGCGGCGGCCGCGGCGGCAACGAGGGCTGGCACAGTCGGTGGGCGCATGTCTCTTCGTGCCGCGAAGAGCGCGCCGCATTCATTCTTCCTACACGACCGACGGGGGTAGCTCGGCGACGGAGATCTGCTGGATGCGCTCCTTCGCCTTCGCCACGTCGGCCTCGTGCTTCAAGACCACCGAGAGGGTCTGCGCGAGCAGCGACGCGTCGAGCGTGGTCGCGTTGAGCAGCGCGAGCGCGCGCACCCAATCGAGCGTCTCGCTGATGGACGGCGGCTTCTTCAGCTCGAGCTTGCGCAGCGACTGCACCGCCGCGACCACCTTGCGGGCGAGCTGCTCGGCGATGCCGGGGATGCGCGAGCGCACGATGGCGAGCTCGCGCTGCGCCGAGGGGAAATCGATGAACAGGTGCAGGCAGCGCCGCTTGAGCGCGTCCGACAGCTCACGCGCCGCGTTCGAGGTGAGCAGCACGCGCGGGATGTGCACCGCGCGCAGCGTGCCGATCTCCGGCACGGTCACCGCGAAGTCGGAGAGCAGCTCGAGCAGGAACGCCTCGAACTCCGGGTCGGCCTTGTCGATCTCGTCGATGAGCAGCAGCGTCGGTTTGGGCGAGAGCAGCGCGGCGAGCAACGGGCGCGGCAGCAGGAAGCGCTTGGAGAAGAAGATCGCATCGGAGGCAGCGATGCGATCGGCCGCCTCGGCGAGCGTGCCCGCGCCCGCGATGGTCTCGGCGATCTTGTCCTTGAGCAGCTGCGTGTAGAGCAACTGCTTGGCGTACTCCCACTCGTAGAGCGCCTTCGATTCGTCGAGCCCCTCGTAGCACTGCAAGCGCACCAGCTCGCGGCCGGTGGCAGCGGCGAGCGCGCGGGCGAGTTCTGTCTTGCCCACGCCGGCCGGGCCCTCGACGAGGATCGGCTTCTCCAGCCGGTCGGCGAGGAAGCTCGCGGTGGAGATCTCGATGGACGCGAGGTAGCCGGCCGCGCGCAGCCGCTCCTCGGCGTCGGCAGGGCTCTGGAGCAGCGTCAACTCTTGCGGCATCGCGCACCCGTCAGATGTGTTGCATGCCATCGATTATCGATGGTGTACCATTCATTTACCGAACAGCTTGTGCCCGAGTTGCAGGTCGCCGAAGAGCGTGACGCCGATGAGCAGCGTGAAGAGCGCGAGCATGCCGGCCAGGCTGAGCGCCTGCTCGAACTTCGCGTTGGGCCGGCGGCGCAGGACGATCTCGTAGCCGAGGAAGACCAGCCGGCCGCCGTCGAGCGCGGGGATGGGCAGCAGGTTGAAGATGGCGAGGCCCACCGAGATCTGCGCGAGCAGCGCGACGAACTCGGCCGCGCCCCGCTTGATGGCGAGCGTCGCCTGCTGGACGATCCCGAGCGGGCCGGAGAGCGAAGACGCGCCGCCGCGGTGGAAGAGCATGCCCAGCGCGCCGAGCGAGGCCTTGGTCAGCTCCCAGGTCACCGCGACCGCCTTGGGCGCGGCCTCGAGCCAGGAGAGCCGGCGGCGCTCGCGCGCGTAGCCGACCTGGATGCGGCCCGACTCGGGGCGCACGCGCAGCGAGAGCGTCTCGGCGCCGCGCTGCGCGGTGACCGTGCGCTCGGCGGGCGCGCCGTCCTTGTGCAGCTCGCGGATGAGGTCTTCGAACGAGTGGAGCGGCACGCCGTCGACGGCGAGCAACTGATCGCCGTCCTGCATTCCCGCGGCCGCGGCCGGCCCGCCCGGCACCACCTCGACGCGCGTGCTGCCCGGGTCGACCTCCATGAAGCCGACCGTCGCGTAGAGGCCGCCGACGAGGAAGATCGCCGCGATCCAGTTCACGCCCGGCCCGGCGAGGATGACCAGGAAGCGGCGCCAGGCCGGCTTGTTGAGATACGACCCCGGGTCGCTGTCGTCGTACTTGCCGTCGTCGTCGGGCGTAAAGCCCGCGATGCGGCAGTAGCCGCCGAGCGGGAACCAGGAGACGCGGTACTCGGTGTCGCCGCGGGTGAAGCCCCACATGCGCGGGCCGAAGCCGAGCGAGTAGACCTCGACGCGCATGCCCATCCAGCGCGCCACCAGCATGTGTCCGGCCTCGTGCGCGGCGATGAGCAGCCCGAGCCCGAGCAGCGCGGGGATGAGGCCGACCTTCGAGGCGAGCAGACCCATCGGCGAAGCCAGCAGCGCCGCACAATTCATTGGCATCGCAATCATTGGCATACCAACCATTCCTGCGAACATCAGAAGGCCCGCCGCGCGCCGGTGCGCACCCAGCGGAAGTAGTCGCGGAGGATCTCGCCGTGGTCGAAGGCGAGCTCACCCCAGGGCATCGACTCCTCGGAGAACCAGCGCGCTTCGGCGGCGTCATCCGCGCCGACCGGCTGCGCGCCCGCGGGAACTTTGCACGCGTACACGACAGACATCGTGTGCTGCCGCGGATCGCGCTTGGGGTTCGAGTAGGTGAAGAGCTGCTGCACCAGCTCGACCTCGAGGCAGGTCTCTTCCTTCGCCTCGCGGATGCAGGCGGCGCCCGCCTCTTCGCCCTCGTCGATGAAGCCGCCCGGCAACGCCCAGCCGGCGGGCGGGTTCTTGCGGCGCACCAGCACCACGCGTCCCGAGCCATCGGAGATGATCGCGTCGGTGGTCGGCGTGGGGTTCTTGTAGACGGTCACGGAGCAGCCCGCGGGCCCTCGCCGCGCGACGCGGACTCGCTGTTGGCGCGGTCGAGCGCGCCGGGCGAGTGGGAGAAGAGCGCCTCGCAGAACGCCTGCGCCGTGCCGCTCGCGCCTTCGAGCGCCAGCGCAGTGGCGAGCGCGCTGCGGGCCGCGTCGATGCGGTTCTCGCTGGCCAACAAGTGCGCCATCTCGCGCAGGCGGCGCGCGTACCGGCTCTTGCGCGCGTCATTGAAGTAGGCCTCCGCGCTCGCCCGGGTGTGCTCGGCCGCGGCCTGCGCGCGCTGCGCTTCGTCGGCGTAGAGATGGCTCGCGGCGATCTCCTCGGCCTTGGTCGCGTAGGCGCGCAGCGCGTCTTCCTCGGGGACCCAGGCCATGAAGAGCGGGTCGGTGAAGAGCGCGCCGGCCGCGAGCTGGTGCGGCAGCGCGCCGTCGGGGCCAAAGTCGAGGTCGGCGACCGGGTCGGGGAACGACGCGGGCACCGGTCCCATCATCGAGAGCGCGCGCGTGTAGCCGCTCGGCGTGGAGAAGCCGGCCCGCGCGCCGTGCGCTTCCGCCTCGGCGATGAGCGCGCGCGCGTGCTCGGGCGCGACCTCGGCGCACGTCACCACGCTGCCGCGCGGGAGCTTCTTCAAGAACTCGCGATACGACTTGCGCGAGAGCGGGATCGCGTCGGCGGCGATGATGCCCTTGAGGTCGGAGATGACCACCTGCGCGAGGTCCACACCGGTGCGGCCGGCCCGCGCGTACCAGACCGCCCGCTCGCCGTACGCGTCGATGGAGCTGGCGTAGCAAGGCGGCGCCTCTTCCTTGGTCGGCGCGGTGACGAGCGGCGCGCCCTGCGGCGCGATGGCCGCGACCGCGACCCCCTTCTGCTTGAGCCGCTGCAGCTCGCGCTTGGCCTCCTTGGCGAGCGGCTTGTTCGTGCCCAGCGCCACTTCGCGCACGACCTCCTGCTTGCCCGCGTCGGCGGCCGCGCGCAGCAGCGCGCCCGCGAGCAGCTCCGGCAGCGCGCCGATCGACCCGGCGGCCGACTTCGCCTCGAGCGAGATCGCGTCGTTGCCGATGTGGCCGAGGATCTCGCGCGCCTTCTCGAGCGCCTCGTGCGAGCAGGGCGCAGCCCCGGCGCACTCGATCTCTTCGGCGATGCTGGACGGCTTGAGCGAGGGGTCGCGCAGGAGCGCGAGCAGCTCCTCGGTGTTCAGGTTGTGCTTTTCAGGATTCATGGGGCGCGCACCATAGCAGGGGCGCGGGCGCTTTTCGCCTCACTTGCTCGCCCGGGCCGCGCGGATTAGACAGCGCGCCATGACCGCTCAAGTGATCGACGGAAAAGCCATCGCTGCCCAGGTCCGCGCCGAGGTCGCTGAGGCGGCGAGGAAGCTGGTCGCGCAGTTCGGCGTCCAGCCCGGCCTCGCGGTGGTGCGCGTCGGCGACGACCCGGCCTCGGTCATCTATGTGCGCGGCAAGATCAAGGCGTGCGCCGAAGCGGGGATGGCTTCGTTCGAAAACCTGCTCCCCGAGAGCACGACGCAAGCCGAGCTGCTCGCGGTGGTCGAGCGGCTCAACCAGGACAAGCGCATCCACGGCGTGCTGGTGCAGCTACCGCTCCCCAAGCACATCGCGGCCGACGCGATCATCGAGGCGCTCGCGCCGGAGAAAGACGTCGACGGGTTCGGCCCGCGCAACACCTATCTGCTCTCCGCCGGGAGGCCCGGGCTGCGGCCGTGCACGCCGTGGGGATGCCTGCGGCTGCTCGATGAAGCCAAGGTGCCGCTCGCCGGCCGGCGCGCGCTCGTCGTGGGCCGGAGCAACATCGTCGGCAAGCCGATGGCCCAGCTGCTCCTCGAGCGCAACGCGACGGTGACCATCGCCCACTCGCGCACCGCCGATCTCGCCAGCGAGGTGGCGCGCGCGGACATCGTGATCGCCGCGGTGGGCAAGGCCGAGATCATCCGCGGCGCGTGGGTCAAGCCGGGCGCCGCGGTGATCGACGTGGGGATGAACCGCGGCGCAGACGGCAAGCTGCTCGGCGACGTCGAGTTCGCCGCGGCAGCGGAGCGGGCCGCGTTCATCACCCGGGTGCCCGGCGGCGTGGGCCCGATGACCATCGCGATGCTGATGGCGAACACCATCGACGCAGCGCGCGCGCAGCTGGGCGCGGCCGACGTCCGACGCTAGCCGCGCCAGGGCTCCATCGCGCGCAGCGCCGCGAGGATCGCGCGCGTCGAGGGGCTGCGGTTGAGCGTGTAGAAGTGGATGCCGGGCGCGCCGCGCTTGAGCAGGTCGGCACACTGGAGCGTGGCCCAGGCGACGCCGAGCTGGAGCGCGGCCTCCGGGTCGTCGCGCCGCACGCGCATCGCCGCCGCCAGCGAGGGCGGGACGCTGGCGCCGCAGAGCGCGGTGAACCGCTCGACCTGATCGACATTGGTGATCGGCATGATGCCGGGAAGGATCGGCACCTCGATGCCCGCGGCCCGCGCGCGCCCGACGAAGTCGAAGTAGCGCGTGTTGTCGAAGAAGACCTGCGTGATGAGGAACTGCGCGCCCGCGTCGACCTTGGCCTTCAAGTGGCGCAGATCCGCGAGCAGGTCGCGGCTCTCGAGGTGCCCCTCGGGATAGCAGGCGCCGCCGATGCAGAATGGCGCGGCCTCGGCGCGGGCGAGCGCGACCAACTCGTTCGCGTGGGCCAGGCCCTGCGGGTGCGGAATGAATTCACGCTGCCCGCGCGGAGGGTCGCCGCGCAGGAGCAGCAGGTTGTCGATGCCGGCCGCGTGGAAGGCGGCCATCGTCTCGCGCAGTTCGGTGGTGCTCGCGCCCGCGCAGGTCAGGTGGGCCATCGCGGTCAGGCCGCTCTCGCGCTGGATGCGCGAGACGATCTCCAGCGAGCGCCCGCCCGCGCTGCCGCCGGCGCCCCAGGTGACGCTGACGAACGAAGGGGCGAGGGGCCGCAGCGCGCGCAGCGACTCGAAGAGCGCTTCGACGCCCGCGTCGGTCTTGGGCGGGAAGAACTCGAACGAGAAGACCGGCTCGCCGCGCTCGCTCGCGTGCAGGAGCAGCTCCGTGATCTTCATGGGGCTGCACCTGCGTCAGCCGACGGCTGATTCTGTTGTGTACCAACAGTTGGTATACCAACGATCGGCGCGCCCGCATCGGCCGGCGCTGCGGCCGCGGCGAAGCCTGGCGCGGTGCAGGGCTGGTCGCAGTCGCTCAGCGTGTAGGAGTCGAGGATGCGCCCGGCGATGTCCTTGGTGGCGCCGGTGACATGGCAGCCGCAGACATCGAGCGTGGCGAACGAGAGCGCCTTGAGCACCAGCTTGACGCCGCTGCCCGACGGGTCCGGGTCCTCGAGCGGAGCGCCGCCGCCGCCGAGCACGAAGTAGCGCAGCCCGTCCTGCTCGCCGCGCTCGTAGAAGTGCTCGTGCCCCGCGAAGACCGCCTCGACCGGGTGGACCTTCTGCACCATCGAGATCAGCTCGCGCACGCCAGGCAAGCCGCCGTGACCGCCGCGCATCTGCATCGGGTGCGTGTACGGGCCTTGGTGCACCAGCATCCAGAGATGGTGATCGGCCGGCACCGACTTCGCGTCGGCCTCGGCCCAGGCCTTCTGCGCATCGGAGACCGCGCCGGTGTGCGGGTCCGCGCCCGCCTGGATCTCGAATGAATCGAGCACCTGGATGTGCACGTTGCCGTAGTCGAACGCGTGGTACGGCAAGCCGCCCGGCGTCTTGAAGTGGCGGCTGTAGGTGACGCCCTGGTCGGTGATCTCGTGGTTGCCCACCGTGGGGACGAGCGGCGTGGTCGAGAGCAGATCGCGCTCGACATCGAACCAGCGGGCCCAGGCGCGCTGGTCCTTCGCGTTCACCACCATGTCGCCGGTGTGCAGCGCGAGCTGCGCGCCCTGCGCCTCGGCTGCGCGCACCACCAGCGCGTGATCGCCGCCGTTGGTCCGGTTGTCGCCGTAGACCAGCACCGTAAACGGGTGCGCGAAAGGGTCGGCCGCGGGGTCCGGCGCGGTGATGAACGAACCGTGCGCGACCGGGTCGCCCGCGATCTGGAACGTGTAGCGCTGGCCGGGATTGAGTTCCTGGAGCTGCACGCGGTGGTCGACCGTGGCGCCGCGCTCCTGCACCAGTCGCACGGGGCCCGGCTTGCCCTGGGCGTCGACGCTCTCGACCTCGACGCGGCCCGCGAGCGGGTCGCGCGTCGTCCAAGCGACCGTCATCTGCCGCGGCCCCGGGTCGGCGAGCCACGGCCCGAGCTGGACCGTCTCGGGAGGTGGCGGAGGCGCGCTGGCCGTGCGAGCGGGCGAGCAGGAGAGCGTGGCCAGCGCGCAGCCCGCGAGCAAAGTTCCAGGGCGAAACATCCGCGGACGATACCCTCGCGCCGCGGCCAGCCGCCACTTTCTGCACGCGATCGAAACGGGCCGGTCGATTGCCTCGCTTCCCATCTTGCAATTGCTCCCTTTCGCTCCTAGCGTGCCGCCATGCGCTCACTCCGCAACTGGCTCGCCCTCCCCGCTGCCGCACTCGCGCTCTCGACGGCGCCCGCCGTCCGCGCCGACGACGCGATGTCGCCCAGCGCGCATCTCGCCGCCGCGCAGCGCCTCTACCAGAAGCTCGATCTCGAAGCCGCGATGGCCGAGCTGAAAGAGGCCGAGACCGACGCGCGCGCCCGCAACGACGAGGCGGAGATCGTCACTGTCCTCATCTACAAGGGGCTCATCTCGGCCGACAACGGCAAGCAGCAGGAGATGACCGAGTTCTTCAAGCGCGCGCTGGCGATGCGGCCGTGGGTCGACGTGCCGGCCGACACCTCGCCGCGTCTGGCGAAGATGTTCAACGACGAGCGCAAGGAGCTCTGGGGCAGCGGCGGGCAGATCAAGCCGCCGCCGAAGAAGAAGCCGCACCCGCCGGTCGGCGCTGGTGGCGCTCCGGCGCTCGCGCCTCCGGCCGCGCCCGCCGAGACGGCGCCGTCCGCCGAGCCGGTGCCCGCGCCCGCGCAGACCGGACCGATCGTCGTCCCGCTCAAGCCGACCAGCAAGCCGGGCGACGCGATGGAGCCGCCCCACTAGAAAGCAGTTCTGCAGCGGCGGTCACCGAGAGCGGCGCGGCGGATGAACGCCTCGCCGCTTTTCATTTTCTGGCATCGCCTGCGCGCCGCGCGTCGGGGGGCGCGTGTAGAGGGAGCACGATGGCACGCGCAACCAAGCGATCGGCGCCCGCGGGCCAGCTCAGCTTCGGAGAAGCACCGCCGCCGCGCGGGCCCGAGCTGCTGGTGCTGCCGGACGCGGCGCGCGTCGAAGAGCACCTGCTGCGCGCCGCCGAGGCGGGCGGGCTGGCGCTCGCGGGCGGCGTGTGCACCGTGGCCGAGCTGGAGCAGGCGCTCATCGAGGCGGCGCATGGCGAGCGCGCGGCGGCGGGCCGGGCGGCGCTCGAGCTGATCTACCGGCGCGTCTGCCGCGAGCGCACGCCGCGCGGCTCGCCCTGGTTCGCGGTCCGCGAGACGCCCGGGTTCGCGCGCGCGCTGCGCTCGCTCGGCGCGGCGCTCGGCCAGGGAATGATGGCCGCCGACGAGCTGCAGTCGCTGGTCGCGCAGCTCGACGAGCGGCTGCAGCGCCGGCTCGGTCCGCTCGCGCATCTGCTCTTGGCGGCCCAGCGCGAACTGGCGCAAGCCGGCCTCTGCGACGGACCGGGCGCTCTGCGAGCGGCGCTCGAGGGCCTCGCCGCCGAGGGACCGCTGCCCGCGCTCCTCACCGGCATCTCCGCGCTGCGCTTCGAGGCGGTGCTCGACTGGCCGCCGCTGCGTCTGGAGATGCTCTTCGCGCTCGCGCGGCGGCTCGCTCGCACGCGCGTGCCCGTGCGGCTCGCGCTCCCGTTCTGGCCCGAGCGACCCGCGCTCGCCGAGGAGCCGCTCGCCCCGGTGCTGCGCGCGATCGAGCGGCGCGGCGCGCAGGAAGGCTCGGCGGTGCCCGAGCTGCTGCTCGCGCCGCAGGGAGAGGCGGGTCCCCTCGGTGGCTTTCGCGCGCGGCTGTTCGCGCCGGTTGCCGCGCAGCAGCTCGACGACGGCGCGCCGCCCGACGTGTCGCTCGTCTCCTGCGCGAGCCCTGCCGCCGAAGCGCGCGAGGCTGCGCGGCGCTGCGCCGATCTGCTCGACGCGGGCGCGGCGCCCGAGAGCATCGCCATCGCCGTGCGCGGGTTGACCGGCGGCGCGGCCGAAGAGCTGGGCGGCGCGCTCGACCGCCTGGGCATCGTCTGGCGCGAACGGCGCGGCCGCCCTGCGCTCGCCGCGCCGCCGGTGCAGCTGGCGCTGTCTCTCTACGAACTCCTCGAGCGGAGCTTCCCGCGCGAGCCGCTCGCCGCGCTGCTCACCTCGCGCCAGCTCTGGCTGCTGGAGCCGGGCGAACGCGCGCCGCACGAGGCGGTCGCGCGGCGGCTGCGCCAGGCGCGGGTCCGCGACGCGCTCTCGGACGGCGGCATCTCGGCCCAGCTCGAACGGCTCGCGCAACGCCTGCGGCAGGCCGCGCGCGAGGAGAAGAACGACGCCGGACGCAGCCGCCTCGAGCGGGATGCTGCCGAGGTCGACGAGGTCCGCTTCCGCGCCGAGCGCGCCATCGCGCAGCTGCAGACGCTCCCCGCGCACGCGACGCTCCGCGCGCACGGCCGCGCGCTGCTGGCGCTGCTCGACCGCTGGGAGCTGCGCAGCCGCGCCCAGCGCAGCCTTCCGCGCGATCCCGGCGAGAGCGCAGCCTCGCCGATCCGGCGCGCCGCGGCGGTTGGCCAAGAGCGCGATCTCGCCGGACTCACCGCGCTCGAAGCGGGCTGCGCCGATCTCGCCGCGGCCGCGCGCGAGGCGGGCCAGGGCGAGCAGGTCTTCTCTCGCGCGCTCTGGGCGGAGCTGCTCTCCGGCGCGCTCGCCGAGGCGACGCTGCGGCCGGGCGGCGCGCGCGGTGGCGCGGTGCAGCTGCTCGAGCTGCGCGAGCTCCCGGGCCGGACGTTCCAGCATCTCATCGTGACCGGGCTGGTCGACGGCGTGCTGCCAGCGCGAGGCGCGATCGACCCGCTGCTGTCCGACGAAGAGAAGCGCGCGATCAACCGCGGCGCGGCCCGCGCGGTGTTCCGCGTGGCGAGCGCGAACGCGGCACCGCAGGGCGCGCTGATGAGCGCGAGCGACCCTGCGCCGCTGCCGGCGCGCCAGGCTGAGGAGGCGCTGCTCTTCCAGCTCGCGCTGGGCGCGGCCGAGGCGTCGATCGCCCTGCTCTGGCCGCGAGCCGACGCGCGAGGGAGAGAGACGCCGCGCTCCACCTTCGCCGACGAGGCGGCGCGCGCGCTCGGCCTCGCGCCCTCCGACGGCGACGCCGGCCCGCCGTCGCCGGGCCGCATCGCGCGCGCGCCGCTGAGCGCCATCCCCGCGCTCTCCGACTGCCGCAGCGCCGACGAACTGCTCGCGCGCGCTTCGCTCGACGCCGTCGCCGACCCGGCCTTCCGCGCGCTCGCTCCCGCGCCCGCGGAAGAAGGCCGCGCGCTCGTCGCCGCGCTCGCCCGCTCGCCCCTGCGCGACGATCTCTGGCTCGCGACGCGCGCCGCGCTGGCCGAGCGCGAGCGGCTCGGCGCGTTTGTCGGTAGCCGCGCGCCAGGCCGCTTCTCAGGACAGCTGAGCGGCGCCGCGCTGGAGGCCGCGCGTCCGCTCTTTGCCTACGGGCCTGCGTCACCGCTCTCCGCGCGGCAGCTCGAGGACGATGCGCGCTGCGCGTTCCGCACCTTCGGCCACCGCGTGCTCGCGCTGCGGGAAGCACAGGCGGTGGACGACGACCTCCCGGCGCTCGAGAAGGGCAACCTGCTCCACCGCTGCCTCGAGGGGTTCTACGCGGCGATGCGCGCGGAGGCCCGCCTGCCGCTGCGCGAGCCGCTCGAGTCGTGGAGCGCGCGCCTGCACGCGATCGCGCGCGAGGAGATGTCGCGATTCGCGCGCGCGCACGACGTCGGCCACCGCGGGCTCTGGCAGCTGCGCCAGCGCGATCTGCTGCGCACGCTCGAGGCGGTGATCGCCGCGGAGGCCGAGCTGTGCGCTTCGCCGCTCGAGCTCGAGCGCGCTTTCGGCGGCGAGAGCGAGGGCGCGTGGGCGCCGCTGCGGCTGCCCTCGCCCGACGGCGGCGACGCGGTCTTCGTGCGCGGCGCGATCGATCGCGTCGACCACCAGGGCGTCGCTGGCCTTACCTCGAGCGGACCGCTGTTGGTGCTCGACTACAAGTCGGGCCGGCTCCAGCCGCTCGCGCGCAAGCTGCGGCCAGAGTCGCTGCTCGCGCCCGAGTTCCAGCTGCTCCTCTACGCGGCGGCGGTGCGCGCGCAGCTGCCCGGCCGCGAGGTCGACGCGGTCTACCTGAGCCTGCGTGACGCCGGCCGCTCGACGACGCTGCGGACCGCGCTGGGCAAGGCCGATCTGCAGATCGACGCGGTCCTCGAAATGGACCCGCAGCGCCGCGCCGAGCTGCGCAACAGGCCAGGCGCGCCTGCGAAGAACCTCGCTGACGCGGTCTGGGAGCGCGTCTCGCGGCTGCGCGCAGGGGCCTTTCCGGTGCAGCCGCTCGACTGCGATCGCTGCGACCTGAAGCCGGTCTGCCGCATCGCCGCGCTGCCGGTCGACGAGGAGCTGCTCAAGTGAGCCTCTTCCTATCGCAGCAGAGCGCAGTGGTGCAGGCGGGCGCGGGCAGCGGCAAGACGCACAGCCTGGTCGGCCTCTGCCTGCATCTGCTCGGCGGCGTCGGGCGAGGCGAGCCGCTGCCGCCCGCGCGCCTGTGCGCGGTCACCTTCACCGAGAAGGCGGCGGCCGAGCTGCAGACCCGGCTGCGCGCACGGCTCGACCGGCTCGCGCTCTCGGGCGAAGGCGCGCTCGAGTCGATCGAGCCCGAGCTGGCCGCGAGCTGCGCCGCGCTCGGCTGCGCCCCGCCTGCGCGGGAGATCTGGCAACGCGCGCGCCACGAGCTGCGAGAGGCGGAGATCGGCACGCTGCACAGCGTCTGCACGCGCATCCTGCGCCGCCACGCCGCGGCGGCCGGGATCGACCCGGCGTTCAGCGTGCTCGACCCGCTCGACGCGCAGTTGCTGCTCGCCGAGACCTGCGAGCGCGCGGTGCTCGATGCGCTCGAGGGCGACGGCCCGCGCCGCGCCGCCGCCGAGCGGCTCTGCGGCGAGACCGGCCTGCGCAAGGCGGGGCAGTTCGGCACCGGCGTGGTCGAGGATCTGCTCCGGCTGATCGCGGCGCTCGGCGAGAGCGGGCGCACGCCGGACGAGCTGATCGCGGCGACGCCCGGCCTCGACCCGATCGCGGCCGGGGACGGCCTGCGCGCGACCCGTGCGGATCTGTCGCGTGCGCTGGACGGACTCGCCGCTGCGCTCCCGGGCGCGAAGGCGAGCAGCAGCAGCGAGAAAGCCGCGCGCGCGCTCGCCCTCTTCCGCCGCGACGTCCAGCCCGCGCTGGGCGGGGCCGGCGCGTTCGAGCTGCGCGCGCTCTGGCCCGCGCTCACCCGCGCGCAAGGCGAGCTGCCGAACAAGGGGAAGAACGACCTCGGCCTCGCGGTGGGCGCGGTGAAAGAGGCCGTCTGCGCTCTCGAGGAGGCCGACGCGGCGATGCGGGCCTGCGGTCTCGCGCGCGATCTGGCCGCGCTCGCCAGCGAAGCGATCGAGCGGGTGCGCGCGGAGAAGCAGCGGGTGCGCGCGCTCGAGTTCGACGATCTCACCCGGCTCGCGCGCGATCTGCTCGCGCGCAACCCCGACGTGCGGCGCGCGGAAAAAGAGCGCATCGGGGCGCTGCTGGTCGATGAGTTTCAAGACACGAGTCGCACGCAGCTTGAGCTGTGCGGCTGGCTCGCCGAGGAGCGCGGCGGCGAAGGCGCGGCGCCCGCGGGCAGCGGTCTGCCCGGCGCGCGCGCGCTCGCGCCCGGCCTGCTCTTTCTCGTCGGTGATCGCAAGCAGTCGATCTACGAGTTCCGCGGCGCCGACGTCGCGGCGGCGCAGGCCTTCGCCGAGCGCGCGCTGCGCGACGGCGCGCAGCGGCACTTCCTGCGCACCTCGTGGCGCTCGCTGCCACCGCTGGTCGAGTTCGCCAACCGGCTCTTCGCGCGCACGCTCGGCGACGCGGGCGAGCCCTTCCACGCGCCGTTCATCCTCGGAGAGGACGACCTGAGCGCGGCGCGCGCGCGTCCGCCGCGCGAACCGGCGAGCGGGCCCTCCGCGGCCGGGCCTTGCGCGGAGCTGCTGCAAGTCGAGGGGGATCTCGACGACGAGTCGGCCGCGGTGGCGCGCCGGATCGCCGCGATGCTCTCGCCGCAGGCGGCGGCCACCGACTGCGTGCAGGAGAAGGGCGTCGACGGCGTCGAGCGGGCGCGCCCGGTGCGCGGCGGCGACATCGCCATCCTCATGCGCAGCTTCCTGCCCGTCGAGGCGCTGCGCCGCGCGCTGCTGCGCGCGCGCATCCCGCACGTGATCGTCGGCGGGCGGCTGTTCCACCAGGCCCGCGAAGTGCTCGACCTGCGCGCGCTCCTCTCGCTGCTGCTCGAAGGCGACGACGCGTCTGCGCTGGCGGCGGTGCTGCGCTCGCCGTTCGGACCGGTCTCCGACGACGGACTCGCCCTGCTCGCGCGCGCGCCACGGACCGACCGCCATGGCGAGGCGCAGCCCGGCCGCGGCCTGACGCGAGAGGCGCTCGACGACGAGAGCTTGCTGGGCGCGCTCGAGCCCGACGATGCGCAGGCCGTGCGCCGCCTCGCCCGCCTCCTGCGGCGGCTCGAGCGCGAGCGCGACCGGCTCGGCCCCTCGGCGCTGCTCGAGGCAGCGCTCGCCGAGAGCCGCTACCGCGCCGCCATCGCCGGCGGCCTCTTCGGCGAGCAGGCCGCGGCGAACGTCGAGCGGCTGCTCGAGATGGCGCGCGCGCTCGAGCAAGAGACGGCGCGGCCGGCCGGTGCGCTGCGCTCGCTGCTCGCGCGCCTCGACGCGCTCGACGCGATGGGCGGCGGCGAAGCCGAGGCCGCGGTGGTCGAGGAGAAGAGCGCGCACGCCGTGCGCCTGCTCACCGTGCACGCGGCCAAGGGTCTCGAGTTCCCCATCGTGTTCGTGCCGCTCGCAGCGCTGCAATCGCCGCCCGGACCGGGGCTGCTGGTCGATCCCGATCTCGGCCTCGCGCTGCGCCTCAAGGGGCCCAGCGGCGACACCTGCTGGGGCGCCGCTGGCGCGCGCGTGCGCGATCGGCGCGAGGCGCGCGAGCAGGCCCAGTCGCAGCGGCTGCTCTATGTGGCGGCGACGCGCGCGCGCGATCGGGTCATCTTCTCCGGCCGGGCCGCGGAGAAGCGCGAGCGCACCGCGAGCTGGTGGACGCTGCTGCTGGAGGCCGCGGCCGACCCGGCCATCGCCCCGCTCGTCCAGCTCGTCGACGCGCGCACGCTGCCGCCGCCCTCGCGCGCGGTCGAGGCGCCGCTCGTCCATCGCCTCGAAGATCTCGAAGCGCTCGCCCGCCCGCACGAGCCCGCGCCGGCCGGCGCGCCGTTCGAGGCGGGCGTTCGCGATCAGCTGAACCGGATGCTCGGCCGCGCCACGCCGCCGAACGCGGGCACGTTGATCGCGCCGGTCACGCAGCTGGCCGACGCCGCGCGCTGCCCCCGCCGATACCAGCTGCTCCACGAGCTGCGCATCCCAGAGCGGCCGGAAACGCGCGACCCGATCGCGCGCGAGCAGACCTGGCGTGGCTCCGCGGCCGCGAGCACCGGCGAAGACGATCCGCCGCTCGACGCCGCGCAGCGCGGGACGCTGGCGCACCGGATGCTCGAGCAGATGCCGCTCGACCCGGAGCATGGCGAGCCGGAGCTGCGCGCGGCGGCCTCGCACGTGCTGTCCGAAGCCCAGCGCGGCGCGCCCGCGCAGCTCGGCTCGGAGAGCGCGAACCAGCTCATCGACGCGGCCGTCGCGTTCCTCTCCAGCGAGACCGGCCAGCGGCTGCGCCGCGCGCCCGAGCGGATGCGCATGCGCGAGCTGCCCTTCGGCCTGCGGCTCGCGCCGCGCGACGAGGAGCCGCGCGGGCCGGCGCTGCTGGTTCGCGGGCAGATCGATCTGCTGCTGCTCGAGGGAGACCGGGCGACCGTGCTCGATTACAAGCTCACCGCGCGCCGGCCGCCCGAGGAGTACGCGCTGCAGCTGGGCACCTACGCGCTCGCGGCCCACCAGCTCATCGAAGGGCGGCTGCCGGTGCGCACCGGCCTGGTCTTCCTGCGCGCGCGCGGCGCGCCGACCGAGCTGCTCCAAGAGAGCGGCGCGACCGCCCGCGAGTCGACGCGGCAGACGCTGCTCGCCGCAGCGCGTGCGATCGCGCACGGCCGCTCCCAGAGCCACTTCGCGAAGATCGAGCCCGAAGGATGCCGCGCGATCGAGTGCGGTTTTCTCCGCCGCTGCCATCCGCGCGAAGAGTAGCTTGCGGCGCCGAGGCAGCGTCAGCCGTGGCGCAGGAAGAGCGCGAACGTCGCGGCGAGCACGATCACCACAAAGACCGCGAGCGCGGCGAGCAGCGCCTGCGGGTCGGTGCCTAGCCCATCGGCGAGGGCGCGCGCCTCTTCGCGCTCGGCCTCGCTCGCGCTCGCGTCGAGCGATGCAAGCAGCGCCCGCGCGGCGCGGACGTCGCCGCGGGACAGGGCCGCGCGCGCCTGCGCGAGCGGACCGGTTGGCTGCTTTGCGCCGCCGCGCGACTTCGACTCCGCGCGCTCTGTCGTGGATGCCTTGGCCATGCGGCGCGCACCCTACAACAACTCGTCGCCGTCGAGGGCCGCGGCACACGCCGCCGTTTGGCCCGCGCGCGCCGGCGATGGTAAGGCGAGCCGTGGCCCGCACCTCGGAGCTGATCGATTTCCGCCGCGCCTTCTGGTGGCTGCTCGGCGGCGTGCTGCTGCCCAGCGTCGCGCTGGTGGCGTTCGGCGTGGTCGCGGTGACCAACGAGCGCGCGGCTGTGGAGCGGCGCCTCTCCGAGGAGTACACCGGCAAGCTGCGCGCGCTGCAGCGCGGTCTGCTCGGGCGGCTCGAGGCAGCGGCGGCCAACGAGCGGCGCCGGCTCGACGATGGGCTCGACAGCGCGCGCGCAGAGCCCGGCAGCCCCACCGTGGCGGTCAAGCGCGACCCGCTCCTGCGCGAACCGCTCGCCATCGACCCGGCCGCGCCGGCGCCGCGCCTCGCAGCCGCGGTGCAGCGCGCGGGCGCGCTCACCGAGGAGGGGCAGCACTTTTTCACTTCGTATGACGCGAGCGGCGAGCGGCACTTGCTGCTTCTGCTCGTCGCGCAGCCGCCGCGCCGCGCGCATACGCTCTTCGCCGCCGAGGTCGATCTCAAGGCGCTCGCCGCCGAGACGCCGCAGCTCGCGGCCGCGCTCGACCCGCGCGAGCGCGCGAGCTTCCAGCTGCTCACGCCGCTCGACAACTCGCAGCCGCTCGACACGCTGCGAAGGCTCGTCTCCGCGGTGGCGCCCACCGGCGACGGCCGCGCCACCGTGGCCCGCCTGCCGCTCGACGCGCCGCTCGACGGCCTGCTGCTCACCGCCGAGCTGGCCGGCGACGACCCCATCGCCGCGCTCGCCTTCCGCAACCGCACGCTCTACGTGCTGCTCTTGATGCTCCTCTACAGCTCGATCGGCACCGGCTTCGCGCTGACCCTGCGCGAGCTCTACCGCGGCGCGAAGCTCTCGCGGCTCAAGACCGACTTCGTCGCCAACATCTCGCACGAGCTGCGCACGCCGCTCACGTCGGTGCGGCTCTTCGCCGAGACGCTGCAGAGCGGGCGAGCGTCGAGCCCCGAGGAGGTGGCCGAGTGCCTCGCGCTCCTCTCGAGCGAGGCCGAGCGGCTCTCGCTGCTGGTCGAGAAGCTGCTCGACTGGTCACGCCTCGAGAGCGGCCGGCGCGAGCTGCACCGCGAGAGCATGGCCGTGGCCGATCTGTTCGAGCACGTCGGCGAGATCTTCCGCGCGCAGCAGCTGGGCGCGACGTACCAGGTCGAGATCGAGCCGGAGCTGCCGCGCGTGCTCATCGATCGCGATGCGATGGCGCAGGTGGTGCTGAACCTGCTGCACAACGCGGTGAAGTACACCAACGAGGAGAAGCGCATCGTGCTGCGCGCACGCCGGGTGGGAAAGCGAGTGGCCATCGAAGTGGAAGACAACGGGCTGGGCGTGCGCGCGCACGACAAGAAGCGCATCTTCGAGCGGTTCTATCGCGCCGACGATCTGCTCTCGCGGCGCACCGAGGGCACCGGGCTCGGACTCGCCATCGCGAAGAGAATCGTCGAATGGCACGGCGGCAAGATCGACCTCGAGTCCGCGCTGGGCGCGGGCAGCATCTTCCGCGTGCTGCTGCCGATCGAGTCCACCGCCAGCGCGCCGCGCGCCCCGCGCGAGGCATCCGCGCCGGGAGCCTCGCGATGAGCCGCGTGCTGGTGGTGGAAGATGATCGAGCCATCGCGCTGGGGCTGCGGCTCAACCTGCGCAAGGAGGGGCACGAGGTCGAGATCGCGCACGACGGCGAAGAGGGCCTGCGCATGGGGCTCGACCCGCGCGTCGAGCTGATCGTCCTCGACGTGATGCTCCCGCAGCGCAACGGCTTCGAGCTGCTCAAGGAGCTGCGCAGCCGCGGCTCGACCGCGTCGGTGCTGATGCTCACCGCGAAGAACCTCGAGGGCGACAAGATCCTCGGGCTGAAGCTGGGCGCCGACGACTACCTGGCCAAGCCGTTCGGGCTGGGCGAACTGCTCGCGCGCGTCGAGGCGCTGCTGCGCCGCCGGCCGCCTGCGCCGCCGCGCAATGAGACGATGAAGTTCGGCGACGTGGAGATCGACCTCGCCGCGCAGATCGTCCGCCGCGCGGGCGCGCCGGTGGAGATCACGCACCAGGAGTTCCGCGTGCTCAAGCTCTTCCTCGAGGCGCAGGGCCGCGCGCTCTCGCGCGAGGACATCCTCGCCCGCGGCTGGGGCGACGAGTACGAGGGCACGCCGCGCACCGTCGACAACTTCGTCCGCGCGCTGCGGGTGAAGCTCGAGCAGGACCCCGAGGAGCCGCGCCACATCGTCACCGTACGCGGGCTCGGGTACCGCTTCGAGAAGTGAGCGGAGCGCGCGGGCGCGCCTCGCGCAAGCGGGCGTTGAGGCGAGCCCGCCGAGTGCGGTAGCAGTGCGCGCATGAACGTCACGCCCACCGCCATTCCTGCCGTTCTTCTCATCGCGCCGACCGTGCACCGCGACGCGCGCGGCTTCTTCCTCGAGACCTGGGAAGAGACGCGCTACGCCGCGCACGGCATCGGCCCGCGCTTTGTTCAAGACAACCAGTCGAGCTCGCAGCGGGGAACCCTGCGCGGCCTCCACGCGCAGCTCAGCTCGCCGCAGGGCAAGCTGGTGCGCGCGATCCGCGGTGAGATCCTCGACGTGGCCGTCGATGGCCGGCCGAATTCGCCGACGTTCGGCAAGTGGGTCTCGGCGCTGCTGACGGGCGACAATCACCACCAGCTCTGGGTCCCGCCTGGGTTCTTTCACGGCTTCGCGGTGCTCTCCGAGACGGCCGAGGTCGCCTACAAGTGCAGCACGCCGTATGCGCGCGGAGACGAAATCGGCGTGCGCTGGAACGATCCGGCGCTCGGCATCGACTGGCAGGTGGCGGAGCCGCTGCTCTCCGCGAAAGACGCGGCGGCGCCGACGCTCGCGGACGTGCGAGAGAAGCTGGCCCAAGCGGGCTGGTAGCCAGCCACAGCGGTGCATCGTGCATAGCCGCCTGGCTATTTAACCATATAGCTATGTAACCAGACAGGCATGTAACCGTCCGGCTATATTGCCGTGCGGTTACTGAACCCCGTGGTTGTGCACGACCGCGATCTCGCTCTCGTGCCCCGCCGAGCGCGGGTAGTGCAGCACCAGGTCGCTGCGGCCCGCACCTTCGAGGTCGAACGGCGTCACCTCGCCGTAGCCGCGAACTGACACCTTGGACATCGGGTCGTCGGCAAAGATGTGCCCGGGCGCGCCTGCGCCGTAGAGCGAGAGCACGCCCTCTTCTTCTCCGAAAGCCAGGTTGAGCCGCTTGTCGCCGAAGAAGTCGCCGTACATATCGACCGCCTGCTGGTCGCTGCCCCCTTCCAGGCTGAGCTTGAAGGTGAGCGAGCGCTCGGCGGTGGGCTTCTCCGCGAAGCGCCGTTCCGCAGCGCCGAACGGATAGAGGAGGAACTTCACCTTCGCGCTCTTGGCCGTGAGCGCGCGGATGATCGCGAACAAGCTCAGCTTGAACGACGGAATGAGCAGATCCGGATGGCCATCACCTGTGAGGTCGGCGATCTGGGTCCCGACGAAGTTCACGCCCTCGGTGCGAATGACCTGATCGGGCTGGTCGGCGAATCCTTTGGCGGTCCCGAAGAAGAGATAGACGGTGGTCGTGGCCGAAGAGATCCCGGCGGTCTTGGTGGTGGTGATTACCGCGTCAGCCCGGCCATCGCCGTCGATATCGAGCAAGCGCATCTGTATCGAGAAGTTGCGGTCGTGCTCCTCGTCCGCGCTGGGCGAGGGCTCCGCGTCGTCGGTTCCCTTCGGCCTCACCGCGAAGGTGTGCACGAAGCTGGGCTCATTGGAGAAGCTGCCGTCGGCAGCTTGCAGGTAGCCGCGCACGTGCTCATCGCGCGCGATGAGCAGGTCGGGCCGGCCGTCGCCGTCGAGGTCGGCCACGTCGATCGAGGGGAACCGAGCGGTGACGCCCAGCTCGCTGATGCCGTGCTGCGCGCTCTGCCGCTCGCCGCGGCCGCCGCCCTCGATGGCCATCTCCACCTCGACGTCGAGTTGGCCGCGCTTGACGAACGGCGCGCCGACCGACGCGCGCTGGTAGATGGAGAGCGTACCCAGTCCGGGCACCAGCAGCGCGAGCTCGCCCTTGGGGCCGAGCGGCTGCGCCACGTGGTAGCGCGCCAGCTCTGTGCGCGGCGCACGCAGGAAGAGCGTCGGCTGCGAGACGAGGTTGATGGTCGGCCCCAGCGCGCGCGTGGCGAGCGAGTGGGCGCGCACGCCGGTCGCCGTGATCGCGAGCAGCTCGGCGCCCGGTTGGCCATCGATGTCGGCGAGGTCGTACGCGCAGACGTCGGCGTCGAGCGGGATGATCAGGTCCGGCTTGCCCGCGAAGGCGCCGCCGCGGTTCCAGAAGACGGCGAGGGAACGGCGCGTCTTGTCGCCCGAGCCCTTGAGCACGCCCGCAATCAGGTCGAGCTTGCCATCGCCGTCGAGGTCGGCCGCATTTACGCCCGCGACCCGGCCATCGACAGAGAGCTGCTCGACCGAGAACGTCGGGACCTTGCCCGAGCCGGCCGGCGCGTCGGCGCGCGCGGCGCTCGCGAGAAAGACCGAGACCACACCGCTGATGACGAGTTGCTGCAATCGCATGGCGCTCCCTTTGTGCGAGGGCACGCTCATATCAGCTCGCGCGCCGGCCGTTGAAGACGCGCCGCTCTACGCAATGCGGACAGGATATTTCCGGGCCGCGGAACAATCAGCCCGAGGCTCCCTAGTTCTGCGGGTCCGGGTAGAACTTCGCACCGCTCTTGGCCATCTCGACCAGGAGCGGCGCGGGCGCGAAGCGCTTGCCGAACTTCGCTTCGTGCCGGCGCAGCCGCTCGACCAGCGTCTGCGCGCCCAGCGAGTCGGCGTAGCGGAACGGCCCGCCCCGGAACGGAGGCCACCCGAGGCCGAACACCGCGCCGATGTCGCCGTCGCGCGCCGAGCGCAAGACGCCCTCGCCCATGCAGAGCGCGGCCTCGTTCACCATCTGCAGCACGCAGCGCTCGGCCGCCTCGCCCGCCGCCAGCGGCTTGCGGTCCCGTCCATGCGGCAGCAGATCGTAGACGTTCAGGTCGACCGGCTTTTTGCCCTTCTCCTTCTCATCGCCGTAGACGTAGAAGCCCTTCTTCGCCTTGCGGCCCAGGCGTCCGTCCGCGATCAACTTGTCGATGCCCTCGGGCGCGACCATCCGCTCACCGAACGCGCTGTGCATGATGTGCGCGACCTTGGTGCCGACGTCGATGCCGACCTCGTCGAGCAGCTGCAGCGGTCCGACCGGGAAGCCGAAGTCGGTGAGCGCCTTGTCGATCTCCTCGACCGCGCCGCCCTCGGCGAGCAGGAAGCTCGCCTCGTTGATGTACGGCGCGAGGATGCGCGAGGTGTAGAAGCCGACGCCGTCGTTCACCACGATGACGGTCTTGCCCATCTTCTTGCCCAGCGCGACCACCGTCGCCACCGTCTGCGCCGAGGTCTTGGGCGCGCGGATGATCTCCAGCAGCGGCATCTTGTTCACCGGCGAGAAGAAGTGCATCCCGATGACATTCTCGGGGTGGCTCGCGCCCTCGGCGATCTTGGCGATCGGCAGCGACGAGGTGTTCGACGCGAAGATCGCCTTGGGCGCGACCTTCTCGATCTCGGCCACCGTCTTCTGCTTGAGCGCGAGATCCTCGAACACCGCCTCGACGATCACCTCCGCGTTCGCGAGGCCGCTGTAGTCGGTGGCGCCGGTGATGCGCGCGAGCTTCTCGTCGCGCTCGCGCCGGGTGATGCGCTTGCGCTTGACGCCCTCGTCGAGGATTCCGCGGATGTGCGCGAAGCCGCGCTGGAGGCCCGCGTCGTCCTTGTCCTTCAGCCGCACGCTGATGCCGTTGTCCGCCGAGATGTACGCGATGCCCCCGCCCATCAGGCCCGCGCCGAGCATGCCGATCTTCTCAACCTTCGCGCCGGTCACGCCCGGCTCATCGACGCCGCTGTCCTTCTTGAGCGCGGTGGTCGCGAAGAAGATCTCCACCAGCCGCTTCGACACATCGCTCACCACCAGCTCGCCGAACCGCTCGGCCTCGGCCTTCAGGCCCGCCTCGATGCCGTGGTCCGCGCCGATCTGCACCGCCTCGAGCGCCTTCTCCGGGCCCGGATAGTTGCCCTTGGTCTGCTTGAGCAGCGCCTTCTTCGCCTGCTGGAAGAGGATCTTGCGGCCGAGCGGATTGTCCTCGAGCGCGATGGTCTGCAGCGTCTCCGCCGAGAGCCCGCGCAGCAGCTTGGGCAGGCCGCCGGAGAAGTCGAGCCGCTGGCGGGAGATCTTCAGCTTGCCCTCGGCCAGCTCGAGCGCGCGCTTCTTCGCGACGTCGAGGAGGATCGCGCGCGGCACCACCTCGTCGACCATGCCGAGCTTCTTCGCCTTGGGCGCCTTCACCGTCTTGCCGGCGAGGATGATGTCGAGCGCGTGCGCGATGCCGATGAGCCGCGGCAGCCGCTGCGTGCCACCCGCGCCGGGGAGCAGGCCGAGCTGCACTTCGGGCAGGCCCACCTGCGTCTTCTTGTCGTCGCTGCAGATGCGGTAGGTGCAGGCGAGCGCGAGCTCGTAGCCGCCGCCGAGCGCCGGGCCGTTGATCGCCGCGACGATCGGCTTCTTGCGCGAGAGCGCCTCGAGCTTGTCCATCGCGACCTGGCCGCCGCGCGAGAGCTCGGCGGCGTCCTGCGCGCTCTTGGCGCGCGAGAGCATCTGCACGTCGGCGCCGGCGATGAACCCCTCCGGCTTGCCGCTGGTGATGACGATGGCGCGGACGTTGGCGTCCTCGGCGAGATGCGCCAGCACGCCCTGGAACTCGCTCTGGAAGTCCGCGCGCAGCGTGTTCACCGGCTCGCCCGGCACATCGATGAAGACGGTGGCGACGCCCTGCGCGGTCTCGGTGCGGAAGGTGGAAGCGGCCATGGGAGGCTCCTGCAAGGTTTTATCGAAATTATCGAATCGATATATTTTGATAACGAAGAGCTACTCGCGCTCGAGCACCATCGCCGCGCCCAGACCGCCGGCCGCGCAGATGGAGAGCAGCGCCGTCTGCTTGCCGGTGCGCTGCAGCTCGCGCAGCGCCTGCGTGACCATGCGCCCACCGGTGGCCGCGAACGGGTGCCCCAGGCTGAGCGAACCGCCGTGCACGTTGAGCTTCTCGTCCGGCACCTCGCCGAGCGGCTCCGCGCCGCCCAGGTTCTTCTTGGCGAAGTCGCGGCTCGCCCACGCCTGCAGGTTCGAGAGCACTTGCGCTGCGAACGCCTCGTGCACCTCGAAGAGATCGACGTCGGCGAACTTGAGCCCCGCACGCGCCATCGCCTTGGGCACCGCGAAGCCGGGCGCCGAGAGCAGCTGCCCGGCCGGGTCGACGCCCGCGTAGGCGTACGAGCGTAGATAACCAAGTGGTTTTAGACCGAGCGCCTGCGCCTTCTCCTCGGCCATGACGATGAGCGCCGACGCGCCGTCGGTGAGCGGGCTCGAGTTGCCGGCGGTGACCGTGCCGTACTTGCGATCGAAGACGGGCTTGAGCCGCGCGTACCCCTCGAGCGTCGAGTCCTTGCGGAACGTGTTGTCCTCCGCGACCGGCTCGTACTTGGGAGGCACCAGCACGTGCATCACTTCCTGCGCGAACGTCCCGTCGGCCCAGGCCTTGGCCGCGCGCGTGTGCGAGCGGTTCGCGAAGACGTCCTGCGCCTCACGCGAAATTCCGTTCTCCTTGGCCATCTTCTCCGCCGACTCGCCCATCGACTGCCCGGTCGAATACTCGGCGATGGCGGGCGGCACCGGCAGCACGTCCTTGGCGGTGATGCTCGAGAAGGCCTTGAGCTTGTCGACCACCGTCTTGCCCTTGCTCGCGAGCACCATCGCCTGCGCGAGCGGGCGCGAGAGCGTGATCGGCACGTCGGTCATCGACTCGACCCCGCCGACGAGCGCGGTATCGACGGTGCCGACCGCGATCGAATCAGCGGCGGACGTGAGCGCCTGCAGCGACGTCGCGCAGGCGCGCGAGACGGTATAGGCCTCGCTGCTCTTCGGCAGGCCCGCCGCGAGCGAAATTTCGCGCGCGATGTTCGCGACCGAGACGTGGTGGATCACCGTGCCGAAGACGACCTGATCGATCTCCTTCGGCGCGACCCCCGAGCGCTGCACCAGTTCGGCGGTGACGATGCGCCCCAGCTCGAGCGCGGAGAGGTTCTTGAAGACGGTGCCCGCCTTGACGAACGGCGTGCGCAGGCCGGCGACGATGCCGACGCGGCGACCGATGCGGTTTCCCATGCTGTCTCCCTCGAGAGCGCGGGCGAAAGGCGCCCGGCGAAAGCGGCCGGGTGATAGCGGCGCTAACGCGGCATGTCAATGCGCGACGGCTGACGGACATTTGTCGGGCGCGAACATCTGAAGAGAGAGTACGGGATGGATCTGATCGCCGACTCCTCCGCGAGCACGCCGCACGGATCTGCACCGCTCGCGACGCACCCGCAGCCGCGCATGCAGATCGACATTCCCACCGCCGCCGCGACCGCCGTCGTCGTCTACCTGATCGCGAGCCTCGGCCACGAAGCGCTGGGCCACGGCGCAGCCTGCCTCGCGATCGGCTCGCACCCCACCGAGGTCACCACGACCTACCTGCAGTGCGCGCACGAGAGCGGATGGCAGGGCCGCTTCGTCTACGCCGCCGGCAGCCTGCTCAACATCCTCCTCGGCCTCGCGTGCATTCCGCTTTTGCGGCGCGCGGTCGATCCGTGGCGGCGCTACTTCTGCTGGCTTCTCTGCACCGTCAATCTGCTCGTCGCGGGCGGATACATGATGGTCTCGCCGTTCGCGAACTTCGGCGACTGGACCGCCTTCATCGAAGGGTTGCCGCAGCCGTTTCTCTGGCGCGCCGCGATCACGGCGCTCGGCGTCGGGATCGGCCTCATCTCTGCGGAGCGCGCTGGGCGCTGGCTGGCGCGATTCGTGGGCGCCGACCAGACCGCCGCGATCCGCGTGCTCACGCTCGTTCCCTACCTCGCCGGCAGCAGCAGCGAGACGATCGCGAGCCTGCTCAATCCGCTCGGGTGGAAGATCGTGTTCATCTCCGGCATCGCCGCGAGCTTCGCCGGAACCTGCTGGCTCATCTTCATGGTGCCGCCGAAAGCGAGGACGTTCGCAGCGCAGGAGCCGGCGCAAAGTCTGTCGCTGCCGCGCAGCCGCGGATGGATCGCGCTCGGCATCGTGGCGCTGCTCGTCATGCTTCGAATGGGCCGTGGCGTGCATCTCTGGCCCGCGTAACTTCACCGGCCGCGCTGCATCGATGTCAGCGCAGAACCTATCGCCTATATAACCAGCAGACTATATAGCCGGCAGCAAACATAACTCAGTAGCTATATAACCTGCCAGCGATGGACCGCTAAGCCTTGCCGGGCGCGGCATCGCGCAGCTTCAGCAAGTAATCCCACGAGTAGATCCCGGTCTGGTGGCCGTCGGTCCAGTCGAGCTGGATGGCGTAGTTGCCGACCGGGCTCATCCCACGGCAGCGCACCGAGATGTCGACCTCGGCCTCGCCCACCGTGCGCTTGCCGGTCCACTCTTCGACGCAGCCGGCGCAGGGGCAGCGCGCACGCAGAAACACCGGCGCGAAGACCGACTCCTGCCCGTCTTCCCAACGAACCGTCAGCCCACCCTGATCATTGAGCGAGAGATCGGCCGGACGAACCGGCGGCGTGTGCGGCTTGATCTTGTCGAGGAGTCCCATGGCAGCTTTCTAGCGAGCGAAGACCTGTCGCCGGCGGTGGAGGAGCAAGCAGCGCAAGAAGCGACGAAGAGTCCTTGCTGTTGGGTGCGGCGATGAGGCGCGCCGCCGCGATGCGCCGCTCATCCGCCGGCTAATACACTGCTTCGAGCTTGACGCGAGAGTGCACGTTCATCTTCTTGGCCGGATACGAGCACTCCGCCGGCAGGAAGTTCACGTCGAGCCCGCACGAGGGCAGGAGCGAGCCGCGCTTGAAGTCGGCGACGAAGGCCCAGAGCGTACGGCGGCGATCCTTGGGCGGCGCGCCGAGCATGCCGCGCTTGCCGAGCGTGCGGGCCTGCGTGAGCGCGAGCGCATCGTAGGCGGGGTTGCCGCTCGAGCCGGCGAGCGTCACGTCGTCGAGCACGCCGTCGGGCCGCTGCGTGAGCAGCACGTGCGCGATGAGCTGCGTGCCGCTGCTGTTGTTGGCCATCCCGCCGCCGCCGTTCTGCATTTGGTGGACGGCGGCCATGTTGTTGTCCATCGGCGTGCCGGAGAGGCCGCGATCGCCGGGGAGCGCGGTGAGCAGATCGTCGTTGAGCGTCTTGCTCGGCACGCCCGGCGCCTTCTGTCCGGGCGCGATGGGCGAGCCGCTCTTGCCGTAGTTGCCGGCCGCCGCGGAGTAGTCGGTGGCGAGCGCGCGCAGGCCGTGCGGCACCGCGCTCGTCGAGTTGCCCGGGCGATCGTCGAGCAGCGCCCAGCCTGGCGCGAACCCCTTCTCCAGCTGGTCCTGCACGTCCTGCCAGTAGCCGTCGCGATCGTCGCGCGCGCGGGCGAAAGCCTGATCGTCAGCGATCCAGCCTTGGACCATCCCTTCGACACGCGTCTTCTCCTCGGCGAGCGCCTCCTCGCGCGAAGGAACGCGCACCGGGCCTTGCGGCCCCTGCCCGTAGCCGTTGTTCCACGTTCCAGCGCCGGGCCGATCGCCCTGCGCCGAGGGGCCGAGGGCCGCGAGCGGATCCTTCAGCGTCTTCACCAGTCCGAACTGCAGCGGCTTCTGCGCCGGCCCCAGGCCTTCTGCCCTCAACCACGCTTCGTCGTGCGGAACGTTCGCGGAAGGCGGCGGCGGCGCGGCGGTCGGCGAGGCCGCGCCTGATGCGCCCGCGCTCGGCTGCGGCGACGCGCTCGGATGCACCTCGCTCGCGCGCGATGCACGCGCGCTCAGAGGAGCCGCTGGCCGTGGCGCGGCCTTCGGCGTCTCCGTCGGCGGCTTGACCGTCTCGGCGAAGCGCAGCTCGACCGCCACCCGCGACGGCGCGGCGCGCGGCGGCGGCTTGGGCGCCCGGGAGAGCGCGAGCACCAGCAGCGCGTGCACCGCCAGCGCACCGACCAGCGCATAGAGAAAGCGGCGGCCCGTCGCGCGAGCCTTCTGCGCGGGCAGCGTCGTCTCGGCTGGTTCAGACGGCGGACGGATCTTCACGGCTGGCATGTTCTCTTGAGTCCGGGCGGGCCGCAATCGGCCATTCTCCGCTCTCACCGCAGAGGGAACGCGCGAGGAGCCCCGGCGATTTCGCCAGCGCGCCCGTGGTACAGCCGAACCCTCCGCATGCGCATCCTCCACTTCTCAGACGTGCACGTGCAGCTTCCCGACTGGCGCACGCGCTCGCTCGCGTCGCTGGGGCCGCTGCGCAAGCTCGCCACCGCCGAGCTTTGGAAGGGCCGCGGCCCGCGCTACGACGGCGCGGAGGAGCGTCTGCGCCAGATCGCCGCACTCGCGCGCGAGTTCGATCACGCGGTGCTCACCGGCGACCTCACGCAGCTGGGCACCCGCGAGGAGATGGCGCTCGCGCGAGCCGCGCTCGAGCCGCTCGCGTCCGACCCGCGGCGGTTCACCGCGCTCGCAGGCAACCACGATCGCTTTCCGATGAACGCGCGGCCGGTGCAGTTCTTCGAGGAGATCTTTCCCGAGCAGACCATCGCGCTGCGCGACGCGCGCGAAGCGGGTGCGCGCGGCGAGCTGCCCGGCTTCTCTCCGCTGCGCGTGAAGCTGCTCGGCCCCGCGGGCGGCGCGGCGCTGCTCGTCGTCGAGTCGGCGGTGCCGATGAGCTGGCCGGTGATGAGCCGCGGTGCGATCGGCCGCGCCTCGCTGGACGCGCTGGCCCGCGCCCTCGCGCACCCGGAGGTCCGCGCCCGCTGCGCGCTGGTGCTCACGCACCACAGCCCCACCCGCGCGCACGGCCGCCTCGACTGGCCCGTCCATTACTTGCACAACGCAACTGATTTTCTCCGGGTCGCCCGCGAAGGCCGGGCCGCGGCGATCCTCGCCGGCCACGTGCACCAGCAGTTCGACCTGCCCGAGACCCCCGTGCGCGCGCGCGTGCTCTGCGCGGGCAGCGCGACCGACGCGAAGAAGCCGACGGCGTACGAGCTGCACATCGAGGACGGCCAGCTGCGCGACGTGCGGCCGCTCGATCTGCGTCGCCCGGCCTGAGCGTCCGCTCAGGGAAACCGCAGCGCCACGCGCCCCACGAACGCGGGCGTGTCGTCGCCGGGCCCGCTGCAGAGCGGATGCTTGCGCGCGCTCGTCAGCCGCAGCTCGCCATCGACCACCGCCGCCTCGATCCGCTGTGCCACCATCACTCCCGCCACCCCAATCCGGCACGAAGCACCCGCACCCCGCTCCCATCCTGTCCGCGAAAGGCCGAGTCGAGCCGGGGTCACTTTTCCCGCGCGCAGCCGCGCAGGTGTCCCTTGCGGACACCGAGCAGCGCGCACGGAAAAGTGATCCCGGTCGAGCGGCCGGCCATTCCGCGATCCCCGGTCGAGCGGCCGGCCATTCCGCGCTCCCCGGTCGACCGTTTCGCGATCGATTTACTCGTCGCGCAAAGCCACCGCCGGATCGAGCTTGCTCGCGCGCGCCGCCGGATAGATCCCGAACACGAGTCCAATCACCGTGCAGACCGCGAGCGAGATCCCCACCGCCCAGAGCGGCACCTCGGTAGGCAGCGTGAAGCCGTAGCTCACGATCGCGCTCGCCGCGTAGCCGAGCGCCACGCCGATGACCCCGCCGATGAGCGCGAGCAGCACCGCCTCGAAGATGAACTGCATGAGGATGCGCATGCGCCGCGCGCCGAGCGCCTTGCGCAGGCCGATCTCGCGCGTGCGCTCCGCGACTGCGACCAGCATGATGTTCATCACGCCGATGCCGCCGACCAAGAGCGAGAGCGCGCAGACCGCGAGCATGAACATCTTCACCATGTCGGCGAGCTGATCGAAGGTCTGCTTCATCGACTCGTTCGAGTAGCTGTCGAAGTCGTCGTCCTGGTCGGCCTGCAGCCCGCGCACGGTGCGGAACGCCGCGGTCGCCTCGTCCATCAGGCGCTTCAAGTCGTAGCCCGGCTCGGCCATCACGGTGATGTTGACCGAGCGGCCGGTGCCGTAGAGGTCCATGAAGAGGCCGATGGGGATGGCGACCAGGTTGTCCGGGTTGCCGCCGAACGGGTTGCCGCCCTGCCGCTCGATGGTGCCGATCACTTCCAACTCGAGGCGGCCGAGGCGGACCTTGGCGCCGAGCGGGTCGCGGCCCTCGAAGAGCGAATCGACCACGCCCGCGCCCAGCACGACCACGCGGCTCGAGCCCATCGCCTCCGCTTCGCCGAAGCCGCGCCCATGGCCGATGGGCAGCGAGTTGTTGCTGAAGAACTCGGTGGTGCCGCCGGCGACCTGGATGCCCTGCGCGACGCTCTCGGTGGTGGAGACTTCCTTGCCACCCTCCCAGACCTCCGCGCCGACCTGGTGCGCCTGCGGCAGCGACTCGCGCAGCGCGATCGCCTGCTGCAGCGTGAGGTTCTTGCGCTTCAAGATCGCCTGCGACTGCGGACCGAAGTTCACCGCGGGCCACTTCTGCATCTGGAAGACGTTCGCGCCCAGGCCGCCCATGCCCGCGTTCATCGAGTTCTGCAGGCCCTGCGTGAGCGCCATCATCGAGATGACGGTGAAGACGCCGATGACGATGCCCAGCAGCGTGAGCGCCGCGCGCAGCTTGTGCCCGAGCATCGACTGCACCGCGAGGTTCAGGTCGTCGCGGCGCGCGACGACGGCGGAGAAGAAGCGCGAGATGCGGCCCTTCGCGTCACTCATGGCGCAGCGCCTCGATGGGCTGGAGCGCCGCCGCGCTCGCCGCCGGCCAGATGCCGAAGAGCAGCCCGGTGCCGATGGAGAAGCCGACGCCGAGCAGCAGCACCTTGGGCGAGACCGCGGCCGACATCGGCGTCACCTGCGCGAGAAACCACGCCACCGAAATTCCCAGCACCGTGCCGAGCATCCCGCCGACGCAGCTGACCGCGACCGCCTCGCAGAGGAACTGCAAGAGGATGGTGCTGCGGCGGGCCCCCAGCGCGCGCCGCACGCCGATCTCGCGCGTGCGCTCCTTCACCGAGACGAGCAGGATGTTCATGATCCCGATGCCGCCGACGAGCAGCGTGATGATGCCGATCAGGCCCGCGACGATCTTCAGCGCCAGCGTCGTCTGGTTGAACGACTGGAGGATCTTGTCCTGCCGGTTGACCGTGAAGTTGTCCTCCTGATCGGGCAGCAGCCGCCGGTACGTGCGCATCACCTGGACGATCTCCTCCTCGGTCTCGCGCACCTTGCCGATGGGCGCGACCACCGCGATGGTCATCGACCGTTTGGCGCCGAACGCCTGCCCGAACGACGAGAGCGGCATGATGACGAGCTTGTCCTGCGACTGGCCGAACGCGTTGCCCTTGCGCACCAGCGTGCCGACCACCGTGCAGCGGGCCATCGGGCCCACCTTGAGCCGGCCGCCGAGCGCGTCGGCGCCCTTGAAGAACGCGTCTTCGAGGTCCGCGCCGATGACGCACGCGTCGGTCCCGATGTCCTCGTCCATGGTGGTGAGGAAGCGGCCGCGCTTGACCTGGTAGCCGCCCGACTCGAGGAACGCGTCGTTGGTGCCGCGGATGTCGATGTTCTGCAGCTCGTGCTCGCCGATGCCCACCGTCGCCTGCGTGCCGACGATGGGCGAGATGGCCTCGGAGAGCGTCATCCCCGCCTGCAGCGCCTTGTAGTCGCCGCGGAAGATGGCCGGGCGGTTGCGCAGCTTCCACCAGTTCTCGCGGTTCGAGCCCCACGACCACTTCGAGACGTAGAGCGTGTTCGGGCCCAGCGACGAGAGCTGCTTGGCGAACGACGAGTCGAGTCCCGCCACCGCCGAGTAGATCGCGATGACCGTGCCGACGCCGATGGAGATGCCGGTGATGGTGAGCGCCGCGCGCAGCCGGTGCGCGACCAGCGAAGTGAGCGCCTGGGAGATCGCCTCGCGCAGCTCGCGGAAGATGCGGAAGATGCCGCGCCAGAAGCCGATGCGCTTGGGCGCGAAGCTCGTCTCGGTCGGGCTGGGGAGCGTCGCGTCGGCCACCGGAGTCTCGCTTTCGCCTACGCGCTCTGCGCGCGGCCCACGGCCGTCTGCTGCTGCGCGGCCAGCGCGGCGGCGGCGGCCGCGTCGATGTCGCGCTGGTTCTCGAACGCCACCTGCTTGCCCTCGCCGTCGGCGACGACGAGCCCGTCGACCACGCGCACCGCCCGCGGGCATCGCGCGGCCAGCTTGGGCTCATGCGTGACCAGCACGATGGTGTTCCCCGCCGCGTGCAGCGCGAGGAAGAGGCGGATGATGTCCTCGCCCGTCGCGCTGTCGAGGTTGCCGGTCGGCTCGTCGGCGAGCAAGAGCGACGGGTCGGTCACCAGCGCGCGCGCGATGGCCACGCGCTGGCGCTGCCCGCCCGACAGCTCGGTCGGCTTGTGGTGCATGCGGTCGCCCAGCTGCACCCGGTCGAGCGCCGCCTTCGCCTTCGCGCGCCGCTCCTTCGGCCCGACGCCGCGATAGATGAGCGGCAGCTCGACGTTCTCCAGCGCGCTCGCCCGGGGCAGGAGCTGGAAGCTCTGGAAGACGAAGCCGATCTCGAGGTTGCGCACGTCGGCCAGCTCGTCGTCGGCGAGCGTGCTGACGTCTCGACCGCCCAGCCGGTACGCGCCGGTGGTCGGCACGTCGAGGCAGCCCAAGATGTTCATCAAGGTCGACTTGCCCGAGCCCGACTGGCCGACGATGGCGACGAACTCGCCCTTGCTGATGTTGAAGTTGATGTCGCGCAGCGCGTGGACCTTGCTCAGGCCCAGATCGTAGGTCTTGGTGATGTGGTCGAGCTCGATGAGCGCCATGGCTAGCTCGGCCCCGGCCCCGGACCCTTGGCGTCCTTGTCGCTTCCGCCCTTCTTCTGCTCGACCACCGCCTGGCCGTCCTGCAGCTCGCGCGCGAGCGTGCGGTACGGGCCCTCGACGATCTGCTCGCCTTCCTTGACCCCCTCGATGATCTCCACGTCGGTGCGGCTGGCGATGCCGGTCTTCACTTCGCGCATCTCCGCCTTTCCGTCCTTGAGGACGAAGACGACCTTGACCGGCTTCGGCTTGCCGGTCGCGGCGGCGGTCGGCGGCGCGTCTCCCGCCGGGCCCGCGCCGGCCTTGGGCGCCGAGCCGCCAGCCGCGGCCATCTGCCCCTCGCGCGCGGGCGCGCTCTGCTCCTTCTTCTTCGCCTCGCGCGACGTGACCGCCTGGATGGGCACGGTGATGACGTTGTCGCGCGTCGCCGTCGAGATGGAGACGGCGGCCGACATGCCGGGCAGCACCGAAGCGTTCGAGTCGACCACCGCCACGCGCACATAGAACGTGGTGACTTCCGCGTCGGTGCCCGGGTTCTTGATCTGCGCGTTCTTGCCGACCGCAGTGACCTTGCCGTGGAACTGGTGATCGGAGATGGCGTCGACGTCGATGGTCGCCTCGTCGCCCTCCTGGATGGCGACGACCTCGTGCTCGCCGACCTCGGCCTTCACTTCCATCTCCTGGAGCCCGCCCAGCAGCATCACCACGTCCTCGGAGAAGTCGCTGCCGCGGATGCGCTCGCCGACCTTGTGGTCGAGCTCGAGCACGGTGCCGTCGAGCGGCGCCACCAGCGTGGTGCGGGCGAGGCTGTAGAGCGCGCTCTCCAGCTGGCCCTGGTTCGAGGCGACCTGCTGCTTCTGCGCGGCGAGCCGGCCCAGGTCGATCTTCAGCGCGGTCTGCGCCTTCTCGAGATCGGAGGTCGAATCGAGGCTCTCCTTCACCAGCGTCTGCGTGCGCTCCAGGTCCCGCTTGTCCTGGTCGATCTGCGCGGTGAGCTGGTCGATCTGCGCGATGTTGCTCGCCACGCCCGCGCGGAACTGCGCCACCGACGCCTGGTAGGCGCGCTTGTCGATCTGCCCGAGGATCTGCCCCTTCTTGACGTGGCTGCCCTCGCCGACCGAGAGCGAGATCAGATCGCCGGTGACGTTGCTGGAGACCTTGACCGTCTGCACCGCCTGCAGGTGGCCCGCCGCCGTCACCGTGCGCGTCACCGTCTGGCGCCTGGCCGCGGCCGTGTTCACTTCGACCGCGGGGGGCGGATGCGGCTTGAGCCCCTGCACGGTGGCGAACCCAACCACCGCGACCACGATGGCGGCCAGAATCCAACGTCCCAAAGTCATCACGATCTCCGAGCGGCCGCGCTTGGGCGGCCGGAAGTTGCGAATGATACGTGCGCGGGCCGCCGATGTTTCGCCCCCGGCGAAAAGATTTTCCCTACGGCGCCGCCGGCGTCGTCGCCACCGCCGACGGATCGCTGCCCATCGCGCGGCGGAGCGCCGCCAGCTGCTCGCGGCCGTCGACCAGCGCGTTGACGTGGGCGAGCTGCGCCTGCGTCAGCTTGAGCTCCGCGTCGCGCACGTCGAGCTCGGTGCCCACGCCGACCGCCTGGCGCGCCTTCGCCAGCCGCAGGCCTTCGCGCGCGGTGTCCTCGGACTGGCCCGCCACCTTCGCCCGCTGCCGCGCGCCCACCAGGTTGGAGATGGCCGTCTGCACGTCGCTCGCCACCTGCCGCTTGCCCTGGACGAGATCGTTCTCGTTCGACACCTCGAGCAGCTGCGAGCGGCGCACATTCGCCTGGTCGGCGAGCCCGTTGAACAGGTTCCAGCTGAAGTAGACCCCGGCCGCCAGGTTCGCCACCTGGTCGGGCGGCAGGTAGAGCTGGTCGGCCTGCTGCGTGTAGCGGGTGTACGAGGCCTGCAGCGAGACGCTCGGATAGTACCGCCCCTTGAGCGCGCTGCTGGTCTTCTGCGTCGACCGGAGGGCGAGCTCGTACGCGACCAGGCTGGGGCGCGTGGAGAGCGCCCGCTCGACCGCGTTCGCAGGCGGCGGCGGCGCGGGCGGCAGATCTTTGAGCTCGGCCGGCTCGACCACCACCATCGGCGAGGCCGGATCGATGCCGAGCAGGATGCCGAGCGCGTAGCGGTTCTGGTCCACCAGCGCCGCGCTGCTCAGCCGGTTGATCTCGTCGTTGTCCCGGTTCGAGCGGGCAGCGTAGACGTCGGCCTGCGCCGCCTTGCCGCCGTTGTAGAGCCGCTCCTCGAAGTCGACCTGATCGCGGCTGCGCTTGGCCGCCTCCTCGAAGACGGCGAGCTGCTTCTGCGCGCGCACCAGCTCGAGGAACGCCTGCGTCACCTGGTAGGTGGTCTGCAGCTTCTGCTCCGCCACCGTCGCCTCGAGCGACTTGAAGTTGAACTTGGCGGCGTCGAGGTTGTTCCACCAGGCGCCGCCGTCGAACACCAGCTGCGAGAAGGAGAGGCCGACGCCGTAGTTGCCGCTGGTCGAAGAGGCTTCGGCGGGCAGCTGCACCTGCACGCCGCCGATGACCGTGTTGCGCGCCGGCGTGCTGCCCGCGTAGTTGAACCCGACCTGCGCGTTGAACGCGAGGTTGGGCAGGATGTTCCCGCGCGAGATGAAGTAGGCCTGCTCCGCCTGCATCGCGTTGAGCGCGGCGAGGATGACGTCGTGGTTGCGAGAGAGCGCGATCTGCACCGCGCCGTCGAGGGAGAGCGGCCCGGTCGGGTGCTCGCTGTCGGTCTCCACCTGAGGAGGCGCCGCCGCCACGCCCTGCGTCGGCACCGGCGTCGGGGCGGGACCTCCCGTGGGCGGGGGCGTGGGCGAGGTGGCGACCGACCCACCCGGCTGCTCGGCGGCGGGTGGCGGCTGCGCGACGGTGCTGCCCGGCGCGGGCGCGGTGGGGTTCGCCTTGAGCGCGGGGTCGATGCCGGGGGTCTGGGCCTGCGCGTGCCCGGCGGCGCCGGTGAGCAGCGCGGCGAGGGCGAGCGAAACGTTGCGGCGGACGAGCACGTCTAACCTCCGAGGTGGAATGCGCAGGCGTAGAGCAGCCGCCAGAGCGTCCAGGCGACCAGCGCCCCCGCGAGCGCGCGAGTGCGGGAGAGAGAGGCAGCGGCGGCGAGCCCGAAGCCGAACAGGAGGGCCGCCCAGAGCGAGAAGAGATCGAGCGCGTTGCCGAGCGGCGCGAGCATGCCCATCATTGGGTGCCCGAGCAGCGCGGAGATCTGGTTGAACGTGCTCGGGACCAGCGGCGGCCCCTCGGTGGGCAGCGTGGAGTGCATCAGCGCCGCCCCGGCCGAGAGCAGATCGCGCAGCGCCCCCGGCAGGAGCGCCGCCGCCGAGACCGCCGCGATGGCGCCGCCGTTCGACCGGCCGCGGAGGAACCAGCTGAGCGCGTAGAGGCAGATGAGGTAGGCGAGGCAGAGCAGCGGCTCCTTGAAGAGCGCCGCCGCCGCCGTCTTGACCACGAACTTGTGCTCGGAGCTCTTGGCCTGCTCCTCGATCTGCCGATCGCTCATGTCCTTGAGCTGGCCCGACATCTCGAGCTGCTGCAGCGTCTCCTCGCGCGCGCTGACCCGCGTGGCCTGCGCGCCGGCGAACGCGAGCGAGCAGAGCATCGCGAAGAGCAGCGCCCAGCGCGCCTTGCCCTCGCGCGCGACGCGCGGCATGCCGACGTCGGGCGCGACGATCGCGACGAGCTGCGCGGGGAGGCGCGGTCGCGGCGGCTTGGCTGTGCTCGACGCGGGCGTCGTCATGGCGACCTCAGTGTCGGACAAGAGAGGCTCCTAGCTCGCTGCAGGGCGAGCGCAACTGACCGCGATGGCGGTGCGCCCACCCTGTACGCTTCGGAGGTCCGGATAATTTCGGGGGACTTGTCGCATGGTGTTGGGCTGGTGGGAATGGCGGGACACGAATCGGCATGGAATCTCCGCCCCGGCGCCTTGCGCACCGCTTCGTGGACGCAAAGGGGGCGCCGGACAACTGCGGCAGGCCGCCCGGGTTTTCGGGCGTGAGGGGCGAAGGGTGGGCGGGGAGAGGTCCAGATAGAAGCGGGGTTGGGCCGGATCGACAGGCGGGTTGCGGGGATCGGTCTGCCGGCTGGCCGGATCGGGTTGGCGATCGCGCGGATCGATCTGGCGGTTGTCCGGATCGTCGTGGCGGTTGTCCGGATCGACCTGGCGGTTGTCCGGATCGATCTGGCGGTTGTCCGGATCGATCTGGCGGTTGTCCGGATCGTCGTGGCGGTTGTCCGGATCGACCTGGCGTTGGTCCGGATCGGCCTGCCGGTCTTCCGAATCGATCGAGCGATGCTCCCGATCGACCGGGCGGCTGGGATGATCGGGCGGGCGAGCGGGGCTATGGCTCGGCTGCCGAGGGAGTTGGGGTGGGCGCCTGCGCGCGGCTGGGTTCCAAGTGCGCGGGGGCTCGCTGCGCCGCGTGGGATGAGCCGGGCTCGGACGCGCGCCGATCGGCGGGCGCTCCGGATTGGGCGGCCGCCGCGGGAGTGCGCCGTTCAGGGGCGCGGGGGAGGTAGCGCAGCGCGGCGGAGAGGCCGACCGGGTCGTTTTCGAAGGCGCCGATGGCGCGGGAGCGGAAGTAGCCGTAGCCGGCCTCGAGGGCGAGCGAGAGGGCCGCGATCTCCGCGCTGGCGTCGCCCTTCCCTTGCTTGCGCTCGGCCTTCTCCTCCTCGACCGCGTCGAGCCGGGCGAGGTCCTGCGTCAGCTGCGCGAGGCGCGCCCGGGTGACGCCCGCGTCGGCCACCAGCGCGGCCCGCTCGGTCGCGCCGGCCAGGAAGGTGCGGACCAGGCGCCGGGCGCACTCGAAGGAGTCGGCGATCTTCAGGCCTCGCCCGAGCGCGCGCGTCTCCGCGAGGCGGCCGGTCGCGCGGGCGACCTCGAAGACCATCTTGCGCGCGGTGCCGATGTGCTGGAGCGCCTCGGCGACCACCGCCTTCTGCGTGGGCGGGATCAGCTCGACGCGGCGGCGGTCGGGCGGCTCCTGCGCGACCACGGCGTGGAGCGACTCGGCGAGCTGGCCCAGCGCCGCGAAGTAGCTGGCGTCGAGCCCGGCCGACGCGAGCGACGCGGCGAGCGCGTGGTTGTCGGCGGGGATCTGCGCGATGCGGCGCGCGGTGGAGATGAGCAGGGTCGCGTCGAAGGTGGGGTCGCGGTCGGAGGCGAGCGCGCTGTTGCCGTACGCGCGCAGCGCCGGGAGCCATGGAGTGGCAAGAGCAGAGTCTGGCGCTGCGGGAGAGGCCTTGTTGGTGCGCGAGGAGACAGAGGGGGTGGCGTGCAGCGCGCGCGAAGCGGGCTTCTTGGCTTTCATGTGGTGGGTCCCCGGTTGGTCCGCCGCGAAAGGCGGCGAGAGCCCGGAGAGGTGAGCACGATGCGGGCCAAACGGCCTGGATCCGGCAAGACCAAGGCAGGACATGCCTTTGGCCGATCGAACCGTTGGGGAGCGGACGCGAATGTGGCTCGATTTCTGGCCACACAGCTTGAAATGCAATGCAGCTCGATGTGGGTTTTCAAGTCTTCTTTTCGCGAGTTGCTTGCGAGGCCAGGATTCTGGCCGGCCGAGGCCAGCTTTTGAGCCTTGCGGCGGATCGCGACGGTCAGCGCGGCCCTCTTATCCTGGAGCGACCGCCTCCACGGCGCGCGACCGCTGCGTGCGAAGCAGGCCCACTCCGCCGGTCAACACGAACGACGTGAACGCTGCCGCGGCGACCGGCGGGAGCGCCGCGACCCCGCACATCGCGGTCACCACCAGCAACGTCGCGAGCGGCACCTTCATCACGCCGGTGTTCACCGCCGCCATTCCGCAGAGCATCGCGAGCGTCGGGTCGAGGCCGGGACAGACGATCGCGAGCGCCTTGCCCAGGCAGGCGCCGATGAAGAAGCACGGGAGGATGATTCCGCCGCGCCAGCCCGACCCGAGCGTCACCGCGACCGCCAGCATCTTCGCCAGCGCGAGCGCCATCAGGGCGCGCGGCGCGAGCACCGGATCGACGACGAACTTCTGCAGCTGCTCCTCGGACCAGAAGCGGGTGCCGGGCCATCGCCAGGCGAGCAGTCCCAGCACGAGCCCGCCGAGGGCCGCGGTGAGCCACATCGGCGCGCGGAGCGCACGGGCGCCCGCGCTGCACGCGCGGATCAGCCCGACCAGCACGAACGCCGCCGCGCTGCCGACAGCGCCGACCAGGACGGCCAGCGCGAGATCTCCCGCGCGCGCGAACGTGTAGCCGGGAAAGTGCCAGAGCGCGCCGATGCCGTGTCCGGTGAGCGCCGCGAAGACCGCGTAGCCGGAGAGGCAGCCGACCAGCGCCGGCACGGTGGCCTCGTAGTACTCCATGCCCCGGCGGTGCGGGATCTCGAGCGCGAAGATGGCGCTGCCCACCGGCGCGCAGAGCAGGCTCGCGAAGCCGACGCTCATGCCGGCGAAGGTGAGCGCGCGGACTTCGCGCTCCGGGACGCGCAGCCACTTCTGCACGAACGAGCCGACGGTGCCGGTCAGGTAGACCATCGGCGCCTCGGGGCCCGCGCTGCCGCCCGCGGCGATGGAGAGCAACGAGCACGGGATCAGCGGGAGGAGCGCGCGCGCGTCGATGCGCCCGTTCTGCACGTGGATGTTGTCGACCACCGCGTCCGTCTCGCCGGGATGTCCGAGCCAGTAGCAAGCGCCCACCAGCACGCCGGCCGCGGGCATCAGCACGTAGACCGGCGCGTGCGCGTCGAAGAAGGCGAAGAGGCGCAGCGCGCCGGACAAGGTCTCGAAGTAGAGGGCGGCGAGCCCTCCCGCGATCGCGCCCGTCAGGCACGCGGCGGCGAGGAGCCGTGGCTCGAGGCCGAGCGCGAGCCGCGCGCGGAGCGGCGCGCCCTCGCCGGTCATCGCGCGGCCCTTCGCTGCGCGCTGCGGCCCGGCGCGCGCGCGGGCGGCTCAAAGAACATCGGCGGCGCCTCGTCCGCGGGGGCGAGCCGGGCGACCACCGATTCGAGCAGCGACGCGAGCGTCTTGCGCTCCCGGGCGGGCAGCGACTCCACCGCCGCGATCAGCTCGTCCTGCGCCGCCGCGGGCCTCTTCGCCGCCAGCTTGCGCCCCGCGGCCGTCGCCTCGAGCAGCACCTGCCGCCGATCCGCGGGCGAGGGCTTGCGGCGCAGCAGCTTCTTCTCCTCGAGCCGCTTCGCCACCACCGAGACGGTGCTCTGGTGGGTCAGCGTCAGCTCGGCGAGCGCGTTCACGGTGAGCGGCCCCTCGGCGGCGAGCCGCTGCAGCGCGAAGAGCTGCGCCGCGGTCAGCCCGGTCTCTGTCTGGGCCACGCTGGAGAACGCGCGCATCACCGCGACCACATGGCGCAGACCATCGAGGATTCGCCCGGTGTCGCCGCGAGACGGAGCTGAGCGCCGCAGAGATTGCATGGGCGCCCATATACTTGTCCGCGACCGGGCGCGCAAGGTCCAGCTCGAATGCGCGGGCCCCGCGGGACCTTTTCTTTGAACGGCAACCGATCGCTCTATCGGGTCTTCGCCTTCATTGCCTATCCAGCGGCCACGATCTCCTCCAGCAGCGCCGCGCTGGTGAGCAGATATTCGCGGGCGGCGCCGGCGAGCCCCTCCGCCGTGCTCTGCGAATCGGCGATCATGATCTCGAGCAGCTCGAGCAGCTCGCCGTCGATCGGCTCGCCCGCCGCGCAGAGCTGCAGCGTCCTCTCCGCGATCGAATCGCCGACATATCCCAGCTCAGCCGGAGGCTTCTGCTTGAGGAACGCGGCACATCGACTCTTCAAGGTCGTCGGCATCGCCTCTTCGCCTTTCGTATCAACATCGCGACAAGTGAGCTCATCTCTACGTCGATGCAGCGGCTTCGGCCGGCCGCAATCCAGGTGCGCGAAAGCCACGGCGCGCGAGCGCGAGCACGAGCTGCGAATAGTCCTCTGCGCCATCTCCGCCCTCGCGCGGCGGCTCGCCCGATTCGATCGCGCGCTCGATCTCCCGATCTCCGGGCAGGTCGTGCAGCGGCGCGCCGCGCTCGACCAGCGCGCGGGCCATCGCCCACAGGCGGCGCCGCAGCGCAAACACCAGCGGCGCCGGGACGTCGTGCTCCGGCGCGCGCAGATCGAGCCGCGCGCCCGCCGCGAGAATGAGATGGAAGCTCTTCTCGGCCCGGCACCCAATCGCGTTCTGCAGAATGGGGAGCCCGAAGTCGCCGGCAAAGTCGGGGCTGGCGCCGCGGCGCAGCGCCACCTCGAGCAGCTCCGCGAAGGCGTCGGAACACGACAGCTCCATCAAGGGCGCGGTCCCGTCCCGCGGCGCCAGCGTGGCGTCGGCCCCCGACTCGAGCAGCAGCCGGGCGGCGGCGTGCTGCTCTTTCTTCAAGGCGAAGCAGAGCGGCGTGTCGCCGCGCGGACCCGCGGCATTGACCTCGGCGCCATCGGCGATCAGCGCTTGCATCTGCGCGAGGTCGCCGCGCTCGATGGCCTGGCCGAGCCGCTTGCCGCGCCGCCCCTTCAGCCGCCGGCCGGGCGACTCGCGATATCGGGCGAGCAGGTATCCATATCGCGCAGACGCGAGCGTCGCGCCGAAGAAGAAAAGCGGCACGCAGACAAGCAACGTCGCAAAGAGATGCGAGAGGTGCCCCTGCGTGAGCAAGAAGACCAGCAGCCCGAGCGCGAGGAAGGGAAAGCCGAGCAGCGCAAACGCCCGCCCATACCCGCGCGACGCCGCGTCGCCGGTGGGCTGCTCGAACGACTGCGCGACGAGCAACAAGAGGCCCAGGCCGCAGGCGAGCGCGAACGCGAAGGTGAGGACGGACTGCCACATCATCGACCTGCGTTCTCTTCGCGCGGGCGCGCGCGGGCGCCGATACTATCCGCAAAACGCGACTCCATCGTCCGCGCAACGCCGCCGCCGGCGCTCGCCGCCCGCGAGGCCCACCACGAAGGTGTCGCCTGCGTCTCCTTCATACCCAGCTGAAGCGCATTCACGGTCCGGTCTTGCGTGGACAAGAGCCTGGGGGGCTCAAACTCCGTCCGGTCGCTTCGATCGACAGCGCTTGATTCATGGCGATTGCTTCTGTCCCAAGAGCGCGGGGACATCGACGAGCTCGATGCGCCGGACCCCGTAGATGGAGCGCGACGGCTCTTGGTCGGTGAGGACCACCAGCCGCAGCGGGCCCTCCTGCGCGTCGAGCGGCGCCCCGTCGATCTGCCAGACCAGCATCGCCACCGTCGGGCCCATCTCCTCCGCGATCTCGGCGCAGCTCAACAGCGCTTGATATCCATCCGCCGCGGAGACCAGCGCGACCTTCCGATATCCGGCGCGCTTCTGTGCTTTGGGAACGTCCTTGCCGACCTTGCCGGGCGCGAATCCGCGCGCGCCGAGCAGCCGGTCGAGGCGCACGCCGAACACCTTGTGCGCCTTGCCGTGGCTGGTCCACGTCGCCTCGACCGGCCCGAGCGACTTGAGCTCGTCCATCGAGACAGGCCCTGATTTGGGCAGGCCGCCGAGATCGACCTGGAGCGCAGGCGCCGCGGCGTCGTTCGCCGCCCGAGCCCAGGGGCTGGCCCCCAGCACCGCGACACAGACAGCAGCGGCGACAGAGCGCCGGACTCGCAGGGTCGCCAACGCTATTTCCGCTTGTAGGATTCGAGTCCGGGCCGGAGCGATTTCTCGTCGAGAAACTGGCGCAAACCCTCCTCCCGGCCGTGCTCGTTGTCCCGCAGCAGCGTCTGATCGAGCTTGGCGTACAGATAGTCCTCGTTCTGTTCCCAGGTCAGCTCACGGCAGCGCTTGAAGCCGTGCTTGGCGGCGCTCAACACACTGGGGTTCTTCTCCAGCAATGTGCGCGCGAGCGCCTGGACGGTGTCCCGGAGCGAGGCGAGCGGCACGCTGCGATTCACCAAGCCCATCGCCGCTGCGTCGCGGCCACCAAACGGCTCTCCCGTCATGATGAAATAGAGAGCCTGGCGTGAACCCACGCAGTCGGCCATCGCCTTGCTGACAAGATTGCCCGGCGGGATCCCCCAATTGATCTCCGAGAGGCCAAACGTAGCCTCGTCCGCGGCCACCGCCAGATCGCAAGCCACCAACGGAGAAAAGGCGCCGCCGAAGCACCAGCCGTTCACCATGGCGATCGTCGGCTTCGAATAGAACCGCAGCAGCTTCCACTGCCACAGCGAGGCATCGCGGCGGATGCGCTCCTTCTGCACCGGCGACATGCCGTCGATTTCGCGGAAGTACTCCTTCAGGTCCATCCCCGCCGACCAGGAATCTCCTGCGCCCGTGAGCACGAGCACGTGTGCATCCGGATCGAGCTCGAGGGTGTCGAGCACGTCGCGCATCTCGAGGTTCATGGTCGGATTGATCGCGTTTCTTTTCTCCGGGCGATTGAGGGTCACCCAAGCGATCCCCTCCTCCACCTCGACGCGCACTGTTTTCCAACGAGATTCGTAGCTGGTCATCGGCAAGGCTCCCGGCCGCCGCGAGGCGGCCTGAAGGACACTTCAAGCGAGGCCTGCCTCAGCGCGCGCGCACGTCCGGGCAGCTCGAGCTATCGCCGCTCGGCGAATAGCTCGGCAAGCCGACCTTGTTGGCGAGCGACACCACTTCGCAGGTCGGCAGCTCGGGGTTGTTCGACACATCGAAGCCATTCGCCGGAGGATCCGAAATCCACTTCGGCGCGGTGACCGAGGTGAGCGACGAGTTGCCATCGATTTGGAACAACTGCTGCGCATCGTCGAGCACGGGGAACTGGATCGAGGTGATCGACGGATTGCTGCTGATCTGAATGGAGTCGAGCACGGTCAGCTGGGGAAAGGACAGCGAGCCGAGCACTTGGTTGCTTTCGATCTGGAGCGCCACCGCGGACTGCAGCGAGGAGAAGTCGATCGAAGCGAGCTCCGGATTCTGCTGGATATACACCCACTGCCCTTCGCTGCTCTCGATGTCTCCCATCGCGACCAGGCCCGAGAAATTCAACGTGGTGAGCGCATTGTTGTTCTCAATCATAATCTGGAGCTGCGACGAAAGATTGGTCATCGCCGATAGATCGATCGAGACGAGTCCATTGTTGCTCTGGATCTGGAACTCGTCGGTCAGCGTCGACGCCAGCGAGGGGAGGCTGAGCGCGGCCAGCGAAGCATTGTTCTGGATATAGAGCCCGCTCGCGCTGGCGAGCAGCGGCGCGGAGAAGGTGGTCAGGCTGGCGCTCGATTCAATGTCGATGTCGCCATTCATCGCGGTGAGCACGGGGAAGTCGATCTCCGTCAGCGGATCGCCGCCGCCGTCCGCCTGCCCGTTCGCATCGCCGTAGTAATAGAAGCCTCCATTGTCCTTGGCGCCGCCGTCTTCCGAGACGGTGCCGTTGGTCGTGAGCGAAGGGAACGAGAGCGTCAACAGCGCCTCGTTGCTCCCGAAGTTGAACTCGCCGCCCACCGAAGCCAGCATCGGGAGGTCGATCGTCGCGAGCGCGGTCGTATCTCCAACGGTCAGCTGGCCACCGATGGAGACCAGGAGCGGCGCGCTTATGGTCTCGAGCAGAGGGAGCGTGCTGCTCTGCGGCCCGCCGGTCAGGCGGGCGACCGACCGGCATCCATTCCGATCGCTGCCGCGGGCCGTCCGGCACGGGCCGCTGCCCTTCCCTTCTACGTAGAGCCCCGAGCCAATCGACGTGAGCGCGGGCATCGACAGCGTCGTTCCGGAGAAGCCGGATACATAGACATTGCCACCCACGGTCTGCAGCGCCGAGAGATCGACGGAGCCGAGGCCGAGCGCATTGATGGTGAGATCGCCGGTGAGGGTGGTGACGCCGGCGAACTGGGCCGCGTCGATCTCATTGATGATCGTATATCCGCCTTCAATGACCGTCGGGCGCGTACCGGCGTCGAGGCCCGCCCCGTTGCAGACATAGCTGGTGCTGGTGACTTCGTTCGGGTCGAGCACGCCGTTGCCGTTCAGGTCGATGCCGCTCTCGATCTGGACGCCGCCGCCGGGGCAGGCCACGTTCTCGGCCGCGGTGCCGGCGCCCGCCCCGAAGGTCTGGGTCAAAACCAGCGCTGACGCGCCATTGCTGCCGGCGTCCGCGTTGGCGCCGTTGCAAACGTAGGTGGTCGAGGTGACCTCGCTCGGGTCGAGGACGCCGTTGCCGTTGGTATCGAAGCCCGTCTCGATCGCTTCTCCGCCGAAGGGGCAGTTCGCGCCAGGCGACACGGCGACAGTCTTGACCAGCTCGTCGGACTTGCTGCCGGAGCAGGCGAGGAGAGGAACCACAACCAAGGCCAACAGGAGCTGTCGCGTTGTCATCGTTCGCGTCTAGCAGAACGCGAAGCGGCCCGGCAAGGAACAGTTCAAGGAATCTGCGGCGAGCAGCTAGAGTCCGCCGCGCGCCATGCGCGAGGAGGGCAGCCGTGATCCGCAAGCTGGAAGTTCCCAAGGAGCTGGGAGACACCGCCGAGGTGCGCGTGCTCGCGTGGCACAAGCGCGAGGGCGAGCCGATCTCGGTGGGCGACGCGCTGGTTGAGCTGGAGGCCGACAAGGCCATTCTCCTGATCAGCTCCAAGCAGACAGGCTTCCTGCGGCGCTGCTTCGCCGCAGAAGGCGAGTGGCTCAAAGTCGGCGAGGTGGCCGCGTTTGTCTCCGACCACACCGACGAAGCGGTCCCCGAGCGCGCCGCGCAGACCGAGTGGATGATGGCTGCGTTCGAGACCACGTGACGGGCTCGCGGCCGTCGGGCGGCGCCTCGCTGAACGCTGTCGCGCCGGAGCCGGACGCGCAGATCGCCTCGTCCGACGAGGTGATCGAACAGCTCATCACGCACTGCTGGCCGCACGAGGCGGTGGCCGGCGGCGCTCAAGAGGCGCGCCGCCGCGCCGGGCAGACGCTCGAGCGGCTGCTGCGCGCCGGGCTGCCGCATGCGCGCGCGGCGGAGGGAAGCGAGCGGTTCGACCCTTACGCGGTCAACCGGGCGCTCTGCGCGCGGGCGGGCGAGCCGTGCGATGAGGCGTGGCTCGCCTGGCAGGAGACTGCTCGGCGCAACCTCCGCGCGCTCGACGGCGGGCCGCACCCGATGCGCTTCCGGCTGCGCCGCGAGTGGCACGCGCTCCCGCGCGACAACCCGCGGCCGCTCTCGCTGCGGCTGCCGCTCCCGCTGCGCGAGCCGGTGCGGAACCTGAGCGCGCGGCTGCTCGAGCCGGCGGGCGCGCTGGTCTCGCTGCGCCAGGAGCCAGGCCGTCTCGAGCTGCGCGTGCATCCCTCCGCGGCGCGCGCGCCGGTGGCCGCCGAGGTCGCGTTCGAGCTGGACGCGCGCGACTCGGATGGATGGGTCGAGCCCGCCTCGGCGAGCGAAGACGGCGACGCGCTCTGGCTCGCGCCGCGAGAAGGCGCCGCCGTCTGCTCTCCGCGGATCGCCGCGCTCGCCGCTACGCTCGCCGCCGGCGCAGGCGATGCGCGACCGTTTCTCGCGGCCGCCTGGGATTTTCTCTTCAGCTCTTTCCGGTTCGGCGACGTGCATCGCGCGCCGCCGGGAGCTGCCGATCCCCTCGCGGCCGCGCTGGACGCGGGCTGGGTCGACTGCGCGCTCGGCGCGTCGCTCTTGATCGCGCTCTGCCGCGCGCGGGGAATTCCGGCGCGGCTGGTGAGCGGATATCTGCTCGCGCCGGGCCTTCCCGCGTTCCATTCGTGGGCGGAAGTCCGGCTCGCGCCAGCCCGCTGGGCGCCGATGGATCTCGCCGGCTGGGAGGCGTGCGGCGGAGATGCGCGCGACCCGGTCTGGGGCCAGCTCTTCTTCGGGCGACTCAATCCGCGCGCGACCTGCGAGATCGCGCCGCGCCAATTCACCGGCTGGGGCAGCGCGCGCCCGCCGCGCCGCTGGCTCAAGCTGCATCGGCTGGCCGAGGGAGGGCTCGAGCAGAGCCTGCGCGCGCTGCCCGGTGGCGAGCTGGTCCAGCGCGATCGTGTCTGGGCGGAGAAGGTTTCGCGCGCCCCGGCAGACCGCCACGCCGGATTGGCCGCGTCCGCCGTTGGCCGCTGACTTCAAGCCGGCGATGCCGGCCTGCTTGCACAGCCACGCGATGTCTGCGCGAGCGAACCTGCGCTTCAGGGCGCCGGCGCGTCTGAGGCTACATATCCATCGTTGAGCGTCTCCAAAAAGGCGATGAGCTCACGAATTTCCTCCGCATCCAGCGGCGGCCTGTCGCCAGCGCGGCGATTGAACGGCGCATCGAGCTTGTCGACGTTGCCGCGACAGGCGGGCGGCAGATCATTGAATGGCAACACCGCGCCGTCATTTCCACGCGGATAGAACCGCTCGGGATGCAGATCCCGGCCATTGTAGAACTCCACGACCTCCGCGAGCGAGTGATAGACGCCGTTGTGAAAGAAGACTCCGCGGCGAGCCGCATTCCGCAGCGTAGGCGTATTGAACATTCCGCAATATTGCCTCTGCGATTGAAGGTCGCCGCGCACAGGGCCACAGAGGCCGAGATCGAAATAGGCGGGGTCTCGATTGACGAGCAGCTGCTCATTGCGAGGAACGCCGAGTGCCTCATATTGATGGTCAGTGAAGAGCGGCGGCTGGCCGTCGGGTCCAGGCCGGCTCGGGTGGCAACCGGCGCAGTTGGCGCGCGCCGGGTCCTCAAAGAGCCGCAATCCGCGCGCCTCCGGGCTGGTCAGCTCCGCCTTGCCTTCGAGATAGGCGTCATACTTGCTCGAATAAGGCTGGAACGACTCGTCTTCGAATTGAAATCGGGCGATCGCGAACAGCGCCTCATCGACGCTGCGGCGCGCATCGGAGAATATCTGCGCGCCGAAGAGCTGGGTGAAGCGGGCCGCATAAGGAGCGCGCGCAAGCCGGGCGGCGACCGCGGATACATCCGTGTTCGCCATCTCCGCCGGATTGAACAGGGGACCGCGCGCCTGATCCTGCAGCGTATTGGAGCGTCCATCCCAGAACAGGCCGCCGCGAGGGACCAGCGGCGGCGCGGCGCGAGCGCCGGCCTTCTTCTGCGCGGGCGGCGCTCCCGCCGCCTGCGCCGCGCGAGCATTCATATCCAGCGGCTCTTCACCGGTGGTATCCGGGCCAATCTCAAAATTGGGTATCCGGGAGAGATATCGCAAGCTAGGGACTGCGCGGCCCCCCTGCGCGTCCCCCGCCAGGCCTCCAAGCTGGACAGCCTTGCTGTCGGGAGGCCCATAAGCGGCATTGGCCGCGTGGCAACTCCCACAAGACATCCGCCCCGATGCGGAGAGCGCCGGATCAAAGAACAGCTCGCGGCCGAGCTGCGCCGCGGCGGAGAGCGGCTGTCTCTTGGGCCGATGCAGCGCAATCGGATGGGGATTGATGCGGGGCGCATCGCGCGCCGTCCCTCCTGGTCGGCACGAGGGGAGCGCCACGACGACGCACAGGAGCACCGAAAACGGCGCTCGCGCTGACGCGCACATCGGCGAATGAGCGATTGAAGGTCGCGGTGCATTGAGGAGCATGGCCGGAGAGAACATTGTGGCTCCGCGCGGCACGCGAGGTGAACTCCGCGTGCCGGCCCCGCAACATCGTCTGCGAAATCGAGTCCGGCGCGAAATCCACACCGGACGTTAACGGGAAGTTCACTCGGCCCGGCTGCTGGCCGTGGTGAAAGCGTGCAACTCGTCGGCTCGCATCCGGGCCGCGCCGCCTCTTGGAGCACCGATATGCCGATGCGTTCACGCTCTATCGCGCTGATTGGAATGATTGGATCGCTGTTGGTCGCGGCGTGCGGCAGCACCGTTCCCAGCGCTCCCGGCGGCGGCGCGGGCGGCGGCAGCTCGGGCGGAAATGCCGGTGGTTCAGGCGGCGGCTCGGCGGGCGGCAGCGCGGGCGGAAATGCCGGTGGTTCAGGCGGCGGCTCGGCAGGCGGCAGCGCCGGTGGCGCAGGCGGCGGCAGCGCAGGCGGCAGCGCCGGTGGTTCAGGCGGCGGCAGCGCGGGCGGAAATGCCGGTGGTTCAGGCGGCGGCAGCGCGGGCGGAAATGCCGGTGGTTCAGGCGGCGGTAGCGCGGGCGGCAGCGCCGGTGGCGCAGGCGGCGGTAGCGCAGGCGGCAGCGCCGGTGGCGCAGGCGGCGGTAGCGCGGGCGGCAGCGGCGGCGGCGCGGGCTCGACTGCGACGCCCATCAAGCACCTGGTCGTGATCTTCGGCGAGAACAACTCGTTCGATCACTATTTCGGCACATATCCAGTCGCGAGCAATCCGGACGGCGAGCCGGCTTTTGTCGCGGCGGAAGGAACTCCGACCGTCAATGGCCTCGACGTTGCGCTGCTCAACAGCAACCCGAACGCAACCAACTCCACGAACGGCGCTGGCGCGGTCAATCCATTCCGCCTGGACCGCTCGCAGGCGGCGACTGCCGATCAGAATCACAACTACACTCCAGAGCAGCAAGCCTACGACCGGGGAGCGATGGACCTGTTCCCCAAGTACACCGGCACCGCGGGCACCGGCGGCACAGGCGCATTCGACACCACCGGTCTCGTCCTCGGCTACTTCGACGGCAACACCGTCAGTGCGCTCTGGAACTACGCGCAGAACTTCGCCATGAGCGACAATGCCTATTCGGATCAATTCGGCCCATCGACCATCGGGGCGCTGAGCCTGATCGCCGGCCAGACCAACGGCGCCCGTCTCGACGTCTCCGCCAACACTTACTATTACGTTCACGACGGGCAAGGCGGATACACCTTGATTGGCGACGTCGACCCCACGGGCGACAGCTGCTCCAGCACGACCGATCACGTATCCATGACCGGGAGCAACGTCGGTGATCTGCTGAACGACGCGGGCGTGACCTGGGGCTGGTTCGAAGGAGGATTCGACCTGACAACGACCAACACCAACGGCACCACCGGGTGCGCGCGAAGCAGCTATTCGGAGATCGCCGCGGGGACCAAGGCCGACTACATCCCGCACCACGAGCCTTTCCAATACTATGCATCCACCGCAAATCCGGCCCACGTTCGCCCCACGTCGACTGCGCTGATCGGCGCGGCCGGCGACGCGGCAAATCATCAATACGATGTCAGCGATTTCTACGCCGCGGTCGAGGCGGGCAATTTTCCAGCTGTCTCCTTCATCAAGGCCCCCGGATTCCAGGACGCGCACGCCGGCTATTCGGATCCGTTGGATGAGCAGCAGTTTGTGGTCGAGATGGTCAACTTCATCGAGCAACAGGGGGAGTGGGCCAACACCGCCATCATTCTCGCGTACGACGACTCGGACGGCTGGCACGACCACCAGATGGCGTCATTGACCAACGGCTCATTCGATGCCACCGCCGATCAACTGAGCGGCTCGGGCCAGTGCGGGACGCAGGGTTCGACGGCCCGGCTCGGCGGCGTCGCCACGGCCCAGCCTGTCAATGGCCGATGTGGTCCCGGTCCGCGCCTTCCTTTCTTGGTCATCTCTCCTTGGGCAAAGCAGAACTACGTGGATCACACGCAGATCACCCAGTCGTCGATTCCGCGCTTTATTGAGGACAACTGGCTCTCTGGCGAGCGGCTTGGCCAAGGTTCTTTCGACGCGGCGGCAGGGGCGATCAACAGCCTGTTTGATTTCTCCGGCGACGGCGCCGCGCCGCCGCTGTTTCTCGACCCGGTGCTCGGCACGCCGGTCGACAGCGCGCCGAGCAGCGGGTTCGCTTCGTTTGCGCAGGCCTGCGATCAGGACAGCGATTGTGACTCGCTGGCTTGCAGCAGCGACTATGTCAACGACGCGTCCAACACGAATGGTTCATACTGTCTGGTGGCGCCCTGCACGGACGATGACGATTGCAAGGCGCAGACGGGCAGCGGCGCGGCGCGCTGCGTGACCAACCTGGGCAGCGCGCTCTGTGTCATTGGCTGCACCAACTCGAGCTCTTGCCAATCACAGAGCATCTGCCAGACGAACTTTGCCGACGCCGACGGCTCTTCGACGCCGAGCGCGTGCTTCCTGCCTTGCGCGGACGACAGCGACTGCGCTGCTTGGAAGCTGGGCGCCAATCAGACCTGCGACAGCGCCAGCGGCCTTTGCCAATAAAGCTGCTCCACTGCCGCTCAAGCCACCGGCCTTCAGTCGTCGCGAGCGCGCGCGCGGAGTCGAATCAAAGAACAAAGGCGGTGCCGTTCGAGCCGCGCACCTCGAGCCCCGCGGGCAGGCCCATCTCGAGCAGCTGCGCGCGGAGCGCCGGTTCGCGGCGCAACAGCAGCGCGCGGGAGATCGCGAGTTGCGCGACCAGCCCGCGGTGGTGCTCGAGCGCCCAAGTGTTCTCGCCCGTGAAACGATACGTATAGAGAGGCCCGCTCGATGCGGCGAGCACCCCGCCCTCGCGCTGCACCGCGAGCGCGAACACGGTGTCCTCGCCGCGGCGCGACTCCTCGCCCGACTGCGGATAGCGGGCCTGCAGCGTCGCGCGGAAGAGGCCGGTGCCGGGGTGGCCGCCCTGCGGCGCGCGCTTCCAGTTGCAGAGCCAGGCGACGTTCTCGTCGACAAAATGGTGCACCACCTCGGAGAGCATCGTCGCCGCGGCCGGCGAGCCCGCGAGCGGCGCGAGCTGCTCCGCGATGCGGCTGCGGTGCGAGAGGTCGTCGTCGTCCCACTGGCAGACGAACGCGCCCTCGGCCCGCTGGAAACTCACGTTGCGAAGCTCGCCGAGCGAGAGCGGCTCGTCGAAGTGGAGGAAGCGCACGCGGCCACCCGCCTCCTCGCGCACAGCGCGCTCGAGCTGCGCGCGCTCGGCGAGGCGCAGCCGCCCGGCCTCGCCGTCCGCGCGCCCCTCGCCGGTCAACACCAGCAGCTCGCGGTTCGCGTGCGTCTGCAGCGCGAAGCAGCGCGCGCTCTGCCGCGCCAGCGCGTGGCGCCGCGGCCGCGTGATCATCGCGCACGTCACCAGCGGCTCAGAAACCATGCGTCCCCGCCGCGCGCAGCAGCGCGAGCAGCTCGCTGCGATAGGCCGAGGGAAGCGGCCCGCTCGCGTGGATGCGGTCGGGGCAGTGGCGACCGCCCTGCTCCGCCACGACCGCGTCTTGATCGAGCACCGTGCAGAGACCGCGGCGCGCGAGCCCTTCCAACATCGCGTTGCAGTCGCCGGTGAAGACCGGGTTGCTCCGCTCGAAGTCCGGGGCGAGCCAGGCATAGTTCGGGATGCGGTCCCACATCGTGGTGGAGACGAGATTCGCCACCAGCAGCCGGCCGCCGGTGCGTTCGCGCAGCTCGAGCGCGAGCTGTGCGAGGCTCGCCTCCACATCCGCGTGCGAGCGGGGCACGTGCTCGAACTCCTCGTGCAGGAAGGCCTGGCCCGCCGGGCTCAGGTCGGCGAAGCGAAAGCCGTGGGTCGAGAGGAGCCAGCCGGTGCGGCGGTGGCGCAGGTGCGCCGCGTACTCGCTGCCCACCGAGAGCAGGACCAGCGCGGGAGGCGGCGCGAGACAGACGCCCTCCGCGCCGAACAGCTCGAGCCGCTCGAGCAGCGGCGAGGGGCTCACGGTCTCGGCCGCCGCGTGCTGCAAGAAGAGGAGATCCTGCGCGAGCGCGTTTCGCCGGCTCGGTCCGTCGGAGCGCGGCGAAAACGCGTCGTCAGTCCCGCGCTCCACCAACTGCGCCAGCATGCGCTGGACGCCGGCGAGCAGCTCGCGCGCCTGCGCGGGAGTGCGGCGGAGCTGCTCGAGCAGCACCGCCGAGGAGTGGACGACGCGGTCGTCGGTGTGCAGCACCAGGTGCGCCGGCCCTTCGGCGACGGCGAACCAGTCGGCAAACGCGGACCCTTCTCCGCGAAGCATCGGCAGCTGTTCGCAAGTGCCCAGCGACAGCAGCGTCACCGGCGGCTCGGCGCGCGCGCCCGGCCAGAACGCGCGCACGCGATCGAGCCAGCCGGAGAGGAGCCCGCCGCGCCCTTCGCCCGGCTCGAACCCACGCCGGCCGACGGCGAAGTAGTGGAGCAGATCGCGCGGAGCCGCGCCAGGTGCGGCCGCGGCGCCGCCCGCGTCCTCTTCGTCGAGGTCGGCCACCCGCGCGCCGCCGTCCCACTCGAAGGAGTGGCCATGCAGGTCGAGCCAGCCGCCGTGGCTGGAGAAGCCGGGCCGCAGCGCGAGCGTGCCGGCGGCCGGCGAGGCGAGCACCAGCTGCAGCTCGCGCATCTCTTCTTGAAACGGCCGAGGGGTGCCGGGCGCGGGCGCGAAGTCGAGGTTGCAGTAGGCGACCGGCTGGCGCGCGCGCACCCGATCGCCGGAGCGCACCAGCCAGCGCAAGCTCGAGCGCAGCGGGCGGCACGGCGCGCGAGGCAGGGCGGGCAACGCGAGGGGCCGGGTCACGCGCGCTCTCCCTCGAGCAGCCCGCGCGCTTCGAGGACGCGCACCACCTCGTGCGCGATCAGGCGCAGGCCCTCGCCGTTGAAGTGGACCAGGTCGAGCTTGACCCGCTCGGCGCCCGCGCAGGCAGAGACGCGCTGCACGTCGACGATGGAGAGATCGCGCCGCGACGAGAGCTCGGCGAGCGCGAGGTTGAAGCGAGCCACGCGCAGCGCCAGCGCGTCGCCGGCGCCCAGATACGAGTGGACGCGCTCGCCCGGCAGCACCGGGCAGAGATTGAAGACGAGCACGTGCGCGGCGAGCTTCGCGTCGATCTCGTCGAGCAGCGCCTCGAGCGCGCGCATCGACGCCTCGACGCCGACGCGGCCGACGCTCTCGCACTCCTGCGAAAGGAAGCCGCGGTGCTCAGGCTCCCACAGCGCCTCCTCGGCCAGGAAGGCAAAGCCAGAGCGGCGGTGGCGCGCGCGCGTGTTCATCACCTCGGGCTGCAGCGACAGCACCACCACGTCCTGCGGCTGCGCGAAGAGCGAAGTGGCCTGCTGCCGCGCGAGCGGATGCGCGCTCTTCGCGGGAAACCGCGCGAGCAGCTCGGCCGGCGCGTCCGGGGCCGCGCCGCGCAACGGGATGAAATCGAACCCGACTGCCGTCTCGTGGCGCACCCGGGCGCGCGTGGGGTGTCCCGCCTCGCGCAGCGCCTCGTTGAGCCCGTTCCACTCGAGCTTGCCGTCGACGCGCGACCAGAGCAGCGCGTCGCGCAGATCGGTGTTGCCCTTGGCGAAGATGCGCAGCTCCCCCGGCTCTGTCATGCGCTCGCCCGCGCGAGCTCGTGCTGCGCGGCCTCCAGACTGTCGATGCGCTCCGGCTCCCGCAGCGCGGGATCGCGCGCGAGCGTGCGCCAGAAGCGGGTCATCACGCTCGCCTCGCGCGGGTGGAGCTGACCAAACAGCGCGAGCCAGTCGCCGGCGCTGCCCTCTCCGGCCGCCAGCGGATCGCGAAACCCTTCGCGATGCGTGACGTGGATGGAGATCGACTCCGGCACCGGCACGACCGCCGCGCCTGCGCGCGTGAGGCGCAGCGCCAATTCGCGGTGCTCGTTGATCGAGAGCCGCTCGTCGAAGCCGTTCGCTTCGAGGAAGAGCCTGCGCGGAATGGAGAAGTTGTGGCCCGCCGCCGCCATCCAGGCCGCGCCCGGCGCGGAGTTGCGCTCGAGCGCGCCCATCTCCAGCTCGTAGAGCTTGCGCGGGCCGGCCCCGGGATAGATCGCCCATTCGGAGCGGGCCAGCAGCGGCTCGAAGGGGCCGCGCGCCTGCGCTTCGGTGAGCAGGTGCGGCTCGATCGGCGAGAGCGATCGCACGCGCTCTTCCTTGCCGGGCCACGGCTCGCCGGTGCGCGGGTCGAGGAAGAAGCGCGTGCTGCGCAGGTGCCGCTGCGCACCGCGGCCCAGCTGCGCGGGCGCTAGCTTCGCGTGGCCCGCGAGCGCGCCGTGCGAGAGCAGCACGTCTCCGTCGAGGAAGACCAGCCGCTCGCCGCGCGCCAGCTGCGCGCCGTGGTTTCGCGACGCGGAGCGCCCGCACGGCCGCTCGTGCCGCAGGTGCACGCAGCGCAGCGCAGCCGCGAGCTCGCGCGTCTCCTCCTCGAGCGGCCTCGACGAGCCATCGTCGACGAGGATCAGCTCCGCGCCCTCGCCCCACTCCACCGACTGGCGCGAGAGCGCGCAGAGCGCGAGCCGCAGCCGCGGGGTCTCATCCTTGCTGATGATGATCAGGCTGATCCGCATCGCGCTCAGACCGCTCCGGAGAAGAGGTCGACCTGGATGCCGATGGCGGTGCAGCGCAGCGGCCGCGACGGGGTTTCGTCGAGCGGGTCCTCGGCGCCTCGCGAGAGCAGCAGCAGCGGCGCGCCGACGGAGAGCAGCGCGCCGGGGGCGGCGAGCAGCTGGCGCACGAACGCCTTCTCGGTCGCCACCAGCCGATAGTGGAAGACCGGCGGGCAGTCGCGCGCGCCGCTCGCGCCCAGGTCGACGCGCAGCTCGAGCAGCGCCGAGCCAGGCCGCACCGCATCGCCAGGCTGCGCGCAGACGCGGTGCACCTGCGCGTGCTCCATCGATTGCCCCAGGCGCGCCAGCGGCAGAGAGAAGATCACGCCGCGGCCTCGGGCAGCCGGTCGGCGAGCACCTCGAACGCAAGGCGCGTCAGCTCGGCGACCGCGAGCTCGGCCGCGCGCGCGCCGCCGCCGAAGCAGTCGGCCTCGAGCCGCAGGCCGCCCTCGTGCGCGAGCTCCCGGTCGAGATCGAGCAGGAAGCAGCCGGTCTCGTGCGAGACGCGCCGCGCGAGCGCGTTGAGCTCGCGAATGCGCGAGAGCAGCGCGGCCCGGTCGGCGCGCGCGCGCGGCACATGGCGGAAGAGATTCGCGAGCACCACCTGCGCGTCGCGATCTTGCAGCTGCGCGACGACGCGCAGCAGGCCGCGCGCCGTCTCTTCAAGCGGCGCTTCGCGATTCTCCAGCTGCGGTGAGAGCGGCAGCAGGACCAGATCCCACCGCTCGCCGAGCAGGCGCGCGCAGCTCTCCGGATCTTCCAGGAGCCGCTCGAGCGGCAGGCTGTCCATGCGCTCGACCACCAGCGCAGCCGCGCCAGGAGCGGCCCGCAGCGATGGGTCCGCATGGCAGAGCCAGGCCCGCTCAGGAGCGCCTTGCAAGAGAAGCAGCCGTACGGTTCCCACCATGCGGCTGCATTAGCTGGAACGCAGCGCGGTCGACAAGGGGAAACCCGAGCGCCGCTGGCGCGACGGAGGTCCGTCGCAGAGTCGTTGCCGATCCGACAACGTAGACGCAGCAGCTCACCCAGCGCGGCTCCCGCGCCCCACGATGCTCAGAGGCCCTGAATGATTCGCTCGACGAAGACGTGGCTGATGGCCGCAGCACTGCTCGGACTCACCGCCTGCGCCGGCCCGGAGATCCGCCGCCCGCGTGGCTGCGAAGAGCGGCTGGCGAATCCGGAGCACCGCGCCGCTTGCATGGCGTGCGTCGAGCGGCCGATGCCGCACGCCTACTTCCCCGACCGCCCCGAAGGGGAGCGCTGCGTCCGCCAATAGCGGCGCGGCCGGGTGCTGCCGCTACGGCGTGATCGTGTAGGTCGTCGTCGGCAGCACGGTCGAGTAGTCGTAGTTCTTGATCTGCCACCCCGTGGAGAGGCGCTCCACGGTGGTGAAGCCGTAGTTGCCTGCGTCGAGCGGCGCGCCTCCATTTCCGACGATGATCTCCTTCGTGCTCGCCGAGCCGCTGAACTCGTGCGTGTGCCCCACCAGCGAGACGTTGTAGCTGCTCGCGCTCATCGCGCTCTCCGCGGCGCTCACGCACGGTCCCGTGCTGGCCGCCTTCGGCTCGTGGCGCGCGAGGATCGTATAGGTCGTCGACTGCGCCAGCGTGCTGGTCAGCCAGCTCTGCTCCGTGGAGCTCCACGCGTTGCAGGCGACGAAGATGAACTTCGCGGTCCAGCTTCCATCGAGCGAGTTGATCGGGATCGAATAGTACGGATTGGTCTGGTTGTTGGGCGCCAGGATGGTGCCCATGAACGCCTTGATATTGTCCGACTGGGTCAGCGAGGTGCAGTTATCGGCGGTATATCCGTCGCACTCGTGGTTTCCCATCGCCGGAAAGAACGGACCGGCAAAGTTGGCGCGGGCCTGCATATAGAGCGCCGCCTGCGGCTGCGCGGTATTGGTGGTGGTATTCGCATACATATAGTCGCCGGTGCCCACGACGAACTGCGGGCGTGGATTGAGCGAGTTGATCTCTTCATAGATCTTGGAAATGATCGCGCTCGGATAGTTCGCCGTATCGTCGATGTTCGCCGGGCGCGAGTCGCCGACGACCGCAAAGTAGAGATGGTCGACCGAGCCGCCGGTGATGGTGACGCCCCCTCCCGAGCCGCCGCCGCTGCCGCCCGCCGAGCCGCCGCCGCTGCCGCCCGCCGAGCCGCCCGCGCTGCCGCCGCCGCTGCCGCCCGCCGAGCCGCCCGCG
>Ga0302196_10000129_pt1 | contig 73760 bp, 65 predicted proteins | sample II_Bog_N1_3_FD_198794 | JGI IMG/M metagenome (GOLD analysis project Ga0302196, IMG submission 198794) | Peat permafrost microbial communities from Stordalen Mire near Abisko, Sweden - II_Bog_N1_3 | ecosystem: Environmental > Terrestrial > Soil > Wetlands > Peat | place: Sweden: Abisko... | reverse complement strand
GCCGTGGCTGCGGTCGATGCTGGTGAACAGCACCGAGCCGATCGGCCGGGCGACGAACGCCAGGGCGAAGATGCCGAACGAATACATCGAACCGGTCAATCGATCGACGGTCGGGAAGAACAGCTGCGGGAACACCAGCACTGAAGCGATAGCGTAGACGAAGAAATCGAAATATTCCGAAATCCGACCGACGATGACGCCGACCGCGATCTGATCGGGCGCAACCTCGACTTCCGGCGCGCCGGCGCGGACGGCGTCGGCTGCTCCGGCGTCAATATCAGGCGCGAGCGCGCCCGGATTCAGGCTATTGGCGGTGGCGCGACGCCCAATGGGCGGCGTGTGCCAGGCGAAGTCTTGGCTCATGGGGATTTGCTCCCTCCTTGGTTTCCATCCATGTCGCGACCTTTGCGATCGCCGCCGTCTTGAAGACGGTCATAAGCGACAGCATGAGCCGCCTTTTGGACTTCCGCAAATACTGTTTTCAGCCGTCCTGACTTAGCGCGCCGCGAAGGGGGTTGTTCCACGTTCCGCAGCGGCTCCGAAGTGGGACTTTGCAACCCGCGGGCCGGCGCTGGACATGAATCAAGGTCTGGCCAGTCCGGCGACCCAGACGGGGTGATCGCCGCCACCCCCGGCGCGCCCTTCACGGCGCAGGCGGTGGCTGAGTTCGAGATTTCCATCCAGCGATTGACGCGGGTGTTCGGTGAGCGCGAGGCCCGCACCGTCGCATCGATCCGTTCGAGAGCTCCAGGGGATTGACGACCCTCGCCTGAGCCGTCAGTCGGCCGCCAAACTGGCCAGCGCGGCGGCCACGCGCCCGATGACGCCTGCCCAGTCGCCCTGCGTCGACTGGCGAAACAGCCGTGCGGATGCGTACCAAGGCGTGGTCTCGCCCTCGACGCCCCAGCGCCAGCAGCCGTCGTAGCGGCTGAGGATCCACACCGGCTTGCCCATGGCCCCGGCCAGGTGGGCGACCGAGGTGTCGCAGCTGATCACCAGGTCGAGATTCGCCACCAAGGCGGCGGTGTCGGCGAAATCGACCAGGGCGGCGGTGTGGTCGACGATCGGCCCACCCACCCAGCCCGCCCGCGCGACCTCACCCAGCTGGGCGGCGGCGGCGCCCTTTTGCAGGCTGTAGAGTCGCACCCCGGGGATCGCGGCCAGGGGCGCGAAGGCGGCCAGGGGCAAGGAGCGACGTTGATCGACCGCCGAGGCGATCGGCTGATCAGGCCGCGCCGCGCCGGCCCAGACCAGTCCGACCCGCAGGTCCTGCGCGCCGGCCAGCCGCCGGCCCCACTGGGCGATCAGCGACGGATCGGCGCTCAGATAGGCGCGGACGTCCTCCCCCGGCCCCGGCGGCGCGGCGACGCCCGCGGCGGCCAGAGCCAGGGGCAGGCTCATCAATGGGGTATGGACGTCGAAGGCCGGCGGCGCGGCGCCTTGGCGCTCCACCCGGCTGACGCCCTCCAACCGGCCGAGCAGCCGCTCCAACCCCGGCTGGACCTCCAGGATCACCTGCGCGCCCAGGGCGGCGACCTGCGGCGCGTAACGGCAAAACTGCAGGGTGTCGCCAAGACCCTGCTCGGCGTGTAGAAGGATGGTTCGCCCGCCGAGCGGCTCGCGGCCAAGCCAGAGCGGGCGGGCGAAGGCGCGCTGGGCGCGGTCGGCCTGGCGGATGCGCCAGCGCCACTCATATTGCGCCCAGCCTCGGCACCAATCGCCGAGCAGCATCCGGCACATGGCCTGGTTGAATTGAGCGTCCGCGTAATCGGGTCGCAGCCGTACTGCGGTGTCGAAGGCCGCGAGGGCCTCGTCCAGTCGCCTTAGATCGCGCAGGACCGCGCCGCGATTATTGTGCGCCTGAACCAGGGCCGGATCGATGCGGACAGCTTGACCATAGGCGATCTCAGCCTCGTCCAGCCGCCGCTGGCCCTGCAGCAACAGGCCGAGGTTATAGTGGGCCTGGGCGAAGTCGGGCCGGGCCTGCGCGGCCCGGCGATAGGCGGCTTCGGCCTCGTCAGGGTGGCCGCGATCGTCGAGGATGAAGCCCAGATTATTCAGGGTCTGGGCGTCGCCAGGGTCGGCGGCCAACCGCCGACGGCACAGGGCCTCGGCCTCGTCCAGGCGGCCGGCGCGCATCATCCGCATCAGATCAGCGTCCGTGTCGCCGGGGCTGGCTTGCGACATCAATGTCCTTTTCGGGGCCTGGCCATGCAAAGAAAGGTCTGTCGCTGGATCTTATCTCATAAACAGGGCGGTTGTGGCCACGATTGGGCGCAGCTGCGGTCAGCTGAGGGACGCCAAGGCCGAGCGCGGCGGCGGCCTTGGCGGCGGACACGCCGGCCGTGCTAGGCTCCCGCTCGGAGGACAAATCCTTGAGCGGACGTCTGCAATCGATCTGGCGATATCCGGTCAAGGGGTTCACCCCAGAGCCGTTGGACGCTGCGATCCTTACACCGTGCGAGCATCTGCCGTTCGACCGGCTCTATGCGGTGGAGGATGGGCCGTCGGGGTTCGATCCGGCCGAGCCCCGGCACATCTCCAAGAGGAAATTCGTGGTGCTGGCCAAGATCGCGGCGGTGGCCAAGATCCGCACCGCCTTCGACGATGAGAGCGGGCGACTGAGGGCGGACGCCGCCGGTCATGCGCCCTTCGAGGGCGACCTGAACGACGACACTGGCGCCCAGGCCTTCGCCGGCTGGCTGGCCGCCGTGCTTGGCGACGAGGCCCGCGGTCCGCTCAAGGTCTTGCAGGCGCCCCGCGCGCACCGGTTCATGGACGACGAAGCGGGCTTTGTCTCGATCATCAACCTAGCCAGCCTGCAGGCGCTGCAGCGTTTTATCGGTCGACCGGTCGATCCGTTGCGGCTGCGCGCCAATCTCTATGTCGAGGGATGGCCCGCCTGGGCCGAGGACGCCCTGGCGGGGGGCGCGATCACCATTGGTCAGGTCAGGCTGAAGGTCGCCAAGACCATCACCCGCTGCGTCGCCACCCACGTGGATCCGACGAGCGGCGAGCGCGACATGGAGCTGGTGCGCGCGCTGTTCGACGGTTTCGGCCAAGCCCACTGCGGGGTTTACGCCTCGGTGAGCGACGGCGGACGCATCGCGCCAGGTGATCTAGCGAGCCTGGAGCCTGCAAGATGAGCCCGCTGACCCTGTTCGGTCTGGTCGCGGTCAGCGCCATGTTGATCTGCTACGCCCTGGAGCGCCGCAGCCACTGGTTTATCCTCGGCTTCGCCGTCGCCTGCGCCATGGGATCGACCTACGGCTTCCTGCAGGGGGCGTGGCCGTTCGGCCTGGTGGAGGGGGTGTGGACCTTCGTCGCCCTTTGGCGCTGGAAAAACCGCGACCGGGTCTTCGCCGGCTGATCGGTCAGTTCCAGACCTTGGGGCCTTCCTGACCGGTGCAGTGCTGCTGCCAGGCCTGGGCGAATTCGCCGGGCGCGACGCCCTGTTCGATCTTGGCGTCGAAGCGAGACGAGATGAACCTCTGAAAGCCGATATAGACGCCCATCGGATTGAGGCTGTTGACCTGGCCGCAAAAATCCACCCTGGGCTGACCGTCGGTCACCGAGACATTGGTCCGCACGTCCTTGTATTGCAGACCGTCGATCTCGGGCATGCGCGCCTGCAGCTCTTCCTCCGCCGCCGACTTGTTGCTGGCGAAATCCAGCGGTGGCGGGCCGGATGCGGGCGTGGCGGGTTCGTCGTCAGGGGCCGCTTGGGTGACCGATGTGGCCTCGACCGGCGTCGGCGTGACCGCCTGGGCGCCATCGGTCGCCGCAGTCGATGACCCAGCGCCGCCCAAGGGCGCCCGCGGGCCGATCAAGGGTTCGACCCAGGTGCGACCGAGCGCGATCGCGCCAACCATGGCGAAGAGGGCGAACACCAGCTGGCGGGTCCAGCGAAGGATCTTGGGGAGCCGGCGCTCGGGGCGCCGACCATAGGCGTCAAGGCGCGGTCTGCGGCCGCCGTCTTCCGTCAACTGTTCGTCTCCGCCGCGTTTCTTTGATCATCGCGCAGAGCCCTTGCCATAAGGTGAAAGATCAAGGTTCGGCGAATGTCGGTTCGCCCTCGCCTCTACGGGTCTGTGCTGACGCGGGCGGGGTATCCTTGTCCAAAGGCTGATTTCTTTGCTGGCGATTCGCGCTGGCCCCTCTTAATTGAGGGGTGAAGCGACAACCCAAGACGGCACAGAACAATGATGTGCGGCGATGGCCCGATCGGCTGTCTCCCGCTCAAAAAACCGGGGAACAATCCGCATGTCACGAACCACTAAACACGCCCTGCTCAGCGCCACCGCGTTGGTCAGCCTCTCTCTGGCCATGTTGGCCGCACCCGGCGCCGCGGCGGCGGCGGATGCGCCCCAGCCCTGGGCTGACGCCAGCCTGAGCGCCGACCAGCGCGCGGACCTGTTGGTCAAGTCCATGACACTGGCTGAAAAGCTGAAGCTGGTGTTCGGCTATTTTGGCACCGACGCGAGCTATAAGAACTTCCAGCGCCCGCCCGCGAGTCTCGCCTATTCCGCAGGCTTCATCTATGGGGTGCCGCGGCTGGGCATCCCCAACCAGTGGGAGACCGATGCTGGCGTGGGCGTCGCCACCCAGCGCAGCCCAACCCCGCGCGAGCGCACGACCCTGCCGTCGGGCGTGGCCACGGCCGCCACCTGGAACCCTGATCTAGCCTTCGCCGGCGGTGCGATGATCGGGAATGAGGCCCGCTTGTCGGGCTTCAACGTGCAACTGGCCGGCGGCGTCGACCTGCAGCGCGAGCCCCGCAACGGACGCAATTTCGAATATGGCGGCGAGGACCCGCTGCTGGCGGGGACCATCGTCGGCAAGGAGATCGCCGGGATCCAGTCCAACCACATCATATCGACGGTCAAGCACTACGCCTTCAACGACCAGGAGACCAACCGCAACTCGATCGACGTCAAGATCGGCGACCAGGCCGCGCGCACCTCCGACCTCCTCGCGTTTCAGATCGCCATTGAAACCGGTCATCCGGGCTCGGTTATGTGCGGCTACAACCGCACCAACGGTGTCTACAATTGTGAGAGCGACTACCTGCTGAACCAGGTGCTGAAGACCGATTGGGGCTTTCAAGGCTACGTGATGTCCGATTGGGGCGGCACGCACTCGACCATTCCGGCGGCCAACAATGGATTGGACCAGGAATCGGGCTTTCCCTTCGACCTTTCGCCCTATTTCAGCGACGCGCTGAAGGAGGCGGTGCAGGACGGCTATGTCGGCTCAGCGCGGCTGGACGACATGGATCATCGGATCCTGCGCTCGATGTTCGAGAACGGATTGTTCGACGATCCGGTGACCGGCGACCACGCCACCACCATCGACTATGACGCCCATCAGAAGACGGCCCAGGCCGATGAGGAGCAGGCCATCGTCCTGCTGAAGAACACCGGTGATCTGCTGCCCCTCAGCGCCCACGCTCAGCGCATCGCCGTGATCGGCGCCCATGCCGACGTCGGCGTGCTGTCGGGCGGCGGCTCGTCCCAGGTCTATCCGCGCGGCGGCATGGTGGTGCCCAATGAGGGACCCGATGGCTTTCCCGGCCCCATGGTCTATTTCCCGTCATCGCCGCTGAAGGCGATCGCCGCGCGCACCAAGGCGGCGGTGACCTATGACAACGGCAAGGACCTGGCCGCCGCCGCTAAACTGGCCGCCGACAGCGACGTGGTCATCGTCTTCGCCACCCAGTGGACCGGCGAAGGACTCGACATGAAAGACCTGTCCCTGCCGAACAATCAGGACGCCCTGATCGCGGCGGTGGCCAAGGCCAATCCCAAGACCGTGGTGGTGCTGGAGACCGGAGGTCCGGTGCTGACCCCCTGGGCCGGTTCGGTCGGCGCGATCCTTGAGGCCTGGTATCCCGGCTCCGGCGGCGGCGAGGCCATCGGCCGCGTCCTGACCGGCGAGGTTGACCCGTCAGGCCACCTGCCCGCGACCTTCCCCGCCTCGCTTGATCAGCTGCCCCGCCCGGTTCTCGACGGCGTCGACGACCATAGCGGCCATCCGCACACTGATTATGACATCGAAGGCGCCGCGGTTGGTTACAAGTGGTTTGATCTCAAGGGCCTGAAGCCGCTCTACCCGTTCGGCTACGGACTGAGCTACACGCATTTCAGCTATGCGGGTCTGTCCGGCGGCCAGGACGGCGGTCGCATCCACGCCCAGTTCACGGTCAGAAATTCTGGGAGCGTCGAAGGCTGGGCGACGCCACAGGTCTACGTCTCGCCCGCAGCCGGCGGCTGGGAGGCCCCCAAGCGTCTCGGCGGCTGGAAGAAGCTTGATCTGGCGCCGGGCGCCAGCGCCAGCGTCGATGTGACCATCGATCCGCGCCTGTTGGCGGTGTTCGACAGCGCCAGCAAGACCTGGAAGATCGCCGAGGGTGACTATCGGCTGATTCTGGCCCAATCGGCCGCCGACCCGGTCCAGACCGTGACGATCCATCTGGGCGCTCGCACGTTGGACGTTCGCGGCCGGTAGTTCGACCAACCGAAGGGCGCCTTACCCGGCCGCGGAGGTGATTCAATCAGCGCGCCGGTAAGACCCTTGCTGGATCCATCCCACGCCCTGCGTCACGCCCGCCCCTTCTATTGGCGCGAGGCGGGGTTGAGCGTGCCGGCGATTCCGGCGCTGTTGATCCTGGGCCTAGCGATGCAGGACCCGATCCGCGGGGCCATCGCCGCAGGCGCGGCCTTTTCAATCGGTTTTGGGGCGTCGCGCGACCTGAAAGGGAGGCGCTGGGCGGCGATGATCGCGGCGGCGATCGGCATGACCATCGCCGCCTTCGTCGGCACCCTCGCCGGAGAGCGCGCTTGGGTGCTGGTTCCGTTGGCGGCGCTCGCCGCCGGCGCCAATGCGGCGATCGCGTTGTTTGACGAAGATCTGTGGTGGGTGACCTTGCAGGTGGCCATCGCTCTGTTGGTCGCCGGCTATTATCCGGGACCGCCAGCGGCGGCGCTCAGTCGGGCGATCACCGTCCTGTTGGGCGCCGTGGTCCAGATGGCCTTCGTCATCGCCTTGGCGCGGCTGTTCCCGGCCGCCGCCGCTCGCCTGCCCAGAGGCGCCGCCCGACCGCCGCCGGAGCGGGCGCTGCTGATCCGTCACGTCGTCAGGGCGGCGATCTGTGTGGTCTTGAGCCTGAGCGCCGCCTTGGCGCTGGGCCTGGCCAATAGTTACTGGGCGCCAATGACGGCGATGATCGTGCTCAAGCCTGGTTTGCACGACACCCAGGCCAGGGGGACTGCGCGCCTGATCGGCACCTTGGCCGGGTGCGCCGGGGCCAGCGTCTTCGCCATCCTGGTTCATTATTCGCCGCTCTGGCTGCTCGGCGGCTTGGCGATGACCTCGGGGTCGGCCTTCGCCCTGCAGAAGGCCCATTATGCGACCTTGACCTCAGCCATCACTGCCACGGTCGTGCTGCTGTTGTCCATTGGTCATGGCCAGGTGTTGCTGAACGCCGAGCACCGGATCGTCGCTACCCTTTTAGGCGGCGTCATCGCCCTGCTGGTGGCTCGGGTCGCGCCGCACCGCCCCGGCGGTCAGCTGTCCTCACCCGATCACGTCGGCGCCTGAGATCGACCCCGTCAGGGCGCCTTGGGCTTGGAGCCAGGCGCCGGCGCGGCGATCGGCGGCCGCCACGGCTTCAGATCGTGGGTGGCGGCGTCAGGAAAATCCAAGGTGATGTCGGCGGGACCGCGCACCGCCACCAGCAGACCGCCGCCCTCCTTGAAATCCACGCCGATCGAAGGTCCCAGGTCGCGGTAGCTGACCGCCATGGTCATTGGCGTGGTCACGGGTTGGCCGGCGGCGTTGACCCCGTATTCCGAGATCGTGGTTTCGGTGAAGGCGGTGACCATCCCGCCGCCATCTGGCAGGCGCTCGATCCAGGTCCCGTAAATCACTTTCGGGTCGGCCGCGCAGGCGGGTCCGGCGAGCGCCAGGCCGGCGATGAGGGTCAGCAAGAGCGCGGAGGTCCTGAGCATGATCGCAAGCCTAGCGGACTTGATGGCCTTATTGTGGTCGCGCCGCGCCCGCGGCCCTAACGGACGATGCAGCTTTCGCCATGGGCCTTCAGCCGGACGCAGACGTCTCGGGCCTGGGCGCGCGTGGCGAAGGGGCCAATCAGGGCGCGGTGCAGGGTCGCGGTCCCGTGCGGCGCCGTCTCCGTTCTCAGACTGAGACCGGCGGTCATGTCGCCCTGCTTGGCCTGAAGTTGACGCCACTTGTCTTCGGCGATGGCGCTGCTGGCGAAGGCCCCGATCTGCACCCACACCGCGTGGGCGTCGACGGGAAGTCTGGCCGGCGGCTCGGCTGCGGCGCCGGCGGGGGCCGACGCGTCGGTGTCCAATCGCGCGGTGTCGGGCTCGGCAGCGTCGGCGGGTCCACGCAGGGCTGCGGCCTGGGCGGTGCGCGCGGTCCTGACTCCGGCGCCACGTCGAGCGGACGCGCGCTGCGAGCAAGCGACCTGGGCCAGATCGGTCAGGTCAAGGCTGGTGTTGGCCGCCAACCAGTGGGCGGCGGTCACCCGCTTAGGGTCGCCCCCGCCCAGGTTATTGCCGGGGTAGACCATGACCTGATCGACGGTGGTCTCGGCGTGGCCGCAGTCGAAACTGATCAGCGCCGTGGCCGAGCGCCCGCCCAGACTGGCGGCGAGATCGCCGTTGATCACCTCTTCGCGCACCTGCCGGTCGACGGTCGTCTCGCCGGCGACGGCGGATTTGTCGTCGACGAAGGCGAACACGGCGTCGCCTGTGGTCAGGGCCACCTTGTCCTGGTCGAGATTGGTGTCTCCGGCGACCCACAGCTTGATGTCGCCAAAGCTGGTGCTGCGCGGAAACGGCGGGAAGGGCGGAGGAAAGCCATCGGAGTCGCTCTGGGCGACGACGTGTCCGGCCGAGCTCAACAGAATCGACAGGCTGACGGCCGAGAGCCACAAGCGGCGCATGCGGACGTGATCTGCGAAGGACGCGGCGATCCTGGTCAATCCACGTCTCAAGTTCAGCCCTTGCGCCTGATCCCCGGCTGTTTCATGGGCCGATTCGCTGGCGGCGGCCAATTCGCCGCCATCAGGGCGTCCGCTCAGGGCGTCCATTGGGCCAGCCAATCGGCCAGGGCCTGAGGGGTCATGGAGCGGGCGTCGGACAGCGCGGCCGTGTGGCCCTGATCGAGCAGGCGGTCGGTTTGAGGATCGACGATCAACAGGCTAGGCACGCCCTCCAGCCGGCCCGTCAGGCCATAGTGTCCGGCGATCTGGCCGTTCTTATCGAAGCGCCCCACATCGACTGAGACGAACACGTAATGCGCCTCGACGAAGGCCTTGAGCTCCGGCAGCTCGATCGTGCCGGCCAGGATCCGGCAGTCCGGACACCAGTTTCCGCCCAGGTCGATAGCCAGCAGCTTATGCTCGGTCTTGGCGCGGGCTTCGGCGGCGGCGACCACGGCGCTGGCGTCCTGACCTGCGTCATAGGGATAGGGAAGCGGCGTGGGCAGCTGGGTGAAACTGGCGATGCTGACCTTGGGCGCCGGCGCGGCGAGGACGGGCGCGCTGGCCGCGAGCGCGACGGTGACCGTGAGGGCGGCGACGATGCGGGCGAACATTGACGGCCTCTTCGAAGTTGTTGATGCGATTGACGCCGTCCAGCCGCCCCGCACCCGCGGGCGCAATCCACGCGTCGGCGCACCCCCAAGGCGATCGGTGATGCCGGACGCAGGATGGGAGCCCAGTTGCGCGCCCATCCTGCGTCGAGCCTAGGCCGCCTTTTGCAGCGACTTGTTGAGGATGCCGATCGCGGCGTCACGGTCGATCTGTTCGATCGCCGCGACTTCGCGCGCCATGCGGTCGAGCGCCGATTCGTAGAGCTGGCGTTCGGAATAGGACTGTTCCGGCTGATTGTCGGCGCGGTGCAGGTCGCGAACCACCTCGGCGATCGAGATCAGGTCGCCGGAATTGATCTTGGCTTCGTATTCCTGGGCGCGGCGGCTCCACATGGTGCGCTTGACGCGCGCGCGGCCCTTGAGCGTGGTCAGGGCTTGGGTGACCACCACCCCGCCGGCCAGGCCGCGCAGGCCGGCCACCTTGGCCTTGCGTGTCGGCACCCTCAGGGTCATTTTTTCGTGTTCGAAGGTGATGACATAGACCTCAAGCGACAGTCCCGCGACCTCCTGGGTTTCGATCCCAGCGATCGACCCGACGCCATGCGCCGGATAGACGACGTGATCCCCAACGGTGAATTCGAGAACGCTCGTGGTCATGGATAGTCCTTTCCCGTGTGTTGGCCGCCGCAATGGAGGAAGGGTCGCCGGACTTCGCGGGGGGCGAAAAGGGCCGTTCCGCCAAAATCAGCGGTCCGACTCCAAGCCCGAATGCGAAAAATCCTCTAAGACACCCTTCGCCCATGGACAGGCGCGCGTCCGTCTGGACGGCTTGTCTTCAACCATGACATCCCGGACGCGTCGGTGCGCCGACCATCCGCATGTCAATTAACACCCTATCACAAATATGAGCGCGGTGAAAGGCTTGCGCGCAAAACTCCGCGCGGGGACTCGCGGCTCGGACGCGGACCCGTCGCCCAGGCTGTCGACACCCTAATGCGCGGCTCCGCCCAATGGCGGCGCTGTGCGTCACCCAGGTCGGGCCTCAAACGTCGGTCAGGAACCCTTGCCCGGCTTTTCGCTGAAATACTTGTCCAGCTTTCCGGTCTCGCGCTCGAAGTCGGCGGCGTCGGCCGGGGGCTGGCCCTTGACGGTGATGTTGGGCCAGATCTTGGCGTAGTCGGCGTTCAGCTTCAGCCACTTGCCGTCGGCCTCGTCCTCGGTGTCCGGCTTGATCGCATCGACCGGGCACTCCGGTTCGCAGACCCCGCAGTCGATGCATTCGTCGGGGCTGATGACCAGGAAGTTCTCGCCTTCATAGAAGCAGTCGACGGGGCAAACCTCGACGCAATCCATGAATTTACATCTGATGCAGGCGTCGGTGACGATGTAGGTCATCTAGAACTCGTAAGGGGGCGGGGAGCCTAGCGCCTTTTCGCGGCGCCCAGCTTGGATGTCAATCCATGGCGCTATCAGACGATTGCGAGGAATTTTGCAAGGCTGAATAGAGGCCCTGGGCCTCGCTCGCCGGGCCGCGCCGCTCGCCCAGCGCCTCGATCCGGATGGCCACCAGCTTGCCGCCGAGCGCGAACACCAGGCCGTCGCCGCAGCGCACGCTACGGCTGGGTTTGTCCAGCCGGGTCTCGGTTCCGCTGCGGGACAGGCGGATGCGACCCTCCTCGACCATGCGTGCGGCCAGGCTGCGGGTCTTGAACAAGCGCGCCCGCCACAGCCAGACATCGATCCGGCAGCCGTCTTCGTCGCTCAAGTCGGCGGCCCCGCTTGCCGGCGGCGCCGGGGCTTACGCCGCGTCGTCCGAGCCGGCGACGTCGACGGCGGCGGGACGGTGAGGGCGGCCAGGGCGGCGAAGGGCGAGGTGGGCGCCGTCTGGACCTTGGTCGCCTCGTTGCGGAGGCGGCGCCTGCGCCATAGGACTGGCGCGCCTGGGGCGGCCTTGCGCGCCGGCGAGAAGCCCAGGCCGCGCAGGATTTGCTCGGTCTCGCCGCCGCTCCATCCGAGCTCGGCCAGAGCCTCGGGGGCGAGCAGCCAGCCACCGGCCTCCTGCGGCGCCGCGCGCACCAGGGCGTCGAGGCGCTCCAGGCTCTCCACCGGCGCGGCGAGGCCACCGACGGCGCGAAGGCCGCGATAGGCCAGGGCCGCGGGCGGCGCCAGCGGCTCGGGCAGGGGCGACAGACCCTGCGGCGGTCGCCAATCCGGCAGCGCCAATTGAGCGAATGCGGCGGTGAAGGCGCGCGCTTCCGGGCGCAACAGGGCGGGCAGGAACAGGCTGAAGGCGCCGAACCGCAGGCCGAGCGTCTTCAGCGCCCGCCGCTCGTCCCGGCTCAGCGCCCGCACGTCGGCCTCGACCGCGGCGCGGTCCATCAGCCCGCAACCCTCGACCAGCTGATAGGCCAGTCCCCGCGCCAGTCCCTTGATTCGTCCCTCGGCGATCGCCGCCTTCAGCCGGCGCAGCGGCGCCAGGCGGCGGCTGGCCTCGGCCGCGACGAAGGCCTCCAGCCGCCGCGCCGCCCGCTCGCGCACCGCCGCCGCGCCCAGGGCCCCGAGCAGCCGAACGCGCGGCGAAAATGGGCCGCCGCCGGTCAGCTGACCGGCCCCCTGTCCGCGCCACAACACCAAGCCGCTGGAATCAAGCGCGAAGGCCTGATCGCGCTCCGCCGCCAGCTGACCCAGCCGCCGGGCGATCTCCGGAGCGACCGCGCGCTCGGCGGCGGCGCGCAGGGCGCGGTCCTCCAGAGCGCTCGCGCCGCGCGCCAGCTCGAAGCTTACGCCCTGAAGCTTGCCGACATAATGGCCTTCGACCGTCACCGCCCCATCGGCGCCGACGCCGGCCAGCAGGGTCTCGCCCCGCTCGCCCAGGCCGCGCAGCAGGGCGCTGGTTCGCCGGTCGATGAACCGCTGCATCAGCCGCTCGTGCAGGGTGTCCGACAGCCGGTCCTCCAGCTGGCGTGTGCGCCCCTGCCAGTGGCCGGGATCGCGCAGCCAGTCGCCGCGGTTGGCGACATAGGCCAGGGTGCGCACCCGGGCCAGCCGCGCCGACAGGGCGTCGATGTCGCCGTCGATCCTGTCCAGGCTGGCGAACTGAGCCTGCGCCCAATCTTCCGGCAGGCGCCGGTCGCGCTCGGTCAGGTGCTCGAACAGGGTGCGCACAAAGCGCACATGGTCGTCCTGAGTGGTCTTGCGGAAATCCGGGGTCTGACAGACCTCCCACAACCGGATCAGGTTGGAGCGGTCGCGGCAGCGGCGGGCCACCGCCTCGTCGGCGCCCAGCAGGCGCAGGGTGATCTCATCCAGGCTCTCTGCCGACAGGCTCAGGCCCAAAAACGGCGGCGGCGCGGCCAGCGAGCGCGTCAGCTCGTGCAGCGAGGCGAAATCCAGCCTGCCATTGCGCCACTCGGCCGCCGCGGTCGCCTCGAACGCGTGGCTCTCCACCGCCGCCACCAGGTCGGGGTCCATTTCCGGGCAGTCGCCGGTCACGCCGAAGGTCCCGTCCTTGCGATAGCGCCCGGCCCGGCCGCCGATCTGGCCGATCTCCTGGGCGTGCAGCCAGCGGGTGCGGCGGCCGTCGAACTTACGCAGGCCGGCGAAGGCCACATGGTCGACATCCATGTTCAGGCCCATGCCGATGGCGTCGGTGGCCACCAGGAAGTCGACCTCGCCCGATTGAAACAGGGCCACCTGAGCATTGCGGGTGCGCGGGCTGAGCGAGCCCATCACCACCGCCGCCCCACCCCGCTGGCGGCGGATCAGCTCGGCGATGGCGTAGACCGCCTCGGCCGAGAAGGCGACCACGGCGCTGCGCCGCGGCAGGCGGGTGAGCTTCTTGGAGCCGTCATAGGTCAGCTGCGAGAACCGCTCGCGCGACTGGATCTCCGCGTCGGGGCACAGGCGGCGGATCAGGGGGGCCATGGTCGCCGCGCCCAGCAGCATGGTCTCGAACTTGCCGCGGGCGTGCAGCAGCCGATGGGTGAAGATATGGCCGCGCTCCGGGTCGGCGCACAGCTGGATCTCGTCCACCGCCAGGAACTCGACCTCGCGGTTGAGCGGCATGGCCTCGACGGTGCAGACGAAATACTGCGGCCGGGGCGGGATGATCTTTTCCTCGCCGGTGATCAGGGCGACGCAGCGCGCACCCCGGGCCTTGACGATGCGGTCATAAACTTCGCGGGCCAGCAGCCGCAGCGGCAGGCCGATCATGCCTGAGGCGTGACCCAACATCCGCTCGACGGCCAGGTGCGTCTTGCCGGTGTTGGTGGGCCCCAAAACGGCCACGAGGCGCGACGGCGCGGCCCCTGTCGGGCGATCGCTCATGATTTGAAGGTGGGGGATTCATCGGTCGGCCGCAAGCGGCGGCGGACGCCGTTCTAAATGGCTTGCAGCGAGGCTTGAAAAGCCAGGTTAACGCCGCGCGCCGATTGCACGAACACGGCCGCAACGAATCATGACCGAATCAGTGACACTCACCGATTCAGTCTTTGTTCCATACCAGATATGGTGGACTGATTTGCGTTAACCACAAATCGAAATCAGCTGGGACCCCGCGAAATGTGGGCCTGCCGCAGGACAATATCGGCAGGGCCGAGCGGGGTGGCGGCGCGGACGTCAGCGATCACCCAGGGGCCGCCGGCGCCGATCTGGCCGAATACAATCGAGATCGGGCTGGTCAGGCCGCCGTTCTTCTTCGCAGCCGGCTTTTTCTTGAACCCGGCCACCTCGACATAGCGCATGTCGCACCGGGCGAGCCGGGTGACGCCGAGGCTGCGTTGATCGTCGCTCGGCTCGGCGGTCTGGGCGCCGCTGAACGCCAGCTGGTAGAGCTGCTTTCCATCGAAGAACATCGGTGCGCCCTCGCAGGGCCGGATCGGGGCGCCGACCGTCAGGCGCATCAATTGGGTCAGGGGGTCAGCGGCCGCGAGCCGCTGGTCGAGGCTCGCCGGCGGGTCGCCGAGATCGGAAAAGGTCGGGGTCGAATTCATCTCCACCCCGCCGCCGCGCCAAGCCACCGTCACATGCCGAACCCGCTTGCCGTCATGATTGACATAGTCGAACGCGCCCGGCTGTGGGACCTGACCATCGACGCGCCCTTCGGCGGAGGCCTTGACGTCGAAGCGCTTGAACGCCGCCAACAGGCCGTAGCTGCGTAGCTGCGCGCCGGCGCCGAAACCGGTCGCGCCGATGTGCTGCTGGAATTGCAGATCGAGCACCTTGATGAAGTCCAGCCGACCATCATAGCTGAGCTCCAGCCGCGCCCATGGCGCTTGCGCCACGGCGGGGGCGGCGGTCAAGGCCAGGGCGGCCGCGGCGATCAGGGCGGATTTGGGCGGCATCAAGGTTGGACTCCGAACAGCTTGAGCGTGACGTGCCGCAAGGGCGTGGCGATGATGTGACGCATTCGCCGGACGGCGGTTCCCATCGCTTGTTCTTTGATCTACAGGGGAGTTTGCAGCCTGATTAAGTTCATAAATTCCGCTCATCCCCGCGAAGGCGGGGACGCAGAGCCCACCCGCCGGTGCGCGCCGCCCTGGGTCCCCGCCTTCGCAGGGATGAACGGATGATGTTGTTTCGACTTAATTTCAATAGGCTCGCGCAATCCTTACCGCTCGCGCGCTTGACGCCGGAACCCCCCTTCGACTATACGGCTCGCTCCCGCGCGGTCGGCCACGGCTTTCCGCGATGAAATCGTTTTGCGAAGGTTCCTGCAATGTCGCGCCGTTGCGAACTCACGGGTGTCGGCCCGATGGTCGGCCACAATGTGAGCCACTCGAACATCAAGACCAAGCGCCGCTTCCTGCCGGCGCTCAAGGCGGTGCGGCTGCAGTCCGACGCGCTGGGTCAGGCCTTCAACCTGCGCATCACCAATGCGGCCCTGCGCACGCTCGACTACAAGGGCGGCCTGGACGCTTTCCTGGTCAAGGCCAGCGACGAAGAGCTGTCGCCCCGCGCCCAGAAGATCAAGCGCCAACTGAAGGCCAAGCTGGCGACCCAGCCCGCGGCGTGATCGCCCCCTTTCAGTGATGCGTATATGGCCGGCGGGGACGCCGGCCTTTTTTCTATGGGCGATCGCGTCTGCGGGCGAACTTGCGCCGTCAAAAGAGATCGCCCTGACCCGCCCTGTCGGGTTGTTTGGCGCCGGCTTTTGGAGTGGCTTGCCTTCTCGGTGAGCCCGGCGCGCTCGCCTGCCCGCCGCCATCCACGACCGCCCCAAGCGCCCCGTCGATGAACACCAGCCGCACCGCTTCGCCCGGGTTCAGCGCGCCTGCGGAGCGCGCCAGACCGCCGTCGGCGTGGTGCACGCGGGCGAAGCCGCGTTTCAGCGGTCCGTCTGGGTTGAAGGACTGGCGCAACTTGTCCAGCGTCTCTAGCCGCTCACCGGCCCGCTCCAGCCGACGCAGGACGGCGGGAGTGGTGCGGGCGAACAGCTCGGCCAGCCGCTCGGCGCGGCGGTCGATCGGGCGGGTGAGCAGGGCCGGCGACAGCCGCCCGCCGATCCGAGCCAGATCGCGCTCGTGAACGGCGGCGTTGCGCGCCAGCGCCGCGCCCAGCCGGCCGGCGGCCAGATCATAGCGCTGCTGGGCCAGGGCCAGGATGTCGGCGGGGCGCGGCAGGCCGCGACCGGCGGAGACCAGGCGGCCGCGCAGGCTCTCGCTCAGCCGCTGCATGGCGCGGATCAGCCGGCCATGGCGATCGCTGACCGCGGCCTTGAGCTCGGCCAGGACCGGGGTGGCCACCTCGGCGGCGGCTGTGGGGGTGGGGGCGCGGCGGTCGGCGGCGAAGTCGATCAGGGTGGTGTCGGTCTCGTGCCCCACCGCCGAGATCAGCGGGATGGCGCTTTGCGCCGCCGCGCGGCACAGGGCCTCGTCATTGAACGGCCACAGATCCTCGACCGAGCCGCCACCCCGGGCGACGATCAGCACGTCTGGGCGTGGAATAGCGCCGCCCCGCTCTAGCCCGTTGAAGCCAGCGATGGCGGCGCAGACCTGGGCGGCAGCCTGATCGCCCTGCACCACCACCGGCCAGACCAGCACCGTGCACGGCCAGCGGTCGCGGATGCGGTGCAGAATGTCACGGATCACCGCGCCCGTGGGGCTGGTGATCACCCCGATCACCATCGGGCTTGGCGGCAAGGCCCGCTTGCGTTCGGGGGCGAACAGGCCCTCGGCGGCGAGCTTGGCCTTGAGCCGCTCCAACTGGGCCAGCAGGGCGCCGACCCCGGCCGGCTCCATCGCCTCGATGACGATCTGGTATTTCGAAGAAGCCGGATAGGTGGTGATGCGTCCGGTGACGATCACCTCCAATCCCTGTTGCGGCTGGCAGGCCAGGCTGCGCACCTGGCCCTTCCAGACCACGCCGTCGATCGCGGACCGCTCGTCCTTCAACGTCAGATAGACGTGCCCTGAAGCGTGGCGGGTGATCTTGGACAGCTCGCCACGCAGGCGGACGTGGCCATAGGTGTCCTCCAGCGTCCGCTTCAGGGCGAAGGCCAACTCCGACACCGAATAGGGGCGGGCGTTGTCGTCGCCTTGGGTCTGGGGCGCGCCAGCGGAATCGGGGATGTCGGTCAGGGTCACCCGCCTAGAATAGACGCTTCACCGCAGTTGGCCACTGGGCGCTGGCGACCGGCAGGCCCGATCGCGGCACCCGGCGCCTCACAACGCCTTGACGATTCCCTCGACCATCTTCTTGGCGTCGCCGAACAGCATCATGGTGTTGTCGCGGAAGAACAGCTCGTTCTCCACCCCGGCATAGCCCGAGCCCATGCCGCGCTTGATGAACAACACCGTGCGCGCCTTCTCCACGTCCAGGATCGGCATGCCGAAGATCGGCGACTTGGGGTCGGTCTTGGCCGCCGGGTTGGTCACGTCATTGGCCCCGATGACGAAGGCCACGTCGGCGGTGGCGAACTCGGCGTTGATGTCCTCCAGCTCGAACACCTCGTCATAGGGCACATTGGCCTCGGCCAGCAGCACGTTCATGTGGCCGGGCATGCGGCCGGCGACCGGGTGGATAGCGTATTTGATCTCGACGCCCTCGGCTTTGAGTTTGTCGGCCATCTCGCGCAGGGTGTGCTGGGCCTGGGCCACGGCCATGCCATAGCCGGGGACGATGATCACCTTGGAGGCGTTCTTCAGGATGAAGGCCGCATCGTCGGCCGAGCCCTGCTTGACCGTGCGCGTCTCGACCCGGCCGTCGCCGGCCGCCGCGGTCTCGCCCCCGAACCCGCCCAGGATCACCGAGATGAAGCTGCGGTTCATCCCCTTGCACATGATGTAGCTGAGGATAGCCCCGGACGAGCCGACCAGGGCCCCGGTGATGATCAGGGTGATATTGGCCAGGGTGAAGCCCAGGGCCGCCGCCGCCCAGCCGGAATAGCTGTTCAGCATCGACACCACCACCGGCATGTCGGCGCCGCCGATGGGGATGATCAGGGTGATCCCGGCGACCAGGGCCAGGGCGAAGATGGCCCAGAACGCCCACCTGGCCGAGCCGCCGCTGGCCACCAGCACCACGATCAGCCCCACCACCGCCAGGCCGATGACGATATTGAGCAGATGCCGGGCGGGCAGCAGGATCGGCGCCCCGCTCATATTGCCGTTCAGCTTGGCGAAGGCGATCAGCGAGCCGGTGAAGGTCACCGCCCCGATGGCCACGCCCAGGGACAGCTCGAACAGGCTCTCCAGCTTGATCCCGGCCCCGTCGTCGATGTGATAGGCGGCGGGGGTGTAGATGGCCGCGACCGCGACCAGGCAGGCGGCCAGCCCGACCAGCGAGTGGAAGGCGGCGACCAGCTGCGGCATCGAGGTCATGGCCACCCGCCGGGCGATGATCGCCCCCACCGAGCCGCCGACCAGCACCCCGGCGAACATCAGCCCGATGGTGATCGGATCCAGCGCCCGCTGCAGCGCCAGCATCGACAGGGTCACCGACACGGCGATGGCCATGCCCAGCATGCCCAGCTGATTGCCCCGCCGGCTGGTGACCGGACTGGACAGCCCGCGCAAAGCGAGGATGAACAGCACGCCGCAGACGAGATAGGCGATCGAGGCGAGGTTGGCGGTCATGCGGCGGCCCCTCTCACGACGCCCGATCCTTCTTCTTGTACATCGCCAGCATCCGCTGGGTGACCAGGAAGCCGCCGAAGATGTTGACGGCGGCGAGGCCGGCGGCGATCGCGCCGGCGCCCTTGGAGATCCACACCGAGCCTGAGGCCTTGGCGCCGTCCACCCCGTGGGCGGCGGCGGCCAAGAGGGCGCCGACGATGATCACCGAGGAGATGGCGTTGGTCACCGCCATCAGCGGGGTGTGCAGGGCCGGGGTTACGCTCCACACCACATAATAGCCGACGAAGATGGCCAGCACGAAGATGGCCAGGCGAAACACGGTCGGATCGACGACGGCTTCCATTCAGCGTCTCCGGCGAGAGGATAGGATTGAGGGCGAGGAAACAGTCCTTCTCCCCTTGCGGGAGAAGGAGGGGGTTTGGGGGGCCGCGCCGGCAGGCGCGGAAAAATGCCTGTCGAGGGCGGGCTCTCCGCCGCGTGAGTCAAGGTGCGCCTGCCGGCGCGTCCCCTCATCCTCCCACCCGCTGCGCGGGCCGGCCCCTCCTTCTCCCACAAGGGGAGAAGGAGTCATCGCGCTGTTCGAAATGTGCGAATACCGTAGCCGCTTCGCGACGGTAGTGATGACGGGAGAATATTGCGTCATCTCAACCCGCCTTCAACCCAGGATGAACCACCGCCCCGCCCTGCGTCACCAGCGCCGCCTTGAGGATCTCGTCCTCGAAGTCGGGCGCCAACGCCCCCTCCTTGGTCAGCAGCAGACCAGCGAAGGCGGTCAGGTTGCGGGCGTAAAGGCTGGAGGCGTCGGCGGCCAGGCGGCCCGGCAGGTTGGCGTAGCCGACGATCCGGACGCCGCCCTCGGTCACGACGATCTGGTCCGACACGGCGCCCTCGACATTGCCGCCCTGCTCCACGGCCAGGTCGACCAGCACCGAGCCGGGCCGCATCGAGGCCACCTGCTCGGCCGTCACCAGCCGGGGCGCGGCGCGGCCGGGGATCAAGGCGGTGGTGATGACGATGTCCTGCTTGGTGATGTGGGTCGAGACCAGCGCGGCCTGCTTGGCCTGGTATTCCGGGCTCATCGCCTTGGCGTAGCCGCCGGCGGTCTCGGCCGACTTGAACTCCTCGTCCTCGACGGCGACGAACTTGGCCCCCAGGCTCTCGACCTGCTCCTTGGTCGCCGGCCGCACGTCGGTGGCGGTGACCACGGCGCCCAGCCGGCGGGCGGTGGCGATGGCCTGCAGCCCGGCGACGCCGACGCCCATCACGAACACCTTGGCCGGGGCGATGGTGCCGGCGGCGGTCATCATCATCGGCAGGGCGCGGCCATAGACCTCGGCCGCCTCGATCACTGCGCGGTAGCCGGCGAGGTTGGCTTGGCTGGACAGGGCGTCCATCACCTGGGCGCGTGTGATGCGCGGCACGAACTCCATGGCGAAGGCGGTGGCGCCCTTCACCGCCAGGGCTTCGAGCACGCCGCGCTCGCCGTGCGGATTGAGCAGGGCTACAACGATCGCGCCGGGCTTCAGCGCTGCGATCGCCGCCTCGCCCGGCGCGCGCACGCCCAGCACCACGTCAGCGTCGCGCACCGCAGTCTCGGCGTCGGGCGCCAGGCTCGCGCCGGCGGCGAGGTAAGCGGCGTCGGGCGCCGAGGCGGCGAGGCCCGCGCCTGTCTCAACGATGAGGGAAAAGCCCAGGGCGATCAGCTTCTTGACGCTGTCGGGGGTGGCGGCGACCCGGGTCTCGCCAGCGCGCCCTTCCTTGGTGACGGCGATCAACGCGGCCATCGGCTGGCTTACTCCTGTCAAGGCGCTTGCGCCCTAGTTAGGGAGGGATTGAGGTCCTTGTCTAGTCGTTAGGCAGGCTGCGAACAGTGGCGCTAGGATTTAGCGGCCGGGACCGCCAAGCGGACAACGCAAATCGCGCACCCGTGGCCCCTCGCGCCGGTTCTGTCGCTGGTGACGGGCGAGCGTCGTCGACGCCTGCATGGCCAGGTCAGTGCGTCGGGGCGCGCGATTTCAGGGCGAAAACGCCGACGGCGGCCACAATCACGGCCGGGATCAACGAGCCGAAAAACCCCGTGTCGGTGCAGAACAGCAGGGTGAAGAACAGCACCCCCACGGCGATGACCAGACACGACCACTTGGTCACCGTCATGGCGTCGCGGAAGGTTGTGACCTGCTCGGTGATGTCCATGTCGCCGCGATGATAGTCCGACGCCTGCTCGGCCATGCTCTGTTTCCTCGATTTTGGTTTTAATTGCCGTGACTATAGCCGATGCGCGCCTGGGCTCAAGCGCGGGTCGCGGCTGGGCGCAGCCGCGACCCCGTTGATTATGACACCGGTTTCCTCTAAGCCGAAATCAAGCCCCGTCAGTGGGTCGACGCTCTGGGAGACGGTCGCCATGACTCAGCCTGCGCCTGCCATCGACGCGAAGCCCGGCAAGTTTCGCTGGGTGATCTGCGGCCTGTTGTTTGTCGCCATGGTGTTCAACTATGTCGATCGCCAGATGATCGGCGTGCTCAAGCCCACCCTGCAAAGGGAGTTCGGCTGGAGCGAGATCACCTACGGCGACATTATCTTCTACTTCCAGATGGCCTATGCGGTCAGCTATCTGGTGTTCGGCCGCATCGTCGACTGGATCGGCGCCCGGTTCGGCTATGCAGCCGCCTTCATCATCTGGACCATCGGCCATATGAGCCACGCCGCCGTGCGCTCGGTGAGCGGCTTCATCGCCGCGCGCATGCTGCTCGGCGTCGGCGAGGGCGGCAGTTTTCCGTCGGGAGTCAAGGCCGTGGCCGAGTGGTTCCCCAAGCGCGAGCGGGCCTTCGCCACCGGCCTGTTCAACGCCGGAACCAACATCGGCGCCATCGTCACGCCGCTGCTGGTGCCGTTCATCGCCCTGGATCTGCACATGGGCTGGCGGGCGACCTTCGTCATCACCGGCTTCATTGGCATGATCTGGCTGGCCGCCTGGCTGCTGATCTATCGGCGGCCGGAGGCGCACACCCGCTGCGGCCCCGCCGAACTGGCCCTGATCGAGTCGGACACCGATGAGACGGGCGCGCGGCCGAAGCTTTTGGCGTTGCTCGCGGCGCGGGAGACCTGGGCCTATGCGATCGGCAAGTTCCTGATCGATCCGGTGTGGTGGTTCTATCTGTTCTGGTTGCCGGATTTTTTCGCCAAACGCCACCACCTGGACCTGCGCAGCTTCGGCCCGCCGCTGGTGGCGGTCTATCTGATGTCGGACGTCGGCAGCATCGCCGGGGGCTGGATGTCCGGCGCGCTGATGCGACGGGGCCTGAGCCTCAATCTCGCCCGCAAGCTGACCATGGGCCTGTGCGCGGTGCTGGTGACGCCGGTGGCCGTGGCCAATCGCATCGACAACCTGTGGCTGGCTGTGGCGGTGATTGGCCTGGCCACCGCAGCGCACCAGGGCTTTTCGGCCAACCTCTACACCCTGCCTTCGGACGTGTTTCCCAAGCGCGCGGTGGGCACGGTGATCGGCGTCGGCGGCGCGGCGGGGGCGATCGGCGGCATGCTGTTCGCCAAATACGCCGGCTTCGTGCTGCAGGCGATCGGCGGCTACGCCCCCCTGTTCCTCTATGCGGCCTGCGCCTATGGGCTGGCCCTGCTGGCCGTCCAGCTGATTTCGCCGCGCTATGCGCCGGCGAAGGTGGGGTGAGAGGGGTGCTTCCAGCGCCTGCACTTATCTAATTGAACAGTAAAATAATTCCGCTCGGATAAGGGATGGACCGCGCTCTACGCCGGGACCTGATCAGCCGCCGCCTCCCGCCGAGCCAGGGCCGCATAGGCCGCGTCGTCCCAGCGTTTGTGCACCCAGAACCATTCCTCCGGCCGCTCGCGGATGCGCGCCTCGACGAAGGCGTTGATCTGGCGCACGCCGGCCTCGATATCGGCGTTGCGGTCGCCGCTGGTCTCCAGCACGATCGGCTCATGGGCGATGACCCGAAACCGCGCGCCACGCAGCCGTTGCACCGACATCGGCTGCAGGATCCCCGAGGCGCGCAGGGCCATCCGCGTCGGACCCGAGGCGGTGTGGGCCGGATGGCCGAAGAACGGCGCGGCCACGCCCTCATTGTTCTTCTGGTCGTTCATCAGCGCCACCGACTCGCCTCGCGCCAGAGCCTTCAGCAGCTCGCGGGTGCCGTCGCTCCCCTTGGGAGCGAACATCTTCACCCCATAGCGTCGGCGGCTGCGGATCATGCCTTCATTGAAATAGGGGTTGTTGGCCGCCCTGCCGGTGATCACGCAAGGCACGCCTGAGGCCAGTATGGCCGAGGGCATGATCTCGAAATTGGACAGATGGCCTGAGATGAACACCACCGCCGGACCGTGCGCGGCGATGGCGTGCAGCCGCTCCAGCCCGACGATCTCCACCCGCCCGGCCTTGGGGGTCAGGCGGTCCATCATCATGAACTCGGCGAAGTAGCGCCCGACATTATCCCATTGCGCATCAAGCACTTGCGCTCGGCGCTGCGCGTCCCATTCGGGAAACGCCAGCCGCATGTTGCGCTCGGCGGTGCGGTGCGGGCGGGTCAGCGGGCCCAGCCTGCGCAGGATGAAGCCGCCGAGGGCCGAGGCCCAGTCGACGGGCAGCAACCGCATCCCGGCGCAGACCAGGTCAAAGCCCAGGGCTTCGAGCCGCCAGGACAGTTTCTGGCGGAAAGGGGCGTTCACAGGATCCAAGGTCTGGCCGATCCCTCAATGAATTCAATCGCGCGACGGGGGCGCGGCCTCGCCCGCTGGGGGATCAACCGCCACGGCATATGGTTTGCGATCCCCTAACACGTCCGTCCCGCATCGGGACGCAAGGTATTGAAAGGCGCTGACGTGAGCAACGATATCGACCTTCACCTGGGCAAGCGGCTGCGTCGCCGTCGCCGGCTGCTCGGCCTGACCCAGCAACAGCTGGCCGACGCCGTCGGCGTGCGTTTCCAGCAGATCCAGAAATATGAGTGCGGCGCCAACCGCATCTCGGCCGCGCGCCTGTGGCGGCTGGCCGAGGCGCTGGAAGTGGCCGTCGGCTATTTCTATGACGGCCTGGCGGGCGACGGCCTGCGCGAGACCGGCGGCGAACGCGGCGATGGCGGCGAGATCCTGACCCGCAAGGAGACGCTGGACCTGATCCACGCCTACTATCAGCTGGGCGAGCGTCCCCGCCGCCGGCTGCTGGACCTGGCCAAGTCGCTGCACACCGAAGTCGAGCTCAGCTAGGGGGCCAAGGCCAAGGAGCGGCCTTCGCCTCGGCGCGCGGCGCGGACAAGGATGGCGTGGACTTAGACCATGGTCCCCGAAAACGACGCCAGTCCCCCGCCGACCTCGCCCACGATCAGCGCCGCCGCGCCGCCACCCCTTTATCGGCAACCGCTTCCGGTCTAAGGCTGGCCCATGCCAGCCGACGTCCTTTCGCCCCCGCAGCTTGACGCGCTCGACGCCTTCACCCTGGCGCTGAACGCCGCCTCGGCCCAGGCCATTCTCCCCCTGTTTCGCGCCGACCATGGGCTGGAGAACAAGGCCGGGCCGGGTGAATTCGACCCGGTGACCCTGGCCGACAAGGGCGCCGAGGCCGCCATCCGCCGCCTGATCGCCGAACGTTTTCCCGAACACGGGGTGATCGGCGAGGAATATGGCGCCGATCGCCCGGACGCCGAGTTCGTCTGGGTGCTCGACCCGATCGACGGCACCCGCGCCTTCATCGCCGGCCTGCCCCTGTGGACCACGCTGATCGGCCTGCGCTATCAGGGCCAGCCGGTGCTGGGCTCGATCGGCCAGCCGTTTCTCGGTGAAATCTTCATCGGCGACGCCCGCGGATCGCGGCTGGTCTCTTCCGTCGGCGAGCGCGCCCTGCGGGTGCGGCCCTGCCCCAGCCTGGACCAGGCGGTGATCGCCACCACCGACTCCCACCTGTTCAAGGGCGCGGAAGCCGATGCCTGGAGCGCGGTGCGGAGCGCCGCCCGGCTGGCGCGGTTCGGATGCGACGCCTATGCCTATGCGATGATCGCCCTGGGTTGCCTGGATCTGGTGGTCGAGAGGGGCCTGAAGTCCTGGGACATCGAATCGGCGGTGCCGCTGTTGGCCGGCGCCGGCGGCCAGGTCACCGACTGGCATGGCGCGCCGGTCGGACGCGAGGGCGGACAGGTGATCCTGGCCGGAGATCCCGCCTGCCTGGCCCAGGCGGCGGCGCTGCTCAGCCCTGCAGGGCGATAGAGGCGGCCAAGGCGTCAAAGGCGGCCCAGAACGGCGCGCGCAGGGCGTCGGTCTCCATCATCAGCTCGTGAAAGGCGCCGGGGACCTCGACATAGCGTCCATGCGGCAGGCGCTGCGCCATCGCGCGGATCGCGTCCTCGCCCACCAGCCGGTCGTGGCCGGCGGCGACGAGGGTCACAGGGATGTCGACCCGCCTGACGTCATCGCTGCTGGCCAGCCAGCGTGTCGCGGTCAGGGCGCTGTCCAGCCAGCCCCAGGTGACATAGCCGAGCGCCAGGTCCGGCCTGGCCAGGATCTGGGCGCGGGTGCGCTGGTAGCGGGCGCGATCGTGGGTCAACCGCTCGCCGGCGAAGGCGTCGGCGAAAGGGTCGGTCGGTCCGCCGGGGGCGTAGGCGCCGCCAAGACCCGCGCGGCGCAAGCTCCCCGCGATCAGCCGCGCCAACCCCGGCGGCGTTCCGGTCTTGACCGACAGCATCGGCGCCGACAGCACCGCCCCGGCCAGCCGCGTCTCCCCGCGAGCCAGAGCCATCAACATCAGACACGCCCCCATCGAGTGGGCCAGGCTAAGCCTCGGCGTCGGCAATTGATGCTCGAACAGGTCAAGCAGCAGGCGATAGTCCTCGATGAACGGGTCAAAGCCGTCAGCATGGCCGCGCAAGGGATCGGCCAGCAGGCGCCCCGACGCGCCCTGACCCCGCCAGTCGTGGGTGAGGACGGTGAACCCGCGGGCGAGCAACTCGCCGATCACCTCGACATATTTCTCGATCGGCTCGGTGCGGCCAGGACTGAGCACCACCGAGCCAATGGGATCGGCGGCTGGGAACAGGGCCGCTCGCAGCCGCAAGCCATCTGCGCCAAGATAAAACACCGCCGCCGCGCCCGGCGGGAAGGCCGCGCCCGGAAGCGACAACAGGGGCGCGGGGTCGAGGGCTTCCATCGAATCCTTCCAAGCGTGCGAGACCTTGGCCGGTTGCGATGGGCGAGTAAAGTCGGCGGACCTCACCCGTCCTGCGACAGGATCACCACCCCATAGGGACCCAGTCCGAACCCGCCGCTGCAGGGCATGCCGTCCGCGCCGGCGCCCGAGGTCCAGGCGTCATCGCTGGCCTGGTTGGTGAACTCGGCGCTGTAGCCGTTCCAGTCGCTGTTGAACCGCACTCGCCAAAGCCCCGCGCGCGGCAGGCCGATCTGGTAGTCGCCGTAGGCCTTGTCGGCGAAATTGGCCAACACCACCACATCGTCGCGCGCGCCGCCCTGGTCCCAGCGGTGAAAGGCGATCACCTTGGCGTCCTGGTTGACGTGATGGACGTTGAGGTTCTGGCCCTTCAGCCCTCGGGTGGTGTCGAACCAGTTGCGGCGCAGATGGATCAGATCGCGATAGAGATTGAGAATGCCGGCGAACTGGGTCTCCAGCGTCCAGTCCAGCGGCGTGGCGTCCGACCAGGCGCCGCCGGTCAGGAACTCCTGGCCCATGAAGATCATCGGCACGCCGGGGGCGGTGAACACCAAGGCCGCGCCCAGGGTCGAGCGCTTCTCTGAGTAGTAGCTCTGCGCGTTGCCCGGCCAGATCAGCTCCGGAACCCGCGCCTGACCGGCCGAAGCGGCCACCTCGTCGTGGGATTCGGTGTAGAGCACCCGTTGAAACGCGTCGCCGTTGAACGTCTGGGCCAGAATGCCCGCCAAGGCGTGCATGTCGCGGCCTGAGTCGTCGGGCGGGATGATCGCGCCGCGCAGGCCGTGCATGAAGCCCGCGCCCCACTGAGCGCCGAAACCCGCGCCCCCAGCGCCGACCGGCTTAGTGATCCAGGCGTTATCCTGCATGTCCTCGGCGATGGTCAGCTTCCAGGGCTGGCTGGCCGAGATTTCGGAATTGATCCAGGTCAGCAGCGACCAGCCGTCGGCGAGGTCGGCGCCCGGATCATCGCCCGATCCCCAGACATTGCGGATCCAGCCGGTGGCGTCGAAGCGCAGGCCGTCGCACTGTTCCTGCTGCAACCAGTATAGCGCGTTGTCGCGGATGAACTGTCGAACCTCCGGCCGGCCATAGTCGGGTCGGGTGTTCCCCCAAGGGGTCTGGTCGCGCCAATCATTGTAGAAATAGACCCCGCCGGCCCCGTTCTGGCTCCAGCCGTCGAACTGCCAAAGGTCCAGGTCGCTTGGACCCAGATGGTTGTAGACCACGTCGTAGATCACCGCGATTCCAAGACCATGGGCAGCGTCGACCAGCTGGGCGAAGCCGCTGGGACCGCCATAGGCCTGCTCGATGGCGAAGATGTCGGCCGGATTATAGCCCCAGGACGAGGCGCCGGGAAATTCGTCCGACGGCATCACCTGGATGGCGTTGATCCCCAGCGACTGGATATAGCCCAGCTTGCTGATCACCGTGCTGAAGTCGCCGCGCCCGTCTGGATTGGCCGGATCGAACAGGAAGCTGCCCACGTGGAGCTCATAGATCACCATCTCGTTCCACGGCGGCGTCGAATAGCCTTGGGCGCTCCAGACATAGTCGCCCGCGCAGACGATGCTGTTACCGTTCGACTGGGTCATCGACAGGGCGTACGGGTCGTTCTTCCACAGCAGGGCGCCGCTGGCCGCATTGGTGATGACGAACTTGTACTGATCGCCAGCCGCCGCGCCGGCGACGTCGAGCGACCAATAGCCGTCGCCCTCCTGCCCTAGGGGCGCCGCGGTGGTGCTCCAGCCATTGAACTGGCCCGCGATCACGACGGAGGACGCGAACGGCGCCCAGACCCGAAAGGTCACCCCGCCGCTATAGGGAACCGCGCCCATGCCGGGCCTTTGCGAGGGCGTCATGTCAGCCTCCGGTCGTTCGGACCGATCGACAGCCTAACACCGTCCTGCAACACCGGGACCAAAATGCGTATTGGGGGTTGCTTCTTGCCGTTGATCGCCTGGTTTTCAACCAGCGAGGCGCGCCCTGACGCCCGCCCAACATCCGCCGTCGACCGCCGAAGCTAGGCGGCGAGATAGCCTCGGATCCAGCCGGCGACGCGGTCGCGATCGTTGGGCTGGGCCAGGCTGGCCAGGGCGGCGTCAGCAGCCTCGTGGTCGAGGCGAACGCCCCGGCGCGCCTCGATCAGGGCGACCGCGAAGGCCGGGTCAAATTCAGGATGGGCCTGGAAGGAGATGGCCGCATCGTCGTCATAGGCCAGGCCGGCGAAGGGGGTGAAGTCGCTGGCCAGGGTCACGAGGGCGCCGCGCGGCAGCGACACCACCTGGTCCTGGTGTGATCCGGGAATGGCCACCTCGGCCGCCTCGTCCATCCAGGCCGTGCGCCGTCCGACGGCGTAGCGCTGCAGACCCACGCCCCACCCCTTGGGCGACTTGATCACCTGGCCGCCGAAGGCGTGGGCCAGGACCTGGTGGCCGAAGCAGATTCCGACCATCCGAGTGCGGCCGCGAGCCTGGCGCAGGAACTCCACCAGGGGCGCGATCCAGGGAAGGTCATCATAGACCCCCGCCGCCGATCCGGTGATCACATAGCCGGCGCAGGCCTCGACGTCCTGGGGCGGTCCCTGGCCGACCACATCAAAGGTCCGGGTCTCGAAGCCCTCGCCCAGCAGATCGCTGATCATCGACGGATAATCGCCAAAGCGCTGATCAAGATTGAGCGGCGGGACGCCCGTCTGAAGGATGCCGATCTTCATCGTCATCGCTTACCATGGGCCTGTTAAAAACATCTAGAATGGCAAGGCCTTCAGGTCGGGTTCAAGCCAGGCTTTGCGTGCCGCGACCGAAAACAGGCGCTCATAGGACCAGTATTCGAGCAGCCAGTCGGGTTGGCCGAGCGGCGAGTGAAGCAGGGCGTTGACTGATTCGTGCAGTGGCGCATCGGCTGGCCGACTGGCGAGGAAGGCCCGGGCGGCGCGAAGCGAGGCCTGGGTGATGGTTTCGTGATAGCCCTCGGTGTCGGAATTGAGCCCGCCTGTCACCGCATTATAGGCGCGGATCAGGTCCGGCATCTGGACGAAGGCGTCGATATCAGGACGGCGGGTCAGCAGCCAACTGGCCGCGGCGAAGTGAGCGGCATGGGTCCAGCGAGCCTTGGGCAGGCTGCGATCCAGCAGACCCTCGCCGATCTCAGCAATCTGCGCCTCGTCCGAGAAGGGCGCGGCGGCGTGATCCATCAACCCTCCACGTCGGCGATCGGGCGGTCGTCGCCGCTGATCACCTCGCTGATCCAGCGGCCGTCCGCGTCCTCATAGGTGATCCCGGCGTCCTCGCCCGGGCGCCCCTGTTCGACGGCGGCACGCCGCGCGGCGTGCTTGGCGGCGTCGTGGCTGGGAAAGGTCTCCGAATAGACGCCATCCAGCCGATAGGCCCAGCCGCCGTCATGTTCGACGATGTGATAGGTGATGCGAGTCATGGCGCACTCCGATTTGTGGGCTGACGTTCGGCCTGGACCTTCACCGTGACTTTAGCGGGGAGGGCTCGCGGCGAAAGGTCGCGCGCAGGATAGTCTAGGAACAGGCCCCGCGGGGCAAAAAAGTCGGCAATACTCATCTTCCGTTCAGCTCGATGAGGTAGAACCACCTCATGGAACCTGAAGTCATCCTCGTCGCGCTGCTGGAAGCCCTCAATGAGGGCGCCGAGGGGCTGGTCGACGAACTCGCGGGCGCCTTGCGCGACCTGCGTTGGATCGAGCCCTTGATCACCGCCTGGAAGGCGGATTCCGCCATGCTGCGTTTTTCGACCGAGGCCATGGTGCGCTGGTTCGACGAGGTCGCCTTACCGACCGTGCGCGCCAACGGCCTAGCCTGACGCGGTCGTCACCTCGGCCTTGAGCGCGCGCGTCGCATAGGCTTCGCAGCCGCCTTGGCCCCGGCCGGGGTGGTTGACGAGGTCTTGACCGATACGCCCTCGCCCTGCGCCGCTTGAACCGCGGCGACGCAGTCGGCGTCGTGGGCCAGACCCGGATCGACAAACGGCAGCACCGCCGCCACGGGCGTCAACAGGGCGCCCAGCGCCACGGCCGCGCCCACCTGGGCCGCGGCGCCGCTGGCCTTGACCCCGAATTTGGGGGCGCTAATCGGGCCGGTGACGGTGATCGGCGCGCCCAGGCGCACCAGGCGGAATTGCTTCGGTTGACCTGAAAGGGTCAGATCCAGGGTCTCGTCGCCCATATTGATGGTTCCCGATCCCTTGACCAACACGGCGTCGCTGTCGAACACTAGGTTGCGAGCCGTCAGCACCCCCTGATGGGCGCGGAAATCCGCCACCGCGCAGCGAAGCCCCGTCTGGCTCTGGTTGTTGGTCAAGATCAGGTCGAGCGCGCGGGTGACATCGACGCCGAGCAACTCGGCGATCGTCTGACGCACCTGTCCATGCGGCGCGACGAAGGTCAGGTCGCCGTCGGCGCTGGCGGCGACCTGATGCACCGAATCGCCCTGGCCGGTCAGTCGGGCGCGGGCTTCCACGGTCCCGTCGACCGGCGAAGCGGCTCCGGGCCTGGCCAGAAAATCTTCAAGCCGCACGTTTGTGACCCTCAGGTCCAGACTGTCTTGCGGGGTTGCCGGGCGCGCATCGATGCGGACCTTGCCGCTCAGCTGGCCGTTGGGGAACCCGAAGGTGATCGGGTCGGCGGTCATCACCCCGTGGTCTAGGGTCAGGTCGATCCGGAACCGCCGCAGGGGCAGCCCAGGCCGGGCCATGACCGCTTCGGCCTGATAGCGCACCTGCGCGTCAGTGGCCCGCACGCGGCTGACATCGAGCGTCGCGTCCGGCATCAGGCGCTTGGGGCCGGCGGCGGCGCGGGCCGTTGCGGTCCCTGCCGCAGCCGAGGGCGACGCGCCGGTGACCGCCGCCAGGTCGACCATGTCCAACAGGCGTGAGCGCAGGTCGGCGGTGATCAGCGGCCGTTCGCCGGAATGGTCAATCTTGAAGGCGCCTTCCAGGTCGCTGGCGCCGACCACGCCGCTCACCTGGGTGAAGCTGTAGACCTGACCCTGGCGCACCAAATCGCCGCTCAGATGGTAGGGCCGCGAATTGGGCAGGGCCACGCCGATCAGATCATAAAGATCGCGCATATTGGCGCCCGACGCCGTCAGCGCCGCCTTCACCTGACTGAGATCGAACGGATGAGGCAAGACGCCCTCCGCCGTGATCCGGGTCTGGCCCGATCGCAGGTCGGCCTTGAATGAATAGGGCCGATTGGTCTGGACTTCCAGCAGCGGACCGCCGCTAAGGACCAGGTTGAACGGATCGCTGTTCAGCTTTCCCTGGCCGGTCAGCTGGAAGGCGCCGCGTCCGCCCGCGGTCAAGGTCTCGCTCGACTGCAGATCGGCGTTGAGAGTCATTCGCCGCTTCTGGTCGGTCAGCCGCAGGTGGCCGGCGTTGATGACGAAATGCTGGATGGGCGGCAATTTGAGCGGCTTGGCGTTGTTGGCCGCCCCGCGCCAGTTCGACAATCCGGCGGGGTTGCGAAAGGCCCAGATCTGCGGCTGCTCAAGATCGACCAAGGGTAGCTCGACCCGGCCGATGAGCAGGCTGACCAGCCTGACCTTGATGGCGAACCGGGCGATGTGCGCCAGATCGCCTTGGCCGACGCCCGGCGTTGCGCCGACCTCGACATCATCGGCGATGGCCCCTGGGGTCCACGAGATCAGGTGGACCTTAAGGTTTCCGCGAATCACAATTTGGCGGCCGGCCATGGCCGAGGCCTCGCGCCCGACCACACCGCGCAGCAGGTTCCAGTCGAACAGATCGGCGACGACGATCAAGCCGACAATGATCACCGCGACGCCGACCAGCCAGCGCAGCCAGGCAGGAACGCGCTTCAAATCCAGGTTCCGATCATGTTGCGAGCCTCATCTGCGATGGCTAAACGCCGCCGCGCAGAGATTCCGTTCCGCCGATCGTGCGATTCCCTGCGGATTAGCGGGCGGCGACGCCGTGGCTTTCGACCCCATCCTGCTGCATAAGTCGCCGCCTCGCCCCCGCAGCGCCGAGCTCGCATGCCGCCCGATTCGCCTTCCCTCGCTGACCGGCTCAGCCAGGCCGATCGTCTGCTACAGCAGGGGCGGCCCGATCAGGCTGAGGCGATGTTTCTGGCCATCCTCGCCGAACGAGCGGATCAGGTCGAGGCCTTGGGCCGATTGGGGGTGATCCGGTTCCAGCAGGGGCGCACGGCCGAGGCCGAAAGACTGCTGACCGCCGCCACCAAGGCGGCCCCTGGCGACGCCGCCGTGTTTTCGACCCTGGGCTTTGTTCAAGCGGCGGGCGGGCGGCACGCGGAGGCGCTGCACAGCTACGATCGAGCCCTGTCGCTCCAGCCGCGGTTCGTCCAGGCCCTCTATCGTCGCGGCAAATCCCTCGCCGCCCTGGGCCGGCCGGGCGAGGCGCTGGCCGACTTCGACCGCGTGCTGGCGCTCGACCCGCGAGACGTGCTCGCCGTGTTCAATCGCGGCCTGATTCTGCGCGCCCTCGCCCGACCGAGCGACGCGCTCGCCGCCTTTGAGCGCGCGGCCGCGCTCAAGCCCGACTTCGCCGAGGCCCTGTTCCATCGCGCCTTGGCGCTGGAGGGCATGGGACGACCGCTCGACGCCCTGGCCAGTTATGACGCCGCCCTGGCGCGCGAACCCGGCCTGGTCGAGGCGCTGAACAATCGCGGCGCGATCCTGCTCGATCTGGGACGACCGGAGGCGGCTCTGGCCAGCCTCAACGCCGCCCTGATCCAGCGGCCGGACTACCTCGACGCGCTGAACAATCGCGGCGGCGCCCTGCGCCAACTTCGCCAATACGAGGCGGCGCTGGCGGATTTCGAGCGGGTGCTGGCGCGCGAGCCACGCAACGCCGCGGCGCTGAACAACCGCGGCAATGTCTTGCGTGATCTTGGACGTTGGACCCTGGCCCTGGCCAGCTATGACGCGGCCCTGGCGGTCGATCCGCGACATCTGGAGGCCCTGACCAACCGCGGCGGCGCGCTGCGGCGGCTGGGCCGGGCGCAGGAGGCGATGGCCAGCTTCGAGCAGGCCCTAAGCATTGACCCGCAGCACGCCGAGGCGATCTGCGACCGGGGCGTCTTGCTGGCCGAACTGGGTCAGGCGCAAGACGGCGCGCGCGAAATCGAGCGGGCGATAGCCCTGCGCCCAGGCCGCGCCAGCTACTATTACAGCCTGTCAGAAGCCTGCAGGATAGGCGCCGACGAGCCGGTTCTCCGCGCCATGCGCGGCCTGGCCAGGGACATGGGCGAGCTTTCGACAACAGAACAGATCGACCTGCATTTCGCCCTGGGCAAGGCCCTGACCGACATCGGGGATCCTGACGGCGCCTTCGGCCACCTGCGCCAGGGCAATGACCTGATGCGCCGACGCGTCGCCTATGATGAGGCGGCCACCCTCGCCGGCCTGGAGGCGATGGCGCAAGCGTTTAGCGCTGAAGCTCTCACCATGCGGTCCGCCGGAGGCGACCCGTCAACCGCGCCGGTGTTCATCGTCGGCATGCCGCGCTCCGGCACGACCCTGGTCGAGCAGGTCCTGGCCAGCCACCCGGCCGTGTTCGCCGCCGGCGAGAGCCACGCCCTGGCCGAGACGATCGAGGCCCTGGGCGGTCCGGCCCTGATCGGCGCGCCCGACGCCCTCGCGCGGCTGCCCGACGAGGCCCTTCGCGCGCTGGGCGCAGCCTATGTCCGCGCCATCAGCGACCAGGCCGAGGGCGCGCTGCGGATCGTCAACAAGATGCCGGACAACTTCCGCTTCATCGGCTTGATCTGCTTAGCCCTGCCCAAGGCGCGGATCATCCACACCCGCCGCGACCCGATCGACACCTGCCTGTCCTGCTACAGCAAGCGTTTCACCGGCCATCTGCCGTTCACCTTCGACCTGGGCGAGCTTGGTCGCTACCACCGGGGCTATCAGGCCCTGATGGCCCACTGGCGCGGGGTTATTCCGTCCAACATGATGCTGGAGGTCGACTATGAGGCGATGACCGGGGATCTGGAGGCCCAGGCCCGCCGCATCATCGCCCACTGCGGCTTGGACTGGGATCCGCGCTGTCTGGATTTCCATCTGACCGATCGGCATGTTCGCACCGCCAGCGCCGTCCAGGTGCGCCAGCCGCTCTACCAGAGCGCCGTAGGCCGATGGCGCGCCTTTGAACCCCATCTTGGGCCGCTGATCGCGGCTCTGGGACCAGCAGCGCGCGGCTGATCGACCGGATTGGCCTGAGCGAGACGATGCGCCCCCTATCCGCCCGCGGTCACGGCGAAGTCCAGCCGCGCGATCACGCCGTCGGTGGTCGTGGTGGTCATCACGCCCTTGACCTGATCGGTGAGTCCACGGATCAGCCAAAGACCGAGTTTCGAGCGATCCTCGTGCGACGCGTCATAGCCGACGCCGTCATCGCTGACGGTCAGGGTCGCGCTCTCGGCGTCGCGCCGCCTAAGGGCGATGAGCACCGTCCCCGGCCGGCCATCGGGATGGGCGTGGCTGATGGCGTTGGAGACCAGCTCGTTGACGATCAGGGCCAGGGCCGAAGCCAGTTGCTCCCGCATGATCACCGGGGCTGCGTCCAGTTCGATCTGCACCGGCCGGCCCGCGCAACGCCGCCGCCACTGGGGCAGCATGTCGGCGAGATAGAGGGCGAAATCAGCGCCGGCCGGCTCCGCTAGGCGCTGCTGCAGCGCGCCGAGCGCGCTGATCGCCTCCAGCATCCAACTGAGCTGGCGGCGGGTCTCGTCGTCGGCCGCCCGCTGAATCCGCATGCGCGTCAGGGTGGACAACAGCTGGAAAAGGTTGGCCAGACGGTGGCGCACCTCGGATTCGCTCAGGGTCTTCAGGCCCTCGTCATCGCTGATGGTCATGTTGGACAAGCCTGACATCTAGGCCGCAAGGCCTGAAGACCTGCGGCACAGCGAGCCCCAGCTTACATGATTTTAGGCGGTCGCGATGAAATACGAATTCGGCGCGCCGCCGGGCGGATCGCTCGGATCCGGGGAACCAATCGCACCACTGAAGCGCTTGTTTAACCGATGGGCACCGTAAGATCGACGACGTTGAGGGCGTGAGCGCTATGAGCGACGCCGACGCCCTGCCATCGACCCGGCTGGACCTGGCCCGTGTGAGCCTGTTCCTTGACCTCGACGGCACCCTGGCGCCGATCATGGCTCGCCCAGACGACGTGGGCCCCCAACCAGCGCGGACGGCTCTGCTGCAAAGCCTGGAAGCGCGCCTGCAAGGCCGCTTGGCGGTGATCAGCGGTCGGGTGATCGCCGATGTCGACCGTATCCTTGATCAAGCGGTGCCCGCGGTCGCCGGCGTGCATGGCCTGGAGCGCCGCGGCCCCGACGGTCAGCATCGCCGCACCCCGCCCCACCCCGCCCTCGCTGAAGCGCGCCGCGATCTCGAGCGTTTCGCCGCCCGGCTGGCCGGCGTGTCGGTTGAGGACAAGACGCTCAGCCTCGCCGTCCATTTTCGCGCCGCGCCCGCCGCCGGGCCGCCGGTGGTCGCTGAGGCGCGACGGCTGGCGGACCGGTTCGGTCTCGCCGTCCAGGCCGGCGACATGGTGGTCGAGCTGAGAACGCCTGGGCCCGACAAGGGCGACGCTGTGGCCTTCTTCATGGGTGATCCGCCCTTCGCCGACGCCATGCCCGTTTTCGTCGGCGACGATCTGACCGACGAGGCCGGCTTCGCCGCCGCGGCGCGGTTGGGCGGCTATGGCGTGCTGGTTGGCCCGCCACGGACCACCGCGGCGCGCGAGCGCCTGGCCGATCCGCAGGCTGTGCTGGCCTGGCTGGCTCAGGCGCTCGCCGTGAAGGAGCTGACATGACCGTGATTGAGGGCAGCAATGGCGACCTCGACCTCGCCCCCATCGGCAACTGTTCGGTCAGCGCCCTGATCGACCGGCTGGGCCGGATCATCTGGACCTGCGCGCCCCGGTTTGACTCCGACCCGCTGTTCTCCTGCCTGCTCAGCGATCGCGATCCAAGCTCGCCCGAGGCGCGGGGCCTGTGGGCCATCGACCTGATCGACTTCGCCGAGGCCAAGCAGAGCTATCTGCGTAACACCGCGGTCCTGCGGACGGAACTGATCGACAAGCATGGCGCGTCCCTCGAGATCCTCGACTTCGCCCCGCGCTATCGCCAGTTCGGGCGCATCTACCGGCCGACCGCCCTGGTGCGGCTGGTGCGTCCCCTGTCCGGCGCGCCCAATATTCGCATTCGGCTGAAGCCCACCGCCGACTGGGGCGCGCGCCTGGCCGAGCGCACCAACGGCTCCAACCACATCCGCTATGTCGGCTCCGACATCACCCTGCGCCTGACCACCAACGGCCCGGTCTCACACATTCTCAACGAGCGGGTGTTCCGGCTGGAGGAGGACCTGGCCCTGTTCTTCGGTCCGGACGAGGGGATGGAGGCCAATGTGGTCTCAACCGCCGTGCGTATGCTGGGCGAAACCGCCAGTTCGTGGCGCGAGTGGGTTCGAACCCTTTCAGTGCCCGTGGAATGGCAGGCCGTTGTGATCCGCGCCGCCATCGGCCTGAAGCTTTGCTGCTACGAAGACACCGGGGCTATCGTCGCGGCCATGACCACCTCGATCCCCGAGGCGCCCAACAGCGGGCGCAACTGGGACTATCGTTATTGCTGGCTGCGCGACGCCTATTACGTGGTCCAGGCGCTCAATCGGCTGGGCGCGGCCGATATCCTGGAGAACTATCTCGGCTATCTTCGCAACCTGATCGACCAGTCCAGGGGCGGCCATATCCAGCCGGTCTATGGGGTCGGGCTGGAGCCGGCGATCGGCGAGCGGATCATCGAAGAACTGCCTGGCTTTCGCGGCATGGGGCCGGTGCGCGCCGGCAACCAGGCGCATGAGCATCTGCAGTACGACGTCTATGGCCAGATCATCCTGTCTTCGGTCCAGGCCTTCTTCGACGAGCGGCTGTTGCGGCCGTCGACGGTGGAGGATTTCAACGCGCTGGAGAAGGTCGGCGACCGCGCCTTCCAGCTACATGACCAGCCTGACGCGGGGCTGTGGGAGTTTCGCACCCGCGCCCAGGTGCACACCTATTCGGCGGTGATGTGCTGGGCCGCCTGCGACCGGCTGGGCAACGCCGCCGAGGCCTTGGGCCTGACCGACCGCGCCGCCTTCTGGCGCGACCGCGCCCAGATCATCCGTGCTCGGATCGAGAAGGACGCCTGGAACGAGCAGCTGGGCCATTTCGTCGCCAGTTTTGGCGGCGACGCCCTGGACGCCAGCCTGCTGCAGATGATCGACCTGCGCTTCCTCACCCCGGACGATCCGCGCCACCGCGCCACCCTCGCGGCGATCGAGCAAGGCCTGCGGCGCGGCCCCTATCTGATGCGCTACGCCGAGCCGGACGATTTCGGCGCGCCCGAGACGGCGTTCAATGTCTGCACCTTCTGGTTCATCGAGGCCCTGCACCTGTCGGGCCGCAGCGAGGAGGCGCGCAGCCTGTTCGACGAAATGCTGTCGCGCCGCACCCATTCGGGCCTGCTCAGCGAGGACATCAGCCTTAGCGATGGGCGGCTGTGGGGCAATTTCCCGCAAACCTATTCGCTGGTCGGGCTGATCAATTGCGCCACCCTGCTCAGCCGCCCCTGGGGCTCCGTGCGATGAGCCGGCTGGTGGTGGTCTCCAATCGGGTGACCACGCCGTCCGGACGCGGCGGCGCCACCGTCGGCGGCCTGGCCATGGCCCTGGCCGCCGGCCTGCGCGAATATCAGGGCCTGTGGTTCGGCTGGAGCGGCGAGACCACCGCCGAATTCACCGGCGAGCTGACCACGGTCCGGGCCGAGGGCGTCACCGTCTCCACCGTCGATCTGGAGGAGGTCGACGTCCAAGAATACTATAACGGCTACGCCAACAAGACGCTCTGGCCCCTGTGCCATTATCGGATCGACCTGACCGCCTATGACCGCTCGTTCGGCCAGGGCTATGAGCGGGTCAATCGGCGGTTCGCCGAGACCCTGCGCCCGCTGCTGAGACCCGACGACATCGTCTGGGTCCACGACTACCACCTGATCCCGCTGGCGCGGGAGCTGCGCCGGCTGGGGGTGACCAATCCGATCGGCTTTTTCCTGCACATCCCCTGGCCGGCCCGGCAGCTGGTCACCACCCTTCCCCGCCATCGCCAGCTGGTGCAGGCCCTGTTCGACTATGACCTCGTGGGCTTCCAGACCACCGATTGGCTGGCGGCGTTCGAGGACTATGTGATCCACGAGGCCAAGGGCGGGGTCGGTCAGGGCGGTCAGGTCGCCGCCTTCGGCCGCACCACCCGCGCCGCCGCCTTCCCCATCGGCATCGACGCCAAGGAGTTCGCCCAGCTGTCGCGCTCGTCCGCCGCCGCACGGATGTACGACCGCATGGCCGCCTCGACCGCCTTTCGCGCAATGATCGTGGGCGTCGACCGGCTCGACTATTCCAAGGGCCTGGAGGAGCGGTTTGTCGGCTACGAGCGGCTGTTGCAGGACAATCCCGATCTGATGCGCGACGTGATCCTGTTGCAGATCGCCCCGATCTCGCGCGACGAGGTCGACAGCTACCAGGACCTGCGCGCCCGGCTCGACGCCCTGGCCGGGCGGATCAATGGCGAGTTCGCCCACACCGACTGGTCGCCGCTGCGCTATGTCAATCGCAACTACCGCCGCGACGAGCTGGCCGGGGTCTACCGCGCCGCACGGGTGGGGCTGGTCACGCCGCTGCGCGACGGCATGAACCTGGTGGCCAAGGAGTTCGTCGCCGCCCAGGACCCCCGCGATCCGGGCGTGCTGGTGCTGTCACGCTTCGCCGGCGCCGCCTTGCAGATGAAGGACGCCCTGATCGTCAACCCGTTCTCGCCGGAGGAGGTGTCCGAGGCGCTGAAACAGGCCCTGTCGATGGACCTGGCTGAACGCATCCGGCGTTGGGAGATCCTGTTCCACGGCGTCGAGACCGAGGATGTTTCGGCCTGGCGGGACAACTTCGTTCAGGCGCTGAAGGACGCGCGGGGTGTCGGCGAGCAGACAGCTCCTTCCCCCGGTCCGCCCGATCAAAGGGCGTTCGTCCGCTAGATCTCCACCACATCCCCGCTGGGCGGGATGGCGCGCGCCCCGGTCGCCGGACAGTGCTGGGTCAGGGTCGCGCCGCAGGTCTTCACCGCCGCGATCAGGCCGCCGGCCACATCGCCGTGCTTGATGCCGTTCACCGCGGCGGCCACCACCGCCGCCCAGGCGGCCTCGCCGGCGCGCCGATGGATCTCCTCATCGGCGATCACCTCGACCCGGCGCTCGGCCAGGGAGGCGTAGATCAGCACGCCGGTCTGGGCCTCGGTGGCGTGCAGGCGGTGGGCGAACTGCTCCAGCGCCCGCGCATGCACCCGCCCGTGCTTCACCGACCCCGGCGTGAGGAACCGTCGCACCGGCGGCAAGGCGGCGATCAGCAGGGCCGCGGCGAACAGCACCGCCTGGATGCCCGCATAGGCCAGCAGCAGCGGGGTCAGGTTCAAGGTCCCGGCCTGGGCCGCGCTCCACTGCTCGCCGGCAGCCCCGACCAGCCGCTCCAGCGTCGCGAAGGTCAGGGCCAGGGGCGGGATCACCAGGGCGATCAGCGCCGCCCAGGCGAAGGGGACCTCGCGATAGGGGCTGCTCTCATGCGCCACCACGCAGAAGATCTCGCCCTGGGTGGTCTGCTCCGCCTCGACGATGGCGTCGTGGACCCGTTCGTGATCGGCCTTGCTCAGCATCACCAGCTCCCCGACGATCCGCCGCCACCGAACGATCCGCCGCCGCCGCTGAAGCCGCCGCCCCCGCCGCCGCCAAAACCGCCGCCGTCATTGTCGCGGAACCCACCGCCGCCGCCCATGAACAGGAAGGGCAGCGCCCAAAGCCCGCCGCCCCCGCCGCGTCGCAGGATGGCGCTGATCACGAAGAACACGAACAGCACGATCAGAAAGGTCGGGATCGCTGGCGCGCGATGGCCGGCGACCTGCTGCTGGGCCTGGGCCTGTTCGGCGGCGGCCGCCTGGGCCTGGGCGTCCGCCGGATCGAGACCGAGCTGCTGGGCGATGGCGTTGGTCCCGTCGACCACCCCGCCCTCGACATCGCCGCTGCGGAACCTGGGCAGCACCGCCTGCTGCAGGATCACGCTGGTCAGGGCGTCGGTCAGCACCGGCTCCAGGCCGTAGCCGACCTCGATCCGCACTGCGTGCTCGGATGGCGCGACGATGAACAGGACGCCGTTGTTCTGGCCCTTCTGGCCGATGCCCCAGGCGCGGCCGAGCTTGTAGCCATAGTCCTCGATCGTGTCGCCCTGCAGGCTCGGCACGGTGACCACCACCAGCTGATCGCCGTTCTTGGCCTGCAACGCCGCCAGCTTGGCGGTCAGATCCGCCTGGGTCTGGGCTGACAGCACGTGGGCGTCGTCGACCACCCGCCCGGTCAGGGCCGGAAAGGTCGGATCGGCCAGGGCCGGCGGCGCAGCCGCGCCCACCGCCGCGATCGCCAATAGGGCGCAAATCGCCAGGGCGATCAGCCGGCGCGGGGTCAAGGCGGTCATTGCGCGGGCGCGGATGAGGCGGGCGGCGCGAAATTGACCGTGGGCGCGGATTGGGCCGATTGCGTCGCCTCGAACGGCTGCATCGGCTTTTCCGCCTTATAGAGGGTGCCGGCGTAGAGGACGCCCGGGAAGGTGTGCAGGTCGGTGTTATAGATCCGCACCGCCTCATTATAGTCGCTGCGGGCGATGGTGATCCGGTTCTCGGTGCCTTCCAGCTGCGACTGCAGGGCCAGGAAGTTCTCGTTCGACTTCAGGTCCGGATAGTTCTCGGTGATCGACAACAGGTGGCCGAGCACCCCGGACAGCTGGTTCTGGGCCTGTTCGTACTGCTGGAACTTGGCCGGGTCGCTGACCGTGGAGGCGTCGACCGAGACATGGGTGGCCTGGGCGCGGGCCTGGGTCACCTGGACCAGCACGCTCTGCTCCTGCTGGGCGTAGCGCTGCACGGTGGCCACCAGGTTGGGGATCAGGTCGGCGCGGCGCTGATACTGATTCTGCACGTCGGCCCACTTGGCCTTTGCGGTCTCCTCGTCGGTGGGAATCTTGTTCACCCCGCAGCCGGTGAGGATCAGCGGCGCGAGCAACGTCACCGCCAGCAGCTTCAGGCGCACGGACTTCGAATTCACGGTCAGATCTCCAGACGAACAGCCGCGGCGCGGCCGGATCGCTCGCTAACTTAAGCGTGCGCGGACCCGATCGGAAGGGCCGATGCTGCGCGCGTCTATTTCAGGGTTCCCGACCACCCGCCGCCCAGCGCCTCGATCAGGGCCACGCTGTTGGTGATTCTCTGGCCCTCGATGGTCAGCAGCGACTGGCGGGCCTGCAAGGCGGTGGCCTGGGCGGTGACCACGCTGGTGTAGGCCACGGTGCCGGCCTTGTACTCATTGAGCAGGATGGTTTCAGCCTGATCGGCGTCCGCCGATGAGGCTTGGGCGTAGACCTGCTGGTTCTGCAGCACTCGGGCGGCGGCGAGGTCGTCCTCGACCTGCTGGAAGGCGGTCAACACGGTCTGGCGATAATTGGCCACGCTCTGGTCATAGGCCGCCTTGGCGCCGCGAACCTGGGCGGCGGTGGCCCCGGCGTTGAACACCGTCTCGGCGACATCGCCGCCATAGGACCACAGCGCGTTCGAACTCTTGAACAGCGAGCCCAGCGCGCTGGAGGCGAAGCCGTAGGAGCCGGACAGGGTCAGGTCGGGGAAGAAGCCCGCCGTCTGCACGCCGATCTGGGCGTTGGCCGCAGCGACGTTGCGCTCGGCGGCGGCGATGTCGGGGCGGCGTTGCAGCAGGGTCGAGGGCAGCGCCTCGGGAGTCGGGGGCGGTTGCGGGCTCCAGGTCGGATCTGGGTCGATGGTCAGATCGGCGGGGGCCACCCCGACCAGCACGGCGATCGCATGCTCGGCCTGGTCACGGGTTGTCTCCACGCCGGTGAGGCTGGACTGGGCGCCGGTCAGCTGGGTCTGGGCCTGCAGCACGTCGCTGCGCGCGGCGACGCCCTGGGCGTATTGATTCTGGGCGATCTGAAGCGACCGTTGATAGGCCTCGACCGTGCGCTGATAGAGGGCCTTGTCGGCGTCGGCCAGCCGAAGCTGGACATAGTCGGTGGCCAGCTCGCTCTGGGCCGACAGCCGTGCGTTGACCAGGTCGGCCTCCGAAGCCTGGGCCGAGGCCTTGGCCCCCTCGATCTGGCGGCGGATTTTGCCCCAGACGTCCGGCGCCCAGCTGGCCCCGAGGGCGGCCTGATAGGTGTTGCTGGAGGTCGAGCCGCCGGCCGTGCTCACGCCGCCGGTGGTGGTGGTGAAGTTGCGGCCTGATCCGCCATTATTGCCCGAATGGGTTCCCCCGCCGGTCAGGTCGAGGGTCGGAAACAGCGTGGCGCGATCCTCGGCCACGACCGCGCGGGCCTCGCGATAGGCGGCTTCGGCGGCTTTCAGGTTCTGGTTGTTGACCTCGACCCGCTTTTCCAAGCCGTCGAGCACCGGATCACCGAACAAATTCCACCAATCGCCGCGATCGACCCCATCGGCGGGAACGGCCGGGGTCCAGCCCTGGGCCTCCTTGAACGCCGGCGGAGCCGTCGCCTCCGGGCGATGATAGTCGGGACCGACGGCGCAGGCCGACAGGGCCAGGCTGGCGGCGAGGGCCGGGGCCATTAGACGCGTTGAAGGGTGGGACATGGCTCTCATTCCTAGACGGCGAGTTCCGGACCAAACTCGGTTTGCGGCGGCGTGGCGCCGCCGCCGCGGCTCAGGCGGCGCTCGCCTGGCCGACGCTTACGAAGCTTGTCCAGATACAGATAGACCACGGGGGTGGTGAGCAGGGTCAGCACCTGGCTGACCAGCAGACCGCCGATGATGGTGATGCCCAGCGGCTTGCGCAGCTCCGAGCCGGCGCCGCTGTTCAGCACCAGCGGCAAGGCCCCCAGAATGGCGGCGAAGGTGGTCATCATGATCGGGCGGAAGCGCAGCATGCAGGCCTGAAAGATGGCGTCGCGGGTCGACAGGCCCTGGGCTCGCTCGGCGTTGAGGGCGAAGTCGATGATCATAATCGCGTTCTTCTTGACGATGCCGATCAGCAGGATGACCCCGATCAGGGCGATCAGGCTGAACTCGGTCTTGAACAGGATCAGGGCCAGCGACGCGCCCACCCCCGCCGAGGGCAGGGTCGAGATCACCGTCAGCGGATGGACATAGCTCTCATACAGAACACCCAGCACGATATAGATGGCCAGGAGAGCAGTGAGGATCAGCACCGGCTCGCTGCTGAAGCTGTCGGTGGCCTGTTTGGCGGTCCCCTGGGCGGAGCCGGTGATGGTGGCGGGCATGTGGATGGCCTGCTGCGCCTGCTCCACAGCCCGAAGGCCCTGCTGGATCGACACCCCCGGGGCCAGGTTCATCGACACGGTCGCCGCCACCGAGGTGTCCTGGTGATTGACCGAGGTCGGCGCGGCGGCCGGCGCATAGTGGGCGATCGCCGCCAGCGGGATCATCCGCTCGCGCTGGGTGCTGACCGCCACCCCGTTGGAGGCCCCGCGGCTGGGCGGCGCGGTCGGGCCCGGCAGACTCGACGGCGTTCCGCCCGCCACGGAGGCGCCACTATTCAAAACCGTCAGGATCGAGGTCTGCGACAGGGCGCTCGACGTTGTTGCGGTGGCGGCGCCCGACGTCGCGCTGGCCGCGGCTATGGCCGTGGCGGAGCGGCCGCTCGTTGATGAGGCGGCTGAATTGGTCGACATGTAGAGGCTCGATAGCGCGCCCGGTCCCTGATTGTACTGGGGTCCCACCTCCATGATCACGTGGTACTGGTTGAGCTGGTTGTAGATGGTCGAGACCTGCCGCTGGCCGAAGGCGTCATAGAGGTTGTTGTCGATGTCGGCGGGGGTGACGCCCAGGCGCGCGGCGGTGTCGCGGTCGATGGTGACATAGGACTCGAGGCCGTGATCCTCCTGGTCGGTGCTGACGTCGGTGACCAGGGGCGAGGTCTTCAACTGCTCGGCCAGCTTGGCGGTCCAGGTCTTCAGCAGATCAAGATCATCGGCCTCCAGGGTGTATTGGTACTGACCAAACCCTTGCCGGCCGCCGGCGCGGACATCCTGCTGCGACATCAGATACATGGTGGCGCCGGTGACGCTGAGCATCTTGGCGCGCAGGCGGGCGATCACATCGTCGTCGGACAGGCGCCCCTTGCGATGATCGACCGGCCGTAGGCTGATGAACACCTGTCCGCCGGCGGCGCGGCCCCCGGTGAAGCCGGTGACGGTCAGCACATCGGGATCGGCGTTGATGATATTGACGAACTGTTTGAGCCGCTGCTGGGTCAGCTGGAACGAGCTGCTCTGGTCGGTCTGCATGAAGCCGTTCAGTTGGGCGTTGCTCTGCTGAGGGATGAAGCCCTTGGGCACGACCGTATACAGGTAGATGTTCAGCCCGATGGTCAGCAGCAGGATCACCAGCATGATCGGGCCGGAATCCAGGGCCCAGATCAGGCAGGCGCGATAGACCCGGGTCATCCAGTCGAAGGCGTCCTCGGTGCGGCGGCTCAGCCAGCCGCGTTGATCGCCCTGCTTGGGCCGGCCGGCGATATGGGCGCACATCATCGGGGTGGTGGTCAGGGAAATGGCCAGCGAGATGATGATCGAGGTCGACAGGGTGACCGCGAACTCGCGGAACAGCCGCCCGACGATGCCGCCCATCAACAGGATCGGCAGGAACACGGCGATCAGCGACACGCTGATCGAGAACACGGTGAAGCCGACCTCGCGCACACCGAGCAGCGCCGCCTGGAAGCGGCTCATGCCCTGCTCAATATGGCGGGTGATGTTCTCCAGCACCACGATGGCGTCGTCGACCACGAAGCCGGTGGAGACGGTCAGCGCCATCAGCGACAGGTTGTCCAGGCTGAAGCCGCACAGATACATCACCCCAAGCGTGCCCAGCAGCGACACCACCACGGCCACCGCCGGGATCAGGGTCGAGCTGGCGGTGCGTAGGAACAGGGCCACCACCACCACCACCAACAGGGTGGCGATCAGTAGGGTGCGCTCGACCTCGGCCAAGGAGGCGCGGATGGTTTTGGTCTGATCGACGGCGACGGTCATATCGATATCAGGTGGCAGGGCCGCCTGGATCACCGGCAGGTCGGCCTTGATGGCGTCGACGGTCGAGATGACATTGGCGCCGGGCTGTTTGGTGATGAACACCACCACGGCGTTGCGAACCGCGTCACCCGGCACGCCGAACAGGCCGAGATTGTGCACGTCCTCCTGGCCGTCGACCACATCGGCGACGTCGGAGAGGCGCACCGCCGAGCCATTGCGGTAGGCGACGATCAGCGGGGCGTAGTCCTTGGCCGCGACGCCGCTGTCATTGGTGTAGATCTGCAGCCGCTGACCGCTCTCCTCGACCACCCCTTTGGGGCGATTGGCGTTGGCCGAGGCCAGCGCCGCGCGCACGTCCTCCATGCCGATGGCGTATTTGGACAGGGCGTTCGGATTGAGCTCGACCCTCACCGCGGGCAGGGTGGCGCCGCTGATATTGACCTCGCCCACCCCGCGCTCCTGCGACAACTTTTGCTGGATCAGATTGGCGGCGGCGTCATAGATCTGGGTCGGTTTGCGGGTCTTCGAGGTCAAGGCCAGGATGATGATCGGCGCGTCCGCCGGATTGGCCTTGTGGTAGGTGGGATTGCTTCGCAGCGAGGCCGGCAGGTCGATGCGTGCTGCGACGATCGCCGCCTGCACATCGCGCGCGGCGCCGTTGATGTCGCGCGCCAGGTCGAACTGCAGCACCACATTGGTCGAGCCGACCCGGCTCTGCGAGGTCATCTCGGTGACGTCGGCGATGTGGCCCAGATGGCGCTCCAGCGGCGTGGCGACGCTGGTGGCCATGGTCTCGGGGCTGGCGCCGGGCAGGTTGGCTGAGACATAGACGGTCGGAAAGTCGACGGTCGGCAGCGAGGCGATCGGCAGCAGGAAATAGGCGGCGACCCCGGACAGGGCCACGCCGATGGTCAGCAGCACGGTGGCGATCGGTCGCCGGACGAAGACTTCGGAAAAGGTCATGGGGTCGGCGTCCCCGGACCCGGCGCCGCGACGGCCGTCGCCGCCGAAACGCTCATGCCGCGATCAAGCCGGCGGGCGATCTTGTCGAACTGCAGATAGATCACCGGCGTGGTGAACAGGGTCAGCAGCTGGCTGACGATCAGGCCTCCGACGATGGCGATCCCAAGGGGATGGCGCAGCTCTGAACCCACCCCCGTGCCCAGCATCAAGGGCAGGGCGCCGAACAGAGCGGCCAGGGTTGTCATCAAGATCGGCCGAAAGCGTAGCAGCGCCGCGCGGTGGATGGCCTCGCGCGCCGGCAGTCCGTCCTCACGCTCCGCCTCCAGGGCGAAGTCGATCATCATGATGGCGTTCTTCTTGACGATGCCGATCAACAGGATGATGCCGATGATGCCGATCACGCCCAGGTCCTGACCGAACAGCATCAGGGCCAGCAAGGCGCCGACCCCGGCCGAGGGCAGGGTCGACAGGATGGTGATCGGGTGGATGTAGCTCTCATAGAGCACGCCCAGCACGATATAGACCGTCACGATCGCCGCCAGGATCAACCACAGTTCGTTGCTCAGCGAGGCCTGGTAGGCCTGGGCCGCGCCGAGGAAGGTGGTGGTCAGCGTCCCGGGCACCTGGATGGACGCCTCCGCCTTGCGGATGGCGCTGACCGCGGCGCCGAGCGAGACTCCCGGCGCGGCGTCGAAGGCGATATTGGCCGCCGGGAACTGGCCGACGTGATTGATCTGCAGCGGCGCGGTTTGCCGGTGGATGGTGGCGAAGGCCGACAGCGGGGTGGCGACGCCGGACGTCGACTGCAGATAGATCTGGTTCAGCGCCGCCGGGGTCTGCAGGAAGGCGGGGTCAGCCTCCAGGATCACCCGGTACTCGTTCGACTGGGTGAAGATGGTCGAGATGATCCTCTGGCCGAAGGCGTCATAGAGGATTTCATCCACCGTCTCGGGGGTCACGCCCAGTCGGGCGGCGGTGGATCGATCGATGTCGATATAGGCCGACAGCCCCTCGCTCTGCACGTCAGCGGACACATTGCGAACCTGCGGGGTCTTTTGCAACTGGTCGACGATCTTGCCGGCCCACGTGTTGATGTCGGTCTGGTTGGAGCCCTCCAGCGCGAACTGGTACTGGGTCGGACTGACGCTGGAATCGATGGTCAGGTCCTGCACCGGCTGCAGGGCCAACGATATGCCGGCGACCTGGGCCGACTCGGCGCGCAGACGGTCCATGATCTTGGCCAGGGACGCGCTGCGGTGGCCATGCGGCTTGAGATTGATCAACACACGGCCGGCGTTGAGGGTGTTGTTGGCCCCGTCAACGCCGATATTGCCCGAGACGCTCTGCACGTCGGCGTCCTTGACCAGCACCCCGGCCAGCTGCTCTTGCAGCTGCGCCATCCGCACGTAGGAGACCGATTGCGAGGCTGTGGTCACCCCCTGAATCAGGCCCGTGTCTTGGGTGGGGAACAGTCCCTTGGGAATGATCAGATAGAGGATCACGGTCAGCGCCAGGGTGGCGACCGCCACCAGCATGGTCAGGGCTTGGCGATCCAGCACCCAGATCAAGGCGCGGTCATAGCGCCCGATCACCCGCTCAAGCAGGCCCTCGGTGGCGCGGCTGAAGCGGCTCTCCTTGTTGGGCTCATGCGGCCTTAGCCAGCGCGCTGCCAGGGTCGGGGCCAGGGTCAGGGAGACCACCGCAGAAATGACGATGGTCACCGCCAGGGTGATGGCGAACTCGCGAAACAGCCGCCCGACCACATCGCCCATGAACAGCAGCGGGATCAGCACCGCGATCAGCGACACGGTCAGCGAGATGATGGTGAAGCCGATCTGAGCCGCGCCCTTCAGCGCCGCCTCGAACGGCGGCTCGCCCGCCTCGATATAGCGCGAGATGTTCTCCAGCATGACGATCGCGTCATCGACCACGAAGCCGGTGGCGATGGTCAGGGCCATCAAGGTCAGGTTGTTGAGGCTGAAGCCGAGCAGGTACATGGCCGCAAAGGTGCCGACCAGCGACAGAGGCACCGCGACCCCGGCGATGAAGGTCGCCGGCAGGCTGCGAAGGAAGACGAAGATCACCGCCACAACCAGGGCCACCGCCAGCAGCAGCTCGAACTCCACGTCATGCACCGAGGCGCGGATGCCGGTGGTGCGGTCGGTGAGCACCGCCACGTCGACGCCGGCTGGCAGCGCCGCCTCCAGCCCCGGCAACGCCTTGCTGATCTGGTCGACCGTGCCGATCACATTGGCGCCGGGCTGGCGCTGGATGTTGAGGATGATCGCCGGGGTGGTGTTCATCCAGGCGCCCAGGCGGGTGTTCTCGGCCCCGTCGACCGCCTTGGCCACGTCGCGCAGGCGCACCGGCGCGCCGTTCTTGTAGGCGATCACCACGTTCATATAGCTGGCCACGTCGGTCAGCTGGTCGTTGGCGTCGATATTGACCGCCTGGGTTGGGCCGTCGAACGAGCCCTTGGCGGTGTCGGCGTTGGCGTTGGAGATCGCGGTCCGCAGGGTCTCCAGGGTCATGCCATAGGCTGACAGGGCCTGCGTATTGACCTGTATCCGCACAGCCGGGCGCTGGCCGCCGGAAATCTCGACCACGCCGACGCCGCCAATCTGCGAGATCTTGTCAGCGATGCGGGTGTCGGCCAGGTCCTCGACCTGGGTGAGGGGCAGGGTCTTGGAGGTCAGGGCCAAGGTCATGATCGGCGCGTCAGCCGGATTGACCTTGGCGTAGACCGGGGGCGCCGGCAGGTCGGCGGGCAGCAGATTGCCGCCGGCGTTGATCGCCGCCTGGACCTCCTGCTCGGCGATGTCGAGCGACAGGTCGAGGTTGAACTGCAGGGTGATCACCGAGGCGCCGCCGGAGCTGACCGACGACATGCGTTTCAGATCGGCCATCTGGCCGAACTGCCGCTCAAGCGGCGCGGTGACCGTGGTGGCCATCACGTCCGGGCTCGCGCCCGGATAGAAGGTCGAGACCTGGATGGTCGGATAATCGACCTCCGGCAGGGCCGACAGCGGCAGGAACTTGAAGGCCACGATCCCGGCCAGCAGGATCGCCGCCATTAGCAGCGACGTGGCCACCGGCCGGACGATGAACGGGCGGGACGGGCTCATGAGCGCACCGCGCGTCGAAGCGGCATGACGATCACTGGGCGCCGCCGCCCGGTCCGCCTTGAGGCCCGCCGCCCGGACCCCCCAAGTGGGCGCGCAGCTCCGCCAGCTTGGCCTTCTGGTCCGGACGCAAGATGGCCTCGAACTGGGTCATCGCGTCGTGCATGGCCCCGCGGTAGGCGTCCGGATCGCCGGAGGCCTGGGCCTTGGCCCGCGCCGCGGCGAAGATCGCCTGTTGCTTGGCCTGCTGGTCCGGGTCGAGATTGAGCTGGGCGATCAGGCCGGCCATGCGTCCGCCTCCTCCGCCACCGCCCTGGCCGCCGCTCCAGCCGCCACCCCCAGGCGCGCCTGAGCCGCCCTGGCCGCTCCAGCCGCCGCCCGACGCCCCGCTCCAAGCGGCGTGCGGCGGCGCGCTGGAACCAGCCGGGGGCGTCGCCGACGGCGTGGCCGTCGGGGCCGTCGCGGATCCAGCCGTCGCCGCGCCGCCGCCGCCGTTCCAGCCGCCGGCCGCGCGCATGGCGGCCCGCTCCTGCTCGAACTTGGCCTTTTGCTCGGGCGTGAGCACCGTCTCGATCTGGGCGTTGCCAGCCTGCATGATCGCCCGCTTGGCGTTGAAGTCATCGCCCGCGGCCGCGGCCTTGGCGTGCAGGTCGGTGACGATCACACGGATCTTGGCCTTTTGGTCGGCGGTCAGGTCGAGCCCGTCGAGCATCTGCTGCAGGTGCGCCCCGCCGCCGCCGCCGCCGTGGCCGCCCCAGCCGCCATGGCCGCCGCCCTGTCCGCCGCCAGCGCCGGCGGCGGCCTGGCCGCCCGAGGCCGGCGCGCCGGAGGTCGCGTAACCCGCGCCGCCGGCCGCGCCGCCGCCGCCAGCCACGCCGGCCGCGGGCTTCTTGCCGAACAGCCCGGCGATCCAATCGAACAGGCCCGGCTTCTTGGCTGGCGGCGGCGCGTTCTGCATCGCGGCGGCGTCGGCCGGCAGGGTCACCGGCGAGCCGTCATGCAGCCGGTCGCCGCCGTCGGTGATCACCAGATCGCCCTCCTGAACCCCCGACAGCAGCGAGGTGCGTTCGCCGTCGATCGGCCCGACCTTCACCGGCGTCATCTTGGCGTTCTGATCCAGGTCGACGGTATAGACATAGTCGCCTTGCGAGCCGTGGCGCACCGCTTGGCTGGGCACCACCAGCGCGTCACGAACGGTGTCGACCAACAGCTTGATGTTGACGAATTGCTGCGGGAACAGGGCGCCGCTGGCGTTGTCGAAATGGGCCTTGGCCTTGACCGTGCCGGTCGCGCTGTCGATCTGGTTGTCGAGGGTGGTCAGCACGCCCTGGGCCAGGGTCACGGCGCCGGTCCGGTCGAGCGCTGTGGCCGGCAAGCTCGCGCCCGCCGCCACGCGCGCCTGCACCTGAGGCACGGAGTCCTCAGGCAGAGCGAATTCGACGTCGATCGGATCGATCTGGGTGATCACCACCAGGCCGGTCGAGCTGGAGCTGGGGCTGACATAGTTGCCCAGATCGACCTGACGCAGGCCGACCCGGCCCGAGACCGGCGCGGTGATATGGCAGTATTCGACATTGAGCTTAGCGTTGGCCAAGGCCGCTTCGTCGGTCTCGACCACGCCCTGATCCTGCTTGACCAGGGCCGTTTGGGTGTCGACCTGCTGTTCGGCGATGGAGTCCTGGGCGTGGAGCGCGGCGTAGCGCTTCAGGTCCAGCTGAGCGTCAGCGAGCGAGGCTTGATCGCGCGTGAGCTGACCCTCGGCTTGCTTGACCGCGATCAGATAGGGCCGATCATCGATCTCGACCAAGGGTTGGCCGGCCCTGACCATCTGGCCTTCGCGAAATTCAATGCGGGCTATATCGCCGGCGATACGCGGCTGCACAGTCACCGTGGCTACCGGTGTCACCGCGCCGAGCGCATCCAGCTCGATCGGGATATCGCCCTTGGTCACCGTGGCCACCCCGACCACCGTGGTGGGGCGGCCACCAAATCCGCCCCCGCCGCCGCCTCGTCCGCCCCGCGCGCCAGGAGGCCCAGGCGCGGTCTGGTCATGCGGGGTCAGCAGAACGCCGAGCACGATCGCCGCCAGGATGGCGATCACGATCCACATCCAGGTGCGCCAGGCGGGCCGACGACGCGGCGGCGGAGCCCGGAACGGTGAGCCGCTGGTGTGGTCCGGACCCGAGTGTGGCGCGCTCATTCAGCCTCCAGGTGATGGCGAACAGGATTCGCCAAGACATGACAAGGACCGCCACACCGGTTCGGAGGGCGGTTGAGGATCGTTTACAACGCCTCTAAGGCAAGGGTATCTCAGTTTTGAAATTTGGGCGCGCCCCTTACGTCGCCCTGCGGAGCGCTCATGGTGTCCACCGCCTCGTCACCGCCGCAAACCGCCAGCCGGTCCCACGGCCTGTCCAGCGAGCGCTTAGAGCTGATCGATACCTTTCTGCGAGATCGGTATGTGGACACCGGCCTGCTGAAGGGCTGCGTGACCCTGGTCTGGCGGCGCGGCGAGATCGCCCATCTGAGCGCCCTGGGCCAATCGGACGCCGAGCGCGGCCAGGCGATGCGAACCGACAGCCTGTTTCGCATCTATTCGATGACCAAGCCCCTGACCAGCGTGGCTTTCATGATGCTGGTCGAGCAGGGGCTGGTGGCGCTTGACGACCCCGTCAGCCGCTACATCCCGGCCTGGAAGGACCTCGGCGTCTATGACGGCGGGTTCATGGAGACCTTCCGCACTCGCCCCACGCAGCGGCCGATGCAGATCATCGACCTTTTGCGCCATACCTCGGGCCTGACCTACGCCTTCCAGCAACAGACCAATATCGACGCCGCCTATCGCAAGCTGGGCGTCGGCGGGGGCGAGCCCGTCGGCACGCTGGAGGGGCTGATCGGGGCCCTGGCGGGTCTGCCGCTGGAGTTCTCGCCTGGGACCGCCTGGAACTATTCGGTGGCCACCGACGTGCTCGGCTATCTGATCGGGGTGATCAGCGATCAGCCGTTCGAAGAGTTCCTCCGTACACGTCTGATCGAGCCGCTGGGCATGGCCGACACCGGCTTTTTCGCCCCGCCCGACAAGGCCGACCGCCTGGCCACCTGCTATATGCTGACGCCGAAGGGCGTCGTCGTCTACGACGACGCTCAGGCGAGCCCCTATCGCGCCCCGCCCGCCTTCGCCTCCGGCGGCGGCGGCCTGGTCTCCACCGCGCGGGACTACCTGCAGTTTTGCCGGATGATCCTCGGCAAGGGATCGCTCGAGGGCCATCAATATATCAGCCCCAAGACACTGCAGCTGATCGCCGCCAACCATCTGCCGGGCGGCGCTGACCTAAAGACCCTGTCACGCTCGATGTTCAGCGAGGCGGCCTATGGCGGGATCGGCTTCGGCCTGGGCTTCGCCACCACCCTCGATCCGCCGACGACCCTGATCCCAGGCAGCGCCGGCGACCTGTTCTGGGGCGGCGCGGCCTCCACCTACTTCTGGATCGATCCGGCCGAGGACCTCGCGGTGGTGTTCCTCACCCAACTGGTCCCCTCATCCGCCTATCCGATCCGGCGTCAGTTGCGGACGCTGGTCTATTCGGCGTTTACGGAGGCGAATTGACACCGGCCTTAAGATCGATGCGGCGGCGTCCGCTGGTATTTTCGACGGACTGAACCCACGCTTGGAGGAGCGCTAGGGTGGCGATCCAACCTGCTTAAACCGAACCGATTGCGTGTGCCCGGCGCATCCAACCGCCACGCCATCGATAGCCTGTGTCAGGTAACGGGACCGCGTGAAGGCCGCCTCGGTGGTCTTGTTAAAGATGAAGGGCGGATAGGCGACAACGGTCCTGACATCTTGGGGATGACCGAGCCCATCAATGTCGAACGCCACGCGGACGTAGCCCTCAAAACCCCAGCGCTGGGCCGCGGCTGGAAAGTCGTCTGACCCGATCGCGATATCGGTCGCCACCGGCCGCACATCCAAGAGCGAGCACTGGCCCGGCTTCAACCCAGCCTCGGCGACCGCCAATGTTGTATCGACGCCTTTGCGCTCGATCATCGTCAGGTGGAGCACCGCCAAGACGCGAATGGGATCGTCCTTAGGCAGTACTGTATCTGGGTAGGCCAAGACCGTCTTGAGTAGCGGCGCCGCGTCCGGCATCCGCCGGCCGTTCTCCAGGGCGATCGCCTGTTCCACAGCCAGCCAAGCCGCCGCACGGCTGTTTGGCCATGTCGCCTCAAAGGCCGGCCGGGCCGCGCCCAATTTTGCGGCGAGAGCGCGATAGGAGTAATTGTGGCCATCCATCGTCGCCTCCACGCCCTGAACGAGCACGAACGCCCTAACATCGGCCGGCGCCTGCAGGCTGTTCACCGCCTGATTCAGCCGCGCCAAAAGCAGGGGGTCTATGCGCCCCGCCCCGGGGGTTTTCGTCCGGGCAAGCAACGCCGCGACGCCCGAAGCGTCCTCTCTGAGAAGTCTTGGGTCGGATGAGGCGACAGCCCGGCTCTCAAACAACGCGATATCGTCTGGACCAGCGCCCTGGCTGGCCAACCAGAGCGCCGTTGCGTCGAAGAAAATATCCGATAATTCTATGGGTTGTGGCTGCTCAACACACCTCAGCTGGATGCGGATCATGTCGCGCCAGAACCGGTTCAGTTTCGCCACCGAATCCGGCGACCAGCGCCAAAGGCGCACCGCCTTGGCGAACTCAACGCCCATTCGGCCGGGCCGGCTGGCATAGACCGGCGCAGCGCCGATCACCGTGCCTTGCGCGTCAATGGCGAACTGCACCACCGCCGTATCGGTCGCCAAGAGATCACGCGAGGGGTCGCAGACCGGTGGCTGCATGTCAGCTGATTGGATCCAGAGCTCCGAGTCGTTGAAACCTGAACCTGTCCCCGCGAGGTACTCGTGCGCGCGATCGTCGTCGTGGACGAGCTCGGCCGCGATGGCGGCGTCCCCCCGAATTTCGGCTTGAACGATATCGACCCTAGAGGTTGATAAGCCGCCGCTGTCAGCGATGGCCTGCCTTAGGATCGGCGCCGCGGCCTTTGGATCTCCCCGGTTGATCTCCGCGCGCCCTCGCAGATCCTCAATTTCGGACAGGGTCTTCTTCGACAGCGTCGAGACGAACGCCTTGTCCGCCAGAACGGCGTCGAGCGATTCGGCCGCAGCCGCTGGGTCTGTGACCGTGGCCGCCAGCGCGATGTGGATCAGCGCGGTCCTGCGCGCATCGGCGCCCTGATCGCCCGGCGCAGCATCAATCGCTCGGCGGTAGGCTACGATCGCGTCCGGCATATCCAGCTCGAACCGATTGGCGTCGCCCAAGACCATCGCCGCCCCGACCAGATCGTCGCGATCACCCTGGTTCAGCCCCTTAATGGCGAACGACGCCGAGACCCGCGCGTCTTCGTATCGACCGGTCTTCAGATAGGCCTCCGCCAACCTCGATCGCATCAACGCTTGCGAGTGGCTCGGCGCCGCCACGCCTACTGGCGCTGCGACCTGTTCGAAGCCTGAGATCGCCGCTGGCCAATCCCCCCGATCGAACGCCGCCTGCGCGGCGTCGTAGATCGCCTGACGCGAGTTCGGCGCCGACTGCGCCGCCGCTGAGCTAGCTAGGCCCAGCGCCGCACAGGCCAGCACCGCCAAGCGCCCGCTCCACATCCGCCCCCCCCGACGACGGATCATCAAAAGCGCACCCGAAGCGTCAGCACCTTCTAAACTGCGGATCGTTCGCTGTCTGCCCCATAGCCAAAGGTTGTTCGCGCGGACGGCTCGCGGACACCCGAGGGCGAACGACTTGTCTCGCTGCGCGGCTTCGCTCAAGTTGCCTCTCCGATATGACCAGCCGCCAGCCCCGGCCCCACTGTCTGCGACCGAGAGCCCCACTCCACCCCATGAAGGTCCTGGTCATCGGCAAGGTCGGCGGCGTGACCAACTGGGAGGCCGAAGTGGTGGCCGGCCTGCGCGCCTTTGGTCACCAAGTCGTCTTTCGCCCCACCCGCAACCCGGCGCTTAATCCCGCGATCGAACGGCTGTTCTGGGGGCGGATCGCCGCCGACATCAACCGCCGCATCGAGGCGATGAAGCCTGATATCATTCTGGCCGTCGGCGGCTGGGGCGTCGAGGCGGCGATTGTCGAGCGCATCGCCGCCCGGCCCAATCGGCCGCCCCTGGTGGGCTGGGTGGGCGACGCGTTCGATGAGACCCGCATCGACGCGCTCAACCGCTTCGACGCGCTGGGCTATACCGACACCGGCCTGGTCGAGGCGCATCAGCGCCTGGGCCTGACGCCCCGCTACGCCTTCATCCCCCACGCGGCCGACCTGGAGGTGGCCGGCTCGACCGCCTTGGCGGCGGAACGGGCGAGCCAGATGGTGTTCGTCGGCAACCCGACGCCGCAACGACGCGCGCTGATCGGTCAGGTCGAGGCGCCGCTCGGGCTCTACGGGCTGGGCTGGGCCGACGCCGCCGCGGTCGAGCATCATCAGCGCCACCCCCGGCGGGTCCAGCGGCCGGAGCTGGCGCGGATCTACGCCGACCATTTCGCCTGCCTGAACATTCGCAACGAATTCAACGTCGTCAATGGCCTGAATCAGCGCAACTTCTCCCCCCTGGCGCTGGGCTGCGCCGTGATCAGCGACGCGCAGAAGGACCTGTCCCTGTGCTTCGAGGCCGGCCGCGAGATCCTGGTCTATAACGACGCGGCCGGTCTGAACGACCTCTATCGCGAAATCCTCGCCTCGCCGGCCCTGGCCTACGAGACCGGAGAGCGGGGCCGCCGGCGGGTCCTGGCCGACCATACCTATGACCAGCGCCTGCGCGCCTTCGCCCAGCTATTGGGAATCGGCGGTTCGATCTAGGCGCAGCATGCCGCGGGCGACCTGCAGTTGGGTCGAACCAACCCTACTGCGCTCATCCCCGCGAAGACGGGGAACCAGGGCCTCATTCGCCGTAGCGCGCCGCCCTGCGTCCCCGTCCTCGCGGGGATGAGCGGAATATTCAATGAAGTCAGTCAATTGATTACTGCCGCTAGTCGCGGTCGGACAGCAGCGCGCCCTCGGCGCGATCGCCCAGCACCGCCCGCATCGCCGCATGCAGATTATCGAGCACGATCGGCTTGGGAACATGGGCGTCCATGCCTGCCTCGATATAGGCCCGCGCGTGGTGGGGCATGGCGTTGGCCGAGACCGCGATGATCGGCGTGCGCGCCCGTTGATTGCGCGCCTCGTCGGCCCGGATGGCGGCGGTGGCGGCCACCCCGTCCATCACCGGCATCTGGATGTCCATCAAGATCAGGTCGAAGGGTTCAGCGCGCCAGGCGTCCAGGGCCAACAATCCGTTGGCGACCATCACCAGTTCGACCCCAAAGGCCTCGAGAATGGTCCTCAGGACCAGCTGATTGGTGGGAATATCCTCGGCGGCCAAGACGCGCAGCAACCGGCCGCGCGCTTGAGCGGCCGGGGCGGGCGCCGCCGGATCGATCACCGGCAACGGCAAGGTGACGGTGAAGGTCGAGCCCTGATCGACGACGCTGGTGACCTCGATCTTGCCGTTCATCATCCGCACCAGCTCGCGGCAGATGGCCAGTCCCAGGCCCGCGCCGCCATATCGTCGGGTGTTGGACCCGTCCGCCTGACTGAACTTCTGGAACAGCAGGGGCAGGGTCTGCTCGGAAATACCAACCCCGGTGTCAGACACTTGCAGTCTGAGGCCGTCGTGTCCGTCCACTCCGTCGCCGTCCAACAGCACGCGAACCTCGCCGCGGGGGGTGAACTTCAGGGCGTTGGAGAGCAGGTTGCCCAGCACCTGCGCGATCCGCGCCTGATCACCGTGGCGTAGGCCCCCGGCCGTCGGACCCAGATCAATCTGCAGCTTGACGGCGGACGCGCCGCCGGGGTTCGGGCGGTGCGTCCGGTCTAGGCTGGCGGCGAGTCCGGCCAGATCGAGCGGCGCATTCTCGAGCGTCATCATGCCCGCCTCGATCCGGGATAGATCGAGAATGTCATTGAGCACCACCAGCAGCGTTTCGCCGGAGCTGCGGATCACCTCGAGGCGGGGACGTTGGTCGGCTGACAGATCGCCCATGGCCATGATCTGGGCCATGGCCAGCACGCCGTTGAGCGGCGTGCGGATCTCGTGGCTCATATTGGCCAGGAATTGAGACTTCAGCACATTGGTCGCCTGGGCGGCGTCGCGGGCGTCGACCAGATCGCGCATGGTATTGTGCAGGGCCTGATCATTGGCCTGGAGCTGCGCCAGCAAGGTGTTGAAACTGTCGGTCAGCACGCCGAACTCGTCGCGCGCCCAGTCAGGCACCCGCTGAGAATAGTCACCGCTGTTGGTCACCTCGAGCATGGCCCGCGACAGCCGATTGACCGGCTGCACCACCCGCCGGGCCAGGCCGCGCCCGATCAGCAGCGCGATGGCGACGGCGGCGAAGAACAGGGCGCCGCAGACCGCCAGATACCGCGGTAGAAAGCGGATGAAGGGCGGCGGCTGGAGGCTTAGGACCAGTTCGCCCACGGTGCGGCCATGTTGAACCAGGGCGGTGCGAAGGACGACCGTTTGGGCGGCCACGCCGGCGGTGGGCTCAGCCCGCAACCGGGCCAGGACAGCGCCACTGGGCGATACGATCTGCGCCTGGCGTACAGCCGGGACAGCGGAAAGGCCATTCAAGCTATTTTGCAACGCCGCCAGGTCGCCCCGCTCGACCGCCGGGCCGGCCTGGGCCGCCAACATCTGGGTCAGGGCGCCAAGCGCGCGACTGATGTCGGCGCGTTCCGCGCGCCACTGCTCAAAGATGAATAGGCTGCAGGCGAGGGCCAACACCACCACAGCCGTCGCCAAGGCGGCGACGGCGATCCGGTTCTCGAAGGAAATTCCCTTCGCGCCGACGGTCGGCGGCTCAATGTGATCGATCTTGCTCGCCAAAATTCACCCGACGGTGCGATCTAAGACGAGTGCTGTAGCGGTGGAAACCCTAACGTTTTACTTCACTTTCAACAAACATCGATATGTGTCGGCGCAGCAATAAACCGACCTATTCTCGAATTGAAATCGCTTACATGTGTCCCGACTAGGAGTACGATGAATTGATGAGCAAGATCAGAGATCGAGCTGCTTCGAGGGAGCCGGAAAGTGGAATGGAACGCGCGAAGACCGCGGCGATATGCCTAAGGAACATCGTCTCTGAATTTTAACCCATTGCGCCTATTGGTGCTCTGAGTTGAGTTTGCGGGCGGATCGGGGCGCGGCATGGTCATCGGCGGAATCGGGGGGGTGAACGGCTGTCTCGGCCTGATGGCGCTGCTGGCGACCGCGACCTTCGCCTGGACCAAGGGTGGCGAGGCCGAACGGTTAGGAGCGCTCCTCCTGTCAGCCGGCTGGTTGCTCGCCTGTCTGATGCGTCTCGCGCTCGGCGCCCAGATCGACGGCCTGCCGTTCTTGCCCGAGGCCCTGGATGCGGGCGGCCTGTTGCTGGTGGCGGTGCGCTACAGCAGTCTATGGCTGGGTCCGGCCCTGCTCTCCTATAGTGGCGGATTCGCCCTGCACGCGGTCCGCCTGGGCGCCGTTGATCCCCAACCCGCACTGGCCCCGAACGACGTGATGTTGCACGACCTGATGGGCTATGTCGCGCTGCTGGCGGTGGTCGGCGGCACCGTGGCGGCCATGCGCCGTCGCCACGATCGCAAAAAAGGTCTCAAAGCTGAGACGCCGCGCCGCGCAACATTCGCCGCAGCCATGTGATGGGCGGGGCGTCGCCCTGCTCGCGACGCCAGATGGCCTCGATCGGGGCGTAGGACGCCTGATAGGGCGGATTGAACAGGCACAGACGGTAGTGCTCGGCGAAGGTGGTCAGCAGCCGGCGCGGGGCCAGGGCCGCCATGTCGCAGCGACTGACAATGGCCATCGCGCTGTGGGCGTCGTGCACCGTCAGAGCCACCGTGCGCCGCAGGCCGGCGCGGGTCATCACCTCATCGATCGCTCCCCGGTCATCCCAGATCACCCGACGCTCAAGGCCGCCCTCGTTGATCCGCCCGTCGACCGCGAAATCCTCCTCGCCGGAGGCCATCACCACATGGGGAATCGCCGCCAGGTCCTCGAGCGTCAGGGCGCCGGTTCTTGAAACCGGATGGTCGGCGCGCAACGCCCAGACCATCGACTCGGTGAACAGGGTCTCGCGCTCATAGCCGGGGGTGGAATGGCCGAACCCGCCGATCGCCAGATCGACCCGGCCCGTCATCAGGTCCTCGCCAAGCGAGGCGCCGGCCTGCTGCAGGCTGATCTCGGCCGAAGGCGCCGCCAGGCGGATCGAGGCGATCACCTGCGGCATCAGCACCGCCGAGGTATAGGCGCCGGCGGCGATCACGAACCGCCGGCGGGTGTCGAGCGGATCGAACTGCGAGGGCGCAAGCGCCAGCTGGAGATGCCGCAACCCCTCGTTCAGGCGCGGGGCGATCTCCTGCGCCCGGGGCGTCGGACGCATCCCATCCGGACCCCGCACGAACAAGTCGTCGTGCAGACCATAGCGAAGCCGGTTCAGAGCGTGACTGACGGCGGACTGCGAAAGTCCCAGGCGCCGACCGGCGCGGGTGACGCTGCGCTCCTCCAGCAAGGCGTGGAACACCCGCAAAAGATTGAGGTCGAAGGCGCCAAAATGAATCTCTGACATATCCGCCGTGATAAGTTCTCATTTGGCACATGCAAGTGCGAACCCTACCTGAGCATGACGATTTCAGGCTGGGCGCCCCCGCCCGGCCAGATATCCTGTGTCTCGCACCCAGACCGAAGCCCGAGCCCGCCCTGCGGCGCAGATGGAACACGCCGATGAGCCAAGTTGACAGTCCCACCGCCACCCCGGCCGCGTCCCCGGACCGGCCGCCGAGCCTGCTTCGGCGGTTGCGCTGGGTGATCATGATCGGGGCCGTCGTCTTGGTGCTGGTGGTGGGACTGATCGTCTATCTGAATGGCGGGCGATACGAGAACACCGATGACGCCCAGATTCAGAGCGCGCGGGTCTCGGTCAGCAGCAGCATCTCCGGCCGCGTCCTGGCGGTGAACGTGCATGAGGGTGAGTTCGTCAAGGCGGGCCAGACCCTGTTCCGCATCGACGCGCGGCCCTTCCAGGCCGCCTATGATGAGGCCCAGGCCAATGTGGCCGCCGCCCGCCTGCAGGTCGAGGGGCTCAAGGCGACCTATCATCAACGACAGGCCGAGCTGAAGGCCGCCCAGGACAGCCTGGCCTATTACAGCGCCGAGGCCCAGCGTCAGAAGGCCCTGGTCGCCGCCGGCACCGCCACCCAGGCCCAGGCGGCTCAGCTCGCCTCCCAGGCCGACCAGGCCAGGCAACAGGTGGACTCCGAGAGCCAGCAGGTCGCCGACGCCCTGTCCGCCCTGGGCGGGAATCCCGACATCGATCCCGATCACCACCCGATCGTGCAACAGGCCTTGGCCCGAGCCTCCAGCGCCGGCCTGAACCGCAGCTACGTCGACGTTGTGGCCCTGCAGGACGGGACGGTGACCAAGGTCGATCAATTGCAGGTCGGCGACACCGTCAACGCCAATGCGCCGCTGTTCGACCTGGTCCCGCCGCAGGTGTGGATCGAGGCCAATTTCAAGGAAAATCAGCTGGAGTATATGCGCGCGGGCCAACCGGCCACGGTGAAGATCGACGCCTATCCGGACCGCCGGTTCAAGGCCAAGGTCAGCTCGATCAGCCCGGGCACCGGCTCCAGCTTCTCGCTGCTGCCGGCCGAGAACGCCACCGGCAACTGGGTCAAGGTCACCCAGCGCGTGCCGATCCGTCTGGAATTTGACGGCGCGCCCGATGTGCCGCTGACAGCCGGCCTCAGCGTCTCGGTCACCGTCGACACCTTCCACCATCGCCACCTGTTCGGGGCCAAGACCGAGGGCGGCGAGGCGGCGGGCGGAGCCGCGCGATGAGCATGGCCGCCTCGGCCGCTCCGGCCAAGGCCGCGGGCGACCCCAATCGGGCGATCATCACCGTCAGCGTGATGCTGGCGACCGTGATGAACTCGCTGGACACCACCATCGCCAACGTGGCCCTGCCCAACATGCAGGGCAGCGTCTCGGCCTCGTCGGACCAGATCACCTGGGTGCTGACCTCCTATATCGTGGCGGCGGCGATCATGACCCCGATGACCGGCTGGCTGGCTGGCAGGTTCGGCCGCAAGACCGTGTTCATGGTCTCGATCGTCGGGTTTACGCTCGCCTCCGCCCTGTGCGGCGCGGCCACCACCCTGGGCCAGATCGTCGCTTTCCGCCTGCTGCAGGGGCTGTTCGGCGCCGCCCTGATCCCGCTGTCGCAAGCGGTGCTGATGGACATCTATCCCCCCGAAGAGCAGGGCTCGGCCATGGCCATGTGGGGCATGGGCGCCCTGCTCGGCCCGATCGTCGGTCCGGCCCTCGGCGGCTGGCTGACCGACAATTTCAGCTGGCGTTGGGTGTTCTACATCAATCTGCCGTTCGGGATCATGGCCTTCCTCGGCGTCTCAGGCTTCATCCACAACCAGAAGAGCGCCACGCCCGTGCCGATGGACCTATTGGGGTTCGGCTTCCTGAGCGTGGCCATCGGCGCGTTCCAGCTGTTCCTCGACCGCGGTGAAAGCCAGGCCTGGTTCGACTCGCGGGAGATCTGGATCGAGGCCACCGTCGCTGCGCTGGCTGCATTCCTGTTCCTCATCCACACCCTGACCACCGACAGACCGTTCCTGCCACGCGCCCTGTTCGGCGACCGCAACTTCCTCACCGCCACGATCACCGGCTTCTTCATCGGCATCCTGCTGTTTTCGACGCTCGCCCTGCTGCCGCCGATGATGGAGGTGCTGCTGGGCTACCCGGTGGTGACCACGGGCATTGTCACCGCCCCGCGCGGGATCGGCACCTGGGTGGCGATGTTCCTGGTCGGACGGCTGATCAATCGCGTCGACGCTCGGCTGATCATCATGACCGGCCTGATGATCAGCGCGGTTTCGCTGTGGAGGATGAGCGGGTTCAACCTGCAGATGGACTCCCACCTGATCATCCTGACCGGAATTTTTCAGGGTTTTGGCATCGGGCTGGTGTTCGTGCCCCTGACCATCCTGGCCTTCGGCACGCTCAATCCGATCTACCGCGCCGAAGGCGCCGGGGTGTTCACCCTGGTGCGCAACCTGGGCTCCAGCGTCGGCATCTCGATCATGCAGGCCCTGTTCACCACCAACAGCTCCGTGGTGCATGCGCGGTTGGTGCAGGGACTGCGGCCCGACAATCCGACGCTTCCGCCGAGCCTGCCCCCGCCGTTCAGCCTCTCTGCCCCCGCTGGCCTTGCGGCCCTCAATGGCGAGGTCAATCGCCAAGCGGCGATGGTCGCCTATATCGACGATTTCAAGCTGATGGCGGTGGTCGCCGTTCTGCTGATTCCCATGCTGCTTTTGATGCGTTCCCCCAAGCGAGTCTCCCATGAAGACCAACATCTCGCCCTGGACTGACGGCGCGCGCCGCCGCCGAACCGCCGGCGCCGCCCTGCTGTTCGCCGCCCTGCTCGGCGGTTGCGCCGCCGTGGGTCCGAACTTCACGCCGCCCGCCACGCCGAACGACGCGGGCTACGCCATGTCCGGCGATGATCCCCTGCCCAACAACTTGGCCATCGGCGACAAGGTGGCCGCCGACTGGTGGAGCCTGTTCCACTCCCCGGCCCTTGATCAGCTGGTGCGCGAGGCCCTGGCCAACAACCTCACCCTGGCGCAGGCGCGGGCGCGATTGGCCTCCGCCCATGAGGCCGTGGCCGCCGAAAGCGGCCTGTTCAGCGCCGACCTCAGCGCCGGGGTTCAACGCGAACGGGCCAATCTGAACGCCTTCTCGGGCGGCGCCTTCAGCTCGGCCAGCGCGCTCGGCTTTCCGACCAATCCGGAGTTCAACCTCTACTCGATCAGCCCCTCGGTCAGCTACAATGTCGACCTGTTCGGAGCCAAGCGCCGCCGGATCGAGTCGCTCAAGGCCAGCGAGGAGTCCGACGCCCGCGAGCTGGAGGTCGCCTATCTGACCCTGACCGGCGAGGTGGTCGAACAGGCCCTGAACGTCGCCTCCGCCACCTTGAACCTGCGCGCCCTGGACGCCATCGCCGCCACCGACCGCGCCGACCTGGCCATGCTGGAAAAGGCCCAGGCCGCCGGCGGCGCCACCCCGGCGCAGATCGCCGATGACCAGCGCCAGCTGGCCCAGGACCTGGCCGCCGCGCCGATCGAGCGCCAGAAACTGGCCGTCGCCCGCCATCAGCTGGCGCTGTTGGTCGGCAAGACGCCCTCCGAATGGACCCCGCCGGAGTTCGACGAGACCTCTGGCGCGCTGCCGGCCACGCTGCCGGTCAGCCTGCCCTCGGATCTGGTGCACAGACGCCCCGACATCCTGGAGGCCGAGGCCCAGCTGCACGCCGCCACCGCCGATGTCGGGGTGGCGACCGCCAACCTCTATCCGAGCATCACCCTATCGGCCAACATCGCCCAGAACGCCCTGACGCCCGACACCCTGTTCTCGCAGATCGCCAACAGCTGGGCCTTCGGCGCCGGCCTGACCACGCCGATCTTCCACAGCGGCGAGCTGAAGGCCAAGCAGCGCCAGGCCCAGGATGACGCCCGCGCCGCCCTGGCCGCCTATGAGCAGACGGTGCTGGTGGCCTTCAATCAGGTCGATGACGCGCTGCAGGCGGTCGCCCACGACAACCAGACCTATGCCCAGCAGACGGCGGCGGTGCAGGCGGCGGTCAACCGGCTGGAGATGACCCGCAAGGCCTACGCCGCCGGCGGGGCCAGCGCTCAGGACGTGGTGCGGCGAGAACGCGACTGGCGCGAGCTTCGGCTGACCCTGTCGCAGGAGGGCACAGACCGGGTCGATGACGCCGCCCGCCTGCTGCTGGCCACCGCGGGCGCGCCACCCATGCAATAGGCGTAGGCGATCGATGGCTCATCTGAATCGCCGACGCCTCTCAGCAGGCGGGGCAGTGATCGCCCCGCGCCCGCTCGATCTGCAGCGTCGCATGCTTGAGGCCGAACCGACGCTCCAGGTCGCGGGCCAGATGCTCGCGGAAGTGCTCGTCCTCCCCCGCCGATGGCCGAACCAGATGAGCGGTCAGGGCCGTCTCGGTGGTGCTCATCGCCCAGACATGCAGGTCGTGCACCTCGGTGACTCCCGACCCCTCGAGCAGAAAATCGCGGATGCCGCCCAGGTCGGCGCTCTGCGGCGCCGCATCGAGGGCCAGATCCACCGACTCCCGCAACAGGCTCCAGGTGCCGATGACGATCACCGCCACCACCGCCAGGGTCGCGGCGGGGTCGATCCAGCTCCAGTGGGTCAGGGCGATCAGGCCGGCCGAGACGATCACCCCGACCGAGACCGCCGCGTCGCCGGCCATGTGCAGAAAGGCCCCGCGCGTATTGACGTCGTGGCCTGAGCCCTTGACGAACATCAGCGCGGTCAGGGTGTTGACCACGACGCCCACCGCCGCCACCGCCATCACCAGCACCGGCGCCACCGCCTGCGGATGGGCCAGGCGCTGCAGCGCCTCGACCACCAGCCCGCCGCTGACCAGCAAAAGCACCGCGCCATTGATCAACGCCGCCAGGACGGTGGCCTTGCCATAGCCATAGGTGCGCCGCCCCCTGGCCGGCCGTTTGGCCAGCCACAGGGCCCCGCCGGCCAAGACCAGGCCCAGCACGTCGGAAAGATTGTGCCCCGCGTCGGCGATCAGCGCCGTCGAATGGGCGAGGACCCCGCCCACCGCCTCGACCAACACGATCAGCACATTCAAGGCGATGGCGAGGCCATAGCGCGGGTCATCCGGCGAGGCGTGGACATGGCCATGGTGGCCGTGGCTGTGGCCGTGATCGTGGCCGTGGCCGTGCTTGGCGTGACCGTGACCGTGATCGTGGCCATGGTGATCGTGGCCGTGATCATGGTGATCATGGTCGTGGTCATCGTGCGGATGCGAGGGAGCGGTCATGCAGACTCAGGTGAGAGGGTGAGTATGGGTTTGAGGCCAGCCTAATTCAGCCGGGACGACGACGCCAGGACGACAGAGCCGCAGGGTTTCGCCCGCTCAATCGGCCTCCTCGTCCGACAGCAGCACGTCGAGAAAGGTCTGCCGACGATTAAGAAAGTTGCGAGTGATCTGAAAATGCTCGGTGTCCTCATACTCAACCCGCTCAAGCCCATGGGACGAGGCCTGATAGATCCAGGCGTCCGGATAGCCGAGGATGATCGGCGAATGGGTGGCGATGATGAACTGAGACTGCTGACCGACCAGGTCGTGCATTTGCGCCAGAAAGGTCAGCTGCCGGTTCGGCGACAGGGCGGCCTCCGGCTCGTCGAGCACATAGAGGCCCTCGCCACGGAAGCGGTGCTCCATGAGGGCGAAAAAGGATTCCCCATGCGACTGCTCGTGCGGCGCAACGCCGCCATAGGAGCCGGTGACACCCAGCCGCTCGATCTGGGTCGCGACATTGAAATAGCTTTCGGCCCTGAGGAAAAAGCCATCCTTAGCCCGACGGGCCGAGCGCACCGGACGCACGAAGGCGTGCAGGTCCGAATGCGACGGGCGGGTGCCGAAGTTGAAGTTCTTGCTGCCGCCCTCGGCGTTGAAACCCCAGGCCACCGCCAAGGCCTCGATCAGGGTAGACTTGCCCGACCCGTTCTCGCCGACCAGGAAGGTGACCTTGGGGTGGAACACCAGTTCATCGAGATGGCGCACGACCGGCAGGTTGAACGGATAGCGCGCGCCATCCCAGCCCTCGCGCCGCTCGAACCGGGCGGCGATCCAGTAGTGCTGAGCATCGACCGCGCGCATGACCTCGCCTTTAGGGCCGGAACTAAACATGAACAATACAGTCTTCCAACGGGCTGGCAATCAGACATTGCCCCGCCCGCGTCGAGGGGTTAAGCGCGGGCATGAGCCTTGATCCCGTCGCCCTCGCCCAGGCCCTGATCCGCCGCCCTTCCGTGACGCCCGCCGACGCCGGGGCCATGGACGTGCTGCAACAGGCGCTGGAGCAGATCGGCTTTGCCTGCCGCCGGTTGCGGTTCGGCGAGATCGAGAACCTCTACGCGCGGCGCGGAACCGGTCAGCCCAACCTGTGCTTCGCCGGCCATACCGACGTGGTGCCGGCGGGCGACGCCATCGCCTGGCGCGCGCCCCCCTTCGATGCCCAAATCCAGGACGGCCTGCTCACCGGCCGCGGCGCGGTCGACATGAAGGGGTCCATCGCCGCCTTCGTCGCCGCCGCCTCGGCCGCCGCGACGGACAAGGGCTCGCTCTCGCTGCTGATCACCGGCGACGAGGAGGGCGCGGCGACCGACGGCACGGTGCGGGTGGTCGAGACCCTGATGGCCGAGGGCGAGGTCATCGATCACTGCGTGGTCGGCGAGCCGACCTCCGCCGCCGCGCTGGGCGACATGATCAAGATCGGCCGCCGCGGCAGCGTCAACGCCTGGATCACCGTGCGCGGCCGTCAGGGCCATGTGGCCTATCCGCATCTGGCGGCCAATCCCTTGCCGCCACTGGTGCGGCTGCTCGGCCGCCTGCAGGCGCGGGTGCTCGACGACGGTTATCCCCAGTTCCAGCCCTCGAACCTGGAGGTCACCAATCTCGACGTCGGCAACACCGCCACGAACGTCATTCCGGGCGAGGCGCGGGCGGTGCTCAATATCCGCTTCAACCCCGCCCACACCGGCGCCGCCCTGGCCGCCTGGATCGCCGCCGAGTGCGCCGCCGAGGAGGCGTCCTTCGCCGGCCAGATCACCTTGACCACCCGCATCTCCGGCGAGGCCTTCCTAACCGAGCCCGGCGACTTCGTCGCGGTCTGCGCCGGAGCGGTGCAGGACGTGCTGGGCCGCGCGCCCGCCCTTTCGACCACCGGCGGCACCTCCGACGCCCGTTTCATCCGCGCCCTGTGCCCCGTGATCGAGTTGGGCCTGGTCAACGCCACCATGCACGCAATTGATGAGGCGGTGTCGGTCGAGGACCTGCACGCCCTGACGGCGGTCTACGGTCGGTTGATCGAGCGTTATTTTGCGGCGTTCCCCGCCAGCTAGGGCGTAGTGAGGATTTAGCGGGGTTGGGGGGATTCCCCTGTGGGGGTGGTTTGTGATTCAAGGCTGATTTTTGGAGATCAGCTCTGATGGCCGGCTTAAACCCAGACCGTTTGACCGATGAGCAGTGGGCTCGGTTGTCGGGTCTGATGCCTGGAGGGTGCAAGGGCAAACGTGGGCCGCGAACGGACAATCGGCGGTTTATGGACGCCTTGCTTTGGCTGACCCGGACGGGCGGGCGATGGCGCGATCTTCCGAGTTGCCTTGGCGACTATCAGACGGTGAAGCGCCGCTATTACGACTGGATTGAACGCGGGGTTTTCGACCAGATATTCAAGGCCTTGATCACAGAGGTCGATCTGGAGTGGCTGAGCATCGATTCCACCGTCGTCAGGGCTCACCAGCACGCCGCAGGGGCGCGCCGGGAAAAAGGGGGGCTCATGCCCAGGGCCTGGGCCGCTCGCGCGGCGGGTTGAGCACCAAGATCCACGCCGCCGCCGACAGCCTGGGCGAAGCGGTGCGCCTGATCGGCGGACCCGGCCAGGAACACGATATTCGCCGCGCCGAAGACCTGATCGAAGGGCTCACGCCCCAATACGTGTTGGCCGATCGCGCCTATGACGCCGACCGCCTTCACGACGCCATCTTGGAAGCCGGGGCCACGCCCGTCATTCCGCCCAAGCGCAATCGCCGAGTCCAGCACGACTATGACAAGGACATCTACAAGGAACGCAACCGCATCGAACGTTTCTTCAACAAGCTCAAACAGTTCCGACGCGTCGCCACCCGCTACGACAAGTTGCTCGTCAACTTCATGGGCTTCGTCACAATCGCCGCTATCGCCATCCAACTGCGATAAATGGTAAAATCCTCACCACGCCCTAGATCATCACTCGTTTAGGAGGCTCTATATTGAGCGCTCATTCCGGCGAAGGCTGGGATCCAGGGGCCCTATCCGCCGAAGCGCGCCGCCCTGGTTCCCCGCCTTCGCGGGGATGAGCGGAGAGGGAAGGGATCATTCCTCGAACCCTTCCTCTTGCTCAGCCATGGCCGCCTCGTCTTCCGTCACCGCGACGTCCCCATAGCCGACGCCGGTCAGGTAGAGGCCGTCGGCCGGCGCGACGGGGGCGCAGGCGCCGCGGTTCTTGGCCTCCAGGGCGGCGATCAGGTCGTCAGCGGTCCAGCGTCCGAGACCCACCTGGACCAGAGCGCCGACCATCGAGCGGACCTGACGGTGCAGGAACGAGCGGGCGGCGAAGCTTACCCGCACCTCGTCGCCTTCGCGGGCGACCGTCGCGGCATCCAGAGTCTTGATCGGCGACTTGGCCTGGCACTTGGCGTCACGGAAGGTGGTGAAATCGTGCAGCCCCAACAGCCCGTGCGCGGCGGCCTGCATGGCGTCGGCGTCCAGCGGCGACTTGACGTGCCAGACTCGTCCCCGGTCGAGGGCCGGCGGCGCGCGCCGATCCAGGATACGGTAGAGATAGCGCCGCTCGATCGCCGAGAACCGGGCGTGAAAGTCCAGCGGGGCGACCTGGGCCTCCAGGATAACGATCGGCTCACGGATCAGGTGGGCGTTGAGCGCGTCGCGCACCACGTCGGCGCGCCAGTCCTGGTCGAGATCCAGATGCACCACCTGGCCGGTGGCGTGCACCCCGGTGTCGGTCCGCCCGGCGGCGTGCAGGCGCAGGTCCTGGCCGCTGAACGCCTTGACCGCCCGCTCGATCGAGCCCTGCACCGATGGCAAGGCGTCCTGGGCCTGAAAGCCGCAATAGGGACGGCCGTCGTACTCGACAAGCAGACGATAGCGGGTCATCAGCTAAGCAAGCTCCCGGCGGCCAACGGAAATCCACGCAGGAAGGCCTCGGCGTCCTGCGCCGCGCGACCCTCGCGCTGGGCGCGTAGCAGCCGCACCGCGCCCTCGCCGCAGGCGATCAGGGCGCGATCGTCGAGCGCCCGGCCTGGCGCGCCGGCGCCATCCTCGACCTGCGACAGCAAAAGCTTGATCCGCACCGGCCCGCGCTCGGACGCTGCTGTCGTCCACGCGCCGGGATAGGGCGAAAGGCCGCGAATGCGCCGGTCAACGTCCACGGCAGGCTTGGACCAGTCGATCCGCGTCTCCTTCGGCTTGATTTTCTTGGCGTAGGTCAGGCCTTCGACCGCTTGCGGGGTCTCGACCGCCTCGCCGCGCGCCAGGGCGTCCAGCGCCCGCACCAGCAGCGCCGCGCCGATCGGGGCCAGCCGGTCATGCAGACTGCCCGCCGTCTCCAGGGCGTCGATCCGCACCGTCTCGCTCATCAACACCGGTCCCTCGTCCAAGCCTTCGGTCATTCGCATCACCTGCACGCCGCTGACCCGGTCGCCAGCCATCACCGCCCGCTGGATCGGCGCCGCGCCGCGCCAGCGCGGCAACAGCGAGCCGTGAAGGTTGAAGCTGCCCAGACGCGGCGCATCCAGCACCGCCGCCGGCAAGATCTGGCCAAAGGCCACCACCACGGCGGCGTCGAGGCCCAGGGCCGCAAAGGCGGCGATCTCGCCCGGATCGCGCATCGAGGCCGGCGTGCGCGCCTCAAGTCCCCGCGCTTGCGCGAAGGCCTGCGTCGGCGAGGGCCTCAGCGCTTGGCCGCGTCCGCGCGGCGCCGGCGGCTGGGAATAGACGGCGGCGACCTCATGCCCGGCCTCGATCAGGGCGGCCAGGGAGGGGACGGCGAAATCCGGGGTGCCGAGGAAGGCGATACGCATGGCCGCGGGTTTAGCGCCCGCTGCGTCCGCCGCAAAGCCCGCAAGCCTCGCCTAGGCGGCCTTGCCGGCCTATTCAGGGGAACCTGCCCGCAGGCGGGGCTTTATCCGCTTGTCCTTTGAGACCCATGTCCCTGCGAGGTCACCCATGCGCTTCCTGCTGATCGTCGCCCTGGCTCTGACCGCCGCCGCCTGCTCGCGCTCCGACGCCGACCATCTGCGCCATGACGTTCGCCAGGTTGGCGCGGACGCGGGCGCCGACATCCGTCACGTCGGCGACGATCCCAACCTGCGCCGGGCTGGCGCGGAGCTACACGCCGCGGCGCAAAAGGCCGATTCCGCCCTACGTTCGACCACCGACCCGGCCCACCGCCGCGCCGATGAGCATGCGGACCGAGCGCGCGGCGACTGAAGCCGGCGGGCCTTGCGCCTGTCTGACCGACCGCTAACCTGTCCCGCCTGCGACCTGGATGGAGGCGGCGGCGCCACGGGTGCGCGGCTTCGGGAGGACCTTATGGGCGTAACCGGCATAGGTGGCGTGTTCTTCCGCGCTCAGGATCCTGACGCGCTGCTTCAATGGTACAAAGAACACCTCGGCGTCACCATGGAGGGCTATGAGCCCTGGCAGCAGGCGGCCGGCCCAACGGTGTTCATGCCCTTCGCCAGCACCACCGATCATTGGCCTGACAGCAAACAATGGATGATGAACTTCCGGGTCGACGACCTCGACGCGTTCTTGGCCAAGCTGCGGCAGGCCGATATCGCGATAAAGACCGACCCCGCCTGGGACAGCCCCGAGGCCGGCCGCTTCGCCCGGATCTACGATCCTGAAGGCAATCCGATCGAGCTGTGGGAGCCGCCGGTCGAATAGAACCAGCCGCTGACAACCTTGACTCTTTTCCTCCCCGGCGCTTCGCGCATGGGAGGAGATTTGACCGGGTCCGCGGTTGGTATTACGCCGCCTTCGCCGCCTTCTTCACCTTGGCCACCGCGCGCTCGCGCTTCAGCCGTGACAGGTGGTCGATGAACAGCACGCCTTCGAGGTGGTCCATCTCGTGCTGGATGCAGACGGCGAACAGACCCTCGGCCTCTTCCTCGACCGCCTCACCCTGATAGTTGAGGTATTTCAGCTTCACGCGGGCCGGCCGCTCGACCTCGTCATAGATCTCCGGCACCGACAGGCAGCCCTCTTCATAGGGGACCGTCTCCTCCGAACGCCAGGTGATCTCGGGGTTGACGAAATAGCGCGGTCCGCGCTGCTCTTCCTCGCGGGTCAGGTCCATGACGATCACCCTTTTGGGCACGCCCACCTGCACCGCCGCCAGGCCGATGCCGGGCGCCGCGTACATGGTCTCCAGCATGTCGTCCATCAGCGCGCGTAGCTCGTCGTCCACAGCCTCCACCGGGGTGGAGACCTGTTTCAGGATCGGGTCGGGGACGGTCACAATATCGCGCAAAGCCATGGGTTTCAGGTAGGTCAGCCCACGCCGAGCGTCAAGATGGGCGGATCGTCGCTCTCCGGCGCAGCCAGCTTGGCCAGGGGCCGCACGCCGCTTTCGACCGGCTCCAGCACCGCAATCGACTTGGCCTCGTGGCCGACGGCCAGGTCCTCGAACCGCCGCGCCTGGGTCATCACCTGGCTTTCCAGCGAGCCGACGAAGCTGTTGTACTTGCCCACCGCCGTCTCCAGCGCCTTGCCCAGGCCGGCGGCATGGCCGCCCATCACCGACAGCCGCTTATGCAGTTCGCGGCCGAGCACGGCGATCTGCTCGGCGTTGGCCGACTGCTCCTCGACCCGCCAGCCATAGGCCACCGCCTTGCACAGGGCGAACAGGGTGGTCGGGGTGACCAGCAGCACCCGCTTGTCCATGGCCTCAGTCATCAGCTCGGGCAGACGGTCGAGCGCCGCGGCCAGGAACCCGTCGCCGGGCACGAACATGGCCACGAAGTCGGGCGTACCCTCCTTTTGGAACTGGTCCCAATAGGTCTTGGCCGACAGGCCGGTCATGTGGGTGCGGACGCTGGCGGCGTGGCGGACCAGGGCGGCGTCGCGCGCCGCCTCATCGACCGCCTCCTGCGCCTCCAAAAAGGCGTTCAGCGAGCACTTGGCGTCGATCACGAACACCCCGCCGCCGGGCATGCGCACCTTGACGTCCGGGCGGCGCCGGCCCTCATCGGTGTCGACCGAGAACTGCTCCTCGAAATCGAAGCGCTTGGTCAGGCCGGCGGCCTCCAGCACATTGCGCAGGGTCTGCTCGCCCCAGCGCCCCTGCACCCCAGCCCCGCGACGCAGCGCCGCCGACAGCTTGCGCGCCTCGGCCTGGGTGTCGGTGGAGGCCTGCATCAGAGCGGCGATCTGGGCCTTGAGCCCGCCGGTCTCCTCGGCGCGGGCCTTTTCGGCGGCGGTGACGTGCTCCTGGAACTTGGTCAGGGTGTCTGCCACCGGCTTCAGCTGCGCCTCCAGCCGCGCCGTGGCCAACAGCTCCTGCGACTTGAAGCTTTCGGCGGCGCGGGCGACCAGCTGCTCGGCCACCGCCTGGGCCGACTGGGCTGCCTGGTCGCGCACCACGGCCTTGATCTGCGCCTCATGACTCTCGGTCAGCCGGATCCGCTCCTGGGCGCGGGCCAGCTCCCGGTCCAGCTCGGCGGCGCGGGCGCGTTCGCGGCCGAGGGCGACCAGCGCGAAGGCCAGGCCGGCGAGCGCGGCGACGGCGAACACGGCGGGGACGATGAGCAGGATATCGTTCATGCTCCGTTCCATAGGCGGAGTCGGGCGGAGCGAAAAGTCAATTTCGCGGATCGCGGGGCAAGCCGGGGTGATGGGGTGAACGTCCAGCCTCTCCGGGAGCGCGCGCCGCAGGCGCAAGAATTGACCACAAAGGCACGAAGGACACAAAGAAGCGCACGAAGCTCAAATAGCGTCGCGCTCGAACGCCGCTCCAGGTCCCTTGTGTGATCTTCGTGTCCTTCGTGCCTTTGTGGTTAAAATTTTTGTTTCAGCCGATTACCCTGAAGGTTAATGCGACACACATTGCGACAACATTCAAAATTTTGGATGGTCACGCGATGGATGACGGCGTTGGATCAATGAACAACGATAGTTTCGCCAGCGTCTGGGCCGCGATCGAGTACACCCCGGCGGAAGCGGAGAACATGAAACTCCGCTCGACGCTGATGATGGGGCTCGAAGAGCATATCAAGAGCCAGGGCTGGAACCAGGCGGAAGCCGCCCGCCGGCTCAGCGTGACGCAGCCTCAGGTTTCGGACTTGTTGCGCGGCAAGATTAATCTGTTCGGCCTCGACACCTTGGTGAACATGGTGGTCGCCGCCGGGCTCCAGGTTGAGATGCGCGTGGGTAGGGCGGTTTGATCCTCGCAATATTACATGGGGGCGCTGGTGGAGAGATCGCGCCCTATTGAGCCGCGACGGGCGACTGCTGCCAGCACTTCCGCGGTAACTGGTGGCGACGGCCGCCAGATTTCCGGCGATGGATAGCGACGTGGCCGCTCAGGCTCAGCATGTCCTTCCGGCCACCAGCCAAAAACTTCAAATGCCCTGAAGCGCAAGGCAGCGCTGACGTCCTGGTCATAGTCGGTGAGACTGGCCAGCGGTGCGGGCAGGAGCACGAGGTTGGCTATAGATGTGTGGAAGCGGGCGTCGTAACAGGTATTGGGCCATATATGGCAGGCATGGAAGCCAATAAGCTGCCGGTGCCCAAAACAAGCGAGCTTGATAGCCTGGCGATCGTGTCCCATCCCGTGGTGTAACTGCGGCGGGATGATCACCGCGATCTCCGGCAGGACCGTGTCGATCAGCTCTGCAGGATGGG
>Ga0302196_10000126_pt1 | contig 75708 bp, 70 predicted proteins | sample II_Bog_N1_3_FD_198794 | JGI IMG/M metagenome (GOLD analysis project Ga0302196, IMG submission 198794) | Peat permafrost microbial communities from Stordalen Mire near Abisko, Sweden - II_Bog_N1_3 | ecosystem: Environmental > Terrestrial > Soil > Wetlands > Peat | place: Sweden: Abisko... | reverse complement strand
GGCGTTGAACTCCTTGCAGAAGCCCATGATGTTCACGCCGTGCTGGCCGAGCGCCGGGCCGACCGGCGGCGACGGGTTGGCCTTGCCGGCGGGGAGCTGCAGCTTCACGAGCCCAGTGATCTTCTTCATGACCGTCTCTTCCTTCGTCTGTGGTCAGCGGTCGCTCGTCGCGACCTCCCACGGGTTGGACTGCAAAAGCGTTCGGCGAGGAGCGGATAACGCCGGGGGGGCGCCTTGTGGCGCACCCGCGACGAAAAGTCAATCCGCTGCGGCTCGATGCGTTACGTCTTCTCGACCTGCATGAAGTCGAGCTCGACGGGCGTGGCGCGGCCGAAGATGCTCACCAGCACCCGGACGCGGCCCTTGTCGGGGTTCACTTCCTCGACGGTGCCGTTGAAGTTCGAGAACGGTCCGTCGACGACGCGGACGTTGTCGCCGGTCTCGAACTCGACCTTCGGCTTCGGCTTGAGCGCGCCCTCGGAGAGCTGCGTGGTGAGCCGGGCGATCTCCGCCTCGCTGACCGGAAACGGCTGCTGCACGTCGCCGCCGATGAAGCCGGTCACCTTGGGCGTGTTCTTCACCAGGTGCATCGCGCGCATCGAGTTCGGCTCGTCCTTATGCAGCTCCTGGATCTGCACGAGGATGTAGCCGGGGAAGAACTTGCGCTTGCTCGAGCGCTTCTCTCCCTTGACCATCTCGACGACGTTCTCCATCGGGATGAGGATGTCGCCGAAGAGGTCCTCGAGCGCGTGCTGCTTGATGCGCTCCTCGAGCGACTTCTTCGCCTTGTTTTCGAAGCCCGAGTACGTGTGGACCACGTACCACTTCTTCTTGGGCTGGCTCTCGCTGGTCATCGCGGCTTCCATGGAGGGATCCAACCTTAAAGCGTCGGGTTCTGGATCTTGTCGGTGAGGAACTGCCAGAACACGTCGAAGAGTCCCAGCAGGCAGGCGGCGATCAGGCTGGCAACGATAACGGCGACCGTGGCCGCCCGGGTCTCCTCGAGGGAGGGCCAGGTGACCTTGCGCAGCTCGGCCGCGATCTCCTCGGAGAACGTGCGCGTCGCCGCGTGGCGGGAGGCGTAGATGAATCCGGCGGCCGAGAGCGCGAGACCGATGATGGTGGCCCACGCGAAGTCCTTGGGCTCGCCCGGGCCGAGCGGCAGCGCGAAGAGCGTGGTGGTCAGCGGCTGCGTGGCCGAGAAGAGGCCGAACGCAGACAAGAGGACGTGCTCGAGGAAGAAGCCCGCGAGGAGCCCGAAGATGACATAGGCGACTGTGACAATTCTTGAGTTCGTCATCGGACAAGCCCGAAGCGCGAAGCCTCACATGGGCCCCGCGCCTTCCTTTCACTCGCTTGAGAACTACTGTTGGCAGGCCAGCCAGGACTCGAACCTGGAACATGCGGTTTTGGAGACCGCCGCTCTACCATTGGAGCTACTGGCCTGTACCTGCGCTGCCCGCTCCACAGAGGAGGCCTACTTGGTCTCCTTGTGCGCCGTGTGCTTCCGGCAGCGCGGGCAAAACTTGGGCAGCTCCAGCTTGTCAGGCATGGTCCGCTTGTTCTTCGTCGTCGTGTAGTTGCGCTCTTTGCACTCGGTGCACTCGAGCGTGATGATCGTCCGGTTCATCTTTGTCCCTCTGCCATGCTTCGCCGGGGCGCTTGCTGCCGGCGGGAATTGGAGCCCACAACCTGGATTGAACAGGTGACCTCGTCCTTACCAAGGACGTGCTCTGCCAACTGAGCTATGTGGGCGATGCTTTTGCCTGCTGCCTCTCTGCGAGAACCTCGAACCTTTGGAGCGGGAAACGGGATTCGAACCCGTGACATTCAGCTTGGAAGGCTGAAGCTCTACCAGCTGAGCTATTCCCGCAAGCTTCCTCTCGGTGCAGCGCCAACGTTGGTGGAGGGGGAAGGATTCGAACCTTCGAAGGCGTAAGCCGGCGGATTTACAGTCCGCTCCCTTTGGCCACTCGGGCACCCCTCCTCGAGAACGTTTTTGGCGATGCTTGCGAGCCTCCGGCTGCTGGTTTCCGTCTTGGAGCTGGCGGCGAGAATCGAACTCGCGACCTTCCGCTTACAAGGCGGGTGCTCTGCCAACTGAGCTACACCAGCGTAAGTTGTTTGAGTTACTAAGTATTTTCTGTTGTCAAGGGGCCACGGGAGCGTGGGGGACGGAGTTTCTAGAGGAACTTGCGCGCGATGTCAAGCGCAGCTCTGTCGAAAGTTGCCAGCCGGGCTTGACAGGGCCTGTCGGCGGGCGGTTGCGCTGGCTTGGCGAGAGCTAGCGACGCTGGCGGATGACTTCGTAGAGCGCGATCGCGCCCGCCGCGGAGACGTTGAGCGAGCCCAAGTTGCCGGCCATCGGGATGCGCGCGACGTGGTCGCAATGCTCGCGGACCAGCTTGCGCACGCCCGCGCCCTCGCTGCCCATCACCAGCGCGATGGGGCTGGTCAGATCGATCTCGGCGAGGTCCTTGTCTCCCTCGGCGGCGAGCGCGACGGTCCAGACGCCGGCCTCTTTGAGCTCGTCGATGGAGCGCGAGAGGTTGGTGACGCGCGCGATCGGACAGTGCTCGAGCGCGCCCGCGGCCGCCTTGCTCGCGGCGGGGGTCAGGCCGGCCGCGCGATCCTTCGGGACGATCACGCCGTCCGCGCCGAGCGCGTAGGCCGAGCGGACCAGCGCGCCGAAGTTCTGCGGATCGGTGACGCCGTCGAGCATCAGCAGCAGCGCCGGGTGGCCCGCGCTCTCTGCCCGCTCGATCAGGTCGGGCAGCTCGGCGTACGCGAGGTCGTTCATCTCCGCGCCGACGCCCTGGTGCACCCCGCCCTGCGTGCGGCGGGTCAGGTCGCCGAACGGCGCGTCCTCGACGCGCACGCCGAGCAGCTTCGCCGCCTCGGCGATCTTGTCGCCGCCTGCGGACCTGCGGCCGTCGCGGCCGCGCTCGATCAGCACCCGCTTGATGTCGCCGGGGTGGGCCCGCAGCGCTTCGATGACCGGGTTGACGCCGTAGAGAAATCGCATCGGTCACTCGACCTGCACGGGCACGGCGATCTCGCGCTTCTGGTGGGCGCAGAGCGTGGCGACGCAGATGTAGAAGCTCAGCTGCGCCTTGAGCTCGGCGCGGCCCTTCTCCTTGCCGACCACCGGCAGCGAGAACTCGACCCCCTGCGCGGCGGTGCTCTTCGCGTCGGCGCGGGAGAGCTTGAGCTTGGGCAGGTCGAACACGGGCTGCGCGGCGGCCGAGAGCGAGACGGGCGCCTCGGGCGAGACGTGATCGCCCGCGTTCGGCACCACCTCGACGTGCACCGCGCCGCTCTCGCCGACCTTCAGCTTGAGCTCCTTGGTGCTCGAGAGCGAGTAGGCGTGGGCGGCGGCCTCGGTGTCGGCGGCGGCGTCCGCGCGCGCGGCGCTCGAGCTGAGCGAGGCGAGCGAGGCGGCGAAGGTCATCAGCGTCAGGACAGAGAAGATGCGCATGAGTCGGCTCCCGTGGATGCTCCACATATCCCGAACCGGGCCCGCGCGCCGCATTCGCGTCGGGGCTGCGCGCCGCATTCGCATCGACCGCTGCGCGCGGGCCTGCTGTTAGACTCGCAAAATGGGCCTCACCGTCATCCCCTGGTACGGCGCGCGGCGGCAGCGCAAGAGCCTGCGCGAGCTGGTGCAGAGCGCGCTCACCGACAAGCCCACGCTGCTCGCGGTCGTCTCGGAGATGTACACGCGCGAGGAGCACATCCGGCCGTTCGCGCCGCTCGCGGAGCGGTTCGAGGGGCGGCTCGACGTGATCGTCTGCGCCGAGTGGCCGCAGGAGTCGCGCGAGAAGGACGGCGAGGCGCTGCTGGCGGCGCTGGGGCTCGCTCCCGAGGCGCGCCCGCGGCTGCTGCGCGACGAGGGCGACGTGCGCGTCGGGGTGGTGCTGCGGCAGAAGCAGCCGGTGGCGCTCATCGACCTCTACTTCGTCGAGCGCGCGCCCTCGAGCCCGCTCTACGGCGGCGACGACGGGCGCGACGCCGTCTTCGCGGCCCGCGAGGAACGCGCGGCGGCCGAGCTGTCGCGGCTGCTCACCCGCCTGCCCGCGCAGCCGCCTGCGCCGCCGCCCGCGCCGCTCTTGAAGCCAGGCCAGCACGACTTCAACCGCGGCGGCGTCTGCCGCCTCTGCAGCGACGGGCCGATGTCGCAGCGGCCTTGCCCGGGAACCCAGGCGCAGGAGCCGGGCCGCGATCGGTTCGAGCTGATCGAGCTCGAGTGAGCCGCGCGACGCAGGACTTCTCTTTCCGGAATCGATCGACCGACAGGCCGCTGGCGATGCGAAACATGCGCAATCGAGGCCGGGCAGTCGCCCTCGCGCTGCTCTGCGCGGGGACGCTCGCGTCCGCAGCGCAGGCGGGCGGGACCGCGCCGCCGCTCGAAGTTCACGGCTCCAGCGAGCTGCCTGCGCTGCTCGGCACGCTCGCGCGCGGCCGGCCGCTGGTGCTCCACTTCTGCGCCACCTGGTGCGACGCGTGCCGTGCCGAGTTGAAGAAGCTGCAGCCGCGCTTTGCGAAGCTCGACGCGCGCGGCGTCTCGCTGGTGCTGGTCTGGATCGACGAAGAGAAGAGCCGGCCGGCCATCCCCAAGCTGATCGCCAAGCTGCGTCTGGGCGGGCTGCGCTCGATCGTGCTCGACGCGCCCGAGCCGGCGCCGGTGGCGAAGGCGCTCGGCGAGCCGGCCTGGGGCGGCGCGCTGCCGGCCACCTTCGTGTACGACGTACACCAAGTGAAGCTCAGCTCGTTCCTGGGCCGCGCGGACGAGGGGCTCTTGGACGACGCGATCGACGAGGCGCTGCGCCGCGCGGCCGTCCCCGCCGCCAAGTAGAGGTGGGCTTTGGGCCTGGCCACAATGCGCGATCCACGCGCCCAGCCGCTACCTGCGCCAGGCTGCCGCGTCGGTGGCGCTCGGGTTGACGAGCACCTGGCCGGAGCTGGCGTCGAGCGCGATCTTCTCGCCGCTTCCGACCCGGTCGAAGAGCGTGCGCAGGCCGCTCACCGCGGGCAGGCCGAGCGCGGTGAAGAGCGCGATGCCCGGGCTCTCTCCGGCGGAGCCGACGCAGAGCGCGCCGACCGCGCCCTGGCCCCAGCCGCGCAGCGCTGCCAACGCGGGGATCTGCACCGCGACCAGCAGCTCGCCGCGGCGGACCCGGTCGGGCGAGAGGCCCGCGTGCCGGTGGGCGACTGCGTTGGCGAGCGCCTCCACCTCGAGCGCGCGGCGGGCGAGCGGACCGTGGCCGGCCAGCGTGCGCGCGCTCTCCGCGGCGATGCGCTCGAGCGCCTGCGAAGGCGACAGGCCCGCCTCGACGTGCTCGCAGGCCCGCTCGACCACGCGCTCGTCTTCGATGACCGTCTCCAGCTCGACGGGCAGCCGCGCGCCCTGCCCGACCGCGAGGCGCGCCCGCTCGAGCAGCTCGCGCAGCTCGGCCTTCTCGGCGGCGAAGTCCTTGGCGAGCCTCTCGGCCGCCTCGGCGCGCGCGGCGGTGTCGAGGCGCACGCGGCCCTCGCGGCGGGCGAGCGCGCGGGAGAGCACGTGCACCATCCCGAGCGTGCGGCCCTGCTGGTTGCCCTCGCCGGTCAGCTGCGCCTGCGCGCCGTGGGTGCGCTCGCCCTCGAGCAGCGCCGCGACCGGCCGCGCGCAGGCGAGCGCGAGCAGCAGGTCGGCCTCGGTGAACGGCCCCTGTTCGCGCTGCAGCACCAGCGCGCCGCGCGGCCGGGCGCCAGCGAGCAGCGGGACCGCGAGGAACGCGGGGTAGCGCTCTTCGGCCAGCTGCGGAAAGTAGGCGAACTGCGCGGTGAGCCCCGCGTCGTCGACAGCGACCGGCCGCAGCGTCTCGACCGCGGTGCCGGTGATGCCCTGTCCGACTTGCAGGCGCACTTCGCCGAGCGCCGCTTCGGGAAAGCCGTGGTTGCCGCGCAGGACGAGGTCGTCTTTTCCCTCGAGCACATAGATCGAGGCGACCGGCGCATCGCACAGGGTCGAGAGCAGCTCGCAGAGCTGCTTGAGCGCAGCCGCCCGCGGGAGCGCTGGGTCGACGCCGGCGGCGAACTTGAGCGCGGCTTCCACCCGCGGTCCGAAGGCGCCGTGCGCTGCGATGCCGAGAGCGTCCATGGCCGAGATGTACCGCAGATCGACGCGCCGCGAGAGTGAAGAGGCGGGGGAAGGCTCGCGGAGCGCGCGCGGCGAAAAGCGGCCCCGGCGGCGCGCGAACCATGCGACCTTCGCGCCCCACCCTCGCGCAGGAGTCCGCGTGACATCGCCCGACGAGGCCGACGCGAGCGCGCTCCGCTCGCTCGGCTACGCGCAGGAGCTGCTGCGCGACATGGGCGGCTTCTCCAACTTCGCGCTCAGCTTCTCGATCATCTCCATCCTCACCGGCGCGGTCACGCTCTACGGCCACGGCCTGATCCACGGCGGCCCGCGGGTGATGCTGCTGGGCTGGCCGCTGGTGGCGCTCTTGACCATGACAGTGGCGATGAGCCTGGCGCAGCTCGCCTCCAGCTTTCCCACCGCGGGCGCGCTCTACCACTGGAGCAGCTGGCTCGGGGGAAGAGGACTTGGTTATATAACCGCTTGGTTGAATACGGTCGGGCAGTTTGCCATCACCGCCGGCATCGACGTCGGGCTGGGCGACTTCCTTGCCGACTTCGCGGGCATCGCCGCCGGAGCCCGGCGCGAGCGGCTGGCGATCTACGCCGCGCTGCTCGCCCTGCACGCGCTGCTCAACCACCTCGGCGTGCGGCTGGTGGCGCGGCTCAACCAGCTCTCCGCGTGGGTCCACCTGGGCGGCGTGTTCGCCATCTCGCTCGCGCTGGCGCTCTTCGCGCCGCACCAGCCCGCGTCGTTTCTCGTCCAGCGGTTCCAGGCCGCGCCGGGTCCGTACCTGCCAGTCTTCCTGCTCGGGCTGCTGCAGGCCGCCTGGACGTTCACCGGCTTCGACGCCTCGGCGCACGCCTGCGAGGAGACGCACGACCCGACCCGCAACGCCCCGTGGGGCATCGTGCTCTCGGTGGCAGTGAGCGGCATCGCCGGCTGGATCCTGCTGATCGCGGTGACGCTGGCGGTGCGCGACTTGCCGGCGGCGGCTGCCGCGGAAAATCCGTTCATCTACGTGCTGACCGCGGCGCTGGGCGCGCGGCTGGGAACCGCGCTGGTGGCGGTCGCGATGGTCGCGATGTGGTTCTGCGGACTCGCCTCGATCACCTCGAACTCGCGCATGCTCTACGCGTTCGCGCGCGACGGCGGCCTGCCGTTCTCAAAGCAGCTCGCCCGCGTCTCGCCCAGCTTCGCCACGCCGCACGTGGCCATCTGGGTGTCAGCCGCCGGCGCGTTCGCCATCGCGCTCTGGGCCGACGCGTACGAGGCGATGATCGCGCTCTCCACCGTCGCGCTCTACGCGAGCTACGGCCTGCCCATCGCGGCGGGAATGCTGGCGCGCGCGCGCGGCCGGTGGACGAGGCGGGGGCCGTGGGATCTCGGCCGCGCTTCGCTGGCGGTCAACGCGCTCGCGCTGGCCTGGATCGCCGCGGCCATCGCGCTCTTCGTCGCGCCGCCCAACCAGCGCGCGGGCGCGGTCTTCGCCGGCTGCCTCGTCGCCATCGGCGCGGCCTGGGTCCTCTGGATGCGGCGCCGCTTCCCCGGCCCGCCGCCGCTGCAGTCGAAATAGTTGCATAAAGCAACCATCTCGTGCCGCCGCTTCGACGCTACTTCGCCGCGAACGTCGAGGCGATCTTCGCCAGCCCCTTCGGCTCGTCCTGGAAGTCGCAGACGCTGTTGGGGTTGCGCGCGTCCCAGCTGCCGTCGGGCTTCTCCAGCACCAGGTAGGCGCAGCCGCTCGCGCGCAGCATCGCCGCGCGGCCGCTGTGGATGCGGCGCAGCGACTCGCCCGGCGCGAGGAAGCGGGCCTCCAGGTTGTCGAAGAAGGCCTTCGCGCGCGGCTGGCGGCTGGCGATGAGACGCATGCGCGGCACGTCGGCCGCGTTGATCTCGGCCGGCACCTGCGCGAACTCGATCCGGTTGGGGTGCGCGCCGGCGATCTGCTCGGGCGAGATGTCCCAGAGTTCGTGCACCTGCTCGAGCGGCTTCATCGAGGCCCAGAGCTGCGCGTCAAACGGCTCGAGCACGATCGCCTCGAGCGCGGTGGTGACGTCGTCGAAGGTCAGGAAGAGCGTGCTCGAGCCACGCCGCCAGGCCAGTTCGGTGAACGAGCCCTGGTCCAGCCCGCGCGCGCCGGGGACGCCGAGCACCGGGGCCACCTGCTGGATGCGCAGGTCGGGCGCACGCTGCGTCAGCGCGGCCGCGCCCACCAGCACCTCGCCGACGAAGATCTTCATCTCGCCGCGCGGACGGGCGTGCAGCGCGATGCGCTGGACGCGACCCCCACTCGACCAGAGCTCGATGCCCAGCGCAGGCCAGCGCGAGAGCGCGCCCTGCGTCTGCGCAGGCGGCCCCAGCTTCTTCAACAGCGGCTCGATGGGATCGCCCGGCGCGAAGCCGAGCAGGTTGTTCGCGAGCAGATCGGCGATGAGATCGAGCCGCACCGCCGGCGCGTCCGGGTGATGCACCAGCTCCTGCACCGCGCTCTGCGCCGCCGCCACCGCCTCCGGCCCCGCGTCGGGCAGGACCAGGATCATCGAGGGCTTCGGCGGCGGTGCAGCGAGCGGAAGGCCGGGCGGCGCGACGAGCGGCGCCGGCTGCGAGCTGCAAGCGGCGGCGAGGAGCGCGAGCAGCGCGAGAGGCAAGTGGCGCATAGGGGCGCACTCTCGCGCGGCGCGCGCGATTCCCCAAGAGCAAACCCCGCGAGCGCTACACGCCGGTGAGCAGGTTGCCGCGCGCGGCGATGCGGCCCGCCTCGCTGCGCCGCCCGATCGAGTGGACGATGAGCAGCCCGAGGAAGAGCGCGGGGATGGGCAGGTGCGAGGCCTCGCTGTGCGTCGCGTGCATCCAGACCGCGCCGGCCAGGATGGGGATGAGCAGCGTCGAGGCCCAGAAGCGCGTGCGCGGCAGCAGCACGCCGATGCCGCCGAGGATCTCGCAGAGGCCGATGAAGTGGAGGAAGCCGACGCCGAAGCCGTAGCTCGCGAAGCCCGCGACCATCTCCGGCTTGGTGGCGACCTTGGTCGAGCCGGCGAAGACCATGAGGAACGCGGTGAGGACGGCGATGACCCAGAGGGCGATGTTCTTGGCCTTCATGCGATGGCTCCGGCTTGCGGTCCCGCGAGGAACCTAGGTATGGAATGAGAACTGGGGCACGCTAGAGAACCACAGGCCCCGATGCAAGGAGGCACCCTTTTGTCACCCAGGCACATCCAGGGAACCGGCCCCGAGCCGGCCCGCTGCCACAAGGCGCGCGAGGTGATGGCGCGGGTCGGCGACAAGTGGAGCATCGAGGTGGTGATGTGGCTCGCGCGGGAGCCGCGGCGGTTCAACCAGCTCAAGCGGGCCATCGACGGCGTCTCGCAGCGGATGCTCACGCTGACGCTGCGCTCGCTCGAGCGCGACGGCCTGGTGTCGCGGACGGTCTTTCCCACCATCCCGCCGCGCGTCGACTATGCGCTGACGCGGCTGGGCCGCTCGCTCTGCAAGCCGGTGATCGCGCTGGGCGCGTGGGCCCACCAGCACACGCCGCAGATCGACGAGGCCCGCGCGAAGTACGATCGCGCCCACCCCAAGCGCTCGCCGAGCGCCAGCCACCGGTAGACGAGCCATGAAGACCAACTCTGCGCGCATCCTCGATTCGCTGGGCATCCACTACGAGCTGCGCGACTACCCGGTCGACGAAGAGGACCTCTCCGCTGAGAGCGTCGCGCGCAAGATCGGCCTGCCGCTCGAACAGGTGTTCAAGACGCTGGTGTGCCGCGGCGACAAGCACGGCGTCTGCATGGCGGTGGTGCCGGCCGACGCCGCGCTCGATCTGAAAGCGCTGGCGCGGCTCTCGGGCGACAAGAGCATCGACACCGTCGCGCTCAAAGAAGTGCAGCCGCTCACCGGCTACATCCGCGGCGGCGTGACCGCGCTCGGCGGCAAGAAGGACTTTCCCGTCTACGTCGAAGAGACCATCGAGCTGTTCGACGTGGTCAGCGTCTCGGCGGGCGTGCGCGGCACGCAGCTGCTGCTCGCGCCGGGCGACTACCTGCGGGCGACCCAAGGCAAGGTCGGCGCGATCTCGCGGCCCGCGCCCGGGCCTGTGGTCGCACGCTAGAGGTGCTTCTCGGCGATCACGCGCAGCGCCTCTTCGCCGAGCATCTTGACCCAGTAGCCGAGCATGGCGAACCGCTCGTCCTGCGTGAGGCCCGCCTTGTAGCGGGCGTAGATCTGCTGCGCGACCACCGCGTTCTTGAAGAGCGCGAACGCGAGATAAAAGGAGAGGTCCCCCAGATCGCGGCCGCTCTTCTGCGCGTAGTGCTGCGCGAGATCGCGCCGGGTGAAGCTGCCCGCGAGCGCAGTCGGGCCGAACGCAAAGGTGCGCAGCTCGTCGCGGTCCCCCTCCTCGACCCAATAGGCGAGCATGGTGCCGAGGTCGAAGAGCGGATCGCCGACGGTGGACATCTCCCAGTCGAGCACGCCGATGACGCGCGCGAGGTTCGCGGAGTCGAGCACCACGTTGTCGAACTTGAAGTCGTTGTGGATGAGCGCCGCCCCGCTCTCCTTGGGCACGTGCGCCGCCAGCCAGCGCGCGGCTTCGTCGATCTCGGGCACATCGTCGGTGCGCGCATCTTGATAGCGCTTGGACCAGCCGGTCACCTGCCGCTCGGCGTAGCCCGCGGGCTTGCCGAGCGCGGCCAGCGCGGGCGCGCGCACGTCGAGCGCGTGCAGCGCGGCGAGCGTGTCGACGAGCGCTGCGTCGATGGCCCGCTTCTCCACGGGCGAGATGGTCGAAGGAGGTGTGGGCCCTCGCAGGATGGTCCCGCGCAGACGCTCCATCGCGTAGAACGGCGCGCCGATGACCGCCGCGTCGTCGCACTGCGCGAGCGGCTTGGGCGCCAGCGCGAACAGCGGCGCGAGCGCGTGCAGCACGCGCACTTCGCGGCCCATGTCGTGCGCGCTCTTCACCTGGCTCCCGCGCGGCGGGCGGCGCAGCACCAGCTCGCGACCGGCGGCGTCGGTGACCAGGTAGGTCAGGTTCGAGTAGCCCTTGGCGAACTGCTGCACCGCGAACGGCGCGGCGAGCCCCGCGATGTTCGCGGCGAGCCAGGGCGCGAGCGTCTCGAGCGGCAGCTCCTCGCCGGCGCGCGGCGCGCGAGGCTGGTCGATCGGGCCGGGCGGCGCGGCGGGTCCAGGCGCATGCGTCTCGTCAGTCATAGCGCGGTCACCAAGTGGGGCTCGTCGGCGAGGTGCGGCAGCTCGTTGAAGCTCGCCATCGAGAAGCGCGGCTCGAGGCCGCTAGAAAAAAGGAAGCGGCTCGAGGCGGCGTTGCGCATCTGCAGCGCCAGCTCGAGCGCGTGCGTGTGGCCGAGGTCGAGCGCGAGCTGCGCGGCCGCGCCGATCACGCCCGCCGAGGTGAAGGCGAACAGCTGGGCGCCCTTCGGCGCTCCTCGCAGCAGTGTGTCGAGCGCGCGCCGCACGCGGGCGCGGAACTCGAGCCACGTCTCCACGCCGGGCGCCGCGACGATGCCCTGGTTCCACAGCCGCAGCACGGTGGAGCCGAGCTTGCGACGCGCGCGCGTGCGGGTTTCGTCGGTGTCGGCCGAGAGCATCTCCTGGGCGAGATCGCGCAGCAGCGGGTGCTTCTCGCAGATGGCGCGCAGCTGATCTTGCAGCAGCGGCTCGATGCGCATCTCGTCGAGCTCCTCGAGCAGCTCGGGCGCCGCGACCTTCCCGCCGCCCGCGCGAAACGCCTCGATGGCGATCTCCGCCGAGCGCCGCTGCCGCTCGCGCGGGCCGCAGTAGACGCGATCGACTTTGTCGCCGCGCGAGGCCCAGTGCGCGCCCAGCAAGCGGGCCTGCGCTTCACCGAGCGGCGAGAGCTTGTCGTAGACGACCGCGTCGGCGGAGGCCTGTCCGTGGCGGATGAGAAGCAGCGAGCCCATCCGCGGACAATAAAGGACGATTCGCTTCGCTGCTTCGAGATGACGGAGAACGTTGACGAGGGCACGCTGACGTTGAAGAGCAACAGCGGGCGAGACAAACAGACGCTCTCGTACGAGCGCCCCGACGGCGAGCACCTCACGCTCGAGGGATCACTCGAGGGCGATCGGCTGCTGATTGAGGCGACGCTGCAGACGAACTTTCCGCTTCTCGAGCAAAGGTTCCACTGGGTCATCGAGAACTAGAGTCCCATCTCATCAAACGCGCGCCCTTGCTTTTCCTTGGATCCGCGCTAGAGAAAGCGCGCCCCGCCGCGCAAGGCCGCGGGTGCAAACCTGGGCTGCCGCGCAAGGCCGCCGCCCTCGGAGACACCATGACAAACCCGAAGCAGTCCCTCGCGACGTTCACCTACGGCGCCGGGAAGACCGGACAGTTCTACTCTCTCCCCGCGCTCGAGAAGGCCGGCCTAGGCAAGCTCTCGCGGCTGCCGCAGTGCTTGAGAATTGTGCTCGAGTCGCTCGCGCGCAACAACGACGGCAAGCGCGTGCGCGACCAGGACGTGAAGGCGCTGGCCAGCTGGCAGCCGAAGGCCGAGCGCACGGAGGAAATTCCCTTCGTCGTCGCGCGCGTCGTGCTCCAGGACTTCACCGGCGTTCCGCTCATCGTGGATCTCGCGGCCATGCGCAGCGCGGTCGAGCGCGCGCAGAAGCAGCCGGCGGTGATCGAGCCGCTGGTGCCCGTCGACCTGGTGATCGACCACTCGGTGCAGGTGGATTTTGCGCGCGTGCCCGACGCGATCCAGCTCAACCAGCACATCGAGTTCGAGCGCAACCACGCCCGCTACGAGTTCCTCAAGTGGGGCAAGCAGGCGTTCGGCACGCTCGGCATCGTCCCGCCTGGCGTCGGCATCGTCCACCAGGTCAACCTCGAGTACCTGGCCAAGGGCGTCGTCGAAAAAGAGGGCGTCTTCTATCCGGACACGCTCGTCGGCACCGACTCGCACACCACGATGATCAACGGCGTCGGCATCGTCGGCTGGGGCGTCGGCGGCATCGAGGCCGAGGCGGCGATGCTCGGCCAGCCGGTCTACTTCCTCACCCCCGACGTGGTCGGCGTGAACCTCTCCGGCGCGCTCAAGCCGGGCGTCACCGCCACCGACCTGGTGCTCGCGCTCACCGAGATGCTCCGCAAGGCGAAGGTCGTCGGCAAGCTGGTCGAGTTCCACGGCGCCGGCGCTGCGAGCCTCTCGGTCACCGAGCGCGCGACCATCGCCAACATGGCGCCCGAGTACGGCGCGACTATCGGCTTCTTCGGCGTCGACGAGAAGACCTGCGAGTACCTCAAGGCGACCGGCCGCAGCGACGAGAGCGTCGACGCGGTCCGCAAGTACTTCCAGGCGCAGGAGCTGTTCGGCATTCCGGCCGCGGGCGCGTGCGACTATTCGACGCTGCTGCAGTTCGACCTGGCGAGCGTGCAGCCGTGCGTGGCTGGCCCGAAGCGGCCGCAGGATCGGATCAACCTGGTCGACCTGAAGAGCAAGTTCGCCGAGCTGTTCGCCAAGAAGGACGCGACCGGCTACGCGAAGGCCGACGCGGATCTCGGCAAGCGCTGGACGTACCAGGGCGCGCCGGTCGGCGACGCGCTCGTGCAGGGCGGCGGCGCGCAGAGCGGCAAGTCGCTCACCGGGCGCGACACCAACCCGATCACCGAGACCGAGATGGTCACCAACCGCGCCACGCCCGATCGCGTGCCCGGCCAGATGGTCGCGCACGACGGGCCGCCCTCGGTGGGGCACGGCGATGTGCTGATCGCCGCGATCACCAGCTGCACCAACACCTCGAACCCGGGCGTGATGCTGGCGGCGGGCCTGGTCGCGAAGAAGGCGGTCGAGAAGGGACTCACCGTGCGGCCCGAGGTGAAGACCTCGCTCGCGCCCGGCTCGCGCGTGGTCACCGAGTACTTGAAGAAGACCGGCCTGCAGCAGCACCTCGACGCGCTCGGCTTCAACCTGGTCGGGTACGGCTGCACGACGTGCATCGGCAACTCGGGTCCGCTCGATCCGCGCATCGAAGAGCTGGTGGTCAACAACGACGTGGTGGCCGCGAGCGTGCTCTCGGGCAACCGCAACTTCGAGGCGCGCGTCCACCAGAACATCAAGGCGAACTTCCTCATGTCGCCGCCGCTGGTCGTCGCGTTCGCGCTCGCGGGCAAGGTGAACATCGATGTCGAGAAGGATCCGATCGGCCTCGGCAAGGACGGCAAGCCGGTCTTCCTCAAGGACATCTGGCCGACCGACGCCGAGGTGCAGGCGCTCCTGCCGGCGGCGCTCGACAGCGCCGCGTACAAGAGCAACTACAGCGGCGACCTCGCGGCGGGCGTGAAGGAGTGGAACGACATCGCGGCGCCGAAGGGCGCGGTCTACTCGTGGGACCAGAAGAGCACCTACGTGCGCGAGGCTCCGTGGTTCATGCCGTTCGAGGCCAGGCCGCGCGGCATCGACGACATCCACGGCGCGCGCCCGCTGGCCATCTTCGGCGACTCGGTCACCACCGATCACATCTCGCCCGCCGGCAACATCAAGGCGAGCTCGCCCGCGGGCATTTACCTGCAGGCCAACGGCGTCGCGAAGGCCGACTTCAACTCGTACGGCGCGCGCCGCGGCAACCATGAAGTGATGGTGCGCGGCACCTTCGCGAACGTGCGCATCAAGAACCTCATGGCCCCCGGCACCGAGGGCGGCGTGACGCTCTTGCAGCCGTCGGGCAAGCAGCTCGCCATCTATGACGCGGCCATCGAGTACGAGAAGACGAAGACGCCGCTGATCGTCTTCGCCGGCCAGGAGTACGGCACCGGCTCGTCGCGCGACTGGGCGGCCAAGGGCACCAAGCTCCTCGGCGTGAAGGCGGTCATCGCCAAGTCGTTCGAGCGCATCCACCGCTCGAACCTGGTCGGCATGGGTGTCTTGCCCTGCCAGTTCCTCGAGGGCCAGGACGCCGCGACGCTCAAGCTCGACGGCACCGAGACCTTCGAGCTGACCGGCTTTGCCAAGGAGCTCAAGCCGCAGATGAAGGCGACGCTCACCATCGCGCGCAAGGACGGCTCGAAGGAGGACGTGCAGGTCATCGTCCGCATCGATACGCCGATCGAGGTCGAGTACTACAAGCACGGCGGCATCCTCCCGTACGTGCTGCGGCAGATCCTCGGGCTGCTCTAGTCGCGCGATGGAGTCCCCGGCGGCGCTCGACAGCGCAGTGCAAGCTGTCCTGCGCCGTCCGATCTGGCACGCGTGGCAAGGCTACGGCTCGCACCTCTTCTTCGAGTGCGGCGAGCCGCGCGTGCGCATCGGCGAGCGCGTCCGCGGGGATGCACATCTCTTCGGCACGCCCGTGCAGCGGCGCGACGGCTCGATCACGAGCGACGCGCAGATCCTCATCGAGCTGGCCGCGTGGAGCCTCTTCGCGGGCGAGCTTGAGATCGTCCATTCCGAGTCGAGCCGCGAGGAGATCCGCGCAGGCCAGAAGTGGATCTGCGGCCAGCATCTCGTCGCGCTCACGCGGCAGGGAACGAATCTTGTCACGCTGCAGTTCGATCTCGGCGCGCGCCTCGAGCTGCGGCCGCCCGACGATCAGCAGCCTGACGACGAGCTGCTCTCGCTCGTTCACGGCGAGCGGGTGACCTCGCTGCGCACGAATGGCAGCGTGACGGTGCGGCCGCTGCCCGACAGCGAACTGGACGCTCCGCATTCGCCCGAGTGAACTCGCGCGCAGCCGATTGCGCGAGCGCAGAGGATCACCGCCAGCGCGTCAGGAGCTTCTCGCGATCAAACAGGCGCGCCGCCAGCGCGACGAGCGCGATGTCCGCGACGAGCGCGGCGAGGGCGAGCGCGAAGTAGAAGCGCCAGCCGAGCGAGACGCGGCCGGCGAGCTGCGCGACCAGCGCGCCGAGCAGCGGCACCACCGTCATGCCGGCGAGGTTCTGCGCGGCGCGCGGATCGGCGACGACCGAGCCGAGCACGACGGCGATGGCGTTCCCGAAGAGCGCGAGCAGCGGCGAGAGCACCCCGGTGGCGAAGAGCCAGCTGCCGTCGGGCAGCGGCGCGGGCGAGCCGGGCGGCAGATGTGGCAGCGCCAGCGCGTCGATGCCGCCGCAGAAAATCGCGGCCGCGATCCAAGTCAGCAATACGCTCGGCACCACCGCGGCGACGCTCTTGCCGAGGATGATCTCGAGCGTGGTCACCGGCGTCGCCAAGAGCGGCTCGAGCGTGCGCCGCTCGCGCTCGCCGCCCACCGACTGCGCGGCGATGAGGATGGGCAGGAAGATCGGCAGCACGAGAAACATCGGCAGCCAGTTCTTCGCCAGCAGCGCCGCCAGCGCCGCCGCTTTGCCGCCCTCGCCGGCGATGCCGTAGAGGTCGCGCAGGAAGTCGACCGCCTGCTCGGGCGCCGCGCGCATCAGCCACGCGTAGAGGCCGAGCGGCATCAGCACGATGGTGATCGGCAGCGAGATCATCGAGAGCAGGAGCACCGGCGAGCGGCGCAGCTCGAGCAGCTCCTTCTCGACCATCACCGCGGCGCCGCGCAGCGGGCTCATGAGATGAGCCCTTCGCTGCGCGCCTGGCCGAGCAGCGCGAGGTAGGCCTCTTCGAGCGGGTCGCGCACCGGCACCGCGCTCAGCACCCGCGCGCCGGAGGCGACCAGCGCCGCCAGCGCGTCGGGCGCGTGGGCGCGGCCGGCGAGCTCGAGCAGCAGCGTCTGCGCGCGCTCGGGCGTGGCTGCGCGCACGAACGGCAGACCGCGCAGCAGCGCGAGCGCGCCGTCGAGGGGCGAGTCCAGCTCGAGGCGGACCCGGTGCGCGCCGTGCGCCATCTTCTGGACATCGTGCACCGCCAGCAGCCGCCCCGCCACGAAGGCCGCGCGCGCGCAGAGCCGCTCGACCTCGTCGAGGTGGTGCGTGCAGAGCACCAGCGTGCGCTTCTCCGCGGCCAGCTCGCCGACCAGCGCGCGCACCTCGCGCGTCGCCTCCGGATCGAGCCCCACGGTCGGCTCGTCGAGCAGGATGATCTCCGGCTCGTGCAGCAGCGCCCGCGCGATGGCGAGCTTCTGCTTCATCCCGCGCGAGAGCACCGCGAAGGGGCGCGCGGCGTGCGGCGCGAGGAGAAAGCGCGAGAGCAGCCGGCTCGCCCGCGCGTCCGCCTCGTGCGCGGTCAAGCCCTGAAGCTTGCCAAAGACAACCAAATTCTCCCGCGCGGTGAGCCGGTCGTAGAAGCCGGGCTGCTCGGTGAGCAGGCCGATCTTCCCGCGCAGCGCAGCGCCCGCGGGCGAGCCCGGGCGCACTTCGCAGCCCGCCACCTGTGCGCGCCCCGCGTCGGGGCTGATGAGCCCGGCGAGGATGCGCAGCGTGGTGGTCTTGCCCGCGCCGTTGGGTCCGAGCAGTCCGAACACCTCGCCCCGCTCGACCGAAAACGAGAGGTCCCAGAGCGCGCGGCGGCCGGCGTAGGACTTCGCGAGGCCGGTCGCTTCGATCGCTGGCAAGGGTCTCCCGGGGAGTGCGCGGCCGCGATGGTACCCCGCCCTGCCCGCGGGCGCGCATTCGAAACAAGACAGCCGAGCGCGCGCGCCGTTGCAGCACAAAACGTGGGTTTTCTCGAGGAGAGCTGCGCGGAAATAGCGGGCCGCGCGAGCGCGTAGGGCGGTCAGCTCTTCCACTCAAACACAACTCTCTTGGAGTCTTTCCATGCGCGCCAGCATCCACGCTTCGCTTCCTGTCTTCGCCGCCGCCTTCGCCCTCGCCTCCTCCGCCTGCGCCACTGCGAACGGCTACACCGTCAGCGCCAAGGTCCGCACGCTGCAGCCGGGCGCGCGCGACGCCGCGGGCATCAGCTCGGTGGGCGGCGCGAGCGTGGCGCTCGACTGCCCGGACGCGAGCGTGAACCGGGCGCTCGGCAAGACTGACAGAGAGGGCGCGCTGCGCATCGAGGGCGACGGCGCGATCCCGCTCGCGTGCAAGCTCGACATCTCGGCGGATGGGTACAAGCCGGTCGCGCTCGCGGTCGCGTCGGTCTGCACCGAGCAGAGCCAGGGCGCGTGCCGGACGCTCGCGGTGCACGCGATGATGTCCGCCGTGCAGTCGCAAGCGGCGCGCTGAGGCACGGCAGGCGAATCACCGATCGTGCTGCGTCGTCGCGCGGCCGACAGGAGCGTGACGATCGCGACATGAATGCCGCAGTTTTCGAGGGCGTCCGATCTTCGATCGGACGGCTGGAGGCAGGAACTGCTGGGTCCGCTCGATCCGTTTCTCCTCTGGAAAAGCCCCGATCCGCGACTCGCAGCTGGCAGAAAAAATGGACTGGCCCGTCGCTTGCTCAATGTGCGGGCATGAGCTTCGCCAAGACCATGAGCCTCGTGGCAGCCGGAGCGCTTCTCGCGCTCGCCGGCTCGGCGATGGCCAGCGTTCTGCTGTAGCGCGCCCGCGCCCGACGGCCGCTCAGGCGGCGCTGCTGACGCTCGGGTCCGCGCTGGCGGCGCGCGCGCTCTGCCGGTTCTGGAGGATCCAGACCGAGCCCAGCCCGGCGGCCGAGATCGCGGCGAGCGTCATCAAGACATAGAAGACAGCCTGCAGGCCGTAGCGGTGGTTCACGCTGGTGAAGAGGAACCCCTGCGCGATGGCGCCCACCGAGCCCAGGCCGTTGATGATGCCGGCGACGGTGGCCGCGGCGTAGGGCCCGCCGAGGTCCTGCGCGGCGACGCCGGAGATGAGCGCGTCGGGGCCGAAGAGGCAGAAGCCGATCAGCGCGAGGCCGAGGAGGTTCGCGCCCATCCCGAGCGCCGCGGTCTTGGCGTAGATGGCCAGCGAGACCGCGAGCACCAGCGTCGTCACGCAGGCGACCGCGCCGCGCTTGGTCGGGAACCAGCGGTCGGAGATCCAGCCGATGCCGATGGCGCCGACGATGCCGCCGACCTGCAGCGCGGTGCTCATGTAGCCGGCCTTCTCGCGCGGGTAGTGCAGCGAGGTCTCGAGGAAGAACGGCGCCCAGAAGTCGATGCAGTAGCGGATGAGCTTCATCCCGAAGTAGCTGAAGCCGAGCATCCACACGACCGGGTTCTTCAGCGCCGCCTGCCGCGCGAGCCGCACCACCGCGGCGTCGGGCGGCGCGTTGCGCAGGACGCGGGCGGCCTCTTCCTCGGCGGTCGCGCCCGGCGCGGCGACGCCGTCGATCAGATCGCGCGGACCCGGCTTGTCTCGGAGGAAGCGCAGCACGACGAGCCCGACGACCGCGACCAGGCAGGCCGGCACGAAGAACGCCGAGCGCCAGCCGTGGATGTCGAACGAGAGCCGCTCGAAGCGGCCGCCGAAGTGCGCGACCAGCCCGCCGCCGACCAGGCGCGCCGCCAGCGCCGTCGCGAGGATCGGCCCGACCTGGAAGCAGGTGCTCCAGACGCCCATCACCTTGCCGCGCTCTTTCGTGTCGAACCAGGCGGCCATCGCCTTCATCGTGCCCGGCCAGCCCGTGGCCTCGAAGAAGCCGTCGAGCGCGAGGAAGATCGCGAACGCGAGCAGCGTGCTCGACAGGCCGAACGCGGCGCAGAAGATGGCCGACATGAGCATGCCGAAGCCGACCAGCCGCCGCGCGCCGATCTTGTCGCCGAGCCAGCCGCCGCAGAACTGCCCGAGCGCGTAGACGACGAGAAAGACCGTGTCGAGGAGCGCGAGGCCGCTGTCCGAGATGCCGATCGCCTTCAGGCTGGTCTTGGCGATCGGGAGGTTCTTGCGGACGAAGTAGTAGCTCGCGTAGCTCGTCCAGGTGAGCGCGAAGACGCCGCGTCGGGTGCGGTGGCCTTCGGGCGTGAGCTTGGGCATGCGCGCAGCTTAGATCGCGATCGGACCGCGTGCGTGACGAGAGTGTGGAGAAGACGCGGCGGGGCCGCCGCCACCGGCTCCCACGCCGCCAGGACCGGATCCCCGCCCCCCAAAGTGCAGGCGCGGCTGACTTTCGCTGCCCGTTTAGAGTGCGTGCGCGATGGCACGGACGACGCCGTACATCGCCGCCGCAACCAGCCCCGACGCGGGGATGGTGAAGACCCAGGCCCAGACGATGCGGCCAGCGACGCCCCAGCTGACCGCGCGCGTACCGCGGGTGAGGCCCACGCCGATGATCGCGCCGGTGATGGTGTGCGTCGTCGAGACCGGGATGCCCAGCCGCGCGAGCGCGAGGATGGTCACGCCGCCGCCGGTCTCCGCGCAGAAGCCGCCGATGGGCTGCAGCTTGGTGAGGCTGTGCCCCATGGTGCGGACGATCCGCCAGCCGCCGAAGAGCGTGCCGAGCGCGATGGCCCCCTGGCAGAGCAGCACCACCCAGAACGGCACGCCGAACGGCCGCCCGCTCCAGATGGTCCCGTAGAGCACGATGGCGATGATGCCCATGACCTTTTGCGCGTCGTTGCTGCCGTGGCTGTACGAGAAGATGCCCGCCGAGACGAGCTGCAGCCGGCGGAACCAGCGATCGACACGCGCCGGTGTCTGCTTGCGCACGATCCACGCCGTTATGATGGTCATCATAGCGCCGAGGAACATGCCGATCAGCGGCGAGAGCACGATGAACAGCGCGATCGTCAGCACGCCCGACACGACCAGTCCGTGGGGCCCGAGCGCGCAGAGCGCAGTGCCGACGAGCCCGCCGGTGAGCGCGTGCGACGAAGACGAGGGCAGGCCCCACCACCACGTCAGCAGGTTCCACGCGATGGCGCCGAAGAGCGCGGCGAAGAGCACCGAGAGCACGATGTCCGGCCCTTGCGCGCGGAGCATCTCGAACTGGATGACGCCGCGGCCCATCGTGTCGGCGACCTTCACGCCGCCGCCGAACGCCGCCGCGAAGTTGAAGAACGCCGCCCACGCGACCGCCCAGCCCGGCGCGAGCACGCGGGTGGAGACGATGGTGGCGATCGAGTTGGCCGCGTCGTGGAAGCCGTTGACGAAGTCGAAGAAGAGCGCGACGGCGATCAGGCAGATGACTGCGAAGATCACGCGTGCTCCAACACGACGCCTTCCATCACGTTGGCGACGTCCTCGCAGCGATCGACCGCGTCCTCGATCAGCTCGTAGATGTCCTTCCACTTGATGATCGAGATCGCGTCGGTGCCGTCCTTGAACATGCGAGCGACCGCGGCGCGGAAGACCGAGTCGGCCTCGTTCTCCAGCGACTTGATCTCGCGGCAGGCGGCGAGCAGCTCGTCGGGGCGCTTGATGTCGCGCAAGAGCCGCACCGCGCCTTGCATCGCCTGGGCGGCACGCAGGAGCAGGCCGGAGAGCTCGCGCGCGGGCGGCGGCACGTGGGTCACGTCGTAGAGCATGAGCCGGTCGGCGGCCGCGTCGGTGAGATCGAGCACGTCGTCGATGCGCGAGAGGAGCCGGTGGATCTCGGCCCGATCGAACGGCGTGATGAACTGCTTGTGCAGCCGCTCGAACGAGGCCTGCGCGATCTTGTCGCCGCGGTGCTCGGCGTCCTTGATGGCGGCCACCTGCGCGGGCACGTCGCTGTAGTTGCTCAGGAGCGAGTGGAAGAGGCGCGCGCCGTCGACGGTCGCCTGGGCCTGCTTGTCGAAGTCGTCGAAGAACTCGTCCGACCGGGGCATCAGCTTTTCGAGCATGGTCTCTCCGCCAAGGTCCGCCGTCTGCGGCGGCGCACAGTAGCAGAGAGGCCGCGCGCGCCGAGCACCGAAGGGCTACTCGTCGGAGGCAGCGTCGAGGAGCGTGGGGCTGTCGTCGTCCTCGTCGTCGGCGGCGGGAAATGCGAACCGCTCGTCGGCGGCGGTGAGCTGCGCGTCGGCGCGGGCATGCACACCGGGCGCGGCGGCGCGCACTCCGATGAGCAGCAGCGCCGCGGCCGCGCCCAACCAGAGCGAAAGGCGCGCGCCGCGAGAGAGGCGAGCGGGCGCGCTCTGCGGCGAGGCGCTCCGGGCCGCGCGGGGCAACAGCGGGATCACCTCGGCGAGCAGCTGGCCCGGCGGCGCGCCGGCCTTGACGTCGGTCTGCGCCTGCGCGAGCAGCTTCGCGCGGAGCGCCGCGGGGGCCGCAGGCGCGGCCGGCCAGATCTCGCGCAGCCGCGCCTGGAGCGGCTCTGCGCTCTCACCCGCCTCGGTCGCGGCCGCCACGGAGTTGTCTTTTTCGGAAGCCATCACGCCGCTCCTTTGCGATCGAACCGCTCGCGCAGCCGCTGCCGCAGCGCGAACGCCCTCGACTTGACCGTCCCGGCCGGGACCTCCAGCACCTCGCCGACCTCGGCCATCGTGCACTCCTCGACCGAGAGCAGCAGCAAGAGCAGCTTGTCGTCCGGGTCGAGCTGCTCGAGTGCCTGGCGCAAGAGCGACTGCTCGTCAGGAAGCGCGCCGGGCGCGACCGCCTCTCGCGCGTCCGCCTCTCGGGCCGGCCCCCCGCTCCGCTCGGCTTGCGCCCGCTCGCCCGCCGAGCGCCGCACATCGATGGCCAGGTTGCGCGCGATGCGGCACAGCCACGTCTTCGCCGACGCCTCGCCGCGAAACGCGTCCCGTCCGCGCCAGGCGCGGAGAAACACCTCCTGCGTCAGGTCGTCGAGCTGCGCCGGAGGGCAGAGCCGCAGCAGCACCGAGCGGACCAGCCCGGCGTGCAGATCGTAGAGCGCGGCGAACCCGTCCGGCGTCATGGGCGCGCTTCCTACTCCTCTGCGGCGGCGCCCGCCGCCTTGCCGCGCTTGAAGTCGAGGTAGAGCGTGTTGAACTTGTTGCGCTGCTCGGGGGTGAGGATCTGCCGGACCGAGAGCAGGTCCTCGAAGCGGCGCGCCGCGAACTCCTCGCGCTTCTTCGAGAGCGCGTCGTGCGCCGCGCGCAGTTGCTCGTCGCTCGCGTTGCCCGTCATCGCTGCTTCGAATGCGCGCTTGGCCTCGCGCAGCTCCTGGCGGTTGCCCTTCTCTTGCTCGGCCCGCTGCTGGCGCAGGCTCTTGAGCGCGGCCTTCTGATCGGCCGAGAGCCCGAGCTGCGCGAAGATTGCGTGCAGCTCGGAGCGGCCGCCGCCGCCCGCGGGCCCCTCGGCGCGGACAGCAGAGGTGGCGAGCAGAGAGAGAGAGAGCGCGGACAAGACGAGGAAGCGTCGCATGGAGTCTCCGAGGGGCGGTGTCGCCCGGTTGCTGGTTTAGACGGAGCCGGCCCTCAGATGGTTCACCGCATGTCAGACCGGTTCGCTAATAGAATCGACCCATGAGCGAGCCGCACGAGAACGCAGAGAGGACGCAGCTGCAGCTGGGCCTGCCCGCGCAGCCCCGACCGCAGCCGGGCGCGCCCGCGCTCGCGCCCGTTCCGCAGAGCGGCGACGCCATCCGCGCGGTGGTGAAGGGCCACCCGGGGCGCGTGGTGGTGCAGGACGCCTTCGAGCTGCTCGCGCAGCTGCCCGACGAATCGGTCGACCTGTTCGTGACGGACCCGCCCTACCATTCGCTCGAGCTGCACCGTTCGCGCGGCACCACCACGCGGCTCACCACCGACTGGTTCTCGACCATCCCCGACGAGAAGCTGCCCGAGCTGCTCGCGCAGGTCGCGCGCGCGCTCAAGCCGGACCGCCACTTCTATCTGTTCTGCGACGAGGTCACCGCCGACGTCATCAAGCGGCAGCAGAACGTCGGCGGCGAGCGGATGGCCAACGGCGGACGCCGCTGCGCCTCGGGCCTCATCTACTGGAAGGAGCTGGTCTGGGCGAAGACCACTCTCGACGGCGCAAAGATCCGCGGCGGCACCGGCTACCACTACCGGGCCGCGTGCGAGCGGATCCTCTTCTTCGAGAAGGGCAAGCGCGCCCTCTCCGACCTGGGCATCCCCGATGTCCTGATGGCCCCGCGGCCGCAAGTGCCCGGGCCCGCCGTGAAGCCGGCCGCGCTGGTGCGCACGCTCATCGCCCAGAGCAGCCGCGAGGGCGAGCTGGTGGTCGATCCCTTCTGCGGCAGCGGGGTCGTCGGCGTAGAGGCGCGGTCCATCGGCCGTCGCTTCCTGCTCGGCGACATCGATCTCGCCTATCTCGATCCCGCGCTCGCCGATGCAGCTCCGCCCTGCCTGCCGCGCGCGCCCGGGCTGCTCCCCGAGGATGGCACGCTCGCGATCGCGCCGCCCCCGCTCGAGGAGCTGCTCGCCGAGTCCGAGAGGAGCCCGGCCATCCACGCGGCGGCCGAGGCGGTCGGCTGGCTCGACGGCGGCGACGCGACCGAAGCGCTCGAGCGGCTCCTCGCCATCCGCGCGACCGAGCGCGAAGCGGCGATGCGCCGCGTCCTGCGCAGCCTGCCTCCGGGAGCCACTGTGCAGGCCGCAATGGCCGGCGGCGAGGCGGGCCTGTCGCTCTTGCAGAGCTGGCGCTCCTGGGCGCTGAGCGGACGGCGGTCATGAGCCAACTCGGGCTGTCCGGCGTCCCCCGCGGCCCTCGCAGCGCCGCCGAAGCGTTCGAGCTCCTGCGCGCGTGGGAACCTGGCGGTCTCAACGAGTGGAAGATCGGCGCGGACGAGAAAGACCGCCTGCCCATCTCTGCCGACGAGTGCCGCCTGCTCGCCGCATCGATCGAAGAGTTCGAGCTGGCGCCCGCCGAGTTTGAGCGGCTGATCGCGCTGACCGGCCTCTCGCTCGGCCTCGATTTCCGACGCAAGCTGACCGTGGGCAAGACGGTCTACGGGCGCGACCGCGAGGTCGACGTGCTCTTCCGCGACGCCAAGAGCGGCAACCGGCTCGCGGTCGAGGCCAAGTACCAGCGCGTGAAGGGAACGGCTGACGAGAAGCTGCCCTACGCGGTGCTCAACCAGCAGACGCTCCCGTTGCCCTCGGTCATCGTCTATGGCGGCGGCGGCTTCCACCAGGGCGCGCTGCACTGGCTCTGCGCGAGCGCGCGCGCGACCGACGTGGCGGGCCTCACCGACTGGCTGAACGTGTTCTTCGCCCTCTAACACCGCATGAACGAAGCGCCGCGCGGCAGGGGCGCGCAGGTCTCTGGCGAAGAGCGGTACAAATGTACCGATTGTACCGATCGGTACATTTGTACCGCTCTCCCCACGCGCCCCCTCCCTCGCGCGCCCAGAGAAGAAACGCCGATCGCGCGGCGCTCGTTTGATACTCTCGCGCGCATGAACGAGCACGCGCTGCTGGGCGAGCGGGTCGTCACGCCCGAGGGAGTCCGCGACGCCGCGGTGATCATCCGGGGCGAGAAGATCGCGGCGGTCTTGCCGCGCGGCGAGCTGCCCGCCGGCTTGCACGCGCGCGACGTGGGCGAGCTGGTGCTCATGCCAGGCCTCGTCGACTCGCACGTTCACGTGAACGAGCCGGGCCGCACCGAGTGGGAGGGGTTCGAGACCGCGACGCGCGCGGCGGCGGCAGGCGGGATCACCACCATCGTCGACATGCCGCTCAACTGCATCCCGGTGACGACGACGCGCGAAGCGCTGCGGATCAAGCGGGATGCGGTCGCGAGCCTCCTGGGCGTCGACGTGGCGCTTTGGGGCGGCGTGGTGCCGGGCAACGCGGGCGAGCTCGCGGGCATGGCCGCGGACGGCATCGCGGGCGCGAAGGCGTTCCTGGTCCACTCCGGCATCGACGAGTTTCCCGCCGCCAGCGAGAGCGATCTGCGCGCCGCGATGCGCGAGCTCCGGCGGCTCGGGCTGCCGCTGATCGCGCACGCGGAGCTGGGCGAGCACCTGCACGAGCCGCCAGCGGGGACGGTCGCGCGCGACTACGCGTCGTTCCTCGCGTCGCGCCCGCCGGCCGCGGAGGACGAGGCGATCCGCCTGCTGGTGCGCCTCTGCGAAGAGACGGGCTGCCGCACACACGTGGTCCATCTCTCGTCGGCGAGCGCGCTGCCGCTGGTCGCCGGCGCGCGCGCGCGCGGACTGCCCTTCTCCGCCGAGACCTGCCCGCACTATCTGGCGCTCGCGGCGGAGGACGTCCCCGACGGCCGCACCGAGTACAAGTGCGCGCCGCCGATCCGTTCGCGCGAGAACCAGGCCGCGCTCTGGGCCGCGCTGGGCGCGGGCACGCTCGATCTCGTCGTCAGCGACCACTCGCCCTGCACGCCGCAGCTCAAAGGGCTCGAGAAGGGTGACTTCATGTCGGCGTGGGGCGGCATCTCGTCGGTGCAGCTCTCGCTGCCGGCGGTCTGGACCGCGGCGCGCGAGCGGGGGATCGACCTCGCGCAGCTCGCGCGCTGGATGAGCGAGCGCCCTGCCCGGCTCGCGGGGCTCGCGAGCAAGGGCCGCATCGCCGCGGGCGCGGATGCCGACTTCACCCTGTTCGATCCCGACGCGCCGTTCGTCGTCGAGGCGGCGCGGCTGCACCACAAGAACAAGCTGACTCCCTATGCCGGGCGCGCGCTGCGCGGCGTGGTCCGCGAGACGATCCTCCGCGGCGAGACGATCTATTCGCTCGGCGCCAACAGCGACGCCACTTTTGCCGGGCCGCGCGGCCGCCTGCTCGCCCGATCCTGAATCTGCTTCGAACCGCGAACCACGAGAGCCAACGTTGACCCACGACATCGCCCCCAGCGCCGCCAGCTTTGACACCCTGGTCGACCTCGCCGCCGAGAGCGTCGGCGGCAAGGCGCTGCACGCCACCGACGACTTCTTCGCGGGAAAAGAGAACCTACTGAAGCCGGGCCGCGGCGTCTTCTTCCCCGGCAAGTACACCGAGAACGGCAAGTGGATGGATGGCTGGGAGTCCCGCCGAAAGCGCACGCCCGGACACGATGTCTGCCTCATCCAGCTCGGGCTGCCCGGCGAGATCCACGGCGTCGATGTCGATACCAACCACTTCACCGGCAACTATCCCGAGCACGCGTCGCTCGAGGCGTGCGAGGCGCCCGCGAGCGCCACGGTCGAGCAGCTGCTCGGCAATGCCTTCGAGTGGCGCGAGGCATTGCCCGTCTCCAAGCTGCAGGGCGGCTCGCGCAACCTGTTCGAGATCGCGGAGCGGCGCCGCACCACGCATATCAAGCTGCATATCCACCCCGACGGCGGTGTGGCGCGGCTGCGCGTGCACGGGCGAGTGCTCCCCGACTGGAGCGCAGCGCAGACCCGCGACGGCCTGGTCGACCTGGCGGCCATCGCCAATGGCGCGAATATCGCGGGCACCAATGACCAGTACTTCGGGCGCGGCGATCAGCTCATCTATCCAGGCCAGCCCGCGAACATGGGCGAGGGCTGGGAGACGCAGCGCAAGCGCGCGCCGGGCAACGACTGGATCGTGGTGAAGCTCGCCGCGCGCGGCGCCATCGAGCGCGCCGAGATATATACGACCCATTTCAAGGGGAACTATCCCGACCGCTGCTCGCTCGAGGGCGCGATCCTCGCGGCGAATACCCCGGCCGATTATCTCGGCAGCCGCAGCATCGCCTGGCAGGAGATCCTGCCGCAGACGAAGCTGACTGCGCACGCCTGCCATTCATTCGGGCCCGAGCTGCGCGCGGCGGGGCCTTTCACGCACGTGCGGCTCTCGATCTATCCCGACGGCGGCGTCGCGCGGCTGCGGCTGTTCGGCAAGCGGAGCGAGGAATGAAGCACGGACTCGAGCGGCTCAACCAGCTCCCGCTCATCGACGCGGAGGAGGCGCTCACGCACTGCTGCGGCGCCTCGCGCTGGGTCGAGCAGCTCATCGACCAGCGGCCGTTCGCGTCGGTCGAAGCGCTGCGCGAAGCATCGACCGCGGCCTTCGCGACGCTCGCCGAGTATGACTGGCTCGAAGCCTTCGAGCACCACCCGCAGATCGGCGACCTCGAGTCGCTGAAGAAGAAGTTCGCCGCCACTGCGCGTTGGGCGGGCAACGAGCAGGCCGGCGCCAACGGCGCGGGCGAAGAGACGCTGCGCGCGCTCGCCGCCGGCAATGCCGCTTATGCTGAGAAGTTTGGATTCATCTTCATTGTCTGCGCGACCGGCAAGAGCGCGGCGGAGATGCTCGCGCTGCTGCAAGCGCGCCTGCCGCACTCGCGCGAAGAAGAGCTGAAGATCGCCGCGGGCGAGCAGGAGAAGATCACCGCGCTGCGCCTCGACAAGCTGCTGACGGAGAGCCACTCATGAGCCTGAGCACGCATATCCTCGACACCGCGCGCGGCAAGCCCGCCGCAGGAGTCCCGGTGGTCCTCGAGCGGCGCGACGCCGCCGGCAGCTTCATCGAGCTGGGCCGCGGCACCACCGACCTCGACGGCCGGTTGAAGACGCTGCTCGGCGAGCGGCCGCTGCAGGGAGGCGTACATCGAATCACGTTCGATACCGGCGCCTACTTCGCGCGCGAGGGAAAGCGCGGCTTCTATCCGCAAGTGACGGTGCTCTTCGAGGTCGAGGACCCCTCGCAGCACCACCACATCCCGCTCTTGCTCAGCCCCTACGGATATTCGACCTATCGGGGCAGCTGATATTTGCGCATTGCCGCTGATTACTCCGCGCGGCGGTTGTTGACGAGCTTGACGAAGCTCTTGCCGCGCAGCTCTTCGAGCGTGAGCCCGGTGGCGAGCGCCTCCTCCTCGGTGAGCGCGCCGCAGGAGAGCCCGCGCAGGAAATAGTTGAGCAGCCCCTGGCCGGTGGCGGCGTCGTCGAAGACATCGCCGACCAGCGTCGCCTGGGCCGCCTTGGCGACGAAGTTCTTCAAGCGCAACGAGGCCGCGTCCAATCCCTCGAGAAAAAAAGCATAGACCGCTGCATATCGTGTGACCAGCTGCGCGGGATGGAGATCCCAACCTTGATAGAAGCCATTGACCATTGAATTGCGCGCCTGATCGTAATGGAGCTTGCTCGCCGCGTGGACCACCGTGCGGTTCTCCTCGAGCTGTGCGGCGGTGAGCTTTTCTCCCTCGGCCGCCTTGTATTTCGGCACCGGCATGATCGAAGTCGCGCCATCCGACAGAGCGATTCCGCTACCCGCGAGCGCGACCTTCATCACGTCCTTGGCGAAGTCGCACGCCGGGTGCGTCATCGACTGACAGGCGGCGGTGATATCGCAGGATGCCGTGTAATCGTAGGTGCCAAAGTGCGCGCCGACGCAGCGGCCGTCGGCGGCCTTGACCATCGCGCGAATGGGCAGGTCGCCGCGCGGGCCAATCACCGCCTGCGTCGTCTCGATCATGATCTCGAGCTTGAGCGAGCGCCGCGGGAGGCGATGGGCGTCTTCCACCAGGGCGAGCAGCTCCGCGCAGGTGCTCACCTGCTCCGGAATATTCACCTTGGGCAACGTGACCACGAAGTTGCCCGGCAGCCGGCCGCCGGACTTCGATAGCAACGCGGTCAGGAACACATCCAGCGTGCGCGACGAGCGGGCGAGCAGCTCGTCGGAGAAGGTCTTGATGCGAATGCCGATGAACGGCGGCAGCGTGCCTTCGGCCATGCCGCGCGCAATCTCGGCCGCCGCCTGCTCGGCGTGGCGGTCCTCCTCCGCGTCGGGGCGGTTGCCATATCCATCTTCGAAATCGATGCGGAAATCCTCGACGGGCTCGCGCTCGAGCTTCTTCATCACGCGGCCATGAACGAGCTCCGGCTGGGCGCCCAGCTCGAGCGCGCGGGCCAGCGTCTGCGCATCGGGGAAATATTCACGCATGAACTTGAGGGCGAGCCCGCCCATCTTGCGCGAGGTATCGGCCCGGAAGAGATGCGCGCCGCCATAGACGGTGTGCACCGGCTGGCGGGCGCCGCTGTCGCCTGGGTTCTCCGCGGTGAACGCGAGGTTCGCCGCGCGCAGGCGGGCAAAGAGAGCGCGGGTGCTATCGGGCTTGATCGAGGTATTGGCCATATCCGCTCCAGAATTCGAAGGTATTGAATTCCAATGCGCGCGAATCGAGCGGATCAGACCTTGCCGCGGACGAACCCAGCGACGGCCCAGCCGGCGGCAATAAGAACTGCGAGCACCAGGAACGCGTGATCGTTTCCATAGGTCGCGGTCGGGAAGTGATTGCTGATCATGGTGAAGACCAGCGGCACCACCAGGAAGGTGTTGTGCTTGCTGCGCAGCTTGGCCCGGTCGGCGAGCCGCTGCTCCGGCTGGCGCTTGTCCTTGAGCGCGGCGACCAGCTGCTTCTGCGCCGGCAGGATTCGCATCCAGACATTGAGCGTCATGAGCGTGCCAAAGAGCGCGCCGATATGAAGGTAGGCCGCGCGGCTCGCCAGCGTGTGCAACAGCAGCCAGGCCACGCCCAACACAAGGACATATCCGACCGCCAATGAGGCGATATCGCTGTTGGCAATCGGCGTGGAGAAAATGAGGTCGTAGACAACCCAGCCGACCATGAGCATGCCCAGGCACATGCCCACCGCCTGCAGGTGTGTCAGGCCAGATACATCGCTGTCGGTGAGGATGCCTTCGCTGCTGTAATAGACGATACCCAGCAATAGGATGCCGGATATCCAGGTAAACAGCGCCTCCCATTTGAACCAGTGCAGCCGCGACGGGTCGACGCCCGGGTTGGAGAGCTTCTCAACTCGATAGAAGCCACCGCTGTGGACCATCCACACAATCGGCGGCTCGCCCGTCTTTTCGCTGCGCGCGATCGCCTCGCGGACGCGGAAATCGAGCCAGGTGAAGTACCAGGTCGAACCGATCCAGAGGATGCCGGTGAAGATGTGGAACCAGCGAAACAGGAGATTGAGCCACTCGGAGATGACCGGGTTCATGAACTCTCTTCAGGGCAGGCGCCGCTGCAGGCGGGCGAGCTCTTGGGGGGCGGTGCGCGCGAGCGCGTTTGCGTCGAGGGAGACGAGCTGCCGGCCGCGCACCAGGTGGCGGCCGTCGACGACCACGTCGGTGACGTCGGAGGCGCGCGCGCCGTAGACCAGCGTCGCGTGCAGATCGGGTGCGGGCGGCGCCAGGTGCGGGCCACCGAGATCGATGAGCGTCAGATCGGCCTTCTTGCCGATCTCGATCGAGCCCACCTCGCTGGCCTGGCCGAGCGCGCGCGCGCCGTGGATGGTCGCCATCGCGAGCACTTCGCTGGCCGGCATCGAGCGCGGACCGAAGCGCGGCAGGTGCAGCGTGGCCGCCAGCCGCATCTCGCGCAGCGCATCGAGCGTGTTGTTGCAGGGCGCGCCGTCGGCTCCGAGCGCGACGTTGATGCCCCGCTCGAGCAGCCGCGGCACGGGCGCGAACCCGGAGGCGAGCTTCAGATTTGCGCCCGGGCAGTGCACCGCGCTCGCGCCGCTCCTGGCCATCATCCGCTCTTCGCGCGCGGTCAGGTGCACGCAGTGCGCGAGCACCAGCCGCGGCGAGCCGAGCCCGATGCGGTGGAACCAGGCGACGTTGTCGTCGCCGACCACGCGCCGCACCTCGCGCACCTCGGCCTTGTTCTCGCTCGCGTGGGTGTGGACCACCCAGCCTCGCGCCGCCGAGAGGTCGCGAACAGCGTCCCAGAGCGGCTCGCTGCACGAGAGCACGAAGCGAGGGCAGAGCGCGTAGCGGATGCGGTCGGAATCGGTGGCATGCCAACGATCGCCCAACGCCTGCGTCTCGTGCAGGGCGTCCGCGGTCTGCTCGCGCAGCCCCGCGTAGCCTGTGTCCATCAAGCACTTGCCGCCCACGTAGCGGATGCCGCTCTCCTCGGCCGCGCGGAGGATCTCCTCGGTGTGGCGCACGGTGCCCATGTCGAGCACCGCGGTGGTGCCCGAGAGGAGCAGCTCGGCGAGGCCCAGCCGCGCGGAGAAGCGCAGGCTGCGCGCGTCGTGCGCCGCCTCGAACGGCCAGATGCGCTGCGAGAGCCAGTCGAGCAGCTCGAGCCCGTCGGCCTGGTTACGAAAGAGAACCTGGCAGAGATGGACGTGCGCCTGGATGAGGCCGGGGATGAGCGCGCGGCCTTGCGCCTCGAGCACGCGCGCACCGCGCGGAGCCCGCAGCCCGCGGCCGATGCGCGCGATGCGCCCGTCCTCGACGAGCACGTCGGCGCGCAACACGTCGCGCGCGGCGTTCATGGTGGCGATCTGCGCGCCGCGGACGAGCAGCGGCTCCCGCGCGGGAAGTGGACTCACGCCGTCGTCCCGGAGAGCTCCGCGAGCAGCTGCGCGAGGACGTTCCCGCTCACGCGGCGCCGGTAGTGCGCGGTGGAGCGGATGTCGTCGATGGGCTTGACGTCCGCGTCCAGCGCGGCCTGGACCGCGGCGACCTCGCTCGCGTCGACGGGCGCGCGCGCGCCGGGCAGCGAGCGCGGCTCGAACCGCTTTCCCTCGGCGGCGGCCTCGGCCGCGTAGCAGCGCATCGGCACCGGCCCCAGGCAGCCCGCGGCGATGCGAACCCGGTGCAACACGCCCTGGCGCATCTGCGCGCGCACCGCGAGCAGCGTCTTGCTGATCGACTGCGCGCGCCGCGTGCCGACCTTGCGATAGACCATCCGGCCCGCCTGCTCGTCGCTCTCCACCTCGATGCGCAGGAGCAGCTCGTCCGCGCCCAGCGCTGTCTTGCGGTATCCGACGAAGAATTCGCTCGAGGGAATCTGCCGCTCGCCGCGCGGCCCACCGACGACGAACACGGCCTGCGCCGCGAGGAGCAGCGGCAGGCTGTCGCCGGCGGGCGAGGCGTTGCAGACGTTCCCGCCCAGGGTGCCGCGGTTCTGGATGGCCCACGCGCCGATCTCGCGCGACACCGCCGCCAGCGCGGGCGCGTGCGTCGCGATGAGCGGCGACTCGATCAGCTCCGCGTAGGTGGTGAGCGCGCCCAGCCGGAGCGTGCCGTTCTCGAAGCTCAGCTGGCGCAGCTCCGGCACGCGCCAGATGTCGAGCGCGTGCCCGAGCCGCTCGACGCCGATGCCGGCCGTCAGCTGCACCATCAGGTCGGTGCCGCCCGCGAGCACCCGCAAGCCCGCAGGCCGCTGCGCGAGCAGCGCGTAGCACTCGGCGAGGCTGCGCGCCGAGGTCACTTCCACCTGCGAGATCATCGCGTGCCCTCTTCGTGCACGGCCAGGCGCTTGACGTCGGGCGGCTGGATGCCCGCCGCCTGCTGGATGGCCTCGACGATCTTTTGATACCCAGTGCAGCGGCAGAGATTGCCCGCGATCGCTTCGCGCACGTTGGCGTCGGTCGCCGCTTTTCCGCTCTGCAAGAAGCAGTGGGCCGCGACGATCATGCCCGGCGTGCAAATGCCGCACTGGGCGCCGCCACGCTCGATGAAGCAGCGCTGCAGCGGCAACAGCTCCGCGCCGGTGGCGAGCCCCTCGATGGTGACCACCTTGCAACCCTGCGCTTGCGACGCCGCGACCATGCACGAGTTGACCAGCTGGCCGTCGATGATCACCGCGCACGCGCCGCACTCTCCCTCGCCGCAACCCTCCTTCGCGCCGGTCAGCTGCAGGTCTTCGCGCAGCACGTCGAGCAGCCGCTTGAGCGGCATCACCTCGGCCGCGCGCTCGCTGCCGTTGACTTCCAGTTGCAGCTTCATGGCTGTCCCTCGATCGCGTTCATCAGCCGCTCGGGAGTGATCGGCAGCACCGGCACCAGCTGCCCGGTCGCGTGCAACACCGCCGCGAGCACCGCCGGCGCGGGCCCGTCCATCGGCAGCTCGCCGAGGCCCTTCGCGCCCCACGGCCCGTGCGGATACGGATTCTCGATGATGATGGTGTCGATGTGCGGCGCATCGAGCGAGGTGGGGATCAAATAGTTCTGCATCCGCGTGTTGAGGATGTGCCCGTTCTTCCAGTGGTGCTCCTCGAGCAGCGCGTAGCCGAGCGCCTGCACGGTGCCGCCCTCGATCTGGCCGGCCGCAAGCACCGGGTTCACCGCCGCGCCGATGTCGTTGGCGGTGGTGACGCGGTCGAGCGTGATCTCGCAGGTGTCGAGGTCGACCGTCACCTCGACTGCGGTGGCGGCCCAGCCGAAGCACGGGTACGCGTCGCCCGCGTACGTCTCGTCGTCGAAGTGGATGCCGGCGGGGTGCTTGTACTGCTCGATGCAGACGAGCGGACCCTGCGAAAGGCGCGCGGCCGCGATCTCCGCGAACGCCGCCAGCTCGCGCGGGGCCTGGCCCGGCGCTGCGTGCGTGAACACTCCGCCGGTGCAGACCACCTCGTCCGCGGGGACGCCGTGCCGCTCGGCGACGAACGACGCGAGCTGCGACGCCATCGCGCGCGCGGCCTTCGCCACCGTGCCGCCGACGACCATCAGCGTGCGCGACGCGACGGTGGGGCCGCTGTCGGGAACCTTCGAGGTGTCCGGCTGCGCGACCTCGACCGCGCTCATCGGAAGGCCCAGCGGCTCGGCAGCCATCTGCGCGAAGATGGTGTTCGTCCCCTGGCCGATGTCGGTGGAGATGGCGAGCACGCGCGCGCCGGTCGCGGTGAGCTCGACGCCCGCGCGCGCCTTGAGCTTGTCCTCGCCGCTGCCGGTGAAGCCGGCACCGTGGTGCGCGAGCGACATCCCGATGCCGCGCACCTTGCGCGCGTGCGGGTGATCGATGCGCGCCTGCGCGAACGCCGCCCGCTTCTCGTCGAAACGCGAAAGCTCGGCCACTGCGTCGAGCGACTCGCGCGCCGAGACGCTCCAGCGCAGCACCTGTCCGGTCGGCGTGACGTCGCCCAGCACGAAGCAGTTCTTCCGCCGCACCGCGAGCGGGTCGAGCCCCATCTCGTGCGCGATCTTCTCGACGTGCGACTCGATGGCGAAGATGGTCTGCGGCACGCCAAATCCACGGAACGCGCCGTTGGGAATCGTGTGGGTCTGCACCACCCGGCAGTCGATGAGCGCGTGCGGCCAGCGATACGCGCCCGCGGCGTGCAGCACGCCACGCGAGGCGACCACCGGAGAGAGCGTCACGTACGCGCCGCCGTCCATCACCACGTCGATCTCGCAGGCGAGGAACGTCCCGTCCGCCGCCACCGCGGTCTTCAGCTTCATGATCGCGGGATGGCGCTTGGTGGTGCAGGCGACGTCTTCGTCGCGCTTGTAGATGATCTTCACCGGCCGCCCGCTCTTGCGCGCGAGCAGCGCCGCGTGCGAGGCGATCACCGAGGGAAAATCTTCCTTCCCGCCGAAGCCGCCGCCGGTCACCGCCTGGATGACCGCGATCTTCTCCTCGGGCAGCGCGAGCAGCCGCTGCATCGCGCGGTGGATGTAGAACGGGCACTGCATCGAGCCGTGGATGGTCACCCCGCCGTCCTCGCGCGGCAGCGCGCAGATGGCGTTGGGCTCGATGTACATCTGCTCCTGGTGGCTGACGCGGTACTCGCCCTCCACCACGCGGGCCGCGCTGGCGAAGGCCGCTTCGCGCGCCGCCTTCTTCTCGGCCGCGCTCGCGCCCGGCCCGAAGTCGAGCTGGTACTTCTTGAAGACCTTCTGGCTCGCCAGCGGATCGAGCAGCGGCGGCAGCTCCTCTACCTCGACGCGCACGTGCTTGAGCGCGCGCTCGAGCCGCTCGCGATCCTCGCAGGCGAGCAGCGCGATCGGCTCCTCTGCGTGCTGGATCTCCATCCCCACGCCGACGAGGCAGGGCTGATCGTCGACGATCAGCGCGATCAGGTTCTCGCCCGGAATGTCCGCAGCGGTGACGAAGGTGATGCCGCTCCAATCGAACGCCGGATCGAGCGCGATGCTCTTGACACGCCCGTGCGCCACCGCGCTGCGGACCGTGCGGCCCCAGAGCTGGTTGGGGAACTCGACGTCGTCGAGGTAGCGCGCGCGCCCCGTCACCTTCTCTTCGCCGTCGACCCGCGGCGGCGAAGTGCCCACCGGCCCGGCCGCGGCGCGCGCAGAGTTCACAGGAGCATTCATGCGCGCGAGATTCCACGTCTCGTGCCCGATGCGCAAGCCTCGATTCTCTCTCTTGCGCGCGAATGCGCACGAACCGCATCGCCCGATGTAAAGTCCGAGCCTCGAGTCCCGAACCCGTGACCGCGCTCTCCCTCCTCGCACTCCTCGGCGGATTCGCCCTGCTCGCGCTCGGCGCGGAGCTGCTCGTGCGCGGCGCGGTCTCGCTCGCGCAGCTGGCGCGCATCCCGCCCGCGCTGGTGGGCCTCACCGTGGTGGCGTTCGGCACCAGCGTTCCGGAGCTCGCGGTGTGCCTCGACGCGGCCGCGCGCGGCGAGCCCGGCATCGCGCTCGGCAACGTGGTCGGCTCGAACATCTGCAACGTGCTGCTCATCCTCGGCGCGTCGGCGCTGGTGGCGCCGCTCTGGGTCCCCGAGGCGCTCATCCGCTTCGACCTGCCACTGCTCTGCGGCGTGAGCGTGGCCGCGCTCCTCTGCGCGCTCGATGGCTCGGTGAGCCGCGTGCAGGGCGCGTTCCTTCTGCTCGGACTGTTCGCGTGGTGCTTCTTCGAGCTGGTCGGCGCGCAGGCGGGCCGCCAGATCGTCCGCCGCACCGAGCAGATCCGCCACGTGCGGCCGCAGCAGATCGGCGCGAAGGCGATCGCGATCGCGCTCAGCTCGACCGCGCTGGGCCTGCTCGGCGTGCTCGGCGGCGCTTCGTTCGCGGTCACCGGCGCGACCCGCATCGCGCGCGCGTTCGGCATGAGCGACACGGTGATCGGCTTGACCATCCTCGCCATCGGCACCGCGCTGCCGGAGCTCGCCACCTCGGTCGCGGCCGCGTTCCGCGGGCAGGGAGAGCTGGCGGTCGGCAACGTCATCGGCAGCAACCTCTTCAACCTGCTCGGCGTGCTGGGCGCCGCCGCGCTCGCGTCGCCGACCGGCGTGCCCGTCGTGCACAGCGCGCTGGTGTTCGACCTGCCGGTGATGCTCTTCGGCACGATCATCTGCGTGCCGATCTTGCGCAGCGAGCGGACCGTCTCGCGCGCGGAGGGGGGCGCGCTGCTGGTCGGCTACGCGGCCTACCTCGCGCTGCGGCTGCAGGGCATCGGCGGTTGAGCGCGTCCTCCCTCTCGGTGCGCGCGACGCACACGCGGAAATTCACGCGGCAGCTTCTTGCGCGCAGCCGTCCCTGCATGATGATTGTACGAGAGAGATGAACGACGATACCCGCCTCGCGACGTCCCTCGGCCTGGATGCCCGCGCTGGAGCCGAGGAGCAGAAAGCGCAGCGCTCGACGCGGCCGCCGCTGCCGTCCGACGCCCCTGCCGAGCAGCCCCGCTACTACCTGCTCGTCCTCGACGGGAGTACCGCCTCGGTCGTCTATGTGTCGCCGGACGCGCCGGTCTTCATCGGGCGCGGCGAAGAGGCGACGCTGCAGCTGCTCGACCCGTCTGTCTCGCGCATCCACGCGCGGCTCGAGGTCAACAGCACTGGCGCGCGCATCGCCGATTTCAAGAGCCACAACGGCACGCGCGTCAACGGCGAGCGGCTCACCGACGAGCGCTCGCTGCAGCCTGGCGACGTGATCTCGCTGGGCACCACCACCATCGTGTTCCACCGCGACGTGGTGCAGTTCTCCCGGCGGCGCATGCTCGCGGCGGGCCCGTTTCGCGAGCGGCTCGAGGAGGAGATCGAGCGGACCAAGCGGCACCAGCGGCCGGTCTCGCTGCTGGCGATCGCGGTCGGCGAGACGACGAGCGAAGTCCGCACGCGGCTCGGCGAAGCGGCGACCGCGCAGCTGCGGCTGCTCGACGCCGTTTGCTGGGACGGCGAGCGGCACCTGCTGCTGCTCTTCCCCGAGGTCACCCGCGAGCAGGCGCCGGTGCCGAGCGAGCGGATCTTGCGCGCGCTGCGCCAGGTGCACCCCGAGCTGCGCGCGGGCTTCGCGGTCTGCCCGGAAGACGGCTGCACGCCCGCGGACCTGATCGACTCCGCCTGCGCCGCCGCGCGCGGGGCGCGCACGGGAGAGCTCTGCTCTGCGAGCGCCACCACCGCGTCGGTGAAGATCGGCGCGCTGCGCGTCGTCTCCGTCGCGCCCGCCACCGTCGGCGTCTTCAAGCTGGCCGAGCGGCTCGCCGCCACCGAACTGCCCGTGCTCGTCTCTGGCGAGACCGGCGTCGGCAAGGATCTCGTCGCGGCCGCGCTGCACGCCTGGTCGCGCCGCAAAGACGGACCGCTGGTCGCGATCAACTGCGCGGCGCTGCCTGAGTCGCTCGCGGAGAGCGAGCTGTTCGGCTACGAGCGCGGCGCATTCACCGGCGCCGACGCAGCCAAGCGCGGCCTCTTCGAGAGCGCCGCCGGCGGCGTGGTCTTCCTCGACGAAGTGGGCGAGCTGCCGCTGACGGTGCAGGCGAAGCTCCTGCGGGTGCTCGAGACGCGGCGGGCGCTGCGCATCGGCGGCCTCAAGGAGATCCCGCTCGACGTGCGCATCGTCTCCGCGACCAACCGCAGCCTCCAAGAAGAGGTCACCGCCGGGCGCTTCCGCGGCGACCTCTACTATCGCCTCTCGGCCGCCACCATCGCGGTCCCCGCGCTGCGCGAGCGCCTCGAAGATGTGCCGTTGCTCGCGCGCATGTTCCTCGAGGAGTCTTGCACGCAAGCGGGCCGCGCGCTGCTGCAGCTGAGCCCCGAGGTGAACGCGCTGCTCAGCAACCACGACTGGCCCGGCAACGTGCGCGAGCTGAAGAACCTGATCGACTATGTGGCCGCGACCACCAAGGGCGACGTGGTCGAGCGGGCCGATCTGCCGCAGCTCTTCGCACAGCGCACGGCGCCCGCGGCCGCTCCCAGCGCGGGCGCGGCGAGCTTCCGCAACATCTACGACGAGATCCGCGCGCTCGAATCGGCGCGCATCGCCGAGGCGCTGCAGGCCGCCGGCGGCGTGCAGACCCGCGCCGCCGAACTGATCGGCATGCCGCTGCGCACGTTCGTCGCCAAAGTGAAACTGTACCGTCTGAGCACCGTGCGCCGCGCATGACCCTGGCCGACCCGCCACAGGAGTTCGATGGGTACCGGCTCATCCGCTTCCTGAGCCAGGGCAGCATGGGCCGCGTCTACCTCGCGGAGGACACGCTGCTCGAGCGGCCGGTGGCGGTGAAGTTCATTGCTTCCGGAAAACCGAACTCTACCGAGCGCGAGCGCTTCTTCGTCGAGGCGCGCGCGATCGCGCGGCTGCAGCACCCGAACGTGGTCGCGGTCTATCGCGTCGGCGAGATCGCCGGCGAGCCGTACCTCATCTCCGAGTTCGTGCGCGGCGAGGCGCTCGACCGGGTGAAGAAGCCCCTCGATTCGTCGCGCGCGCTGGCGGTGGCCATCGGCCTCGCGCGCGGGCTCGCCACCGCGCACCGCCACGGCGTGCTCCACCGCGACATCAAGCCGGCCAACGTTCTGCTCTCGGAAGACGGGGTCGCCAAGCTGCTCGACTTCGGCCTCGCCAAGCTGACCGACGTGCTGCCGGCGGCGCGCAACGGCCTGACCGCGAGCAGCGCGGGCGAGACGCGCCCTCCGCCGCCGGTGAACGATCTGGCCGCCACGGTCGATCTGCCCGGGCCGGGCGCGGCGCGGCGGCCGCTGCCTCCGCCGCCGGTGGCGCTCCCGCCGGCCGATCTGCTGAGAGAAGTGCCGCACACCGCGACGCTCTCGATGGGCTTCACCGAGCTGGAGACGGTCCACTCCGGCGACTACAGCGCGTCGCCGCACATGGGCGCGATCCCGCTCGAGGGCGCGGTGCCGGCCGGCTCGCAGCGGCACACGTCTCTGGTCACGCAAGCGGGCGCGATCCTCGGCACGCCGCTCTACATGGCGCCCGAGGTGTGGCTCGGCGAGCAGGCCACGTATCGCTCGGACATCTACTCGTTCGGCGCGGTCCTCTACGAGCTGTGCACCGGCCACGCGCCGCACCAGGGCGACCGGCTCGCCGAGCTGCGCCGCGCGGTGCTCGAGAGCGCGGGCGCTGCACCCGAGCCGCTCGCGTCGGTCGAGCCGCGGCTCGCCGCGGTGATCCTCCGCTGCCTGCGCCGCGAGCCACAGGAGCGATTCCCCGGCGGCGACGAGCTGCGCGAGGCGCTCGAACAGCTGGTCGAGCAGCAGCCGGGCGCGCCCATCCCGACCGGCAATCCCTACCGCGGCCTGCGCGTCTTCGAGGCGGTCGACCGCGGCATCTTCTTCGGCCGCGACGATGCGATCCGCACGCTGGTCGAGCGGCTGCGCACCGACGCGCTGGTGCTGGTCGGCGGCGATTCGGGTGTCGGCAAGTCGTCGTTCTGCCGCGCCGGCGTCATCCCCTCGGTCATCTCGGGCGCGCTGGGCGCGGGCCGCAGCTGGACCGCGGTCTCCTGTGTGCCGGGCAAGCACCCGGTCGCCGCGCTCGCGTCGGCGCTCGCGCCCGCGTCGGGCCTCAGCGAAGAGGCGATCGCGCAGCTCATCGCGAAGGAGCCGGCCGCGCTCGGCCGCGAGCTGCGCCGCCACCAGAAAAAGCAGGACGGGCTGCTGCTCTTCATCGATCAGCTCGAGGAGCTCATCACGCTGGCCGACCCGACCGAGGCGGCGCAGGTGGCCGAGGCGCTCGGCTGGCTCGCCGCGGCCACGCCCGGCCTGCGGCTGCTGGCGACCGTGCGATGCGACTTCCTCACCCGGCTCTCCGCGCTGCCGGGCCTCGGCGCCGAAGTGACCCGCGCGCTCTATCTGCTCCTGCCGCTGATGCGCGACGGGATCCGCGAAGCGATCGTCGGCCCGGCCCGCATGCGCGGCGCGTCCTTCGAGCTGCCGGAGATGGTCGACGCGCTGGTCGAGTCGACCGCGCGTACCGAGGGAGGCCTGCCGCTCCTGCAGTTCGCGCTCGCCGAGCTTTGGGACGCGAGCGGGCCCGACGCGACGGTGATTCCCGCGGCGGCGCTGCGCACCATCGGCGGCGTCGAGGGAGCGCTCGCGCGCCACGCGGACAGCGTGCTCGCCGGCCTGCTGCCCACGCAGCGACCGCGCGCGCGCCGCATCCTGCTCGACCTGATCACGATGGAGCGCACGCGCGCGCGCCGCACCGAGGAGGAGCTGGTCGGCGGCGATCCCGACGCGGGCCGCGCGCTCGAGGCGCTGGTGCGCGCGCGCCTCTTGGTGGTGCGCGAGGCGCCCGAGGGCACGGCCTACGAAGTGGCGCACGAAGCGCTCATCCAGGGCTGGCCCGCGCTGCGCCGGATGCTCGACGAGAACGAGCACAGCCGCGCCATCCGCGCCCGCTTGACCGCGGCCATCGGCGAGTGGCAGCGGATGAACAACTCGCGCGATCTACTCTGGAGCGCGGGACAGATCGCCGAGCTCGAGGCGACGCAGCCCGAGCAGCTCACACCGCGCGACGAGCTGTTCCTCGCCGCCTCGCGCAAGGCGATTCGCCGGCGCCGCCGCGTCCTGTGGGCCATCGCGGCCACCGTGCCGCTCGCCATCGCGCTCTCGACCTTCGCGACGCTGCACAAGACGCGCACCGATCTCGAGGAGCGCATCGACGGGCACAGCGCCAATGGTCTCGCGGCGCTGCAGCAGGCGCGCAATCTCCGCGGGCAGCTCGAGCAGCAGCGCAAGCAGGCCTGGGCGCTCTTCGACGCGCAGAAGAGCGCCGACGCGGAGGCGCTCTGGGCCTCGACCGCGAGCGTCCAGTCGGCCGCCGAGAGCGCGTTCAGCCGCGCGTCGCAAGAGACCGAGACGGCACTCTCGCTCAGCCGCGGCCGCGGCGACGTGCGCCAGCGCTTCGCCGACGTGCTCGCGGCCCGCGCGCTCGCGGCGGATCAGGACGGCCAGGCCACGCCGCGCGACGAGCTGCTGCAGCGGCTCTCGCTTTACGACGACGGGGGCGAGCGGCTGCGCAGCTTCAGCGCGCCGGCGCACTTGAGCGTTCAATCGACGCCGCCCGGCGCGACCGTCTCGCTCGCGCACTACGCCGACGACGGCCACCGCGGACTGCACCTCGAGGCCGCGCGCGACCTGGGCAAGACGCCGAACCGCGCCCGCGACATCGCGCCGGGCTCCTACCTGCTCACGCTCGAGCTGCCGGGCCGCCCGCCGGTGCGCGCGCCCATCGTCCTGCACCGCGCGGAGCATCTTTCGCTCGAGCTGCCGCTGCCCGCCGAGGTGCCGCCCGGCTTCGCCTACGTGCCGGCGGGCCGCTTCCTCTACGGCAACGCGAACGAAGACCTGCGCCACAGCTTCTACAACACGGCCCCGCTGCACGAGCGCAGCACCGGCCCGTTCCTCATCGCGCTGCACGAGACCACGTTTGCCGAGTGGATTCGCTACCTCGATGCGCTCGATCCGGCCGAGCGCGCGCGGCGCGTCCCGCACATGGGGAGCGGCGGCTTCACCGGCGGTCTGGAGCTGCTCCCGGTCGCGGGCGGCTGGCAGATCCGCATGCAGCCGGCCGGACAGGCCTACACCGCGCGCGAGGGCGAGCCGATCCACTACCCGGACCGCACGCTGCGCGCCGATCAAGACTGGCTGCAGCTGCCAGTCGCGGCCATCGCATACGACGACGCGCGCGCCTACGCCGCGTGGCTCGCCAGCTCAGGCCAGGTCCCCGGCGCGCGGCTGTGCGACGAGGTCGAGTGGGAGCGGGCCGCCCGCGGCGCCGACGGCCGCGAATATCCGCACGGCAACCACCTGAACCCCGACGACGCGAACTTCGACGAGACGTACGGCAAGAAGACGCTCTCCACGGGCCCCGACGACGTCGGCGCGCACCCGGCGTCGCGCAGCCCGTTCGGCCTCGACGACATGGCGGGCAACGTCTGGGAGTGGGTCGACTCGAGCGCAGTCAGCAACAAGGAGCGGGTCGCGCGCGGCGGCAGCTTCTTCCTCGACAGCAACACCAGCCAGAGCAGCAACCGCCAGGTGCTCGACAAGGAGTTCCGCGACGGCACGCTCGGCATGCGCGTGTGCGCCTCGGTGGATGCCGAACCAGCGCACAGTGCCAACTCAGCACGCTGATTTGGCGCACCCGCTTTGTTGCCCCGACAATTCCCCTGCAGATTCAAGTGTCCCGATCGTTTTCCGCGGGGCACGCTGCTTGCTCTTGCTCGGCTACGGAGGGTCTTCAATGACCTACGCGAAGTGGATGGGACGCGCGGCGGTGCTCTGCTCGGTGGCCTTCGCCGCGCCGATGTGGGCGGGCGACACCGACAACGGGACCGTCCTCAACGGCCTGTCGCTCAACGGCATGTCGCTGAACGGAACCCAGCTCAACGGGATGTCGCTCAACGGCATGTCGCTGAACGGGATGTCGCTCAATGGCATGTCCTTGAACGGGATGTCTCTCAACGGCATGTCGTTGAACGGGATGTCACTCAACGGCATGTCGCTCAACGGCATGTCGCTGAACGGGACCAGCCTCTCCGGCACGCTCAACGGAACGAGGATCAGCGGCGCGCGGCTGGTGGGCACCACGCTCAACGGGCTGCTCAGCAACGGCGGCACGGTCCAGCTGCGCATCGACGCGGTCTCCACCGACCCGACGCCGAACAACCAGGACGTCACGCTCTACGCGGTCTCGGTGCGCAGCTCGTCGGCGAACGGGCACAACGTGCAGTGGCTCCCGCTCTGCGGCACCAACAGCGCGGGCGCGCCCATCCTCGCCACCGCGATGGCCGGCACCTGGAACTACGGCGTCGGCATTGGCGGCGGCTCGCACTCGGACGACCCGAACACCTTCACGTTCGCGTGCGCCGGTGCCGGCATCTACAAGTGCGCCGAGGAGCTTGGCTACAAGCCCTGGCTCGGCCTCGCTGACCACCACCAGGCCTGCACGCGCATGCTCCGCGCCGACTACTGCGGCGACGGCGCGCCGCACACCATCGACGGCACGCCCATCGATGTCTACGACGCGATCGGACTGCAGTCGAAGGACCCGTCGTTCAATGGGACGATCGAGGCGGAGTGGGACGAAAATGGCGCGCGCTGCATGAGCCACCCGCGCTACGACTATCTGGGCTACGTGCCGATCTGCATCCTCTGGCTGCACACGTCGTCGTGCGGGAACACCAGCCACTTCAACGACGGCACGCTGCTGATGGACGACTCGCGCCTCGACACGCTGCCGAATCCGAACAAGCAGTGAGCGAGGAGCGCGCGGTCAGCTCGCCCTTACGCCCGGTGCCCGCCGCGAAGGGAAACGCGGCGGACCTGGCGAGCGTCACTCGAGGATGTCGTGCGACGGGCCGCCCTTGGCGAGCACCGCGTTCGCGATCGACTTGATCTCCTCGTCCGCGTTGCGGTTGGCCGAGCGGAAGTTCGCGTGGATGCGGCGGCGCGCCTCGTGGCAGAACGCGACGGTCATCTCCAGCTCGTTCTTGGCCTTCTCCTCGCCGCCGCGCTTGGCGATGATCGCGCTGGTCCGCGAGATGGTGGCGAGCGACGCGAGCAGATCGATCGCGATGTCCGCCAGCCGCTTGGTGGCGAACTGCATCTCGACGATCTCCTTGCCGTGCCGGCGCAGCGTCGTCTCGACCAGGCTGGCGAAGGTCTGCACCTCGTCCTCGATCTGCGAGACCTGCTTGCGCAGCGCGGGATGGGCCTTGGTGATCTGCGCGCGATCGTACGGGACGGTCTGTCGCACCTTGCGCTCGGCGTACTCGCGCAGGTCGTCGCGGATCTGACCGAAGAGGCCGAGCGACTTGATCGGCGACTCGAGCACCTTCGAGAGCTCTTTGCCCAAGCCCTTCAAGAACTCGCCCGGGCCCTGCACGCCGGTGAGTCCGACGTAGAGCCGGTTGATCTCGTTGGTGCCCTCGTAGATGCGGTTGATGCGCGCGTCGCGCATGATCTGCTCCCACAGCTCGTCGCGCATGTAGCCCATGCCGCCGGCGATCTGCAGCGCCTCGTCGGTGGCGCTCCAGAGCGCCTCGCTGCAGAACACCTTGGTCGCCGCGCCCTCGAGCGAGTAGTCGGTCGAGCCGCGGTCGATGTTCGCGGCGGCCCAGTAGCAGAGCGACTCGCAGGCGTAGAGGTTCATCGCCATCCGGCCGAGCTTCTCCTTGACCAGGCCGAACGAGCCGATGGTGCGGCCGAACTGCTTGCGCTCGTTGGCGCGCGCCGAGGCCATCTCGAGCACCTTCTTCTGCCCGCCGACGGTGCCCGCGCCGAGGCCGGTGCGGCCGTGGTTCAGGATCGACACCGCGATCTTGAAGCCCTTGCCCTCCTCGCCCAGCATGTTCTCGATCGGCACCTGGACGTTGTCGAAGTACATCGACGTCGTCGAGGAGGCGCGCATGCCCATCTTGTCTTCGTGCGGGCCGTTGGTGACGCCGGCGAACGCGCGCTCGACGATGAACGCGGAGACCTTGCCCTTCTGCTGCTCGGTGTCGGGCGTGGTCTTGGCGAAGACGGTGAAGAAGTCCGCGATGCCGCCGTTGGTGATCCAGAGCTTCTGGCCGTTGAGCACGTAGTGCTTGCCGTCGGCGCTCTTCTCCGCGCGGGTCTTGATCGAGAAAGCGTCTGAGCCCGAGCCCGGCTCGGTCAGGCAGAACGCGGCGATCAGCTCGCCGGTCGCGAGGCGCGGCAGGTACTTCGCCTTCTGCTCGGGCGTGCCGAACATCAGCAGGCCCTTGAAGCCGATCGACGAGTGCGCGCCGAGCGTCAGCGTCGAGCCGGGATCGAGCCCGCCGATCTCTTGGAGAACGCGCGCATACTGCACGGAAGTGAGGCCGAGGCCGCCGTACTCCTCGGGGACGATCAGGCCGAACAGGCCCATCGCCTTGAGCTCGTCGAGCAGGCCTGGGGTCAGCTCGCCCGCGCGGTCCATGCCCTTGACGTCGACCTTCGAGAGGAACTTGCGCACTGGCTCGAGCAGGTCGCGCACCATCGTCTGCTGCTCGGCCGGCATCTCCGGATACGGGAAGAGCTGGTCCTCGAGGATCTCGCCGAAGAAGAGCGACTTGCCAAAGCTGCGGTTCGGATCGAACGGCATGGTGTACCTCCAGAGGATAACGCGCCGGGACTTTTCCTCCAGCGCGGCGCGCGCTGCAAGCGATAGAGTGGGGCCATGTTCGAATCGGGTCAGCGCGTCGGCGGCAGGTACGTGCTGCTGCAGCGGCTCGGCGCCGGCGGAATGGGCGAGGTCTGGCTGGCGCAGCAGGAGGGCTCGGGAACTTTTCGCCGCCGCGTGGTGCTCAAGTGCATCCCGCCTGAGCGCGCGGGCGACGAGCGGCTGGGCAACATGCTGCACGACGAGGCGCGCATCCTCGGGCTCCTCCACCACCCGGGCATCGTCGCGCCGCTCGATTTTCTCGAGGACGAGACCGGCCCGCTCTTGGTGCTCGAGTATGTCGACGGGCCGAGCTTGAGGACGGCGCTCAAGCACGCGCGCCTCTCGAACACGCTGATGCCCGAAGCGCTGGCGGCGTACATCGGCAGCGAGGTCGCGCGCGCGCTGCAGGCGGCGCACGACGGTCTCGACGAATCGGGGCGGCCGCTCAACGTGGTCCACCGCGATGTCTCGCCGGACAACGTTCTCCTCTCGCGCGACGGGCGCGTGCGGCTGGCCGACTTCGGCGTCGCGCATGCGCAAGGGAACGCCGATGTCACCGATCCGGGCGCGGCGCCCAAGGGCAAGCGCGGATACATGGCGCCCGAGCAGGCTGCGCACCGGCCGGTCGGGGCCGCGGCCGATCAATTCGCGCTCGGCCGGGTGGTCGCGGAGGCGGCGGACATCAAGTGCGGTCCGGCGCTGCGCGCGGTGCTCGACCGGGCGACCGCGCCGATGCCGCACGATCGATTCCCCTCGGCGGCGGCGCTGGGCGAAGCGATCGCCGCGGCCGTGCCTCCGCCTCCCGACGCGCAGGCGCAGCTCGCGGCGTGGCTCGCCGAGGCCGCGCCGGAAGCGCTCGCGCCGGCCGAGACAGGCGCGGGCAGCGGCTCCGCGCGGCCGCACCCGGGGCATTCGCGCAAGCCGTTCCTGCTCCACATCGAGCCCGATCGCGGCGAGCGCGAGGCCGCCGCGCGCGCCGGGGAGAGCCCGCCGCGCACCAGCACCAGCGCACCGCCGGCGCCGCGCGACGAGGAGCTGCCGTTCGCGCGCTTCGAGAGCGGCAGGCGCGAGAGGCTGCGCGCCCTCGCGGGAGTCGGGGTGCTGCTCGCCTTCCTGCTCCCGCTCGCGCTGCTCTTCGCCGCGGAGCGCGGCTTGATCCCCGGCCGCGAGGGCAGCGTCCTGCGCGCGCCCGCCGGAGACCTGCGCGTCGTCTCCCGCCCCGAGGGGGCCGAGGTCTACGTCGACGGCCGGCTGCGCGGCATCACGCCGCTGCTGCTCGAGCAGATCGCCGCGGGGCCGCACGCGCTGCGGGTCGGCTCGCTGCGGCTCGAGCGATGGCGCGCGGCCGACGTCGACGTGCGCGCCGGCACCGAGCGGCGCGTCGAGATCGATCTCGACGAATAGCGCTGCGCGGCGGCTTGACACGCTGCGCTCCATCCTTACTGTTCGCCGCGCCAAACGCCCCCTACAGAGAGGCAGCACGCCATGAACAAGACGATCGGCATCGACCTGGGCACGACCAACTCCGTCGTCGCGGTGATGGAAGGCCGGGACCCCAAGGTCATCGAGAATGAGGAAGGCAGCCGCATCACGCCCAGCGTGGTCGGCTTCACCAAGGAAGGCGAGATCCTGGTCGGCCACGTCGCGCGGCGCCAGGCGATCACCAACCCGGAGAACACCGTCTATTCGATCAAGCGCTTCATGGGCCGGAAGTTCGACGAGACCGGCGATGAGCGCAAGCGCGTGCCGTACAAGGTCGTCAAGGCCGACAACGGCGACGCGGCCGTCGAGATCTACGGCAAGCGCTACAGCCCGCCCGAGGTCTCGGCGAAAGTCCTGCAGAAGCTGAAGAGGGCGGCCGAGAACTACCTGGGCGAGACGGTGACCGACGCGGTCATCACCGTGCCGGCGTACTTCAACGACGCCCAGCGCCAGGCGACCAAGGACGCGGGCAAGATCGCCGGCCTCGACGTCAAGCGCATCGTCAACGAGCCGACCGCGGCCGCGCTCGCGTACGGGCTCGACAAGAAGAAGGAAGAGGTCATCGCGGTCTTCGACTACGGCGGCGGCACGTTCGACGTGTCGATCCTGGAAGTCGGCGAGAGCGTGGTCGAGGTCATCGCGACCAACGGCGACACGCACCTCGGCGGCGACGACATGGACCAGCGGCTGATGGAGTGGCTGATCCAGGAGTTCAAGACCGAGACCGGCATCGACGTCTCGAAGGACAAGATGGTCCTCCAGCGTCTCAAGGAGGCCGGCGAGAAGGCGAAGATCGAGCTCTCCTCGACGATGGAGACCGAGATCAACCTGCCCTTCCTCACCGCCGACGCGACGGGCCCGAAGCACCTGGTCAAGAAGCTCACGCGCTCGAAGTTCGAGGCGATGTGCGACGACCTGTTCACCCGCGCGATGGAGCCGACCAAGAAGTGCCTGTCGGACGCGAAGAAGACGGCCAAGGACATCGATGAGGTCATCCTCGTCGGCGGCTCGACGCGCGTGCCGAAGCTCCAGCAGATCGTCAAGGAGTTCTTCGGCAAGGAGCCGAACCGCTCGGTGAACCCGGACGAGGTGGTGGCCATCGGCGCCGCGGTCCAGGCGGGCGTGCTCACCGGCGAGGTGAAGGACATCCTGCTCCTCGACGTCACGCCGCTGACCCTCTCCATCGAGACGATGGGCGGCGTCGCGACCAAGATGATCGAGCGCAACACGACCATCCCGACGCGCAAGAGCGAGGTCTTCTCGACCGCGAGCGACGCGCAGCCGAGCGTGGAAGTGCACGTGATGCAGGGCGAGCGCCCGATGGCCCGCGACAACAAGTCGCTCGGCCGCTTCCACCTCGACGGCATCCCGCCGGCGCCGCGCGGCACGCCGCAGATCGAAGTCACCTTCGACATCGACGCCAACGGCATCCTGCACGTGACCGCGAAGGATCGCGCGAGCGGCAAGGAGAACAAGATCCGCATCGAGTCGGGCTCGGGCCTCTCGAAGGATGACATCGAGAAGGCCGTCAAGGAGGCGCAGGCCCACGAGTCGGAGGACAAGGCGCGCCGCGACGAGATCGAGCAGCGCAACAAGGCCGACACGCTCGCGTGGCAGGTCGAGAAGTCGCTCAAGGATCTCGGCGAGAAGATCCCCGCGGAGACGAAGACGGACCTGGAGGCGAAGATCAAGGCGGTGCGCGACGCGCTGGCCGGGACCGACGTCGAGAAGGTCAAGACCACGGCGGACGAGCTGATGCAGGCCTCGCACAAGATGGCCGAGGAGGCCTACAAGGCGAGCGGCGCGCAGGCCGGTGCGCCGGGCGCTGAAGGTCCGGCGGCGGGGGCGGCGGGAGAAGCGCCCAAGGCCGACGCGAAGAAGGACGACGTGGTCGACGCGGAGTTCGAAGAGCAGAAGTAAGCGCTCACTGCGCCAGAAGCACACGAGCGGGATCGCGAGTCGCATCGCGGTCCCGCTCTTTTTTGTACGCTCGCCACCCGCTCTGGATCGGCCGCCAGCGGCGGAGCGCCGGAGGGGCCGGCCGCGCGCCTTACAGTTTGTCGCTGATCTTCTGCGTGACCGCGTCGCTTCCCTCGTGCGCGCGATCGGGCGGCGCCGAGAAGAGATCGGGGTTGAGCGGCGCGCCGGGCGTGGCCGGCCCGGCGACCTGCGCGAATCGCGCGTTGGCCTCCAGCGCGGGCGGGCGGCTCGCGGCGGCGTTCATCACCACCGACTCGAGCCGCTCGATGCGCTTCTCCAGCTCGGCCCGATCGCGCGTGCTCAGCAGCTTGCGCGCCTCGAGCTCGGCCTCCAGCTCGCGGTGCTTGAAGGTGAAGTGCTTGACGGTGAAGACGATCCCGAGGGGCAGCCCGAGGCAAGACAAAATCGCGACCATCGTGACGAGCGGTTCGAGCAGTGCAGGGGTCATTCAGCAGTTCTCCTCTGCCGTCCAGATCGCATGAAACCGGCGGCGCTGTCTCGCGCGCGGAACGGCGCCGCGAACGCAGCGGCTAACGGCGGCGGCGCGGCGCCGGGGGACGCAGGCGCGCGGAAGTGCGCTGGCCCTTGCCAGGAGAGGACTTGCGCTGCCGCGCAGGTTTCGGCGGCGCCTCTTCGCCTCCGAACATGCTTGGTGTACCAACCATCTCCCCAGGACGGGCGCCGATGCCGTGGAGCAGGACATTCGCGAACAGCTCGCCGAGCGCTTCGGGAGGCGGCAGCGGCAGCTCCGGCATCAGCTTCTCGCCCGCGACGCGCCACGCGAGCACCGGCATCATGCCCAGCGCCATCGTGCACGCCAGCATCGCCATCGGCGCGAGGTCGGCGCGCAGCGCGCCGAGATCGATCCCTTCGTGGAGCGCGCCGATGAGCAGCGGCACGTGGCCCTGCGCGAAGATCGGGCTCAGCCGCCGCATGCGATCGGTGCTGACCATCGCCTCGCGCATCACCAGGCGCACCACCGCGAACTCCTCGTCGCTCAGGCGCCACAGCCGCGCGTAGAGGCTCGCGATCTGCTGCGCCACCGGCATGCCCGGCTCGAGCGCGGAGAAGGCCGAGGCGATCAGCCCGCGGTAGGTCGATTCGATCACCGCGGTGAACAGGTCGTCCTTGTTCGGGAAGTAGTAGTAGACCATCCCGATGCTGGTGCCCGCCTCGTCGGCGATGGCGCGCAGCGAGGCGCCGTCGACGCCGTGGCGGAGAAACTGCGCGCGGGCGGCGCGCTGGATTCGCTCGGAGATGTCGCTGCGAGGCCGGGCCATGTCGCGGCTACCCCAGCTTCTTGCGGAAGCGCGTCGACGCCAGCGTGGTGAGCACGACCAGGATGCAGGCGAGCCAGAGCACCTCGGGGCGCAGGTCGTCGAAGCTCGAGCCCTTGAGCACGATGCCGCGCACGATTCTCAGGAAGTGCGTCAGCGGAAGCACCTGCGAGAGCAGCTGCGCCGGCCTGGGCATCGCCTCCCAGGGGAACATGAAGCCGGAGAGCAGGATGTTCGGGAGCAGGAAGAAGAACGACATCTGCATCGCCTGCTGCTGCGTCTGCGCGAGCGTGGAGAAGACCAGGCCCAGCGCGAGATTGGCGGCGATGAAGAGGAACGCGAGCAGGTAGAGCAGCGGCAGCGAGCCGGCGAACGGCACGTTGAAGACCAGCCTGCCGATGCCGAGGATCAGCGAGATCTGCACGTAGCCGACCAGCACGTAGGGGACGATCTTGCCGACGATCAGCTCGGCCGGCTTGAGCGGCGAGACGATGAGCTGCTCGAGCGTGCCGCGCTCGCGCTCGCGGGCGATGGCCATCGCGGTGAGCATCACCATGGTCATGGTGAGGATGACGCCGATGAGACCTGGCACCACGAAGGTCGAGGTCTTGAGATCCGGGTTGTACCAGGTGACCGGCTCGACCGAGATGGGCGGCTCAGCAGCCGCGGAGCCGCTCCCAGCGCGGCCCAGGCGCTCTTGCAGCAGGTCGGCCGCGCGCGATTGGATGAGGCCGCTCGCGCCGTTGAGCGCGCTCTGCGCCGTCTGCGGGTCGCTGCCGTCGATGACCAGCTGCAGCTGCGCCGGCTTGCCGCGGGAGACGTCGCTCTCGAACTGCGGCGGCACCACCAGCGCCACCTTGGCCTCGTCCGCGCGCAGCGCCCGGCCGACCTCGGCGTAGGACGAGACCGCGCCGTTGAGATCGTAGAAGCCGGTCGCGCGCAGCCGCTGCGCCAGGTCGCGCGAGAGCTCGCTATGATCCTGATCATAGACGACGGTGGGGATGTGGCGGACGTCGGTGTCGATGGCGTAGCCGAAGAGCATCAGCTGCAGCACCGGCAGGAAGAGCATCATCGCCAGCGTGAGCCTGTCGCGGCGCAGCTGCTGCTGCTCCTTGATGGCGACCGCGAGCAGCCGCGCGAGCGACGCGCGCACGCCGTGGTTTCGCAGCATGCCCTGGGCGGCCGGCATCAGGCGGCCTCGAGAGCGGCGGCTTCGTCGTGGCGCACCATCGAGACGAAGGCGTCCTCGACGGTGGCGCGCGCGGGCCGCGAATGGGTGATGCGCATGCCGCTCTCCTGCGCGATCTGCGCGGCGAGCGCCTCGGGGTCGACGCCGCCCAGCGTGGCGACGCGTAGCACGTTGCCGTAGTGCGCAACCTCGTCGACCTCCTTGCGCGCGCGCAATTTCTCCGCGAGCTCGCGCGCTCCGTCCAGCTGCAGCTCAGCCACGCGCAGGCCGCGGCGCGCGACGATCTCCTCGGGCGTGCCGGTGTCGAGCACCTCGCCGCGGAAGATGAACGCGAGCCGGTGGCAGCGCTCCGCTTCGTCCATGTAGTGCGTGGTGACGAGCACGGTGGTGCCGCCGTGGGAGAGCGCGTGGATCTGCTCCCAGAAGTCGCGGCGGCTCACCGGATCGACGCCCGCGGTCGGCTCGTCGAGGAAGAGCAGCGGCGGCTCGTGGATGGTCGAGCAGGCGAGCGCGAGCCGCTGCTTCCAGCCGCCGGAGAGCGTGCCGGCGAGCTGCTTGCGGCGCAGCGCGAGGCCCGTCGTCGCGATCACCGCTTCAATGCGCGCGCGCCGCGTCTGCGCGGGAACGCCGTAGATGCCGGCGTAGAAGCGCAGGTTCTCCTCGACGGAGAGGTCCTCGTAGAGCGAGAACCGCTGCGTCATGTAGCCGATCTGCTCCTTGATCTTCTCCGGCTGCGTGCGCACGTCGAAGCCGACCACGGTGCCCTGCCCGCCGGTCGGATCGAGCAGGCCGCAGAGCATGCGGATGGTGGTGCTCTTGCCCGCGCCGTTGGGGCCCAGCACGCCGAAGATCTCGCCGCGCGCGACGCGCAGCGAGACGTCGCGCACCGCCTTGAGCTCGCCGAACGAGCGGGCGAGGTGGTCGGCGATGATGATCGGGGCCTCGCCGCCGCCCAGGCTTCCGTTCACGGCGACACCTGCGCGCGGCGGCCTGTCTCGTTCGCGGGGCCAGGCTGGGCGCGGTCCGGCGCGCTCGCGGAGCGATCGATCGCGCCGAACGCAGGCAGTCCCGCGCGCAGGCGGCCCTCGGGATCGCGCAGCTCGATGCGCACGCGCACGACCAGGTTGGGACGCTCCTTCGGGCTGAACAGGTAGCGCGGCGCGAACTCGGTGCGGCGGCCGACGTCCTCGACCACTCCCTCGAACTGGCGCGCCCCCTCGGCGTCGGTGTGCACGCGCGCGGCGGCGCCGACGCGGATGCCGGACACGTCGGCCTCCGGCACGAAGAGATCGATGTACGGCCGCTGCACCTCGCCGAGCGTGACCACCGGCGCGGACGAGCCGAGCACCTCGCCCGGCTCGGCGTGCGTCTCGAGGATGACGCCCGCGACCGGCGCGCGCAGCACCGCGCGGGCGAGGCGCGCGTTCTCCAGCTCGAGCGCGGCCTGCGCGGCGTCCACGCGCGACTGGGCCGCGCGCAGCTCGGCCGGGCGGGCGCCCGCGCGCAGCGACGCGAGACGCTCCTCGGCCGCCGCGCGCTGCGCCTTGGCGCGCGAGAGCTGCCCTTCGGCGTCGTCGAGCGCCTGCGCCGCCACCGTGCCGGCCGCGCGCAGCTCGCGCACGCGCACCGCCGTCTCGCTCAGCGTGTTCTCCTGCGCCCGCGCCGCGTCGACGTCGTTGGCGAGCGCGCGCAGGTCCTGCGAGCGGGCCCCCTGCTCGAGCAGCTTGAGCTGCGCCTGCGCCGCCGCGAGGTCGGCCGCGCGCGCATCGCGCTGGGGAATCCAGAGCCCGTCGTCGAGTCGCCCCAGCTCCTGCCCCGGCTGCACCATCTGCCCGCGCTCGACCGCGCGAGAGAGCAGCCGGCCCGACAGCTCGAACCCGAGCACGCGCTGGTGCAGCTCGATCACGCCCTGCAGCTCGTCGTGGTCGTCGCGGTGCGCATTGCAACCGAGAGCGCCGAGGGCCGCTGCCAGCGCCAGCATCGTGCCCAAGCGCGCCGTCCGCGAGGAGTTGTTTTTTATCATTCGTCTGATAAGTCATGTTTTCTCCCGGCTGGCAAGCGGCCACTTGCCGCACCTCGCGCCGCAGACGATGTAACGTCGGCGCCCGCTCGCGGTCCGATGCCCATCGCGCCTCGCGCGCACTTCCTCTCGGAGACGCCCATGTTCCTCGCCCTCGCCCTGCTGCTCGCCGCCCCCCAGACCTTCAAGAACGATGCGACGAAGGGGAACTCGAACTTCTCCGCCGTCTTCGAGGCGCCGCTCGGAGAGCGGATCAACGCCATCAGCTCGCAGATCAGCTGCACCCTGGTGCGCGACGAGGCGGCCGGCACGCTGAGCGCGGACTGCAGCGTGCCGCTCCCGTCGATCATGGTCGACAACACGCCGGTGAAGACCGAGCACTTCCAGCAGTGGTCGACGCACAAGCAGGGCAAGCCGTCGGCGTGCAAGTTCGAGGTGAAGATCGCCCCCTTCGCGCTCAAGCTGGTGGCGAACCAGGAGGTGCCGTTCAGCGTGCAGGCGCCGTTCACCATCTGCGGCCGCGCGCGCACCGATGGCGCGCCGGAGACCATCGAAGGCAAGGCGCTGCTCTTGCCGGCCGGCACCTACGGCGACGCGGAGACGATCCGCGTGCGCGCGCACGTCGAAAAGTTCGATCGCGAGGCCTACCAGATCGGCCCGAAGTGGACCGACGGCTGGCTCGCGCGCGTGCAGAGCCTCGCCAGCGTGGTCGCGCCGGCCGGCTCGATCGACGCGACCGTCTTCGTTCCCGCGGCGCCCGCGAAGAAGTAGCCAAAATCGCGCAACCCCTTGCCTGGCGCGGCCCGGCGCGTCCACCGCGGACGCGCCGCGCGCGCTACTTCTTCGCGCGGTGGAAGTCGCGGAACCGCGCGAGCAGCTCCTCTTGCACTGGCGCGGGCGGCGGCGGCAGCGGCGCTTGCAGCGCGCCGAGCGCGTTCACCATCCCGCGCATCTGCTTCAAGTAGGCGCGGCAGTCGCGGCAGATTCCCAGGTGCAGCTGGAAGCGCACGCGGTCGAGCAGCGCGAGGCGCCCCTCGAGATAATCGGTGATCAGCTCGGCCAGATCGCGGCAGGTCACTGGCCCCTTCCCTTCGTCATCTCTTCTTCCAGCAGCAAACGGAGCCGCGAGCGGCCGCGGTGCAAGAGCACCCGCTGGTTCGACTCGGAGATCTCCAGCGCGTTACAGACCTCTTCGCTCGAGAGGCCCTCCACGTCGCGCAGCGTGACCACCGTGCGCCAGTTGTCCGGCAATCTCGCGAGCGCGGCCGAGAGCTGGCCGCCCAGCTCGCCGCGCAGGAGCGCCTGCTCGGGGCTTTCGCTGGCGAACTGCCCGAGCGGCGCGGCGGGCGAGCCAGCCGGAGAGTCGCGCCAGTGGCCGTTGGGGACGAATCGAGTGGGATCGACGCCCGGCCCGCCGTCGTCGTTCTCCAGCGCCGACATCGGCGTCGTGCGCGCCTCCTTCTCGCGGCGCGTGCGCGCGCGGTTGAGCACGATCCGGTAGAGCCAGGTGCCCAAGGTCGAGCGGCCCTCGAACGACGCGAGTCCCTCGATGGCCGCGGTCCAGGCGTCCTGCACCACCTCTTCGGCCGCGGCAGGGTCGCGCAGCACCGAGAGCGCGAGCCGCCGCAGCGGCGCGTCGTTTTGCGCGACCAGCTCGGCGAACGCGGCCTCGTCGCCTGCGCGCAGCCGCTCGAGAAGTGGATCAGGTGGATTCATCCGCGCGCAGGCTCGTAGCGAACGCACCGCGCAAGATCAAGCCGCCGCTTTTTCCCTGGACAAGCCGCCCGCGCGCGCCAGAGTGTCGCGTCCGTTTTTGCCAAGGCAGCACCCACGTCGACTCACGAGGAGACAACATGTCCCGCATCGTCAAGTCCGGCCTCATCCAGTGCAGCAACGCGCGCTCGACCGGCACGGTCCAGGAGATCCAGGCGGCGATGCTGGAGAAGCACCTCCCGATGATCCACGCTGCCGGCAAGAAGGGCGTCCAGATCCTCTGCCTGCAAGAGATCTTCAACGGCCCCTACTTCTGCCCGGCGCAGACCCCCGACTGGTACGACGCCGCCGAGCCCTGCCCGGGCCCCACCGTCGAGGCGCTCCAGCCCATCGCCAGGCAGTACGGGATGGTCATCGTGGTCCCCATCTATGAGCGCGAGATGGCGGGCGTCTATTACAACACCGCGGCGGTTATCGACGCCGACGGGACCTATCTCGGCAAGTATCGCAAGAACCACATCCCGCAGACCAACGGCTTCTGGGAGAAGTACTATTTCAAGCCCGGCAACCTGGGATATCCGGTCTTCAAGACCCGGTATGCGACCATCGGCGTCTATATCTGCTACGACCGCCACTTCCCCGAAGGCGCGCGCCTCTTGGGATTGCACGGCGCGGAGATCGTCTTCAATCCGAGCGCGACGGTCGCCGGCCTCTCGCAATATCTCTGGAAGCTCGAGCAGCCGGCGCACGCGGTGGCCAATGGCTACTATATGGGCTGCATCAACCGCGTCGGCACCGAGGCGCCGTGGAACATCGGCAAGTTCTACGGCAACAGCTACTTCGTCGACCCGCGCGGGAAGTTCCTCGCCGAGGCGAGCGAGGACAAGGACGAGCTGATTACCGCTGATTTGGATCTCGACGTGATCGAGGAGGTGCGGCGCACCTGGCAGTTCTATCGCGACCGGCGTCCCGACTCGTACGGCGACATGGTCGAGCAGCTCCCGTAATCGCGAGCCGACCATGCGCACGCTCATCCAGAATGGAACGCTGGTATCGCCGACCGATACCTTCAAGGCCGACCTGGTGATGGACGGCGAGACCATCGCCGCCGTCGGCACCGACCTGCACTCGCTCTACAACGGCAAGTTCGACAAGGTCGTCGACGCCGCGGGGAAATATGTCATTCCCGGTGGTATCGACGTGCATACCCACCTCGATATGCCGTTCGGCGGCACCACCAGCGCCGACGATTTCGAGAGCGGCACCATCGCGGCGGCGTTCGGCGGAACAACCAGCATCGTCGACTTCGCCATCCAGCCCATGGACGAAGGCCCGACGGGAAGCTCGCTGCACAAGGGCCTCGCGCAGTGGCACGAGAAGGCGGCCGGCAAGGCGGTGGTCGATTACGGCTTCCATATGATCACTCGCAAGGTTACCCAGCAGACTTTGCGTGAAATGGATGAGCTGGTGAAGAACGAGGGAGTCACTTCGTTCAAGCTGTTCACCGCTTATCCCGGCGTCTTCTATGTCGATGACGCGGCCATCTTCCGCGCGATGCGGCAGACGGGCGCCAACGGCGGCCTCATCTGCATGCACGCCGAGAACGGCCCGGTCATCGACGTGATCATCGAGGAGGCCAAGGCCCGCGGCGAAACGCTGCCGGAGTGGCACGCGCTCACCCGCCCGCCGCGCTTGGAGGGCGAGGCGAGCCACCGCGTGCTCGCGCTCGCCGAGGTCGCGAAGGTGCCGGTCTATATCGTGCATCTCTCGGCCGCGGAGGCGCTCGAAGAGGTCCGCCGCGCCCGCGATCGCGGCGTGCGCGCCTATGCGGAGACCTGCCCGCAATATCTATATCTCGACCACCGCAACTACCAGGAGCCCGACTTCGGCGGCAGCAAGTATGTGATGAGCCCGCCGCTGCGCATGCCCGGCAATGAAGAGCATCTCTGGCGCGGGCTGCAGCTCGATGATCTGCAGTGCGTCTCGACCGATCACTGCCCGTTCTGCATGAAGGAGAAGCGGCTCGGCGAGAGCGACTTCAGCAAGATCCCCAATGGCGCGCCGGGCGTCGAGACGCGGCTCTATCTGACGTTCCAGGGAGTGCTCTCCGGCCGCATTACCTTGAATCGCTGGGTTCAATTGAACTCGACGGCTCCGGCGCGGCTGTTCGGACTCTTCGGCAAGAAGGGCACGCTCGCCCCCGGCGCCGACGGCGACGTGGTGGTCTGGGACCCGGCGAAGAAGCACACCATCCGCGCCAAGACCCAGCATACCAAGGCCGATTACAACCCCTATGAGGGCCGCGAAGTGGTGGGCGCGCCCACGCACGTCTTCTCGCGCGGGAAGCTGGTCGTCGAAGGCGACCAGTTCCTCGGCAAGAAGGGCGAAGGCAAGTTCCTCAAGCGCGGAACGACGCTGGCCTGATGAAGGCGCTGATCGACACGCCGAAGGGCTCGCTCGACATTCCCGCCGCCCCCCGCTCAGAGCTGGGGCCGGCGGTGAAGCTGTCGCTGGTCATTCCTACGTTCAATGAATCGAAGAACGTCGGACCGCTGCTCGAGACGCTCACGCGCCTGCTCGACGCGGAGCTGGGCGAGGCCTACGAGCTGATCGTCGTCGACGACGACAGCCCGGACAAGACGTGGGAGCTGGCCGCGCAGATCGGCGAGAGCAACCCGCGCGTGCGCGTGCTGCGCCGGCAAGGCGAGCGCGGGCTCTCGACCGCCGTCATCCGCGGCTGGCAGGCCGCGCGCGGCGAGGTGCTGGCGGTGATGGACGCGGATCTGCAGCACCCGCCCGAGGTGAACGTCGGCCTGTGGCGCGAGATCGAGCGCGGCGCGGACCTCGCGCTCGGCAGCCGGCACATCGAAGGCGGCGGGGTCTCCGACTGGTCGATGCTGCGCCGGATGCTCTCGCGCGGAGCTCAAATGCTCGGGCTGGTCATCCTGCCCGGCGTGCTCAGCCGCGTGAGCGATCCGATGAGCGGCTACTTCATGTTCCGCCGCAGCGCGATCGCGGGCGTGACGCTCGATCCGCTCGGCTACAAGATCCTCATCGAGGTCCTCGGCCGCGGGCGAATCAAATGGGTCGCGGAGGTTGGATATGTCTTTCGCGAGCGCGTTGCCGGCGAGAGCAAGGTATCGAGCCGCCTGTATATCGATTACCTGCGCCATCTGGTCCGCCTGCGGCTGGCCACGCTGAGCGAGTCGCGGCTGTTCCATTTCCTCGCGGTGGGCGCGAGCGGCGTGCTGGTCGATATGGGCCTGCTCTACCTGCTCTCCGACCCGCACCGGTTGGGATATCCGCTCACGCGGAGCAAGCTGGTGGCGGCCGAGGTCGCGATCATCTGGAACTTCCTGCTCAACGACGCCTGGACCTTCCGCGCCGCCGCCAATCACCAGCCGGGCATCAAAGCCAAGCTGCGCCGCTTCATCGGCTTCAATGCCATCTGCGGCATCGGCCTCGGCATCAATGTCGGCCTGCTCAATCTCTTCTTCAATGCCGGGCATATGAACCGGTATCTCGCGAACCTGCTCGCGATCGCGGCGGTGACCGGCTGGAACTACTTCCTCAATCGCACGCTCAACTGGGCGCCGATCAAGACCGACTAGAAGCGGCACTGGATGCCGACGGAAGCGCCCACCGCGAGGGTGCTGCTGGTCGGCCCTTGCGAGATCCAGCCGTTGATATCGATGGCGAAGTCGGGCCAGCCTGGCTTGTGGCGCGGATGGAGCTGGATGAGCGGCAGCGCGTGCCCGCCATATCCCTGCACGCCGCCGACGCTCACCACCGTCTCGCTCAAGTGCCCGGCCGGCTTGTCGGAGATCGCGCGCAGGCGGGCGAGATCGAATCCGATCGACGCGCTCAAGTTGACTGTGACGAGGTCGGCGAACGTGTCTGAGAAGCCGGCCGAGCCGATGCCGCGCCAGTGGGCGAACTGCTGATCGGCGGCCCAGCCGGTGGCGGCGCCGCTGCCCACCTGGGCACCGAAGTTGAAGACAAGATGTTCTCGCCCCCCAGCGGCTGAAGAGGCCGGTGTTGAGCGAGCAGCGCAAGCCGTCGTCCGGTGAGTGGTTGGCTGGCCCGCCGTTCATCCGGGGGATCCACGCGACAGCGCTGTTCGCCCAAATGCGCGAACCGATGCCGAGCGGCGTGCTAGCGTCGGCGCAGCTCTTCCCAACACGAGAGAAAAGAATGGAAGAAACCTCGAGCGCTGAGCTCCGCAAGAAGCAGAAGGAGCTCCTCTTTCCCAACGTCGCCAACTACTACGCCGAGCCGCTCGTCGCCGAGTCGGCCAGCGGGATGACCGTGCGCGACGCCGACGGGCGCGACTACCTCGACTTCTTCGGAGGCATCCTCACCGTCTCGGTGGGCCACTGCCACCCCAAGGTCACCGACGCGGTGATCGCGCAGCAGAAGAAGCTGGTGCACGTCAGCACGCTCTACCCGACCAAGCCGCAGCTCGATCTCGCCGAGAAGCTGGTGCAGATCTCGCCGATCAAGCCGAAGACGAAGGTGTTCTTCACCAACTCCGGCACCGAGGCGAACGAGACCGCGGTGACGCTGGCGAAGGTCGCCACCGGCCGGCGCGATCTGGTCGCGCTCCGCCACAGCTACGGCGGCCGCGGCACGCTGGCGATGAACCTCATGGGCAACAAGAACTACCGGATGCTCGATAGCGAGGTGCCCGGCATCAAGCACGCGCACGCGCCCTACTGCTACCGCTGCGACTTGAAGCTCTCGTATCCGAGCTGCGACATCGCCTGCGCGAAGGACGTCAAGACGCTGATCGAGACCGAGACGCGCGGCGAGATCTCCGCGTTCATGGCCGAGCCGATCCAGGGCGTCGGCGGGTTCGTCACGCCGCCCAAGGAGTATTTCCAGACGGTGCTGCCGATCGTCCGCGAAGCGGGCGGCCTCTTCATCGCCGACGAGGTGCAGACGGCGTGGGGACGCACTGGCGGGATGTGGTGGGGTGTCGATCAGTACGGAGTCGCGCCCGACATCCTCACCTCGGCGAAGGGCATGGCGAACGGCCAGCCGATCGGCCTGACGATGGCGCGCGCGGACATCGCCGACAAGTTCGCCGGCCTCGCGTCGATCTCCACCTTCGGCGGCAGCCCGGTCAGCATGGTGGCGGCCTCGGCGACGATCTCGGTGATCGAAGAGGAGAAGCTGCTCTTCAATGCGCAGATGATGGGCAAGCTGCTGCGCGACGGGCTCGAGCAGCTGCAGAAGAGCGACGCGCGCATTGGAGACGTGCGCGGGATGGGCCTGATGCAGGCGATGGAGCTGGTGAAGGATCCGAAGACGAAGGAGCCCGACGCGGCGGCGGCCGGCCGGCTGATGGAGGCGACCAAGAAGCGCGGCCTGCTCATCGGCAAGGGCGGGACGTACGGCAACGTGCTGCGCATCGCGCCGCCGATGGTGGTGAACCGAACGCAGGTCGAGCAGGCGGTGCGCCTCATCGGCGAATCGCTCGCGGAGGCGCTGCCCCGATGAACGCGAGATCTGTTGCATCCCAACTATCTGGCCCCGCCGTTCTCTGCGCCCTGCTCTGCTCGCTCGGCTGCACCCAGAGCGGCGCCCCGCCCGCGCTGGGTGAATCGATCTCGGTCGAGCAGCCCGGCGGCGCGGCGACGCAGCTGATCGGCTCGGGCACGCAGCTGCCGGTCTCGGCGACCGAGAGCTTCACCACCGCGCGCGACGGAGAAAAGAAGCTCTACGTCCACGTGCTGCGCGGCGCCGCCAAGAAGGCCGGCAAGCTCTCGAGCGACAGCTGGTGGTCCATCGACGGCGTCGCTGACGCGAAGGCCGGCGAGCCGCGCGTGTTCGTCACCTTCGAACTCGACGCGAAGGCCGACCTGCGCCTGAGCGCGCGGCAGGAGAGCTTCAAGCTCAAGGCGGTGAAGCTCGAGCAGGCGCCCGAGGGCACGAAGCCGTCGCCGCTGACCGAACCGGACGACAGCGACGAGGGGCCGGACGAGGGAGAGCCGGAGTAGCCACCCGCGCTTCGCCGCTGCAGGTGCGGGCGGTCTTGCCGTCGATGTCCGGATGTCCCGCGGAGCGCCATTCAAAAATAGCGGAGCCCGGGTGCAAAGCGGCCCGCTGGCGCGCTCCCGCAAAAGATCAGCAGTTGATCAGGACTTTGTCAGCACGCGCCGCGAAGAGTGCGGCGCATGCAATCCAAGCAGGCGCGTGGCGCACAGCCGGTCCTCACCTCCGCGTTCCTGCTGCTCTTTGCTGCACAGCTGACGACCTACTCCACGCCGAGCGAGGAGCGGGCAGGCCCGACCGTCTCCGCCGATGGAGAGATCAGCCCCGAGGCGCGGTCGCCGATGCTCGACACGCTCAAGGCGTGCGTGGAGCGCGAGCCAGGGGCATGCACCGCGCTGCTCACGTTTCATCCGCGCGCGCGTCGCGAGACAGAGCAAGCGTCGACGAAGTGAGGACGAGGCGAGGCAGCCGCTGGCTAATCGAGCAGCACGCCGCGGCTCTTGAGCGCCGCGTCCACCGCCGCCAGCGGCGCCTCGACCGCCGCGAGGTGGCGTTGGCGAACCTCGGCCAGCGACAGGCGCTCGACCGCGCCGCAGACCACATGAGCCGCCGATACCAGCTCGATATCGGCGGTCAGCAGCCGCTCGAGCAGCGCTCGCTCGCTGCGCAGCCGCGCCCAGACGCTGTCGCTGCCAGGCGTCTGCTGCGTGAGCATCGCCGAGCTGGCCTCGCCGACCCGCCGCCGGAGCGCGTCGAGCCCCTGCAGCGCCTTCATGATTTCGGCAGGCGGAAACGGCTGCTCGCGCGTCGCTGGCGGAATGAACTCCTCGCGAAACTTCGCCGACAGCGCGGCGAGCCCGCGCGCCGCGTCGGCGAGCATTCCCGCGGAGCGCGCGCGAATGAGCGAGTCATTGGCACGCAGCGAATTGGCGGCCCCGCGAAAGTCATATCCAATGGCGCGCAGGAGCCGCTGCACCACGCCGATCGCCGGCTCATTGGGAAGCTCGGCCTCCGAGAGCAGCGCGCGCGCCATGCGCGCTGGATCTCCCTCGCCCATCGCTATTTCCCCGCGAGCGACGAGACGCCAGGCACCGCGACCGGCACCACGGGCGCGCTGCCGGCACCGACATGGAACGGCTCGCCGATGGCCATGTTCGGCGCGCTCACGATCCCGCGCTCGGCCATGAGGATCGCGGTGTAGTAACGAACCGCGTCCATCTCCGAAAGGCCAAACGCCTTGAGCCCGATCAGCGCGCGCATGCGCTCGTCGCTCGGCCGGACCAGCACCTTCACGGTGTCGAGCGTGATGCCATATCCGTCGAGGAACTCGTGCAGGTGCTCGCGCACCAGCTCGCTCAGCTCGTGGATCTTCTCGTTGACCTGCTCGAGCGGCGTGACCTGGACCAGCTGGTTGATCGCCTGCTCGACGACCGGACCCGCATATTTATTGACCTGCTCGGTGGTCAGCTTGTTGCCAGCATAGGGCATGTGCTGCACCAACTTGAGCGCGCCCTCCTTCGAGGAGACATGCACGTAGTAATCGACGTCATATCGCATCTCCGCCATTTCCTTGGAGAGCGCGATCCCCGTCGCGCTCACCACCAGCTTGGCGCGATTGACATAGAGCGCTTCATATTGCCAGGGGCTCTGGCCGCCGAAGAACCCTTGTACGAACGAGCCGACGATCGGCTTGTCTCCAGTGGTGATGGCGTATTGGCCTGTCTCATAGACATTCAAGATCGCCCCGCGCGACTTGAGCACACAGAGGTGATTGCTCTCGACGGTCAGCAGCGAGCCGCTGACGATATTCGCCGAGGGGAAATGATAGATCAGCGTGTCCGGCCCCATGACTTCGTGGCCGCGCTCGTCGAGCGTCGATATGACTGTCATCAATGCCATGGATGTCTCTCCTTACGATTTCGAGTTCTCTGCGGGAATCGGCTTGAGGGCGCGCATGGGCGCCAGCGGTGCCCTCGGTGCGCACGGGGCGAGCGCGGGAAGCGGCGCGAGCGGCTCCAACGGCGCCAGCGGAGTCAGCGCGTCCATCGGAGGTTGAACCGCCCCCGGGTGCCGGGTGTGCGGGCTCCGGTGCGCAGCGCTTGTCGGAGCGGGCCGGCGAGCGGCGGCCGCCGCGTCTCGCGCCGCTTCGGCCGACCGCTCGCCGCTCTCTTCTGCGTCGCCGCTCTCGTCAGCCTCGGCGAGCTGCTCGCCCGCGTCCCGCAGGAGTCGCTTGCGCTGGTCGAGCGGGAGGCGAGCCAGCGCCGCGCGGGCCGCGGCGATCCGCTTGCGCACGAACCAGCGCGCAGCGAAGAGGAAGACGAAAGAGACGAAGAGAAAAGTCACTCAAGGCTCTCGGCGGACGAGCCGGTAGCTTAGACATGGTCGCGCGCAAATGTCGCGTAGCAAACGTTAGAACGGACCGCGCGGCCGACGTGGATTCCGACGAGAGCCGGACGCGAGGCCCCCTCGCGCGCCGTTCAGCGCGCCGACCTGGGCTCGGCAAAGTGGCTCAGCGGCCCTTCCCTCTCGAGCGCAAAGAAGCTCGGCGTGCCCAATGAAAACAGGCCCAGGTCGACGTAGCTCCAGCCGAGGAGGAGTTCGGCCGAACCTTCGCGCACAGCCACGATGGGGTCGCGCAGACGGCTCATCGGGTCGAGCGGATGGTTGCCTCCCAGCCCATAGTCGATCAGGAGGCCTCGAGTGCGGCCAATGCGCGGCAGCCGGGCATGTGCCGCGGATATCACCTGATAATGCCCGAACGTCCACGGGCGCCCGCGCTTTTGCTTCGGCGCCGTCAGCGCGTCGAGCCCCCGCTGCTCGGCGCGCACGTTCCAGCCACGGAGCAGCCCGGTCGCGGGGTCTCGATAGAACGTCTTCTGGAATGTCTTCCAACTCAATCGCTCGACGAACGCCGGCAGCCCCAGGGATATGCCTCGATATCCGAGGTTGTCGAGCGCCTCCGGCGCTATCGGATATCCGTTGCGAATGATCTCAAGCAGCTCGCGGCGGCTCGAGCGGAGCAGCTCGTCACGTGTCATGAGCGATCCTGTGGGCGCAGAGTGCGGCCAGCGCCATGATGGAGGTCTGGGGATTCACGCCCGTGTTGGTGGGGAAGATGCTGGAATCGGCGACATAGAGGCCGCGCTGGCCGTGCACGCGAAAGTCTGGACCGACCACGCTGGTGGCGGGGTCGCTGCCCATCCTGCAGGTTCCGAACATATGCGTGACCGCCATTGCGTAGGCCCTTGGGTCGAGCGGCCCCGAATGTTCGAACGCCGCCATGCGCGCGGGGTCGGTCACCTGCTCGTCCCAGCCCGCGACGCCGGGCGATACAGACTCGGCGCCTGCCGCGAGCATCATGCAGCCCATCACCGCCACGCCTTTGCGCACTTTCTGCATATCCGCGCCCGTGAGCGCGTATTGAACACGTGTGCCCAACAGTCCACGGCTCACCCGGCCTTTCGCGTCCGCCTTGATGGCCGCGCCCCAATCGAGCCAATGGGCCAGCTCGTTGATATCGCGGCTCAGCGCGCGCCCGACCCCTTTGCGCCGCGACGCGAGGATCGCGAGATCGTATCCGAGGACTTCGAACTTGATGCCTTCGCGGCGCAGGCCGATCACCTCGTGACCTTGCGTCGCCCCTTCCCAATTGCGCACCGGCTCCCGGAACCGGCCGGTCAGCGACACCCCGGGGTGCCCCATGAAGTGATGGCCCAGCGCCGGCCGGCGAATCCCGCTCTGGCGCAGCAGCAGCGGACTCTGCACCGCGCTGGCGGCGAGCACCACCGCGCGAGAGGCCTGCAGTTGCACGGCGACGCCCGAGGCCGCGCGCGCCGCGACACCAATGCATCGGCCGGACTTGAAGAGCAGCCTGCGCACGCGCACCGAGGAGAAGAGCGACAAGCCGAGCGACACCGCCTCAGGCAGGAACGTGCGATCCATGCTGAGCTTGTTGCCCTCGGGGCAGCCCTGCAAACAGCGGCCGAGTCCACGGCAATGACGCGTGTTGCGCGAGATGGCGCGATGCTCGAGCCCGAGCGCCTCCGCGCCGCGCGCCATCAGCAAGTTCTTGCGGCCCGCGGTACCGTCCGGCGTGGGTGCTATTGCCAGATCGCGCTCGAGGATATCGAACTCACGTTCGAGGCTCTCCCACGGCAGCGCGCTGGCGAGCGCGGGGTCCGCGCGGAGCCACTCCTCGTGGACATCGCGCGGGAGGCGCCAGCAGATGGCGCCGTTCACCACCGACGTTCCGCCCACCGCGCGCCCCTGGACAAAGGGCATCGGCGCCGGCCCCGAAGTCAGCGTCGCGCCGAGCCCGCGATAGAGGTCGGCCATCGCGGTGAACCCGTCGCGCGGTGCGTCCGCCGGGTTCAGCGCGCGGCCCTCCTCGACGACGGCGACGGTCAGTCCAGCGCGAGCGAGTGCACGCGCCACCGTCGCGCCGGCCGGCCCGCTGCCGACGATCACCACCTCGAACGCCGCGGAATGGGGAGCGCGCAGCTGCGCACCGTCGATGACACTCATCGCTTCGGCTCGCGAATGGCGCGCTGAATGCCGACATCAAAGCAGTAGCCAAAGCAGGCAATCAGCTTCACCACCGTGACCAGCTGCCGCAGCAGATAGGAGCGCGACGCGGCCGATGTGGTGAGAAACGCATCGCGCGCGTCTGCCGGGAGCCGATGAAAAGGCCGGCCGTGGCGCGCCAGCGGCAGCCAGGTCAACGCGATCACCGCGAGCCGGAACCCAGCGCGCAAGAGGCGCGGCGCGGACGCTTGATACTTCGACCAGAACGCCGCGAGGTCGACCGACGCGAGGCCCGGCAGGCCCCCGCGCGGGTCGGCCGGGATCATCGCGGCGAGCAGAGCATCGCGCCAGCGTCGCTCAAGTGCAGTCAACGGATGCGAGCCTCCGCGACGCCGAGCGGCGCGCGCCTGCCCGAGTTTATGGCCCCGCCGGGGATGGAACGGCAATGTTGTAGATGCCGTCCTGGTTGCTGTTGGGCGCGGGATTGTCGACGCCCTGGGCCACCACCTGGTTGCTGCCCAGCCAGCCGCCGAAGGACGAGTTGTCGAGCAGAGGAATCGGGGTGGTTGCGCCGTTGGTCCCCGCCATCGTCAGCGTGCCTATCGAGTCGTCGTTGACCGTGGCACCGGCGATATATCCGGTCATATACAGCACCGAGCGATTGTCGGGAGAGAGCTGGAGCCCATAGTTGGCGCTTACGTTGGTATCGATGGCCACCGGCGTCCAGCTCGACGCTGCGGTCGCCACCTCGAGCGTCCCATTTCCATTTACGTCCGCGTTGTCGATGAACACGACCAGGCTGCCGTCGGGCGAGAGGAGCTCGCTGCCGCGATAGGCGCTGGCGACGGGCGTGAGCGCCCAGTTCGCCGCCTCCGAGGTGATGCTGAAGCTCTCGGTGGAGCCGCTCGCGTTGGCCGTCACCAGTGCCGTGCTGTAGTTCGCCGAGAATTGGGGAAGGGAGCCGGCGGGGCTGACGCTTCCGCCGTCGGCGGATTCAAAGACAGCCGCCCAGTCGTTGCTCGTCGTTGGACCCGTATATTGATAGTAGAACCATTGGCTGTCCGGCAGCCAACCGCCAAAAGAAAAGTTGTTCATCGAGGCGTCCACCGGAGGCAGCGCGGACACGCTCCACGCCGACTGGCCGTCGACCGTGGCCGACGAGAGCGTCATGATGCCGTTCTGCGGGTTGTATCCGACAAAGAGCAGCTCCTTGCCGGAGGGCGCGAAAGAGCATTCGTACACCAGCACGCTGGTCGCGATGGGCGATACCGACCAGGCGCTGTTCGAATAGGAAGCCACATTGAATGTGCCATTCCACTCGCCGTTTCCATTCACGTCGGTGAAGAAGAAGAGCTGGCCATTGAGGTACTGCAAGAGCGCGTAGGGATAAGCCTCGGTCGAGACGGTGATGGGGACCCAAGGCGAGGCGCTGGTGGAGACCAGATGCAAGGTGCCTTGGCTGCTGCCCGAATCGTAGGCGGTGAAATAGCTGACGATGCCGGGGACCAGCTCCTGCAAGCCCCCGTCGTAGAGAACGTCCGTGTCCACCACCCCGGAGCTCCAGCCGGCGTTCGCGGGCTCGGCCATATTCAGCGTGCCGCTGACGGTGCTGCTGTCCGTGTTGGTGAAATAGAGCACGTCGCCGTTCGACAAACCCTGCAATGAGTTCGTCGATGCGGCGGCATTGAGCGTGGACACCGACCAGCCAGATTGCGTCTTGCTCGCGACGCCCAGCGTGCCGATCTGGGTGCCTGAATTGAACGACGTGAAGAAGAGAATCTGCGTGTCCGACTGGACGTAGATCTGTTCCGCCGCGACGCCGCTCGCCAGAATGACCGGACTCCATCCTGGCGCCGAGGCCACGGCCAGGTCGACCGTGCCCGCGTTTGCGTCGTAGTTCTCGCCCAAGAAGAGCGTCGTGAACATCGAATCGAACTGAAGTGCGTTGGCATACACGCCAGTCGCTACTTGCGTCGGCGCGCCGCCCGCGCCCGGCGCGACCAGCAGGTCACCGACATTGACCTCGCGTGGCGGGCAGCGCGGGCAAGTCGGATTCGCGATCGCGATCTGCGTCACATTGTCGAGCAGGGAAATCCAGCCCGTGCCTGCGTCCGGGTTGTAAGAGCTCTGGAGGCGATCGCCGCGCCCGTTCGCGTTTCCGTTCCAGCTCGCACCGGCCTCGTCCTGCGCACTCGAGCCCACGATGGCGGCGAGCTGCTGCCCCGGATAGAGCGTGATCGGCGAGGCGACATAGGGACCGGCGCTCACGTCGATGCCCGGCGAAGCCTCGGTGCCGGCGAACGCGAGCGTCGCCGCGCCGCCGTCCACGGAGACCCAGCCGGCGTCGGCGGGCATCGTGAGCGTGTCCTGGAACGCGACGGTATAAGTGCCGGACGCGATGCTCGCGACGATGTAGTTGCCCAGATCGTCGGCGATCGCCTGCGGGGAAACTCCTCCATCCGCGGTCAAGCTGACGACGGTTCCAGCCGGGTCCCAGCCGCCGAAGAGCGCGACCGTGCCGCTCATCTTCGCGCCATCGATTTCAAATGAGGCTTGAATGAAGAGAGAGTCGCTGCCCGCGAACGTCGCGGTGATGAGCTCGGTCTCCGCCGCAGAGACGGTGAGGTCCGCCTGGAGAATGCCCTTGTCGTCGGTAGTGCCTGTGAAGGTCGCGCCCAGCTGTGCGCCCGACGAGAAGAGGTTGCCAGCGCCGGTGCCCGCGAGGGTCAAGGATTGTCCCGTGACCGGATTGCCATACTGGTCGGCGATGGTGGCGGTGACCACCGACGTTTGATCCGCCTGGATCTTCGGCGGCTCGAACGACAGGGACGAGGCGGCCGCGTTCGGGCTGCCTGCGATGAACGACACTTGCATGGACAGCTGGAGGTTGCCGACCGAGGCGCGGACGGTGCGCGCGCCCGCGACCGTGGTGGTCATGCTCGCGGTGAACGTGCCGTTTGCGTCGGTCTCGCCGAGCACGACGCTGCCGATCGCGGCGGGGGCAAAGACGTCGCCGACGCCGGTGCCGCGGTTGACGATGGTTTGCGGGCTGAGCGCGACCAGCTGGTTGGCGAGCGGATTGTGGTGCGCGTCGATGGCGGTGACGACGAACGTATAGCTCTGCACGCCGTCGGCGAGCAGCGGCGGCGCCGCGCTGGAGTTGACGATCAGCGAGGAGAACGCAGCGTCGGCGTCGCCGGCGTGGAACGTCACCACCACCGAGACGCTGCCTGCGTTGGCGGCGGTCGCGGTGACAATGACGGTCTGCGCGAACGTCGACGAGAGGAACGCGGTCGCCTTGCCGCTCGCGTCGCTCTGCACCGAGCTCACCGCGTCGCCGTTGCCATCGGCGATGAGCGTGTCGACCCCGGTCGTGCTGAGCTGGATGGTGGCGCCAGAGATTGCGGTCCCGCTGTCGTCGGTGAGCGCGAGGGCCAGCTGCGCGAGCGCGGCGCCGTCGGCGGCCAGCGTGTTGGGCGTCGCGGCGAGGCTGAGCTTGCGCGAGGTGGGGCCCGAGCCGCCGGCGGTGAAGGTGATCGGCGTGGTCAGGAAGGAGGCGCCGCCGTCGAGCGAGAGGATGACGTTCTCGGTCTGCGCCGCGTCGCTGCTGAGCGTGGCGACGAAGAGGCCGCCCGCGTTGGTGCTGCCCGAGGCGGTGCTGCCCGACTGGCCGCTGGCGCTGAAGGTCGAGGCGGTGCCGTCGACCGAGAGCGCGACGGATTGATCGCTGACCGGGTTTCCATTGGCGTCGGCGAGGAGCACGAAGAGCTGCGCGGTGCTTCCCGTTGCCAGCGTGGAGGGGCTGGCGATCAGCGCCGAGCTGGCCACGTCAGGAGGTCCGGCGATGAACGTCACCGCGGCGCTCGCGCTGGCGGCGCCGATCTGCGCTTGGACGACCTTCGTCTCCGCCTTGGTCGACGCGAGCGTCGCGACGAACTCGCCGTTGGCGTCGGTCGTGCCGCTCGCCACCGCCGCCGTCGCGCCCGCGGGAGAGAATGTGTTCCCGCTGCCGGTGGCGCTGAGCGAGACGCTCTGCCCGCTGATCGCGCCGCCGCTCGCGCTGCGGAACGAGACGGTCACCGTGGAGGTGCTGCTGCCGTCCGCGACCACCGAGACCGGCGAGGCGGCGAGCGTCAGCTGCGCCCCGTCCGCCGCCGGCGTGAAGGTCACCGAGGTGGTCAGGGTCACTGCGTCGGTCGTGCCGATCTGGGCGCTGATCGTCTTCGCCCCCGCGGCCGTCGAGGAGAGCGACGCGGCGAACTGGCCGTTCGCGTCGGCGACGCCCGTCAGCGTCGCGCCCGAAGTCAGCCCGGTGGCGCTAAAGACGTTGCCGCTCCCGGTGGCGCTCAGCACGATCGGCGCGCCCGAGATGGCATGGCCGACCTCATCGCGCGCGACGATGGAGAGCGCGATCACCGAGTTGCCATCGGCGGCGATGCTCAGCGGCGCGGCCGCCAGCGAAGAGTTCGTCGAGCTGGGCACCCCCTGCCCGACCTGGCGTGAATTCGAGCAGGCGGCGAGGATCGCGAAGACGGAGACAAGCAGCGGACGCGCGGCGCGAGGAGAGACAGTCATATGCACTTGAATTAATGAGTTCGGCGCGCCTGTGTAAATGTTTTTCGTGCTCGCCCGAGGTCGCGCGGGCGAACAAATGAAATGAATAACTGGCCGCTGTATCCGCGAGGAGCGGCGTCGCGGCGGAACGAGGCCCGGCCCCGCCGGCTCAATTGCTCGCGGGGATCGAGAAGCTTCCGCTGGTCAGCGTAAACGCGCCGGAGGCGTTGCCCACCGTGCCAGAGAAGGTGCCGGCCACGTTGGGAGACACCGAGGTCACCGCGATCGTGCAAGGCGCGGTGGCCGAGTCTGGATTGATCTCACCGTTCTGCCCCGCGTAGTAGGCCTGCACCCCAGGCGGTCCGTAGATGATGCCGACCTCCCAGCCGCTCGGGCAGCTCCAGCTGCCGACGGTGAGCGGCCAGACCGGCACCGAGAGCGTAATGAACGAACCGGTGTCGACGTTCGATGCCTTGATCTGCGTGATGTTGAGCGCCGAGCCGTCCTCGGCGGTGGTGCTCGCCTCGACGATGCCTCCCGACGCGGCGCTGTTGAAGCCGCTCGAGTCGTCCTGCGCGATCCCGTCGGCGAGGAAGGTGAAGGTGCTGTTGCTATTGCCTGCGTCGCTCGCGCCGCTGGAGCCACCACAGGCGGCGACGGACAGAGCAGCTCCAATCAGGATCGATGCGGCGCTTTTCATTTTAGGCGGGCTCCTTGGGGCCGATGGTATCGGCGTCCCGCCGGCAGTCCAGTCCGCCTCGCATCGGATGCCCGTCCACGCACCGTCTCTGTGCTCGCGCGCGCCTCCCGCGCGAGCCAGCTGCGGCGGTTCGCCGCAATCGTCTACAGGCCGCAGTTCGCGGCCAGGCCTGACGCATTATAAGTAATGACGTTGCTGCTGTTGCACGTCAGCGCGGAGCCGGCCTCGGCGCCATCGCCGCTGAAGTCGACCTCGTCCGCGTTGTCATTGGTCGTGACCGCGCAAGCGAATGGACCGCCGGCATTGCTCGAGAGAGGGCAGACCGCGTTGTTGATATTGACCAGCGATATCTGCTCCACGGTCATCGTGGTCTGGATGGTCAGCTCGGGGCCCAACCCGCCCGAGCCACTGATATCCTGGGACAGCGTCAGCGAGGCGGGCTCAACGTCATTGATGACTATGGAGTACAGCCCTGTCCAGCCGTCCACGAGGGCATTGCGATCACTCGAGAGCGTGAGGCTGGTCGCTGGATTGTAGGCGAAGTTTGCAAAGTCGTTCAGCGCCAGCGCCCATGCGTCGTCCGTCGCCAACTCCTGGCCTGCGACCCCGTTCGCCTCTGTCGTCGCGTAGGCGATGCTGCCGGTGACCGAAGCGGTGCCGGTCAGGACAGCCGTATTCGCATCCGTCGGCGAGGTGTACTGCGCATCTCCGGCGGCGACGGTCAACGCGGCGCGGTTCGCAGCGGCCGTGGAGATCGCAAACAGGGCTTGCAGGTTCGAGACGGCCGACTGCGTGCTCAACTGCAGCGCGTTGACGTATCCGATCGACGCGGTGTCGGCCGCGGACGGCGAGCCGAGCGCGCTGTAGTCGCTCTGCATCTGCAGAATGGCGCTGGTGATGTTGTCGGCGAACTCCGTCGCATCCAACTGCCATCCCGTGATCGTCGCAACGTCGCTCGTTATCGTCACGCCCTTCGCGTCGGCGGCGGCGTGCGCGCCGGCCGCGGTCGGCGCCACCGAATGGGGGTTGCCGGAATTGTCGCAGCTGTCCGCCGAGCAGTTGAGTTGGATGACGACCCCGGTGGTGCGCTGCGAGAAGTCGGCGGTGTCGTTTCCCCCTCCGCCGATGATCACCTTGCCGCCGGTGCCGAATACGGTCGTGATCGGAGGCGCGCGCAGCACGAATACGTCGTCGCCGGTGCCGCCGGTGAGGAGATCGGGCCCCTCGCCCGACCAGATGATATTGCCGCTGTTGTTCGCCTTCACCGTGCAGACCGCGCTGGCGCTGCCCGCCGGGCACCTGGCCACCGTCACGTCGTTGCGGATGCTCGCGTGCGCGGAGCCCGCGGGCCCGGAGAGCGTGCTGTCGGCCGTCCCCGGGCACGGCAACACGCCGCCATCGACCGGGTTGCACGCGCTCGGCCCGGCCGCGTTCATCGAGATGCTGCTCGAGGTCACGCTGCCATTGCCGGTGTAGTAATCGACCGTATCGATATAGAGGTTCTTCGGCCCCGCGTCGCCCACCGTCACGTCCGCGAGGTTGCCGCCCGCGACCCAGACATTGGTGCCGATCACGCCCATCTTGAATGTGTCATTTCCGTCGCCCCCATAAAGATAGTGCGTGTTCGCCACCGACGCGCCGGGAGAGAGCGTGTCGTCTCCCGCCCCGCCCTGGAGGATGCACGGCTTGTCCGTCGACTGGCTGCACTCGAGCGTATCCGCCACCGGGCTGCCGATGATCACCCCCACGCTGTCGTCGATGTGGTCGGTCGGCACCAGCCCATCGCCGATCGCCGCGCCGCCGATATGCGCGATCTCCGCCGTCACTCCCGTGCCCGCGTCCCAATTCGCATAGGTCACGGTGGTCCAATTGTAGGTATGCCCGCTCGCCGCTGGCGTGGTCAGGCCATAGACGGTATCGGCGACGTGCGCAGACGGTGTCGTCGATTCGTCGATGACATTGACGTCCTCATCGCCATAGAGCGTATCCGCGCCGGCGCCGCCGAGGATCGTGTCGTTGCCGAGGCCGCCGTGCACGGTCACGGCCTGCGTCAGCGTCGCGTGCGTCTTGCCCTTCGCGTTGGTCGCGTCGAACGTGTCGTTGCCGTTGCCCAGGCTGAAGCCGAGCGCCGGGGTATTCGTTCCCGTGACGTAGATATCCGGGTTCGTACCGCTGAACGAGATCAGCACTCCATTCGACGCGTCGCTGCCCGCATAAAGGGTGTCGCCCACCGTCGCGCTGCTCGAGCCGCGCACCTTGAAGCTGCCGCTGGTCGTCGAACCGAAGTTGACCTGCGTCCCCGCGCTCGCGCCAAACAGCGCTGGCGACACCGGTGCGATCCCCGGCGCGAACGTCCCGTTGTAGTAATCGAGCACCACCGTGCTGCTGTTCGCCGCCGCGGTCACCACCAGCCACTTCAGGTTGCTCGCGGTCGCGAACGTCGTCTTCAGCGTATCGATCACCGGCTGCCCATTGAGCAGAATCGCGCTGTCCGATGCGCGCCGCGAGACGATGACCAGCGGCTCCGTGCTCAGCAGCGCCACCGTCAGCTTGCCGCTCGCCGCCAGGAACGTCGCGTCGCCGCTCGAGAGCGCCGTCAGCGCCGCCGGGCTGCCCAGCTCCTCCACGCCGCGGATGTCGCCGGGCTCTTCGCTGCCCGAGGGAGCATCGACTTGCGAGCCGCACGCGAGCACCGCGGCAAACGTGGCGGCCAGAACTGCTCGACTCCGCGTCCACCCCATGAAAACTCCCGACCTGCTGCTTGCGCCGACGGCTCCGCTGCCAATGGACGTATCGGCGCACCCACCCAAAGTCATAAGGCTCGAGGCTTCAGTGCTCGGTCAGGATGGTCCAGGTGCCGGTCTTGCTCAGCACGTAGAACTGGCTGTTCCCGATGTAGACGACCGTGAGCGTCGCGCCGGCTTCACCTTGGAGGATCTGCGGGTGGGCCGCGTCGGTGCCGCTCCAGAGATAGAGTTCGCCGATGCCGGAGTCGTCGCACGCGAGCACGACCGAGCCATCCGCGTTGGACGCGAAGGTGCCCCAACCCTGCCCGCCATTGTTCGTCACTTGATTGACCGTACTCTCGTCGGTCCAGGTGGCCCCGGTATCCGTCGTGACATAGATGTCGCTGCCTGCGGCTACCGTCAGGTGACTGCCGGTCGCGTCGGAGGCGATGCTGGTGAATTGGGCGGTGGCGAGCGGCCCGGTGGTGGGCGTCAGGTTCGACCACGAGGTTTCAAATCCACGCCAGATGCCGTTCATGTTTTCGTTCGTCAATGTAACCGCGGTCGGGAAGGTGCCGGTCGCGTCCGAAACGACCGCGGTCCAGGGCAGTCCGGACGCAGCGGTCCCGGTCGTCTCATTGACCCAGCCCGCGCCTTGGTATTGCCAGATATCTCCTTGAAAGACCGTCGCGACGAGATAGTTGCCGGTGGAGTCCGATGCGACGGCGTTCCATTTCAGACCGGACCCCGAGCCCCCTGTCGTCATGTTGGACCAGCTCGCGCCGCCGTTCTTCGATTGCCAGATATCGCCCTCGAACATGACCGCGACGAGGTTGTCTCCCGTCGAGTCCGAGGCGATGCCCAACCAGATCTTTCCTGTCAGCGCAGCGTTCCCGGTGGTGCGATTGGTCCAGGTCGTCCCGCCGTTGGCAGAGGTCCAGATATCGCCGTCGACCTCGCAGGCCGCCAGCTTCTGCCCTGTCGAGTCAGAGGCGAGCGCCTGCCAGGCGCCCGCGCCCGGCGAGCTGCTGTGGTCGACCCAGGTCGCGCCGCCATTGCTGGAGGTCCAGATATCGCCGGCATTCACGGCGGTGGCGAGATAGGTGCCGGTTGCGTCCGAGGCCGCGCCTTGCCACTGCTGGTGGGCAGGAGTCTGTCCGGTGGTGTCGCCGAGATAGAGACCGAAGGTATCCGGCGCGAACCGGAACGACGATCCATTTCCCGGATAAGTCTCGAAGACGACGCCTGCGTCACTCAACACGATCACGGCGACTTCATCGCCGACATGGAATGAGGCCGAACCCTCTAGATCGATCTCCACTTGCGACGCGCCGGTGACGAGATATCCGGTGTTCGGCGCGCCCGAGGTGTAGCCGCTGGCCGTGGTCCAAGTCATGGCCCCGGCCGCGCCCGTCGAGCCAGTGGCGCCCGTGGCTCCTGTCGCGCCGGTCGAGCCATTCGAACCGTTGTTTCCCGCCGTGCCCGTGGCTCCTGTCGCGCCGGTCGAGCCATTCGAACCGTTGTTTCCCGCCGCCCCCGTGGCTCCAGTCGCCCCTGTCGCGCCGGTCGAGCCATTCGAACCGTTGTTTCCCGCCGTGCCCGTGGCCCCTGTCGCGCCGGTCGAACCATTCGACCCGTTGTTTCCCGCCGCCCCCGTGGCTCCTGTCGCGCCTGTCGAACCATTCGACCCGTTGTTTCCCGCCGCCCCCGTGGCTCCAGTCGCCCCTGTCGCGCCGGTCG